>Ga0315545_1000977_pt1 | contig 29362 bp, 22 predicted proteins | sample SalMarSW160210MG_FD_203096 | JGI IMG/M metagenome (GOLD analysis project Ga0315545, IMG submission 203096) | Salt marsh sediment microbial communities from the Plum Island Ecosystem LTER, Massachusetts, United States - Salt Marsh Sediment SW1602-10 ...
TTTATTGATCGCGGCAGCAAGACACATATTGGCCAGGCCTTCGGACACTCACTGCTCGAGGCAGGTTGTCAGTTCTGCGGCTCGTGTATCGATGTATGTCCGACCGGTACTTTGGTTGAGAGGTACGCCAAATGGTATGGCAAGCCGGACACCGCCGCAAAATCAACCTGTATTTTCTGCGAGGCAGCATGTGCCTTAGAGCTTGGTGCCGATGGTAGGAAACTTATCACGGCAAAAGCAGTGAATGAGGACGTCCCTGTCTGCGTGTTAGGTCGATTTGCTATTCCCGAATTTCTAAACGGTACCGACCGGTTGAATATGCCCTACGTACGTGTCGGTGAGGTTTTGCGCCAAACCGAATGGGAACAAATCTTCGAAACCACAGCCGGAAAACTAAAGGAATTCCTCGGCGACGGCTTCGCGATGGTCTGCGATACAACGAGCACGCTTGAGGACCGCCATATCTTTAAGAAGTTCACCAATGAGGTAATGAAATCGAAAAACTACACCGAGCTCCAGCCTGATGCTCGGGGCGTTTCGCGAACTTCGCTGCCGAAAAATACAAAAGCAGCATTGCTGACGGGCAATTTTGTCGATTCGGCAAATCTGGATGGACTTGAGCTGCTGATTGTGCAGGATTGTTACCCCACCGCTGTGAGCGAACGTGCTGATATTGTGCTGCCGGCGGCGGTCTTCGCCGAGATTAGTGGGACTATGCTCGACGGCTCGGGGCAAAAAAGGCCCATGCATAAAGCGTGTGAACCACCGGGCCAGGCTAAAGCCGAATGGTGGATAATCAGCTCACTCGCCCGCGCGATGGGGGCCAAAGATTTTGCGTATGAGTCAGTCGGTGCAATCACGCGGGAACTGGGAATCTCAGCAGAACTGTTGGCCCAGCCCCAGGATGCTCCTGCTGCCGCTACGAATGCCAAACTTAGACGAACCTTCTTCCGAGGCCATCGTATCGATGAAAAAGTGTTAGCTCTGCAGGAGCTGCCTGTTGACGATACTCCCATATCCCCTAAAGTCGAAAGCAAGAGAACAGAGGGCTTTGAAATTCTGGAAAAATCCGAGATTTCCCCGAACATACACGAAATTGTAATCAAAGCACCGAACGTGGCGGAAAAAGCCCAGCCCGGCCAGTTTGTTATTATTATGGTCGATGAGAAATCCGAGCGTGTGCCTTTCACGTTGTGTGACTGGGATGCTGAAAAGGGAACCATCACCCTGATAGTGCTGGAAGTGGGCCAGTCCAGCCGTAAGCTCGTGCTCCTGAAGGCGGGAGATAGAATAGCCCACCTGGTAGGGCCGCTGGGCATTCCTCTGGAAATCAAGCGCTACGGCACGGTGGCCCTGACTGCGGGATGCTATGGAATTGGAGCAATCCTTCGAATAGCCCCGGCGTTAAGAGAAGCCGGCAATCGGGTTATCACTATCACGGAAGCCCGCAGTCACTATAAACATTATTACAAAGAAAAACTTCAAGCTGTGTCCGATGAGTTAATCCAAACAACAATTGACGGTTCTTTGAACATCAAGGGACATGTGATTGATGTGATTGGACAAAAGCTTAAAGACGGTGAGAAAATCGACCTTGTCATCGCAGTAGGTTGTCCATTTATGATGATGTTGATGGCTCAGGAGACAGAGCCGTTCGGCGTAAAAACGTTGGCTGCCCTGAACCCGATTATGTTGGACGGCACCGGTATGTGCGGGGCCTGTCGCGTAACAGTCGGCGACCAAACGAAGTTTGCATGTGTGGATGGGCCGTTCTTCGATGCGCATCTTGTCGATTGGGATGAGCTTTGGGACCGGCGTGCGGCGTATAGTGCCGAAGAGATACATCTGGTCGGACGTACCGAATCTGTTACTCCGTACCATAAAGAGGAACATAATTGCAGGTGTTTGTCTTGAATTAAAACAAGACTTTTGCAAAACTTTAGTTGAAAGCAAAATATAACCGATGGCTAAAGAAAAGATTCCCAGACAACCAATGCCGGAGCAGGCCCCGGAAGACCGGGCCAGAAACTTCGAGGAAGTCCCATACGGCTACACGGAAGAAACCGCTATGCTTGAAGCCGGCCGATGTCTAAAGTGCAAGAAGCCGAAGTGTATAAAGGGATGTCCGGTTAATGTCGATATACCTGCTTTTATCGCTCTGGTACAGGAGGGCAAGTTCCTTGAGGCGGCCTGGAAGGTCAAGGAGCAAAACGCACTGCCGGCGGTTTGCGGACGCGTATGTCCGCAGGAGGAACAGTGCGAGAAGCTGTGCGTGCTCGGCGTCAAGGACAAGCCGGTAGCTATCGGCAGACTGGAACGGTTCGTCGCCGACTATGAGCGTAACAGCGGCAACATCAAGGTCCCGAAAATCCCCGCCAAAACCGGCAAACGAGTGGCTGTTGTGGGTGCCGGACCTGCCGGACTCACCGTCGCGGGTGACCTTATAAAACTCGGACATGAGGTCACTGTCTTCGAGGCCCTGCAGGAGGCCGGCGGAGTTCTGACTTATGGTATTCCTGAGTTCCGCCTGCCAAAGGTAATCGTTCAGGCCGAAGTGGATTATCTCAAAAAACTTGGAGTCAGATTCGTGGTGGATTTTGTAGTCGGCCGCAATAGCACAGTCCGCGAATTGCTGGATAAGGAAGGTTACGATGCCGTATTCATCGGTAGCGGGGCCGGTCTGCCTTCATTTATGAGAATCCCGGGCGAAAACCTGGTCGGCGTTTACTCAGCCAACGAATACCTGACCCGTTCCAATCTGATGAAGGCCTATCTGTTTCCGAAGTACGACACGCCCCCCATAAAACGCGAGCGTGTCGCTGTTATAGGCGGCGGCAATGTGACTATGGATTCGGCACGAACGGCGCTGCGTTTAGGTGCCGATGTTACTATCGTCTATCGCCGGGCCCGCGAACAAATGCCTGCCCGTGACGAGGAAATCCACCATGCCGAAGAAGAAGGCATCAAGTTCAAGCTCCTGAATAATCCCGTCCGTATCATCGGCGACGACCATCACCGCGTCGTGGCTATGGAGTGTATCAAAATGGAGCTCGGCGAACCGGATGATTCCGGCCGACGCCGGCCTATTCCTATCGAAGGCTCAGAGTTCACTATGGAGCTTGATACGGTCATCGTAGCTATCGGCAACAAGCCCAATCCGCTCATCCCGCAGACGATGCCGGAACTCCAAACTACTAAGTGGGGCACCATCGTCGTTGACGAGGAAACTATGGCCACTTCGGTACCGGGCGTTTACGCAGGCGGTGACATCGTCTCAGGTGCCGCGACCGTTATCTTAGCAATGGGCCAGGGCCGAATAGCCGCTGCAGCTATAAACCAATACCTGGCAGAAAAGCCAATGTAAAAACTGTTTAAATAAAACCAACGACCGAGTAGTTCTTTTTTGCACATAGCAAAAAAAGGCTGCGAAGGGGAAAAAACTCCACAGCCTTTTCTGTACGAACTCACGGGAACTTCCCAAAGTCTCAGCTAAGGCTAAAATCTCCAAACAATGCCCGTACAGATAGCCGAGGCATCATCGCCCGTCGTTTGATACTCGATGTTCCAGGAAGCATTCTCGGCGATGTCAAACTGTGCACCAATATAGCCGCCAAATATTGATTCTTGTTTGATATCTAATGTCTCAAGAAGAGGACCAACTTTTCCAACATCTCCACCTACGAAGTGTAGGAACGGCCCGACATAGAGGCTCATTCCCTCCATCTGATAGGTTGGTCCTGCTGCAACCTGAATTTCGTAAGAATCAATTTCAACGTCACCATCTTCAGATTTTGTCCAATCCATCTGAAAAAGTCCACCCCAGGTTAGGGGATCGCTCTCTGCAAAAGTTACCTTTGTTCCGAAACCATAAGCAAACTGATTGTTGCCCTCGAAGTCCTCGGCCGAGATGCCAGCAAATCCCAGACGTATGAATCCTTCCCAGTTATCAGAGATACCGTAGCCAAGATTGGCCAAGTAGGCAAGCGACTCAAGATCTTCAGCAGTACCTCCATCTTCTTCGAGGTTCATCTTACTCCAGGAAAAATCAAAGCCTACACTCATCTGACTTTGTTCCAAGCCAGCCATTGGAGGTCCCATCGGGCGTAAGGCCCAAGCAGCCGAACTCCACAAACCGGCCACCATAAGCACAACAACTAACAGTAACATTCTCTTTTCCATAACTCATTCCTTTCCAAAAAAACCATAAAACTTATGTCCCTAATCACGTCGCAGTGACGCTGTACAACTCCGTTACTTAATGAGGGGAATGCTATTTCTTCGTGTTGGACGAATCAAGAAAAATAATAAGAATTTCTAATAATTATTACTATATATTTTGTTAGAACATTTCTAATTCTTTGTATGTAATGGAGTTATAGCATATAACAAAAATGAAAAAACTTTAGCAGCAGATGTAAAAATTCCTTTGCTCGATGCTTTTGAGAAACAATGGAAGTCACGCGGAAAGGTGCAAAAACGCGCAGTGGCAGCCGCATTGCACCTGTGGATATCCTTGCCCGAGGATTTGCAGGCCAGGTTGATTAGTCAGGAATTAGGTGAAAACGATTTCTTAAGTCTCGTTAGACAAATAGTTGATGAGCATATTCAGCTTAACTGCTCTGCACTGTCAAAGAATATTCACAAAAAATCTGCCAAAAAAAGGATGCGAAAGAGCTAAATATTCCCAACATACGAGTAAACTCGATTTTTAGGTATATGTCGGAGAAAAACCTTTGTGATAGGATACTTTCGACCATATTGTCATCAACGGTCTATTTTTTTGTTTTAAAGTAAGTTTATCCGGAATATTCCCATCTTAAAAGTACCTATCCAGCCGCATCTACCTCTTTAAAATATCTTGTTCGTATTTGACAATTTCCCCATTCTTTGGTATTATTCCCCGCTTTTGCAATTTTGACAATCTTAAATAAGTGAATCGACACCGATGTCGAATACGAGACACAAATATGCAAATTAAGCCGTTCAAAGCGTTCAGGTTTGATGGGGCGGTAGTTGGCGATGTGGGCAGATGTATTGCTCCTCCTTATGATATTATCAGCGACGCCCAGCAGGAACAGCTCTATAAAAAGAGCAAATATAATATCGTGCGCATAATCAAAGGAAAGACAACTGCTTCTGATAACGGCGAGAATAATCAATACACAAGGGCCGCCGACTATCTCAATAAATGGATAGAGCAAGGCGCTTTGAAGCAGGACGCCACTGAGACTATCTATGCTTATGTCCAGGACTTTGAGCTGGCCGGCACACAATTTCAGCGTCTGGCCTTTATCGCTTTGGCCAAGCTCGAAGATTTCGGAAAAGCCGTCAGGCCTCATGAACAGGTCATGGATAAGCCAATGCTCAACAGACTCAATCTTAAAAGAGCAACCACAGCCAGGTTTGGCTTAGTCCTTATGCTCTACGAAGATGAGCAAAAAGTCGCAGACAAAATCATAAACCAGGCCACAACCACCAGAGCACTTATCGATTCTATCGACGAACAGAATGTACGGCATCGTCTCTTTACGATAACCGCCAGGGAAGATATTGAGCAAATAGCGAAAATGATGAACGACAAAAGCTGCATCATAGCCGACGGCCATCACCGCTACACCACGGCTTTGAATTACTCTAAGGAAAGCGGCAACACGACAGACAGGTATCAAATGCTCGCTTTTGCCAACATGTCTCAGAAAGGGCTAATAGTTTTAGCCACTCACCGACTTGTCGGTAATCTCGAAAACTTTTGTTATGAAAAACTGATTGCCGAGCTCAAAGGAAATTTCGAGCTTACCGAGTACAAGTTCGATTCACCTCAAACTAAAATGGACGCAAGGCAAAAGATGCTTGCGCAAATGAAGGCCGAGCATGACAACAATAAAAATGTCTTTGGAATCTACGGCTCAAATAATGCCTTTTACGTTGCTGTCCTAAGGGACAAACAAGTGATGGATTCGTTTGTGCCTGATATGAGTACGGCCTGGAGAGAGCTCGACGTATCCATCCTGCATAAGCTTATTCTGGAAAAAATTTTGGGCATTGACGAAGAAAGGTTAGTCAAAGGTGAAAATCTTCAATACGTAAAAGACACACCCAATGCAATCGACGAGTCAATCTCTCAGGTTGACGCAGGGCACAAACAGGCAGCCTTTTTTATGAATCCGGTAAAGATGCAGCAGCTAAAATTGGTTACGGACGCAAGCGAGAGAATGCCGCAAAAATCAACTTACTTTTATCCCAAAATATATACAGGCCTGACGATTCAAAAACTGTAATACCGACTTAGACGTCGTCCCTGCGAAAGCAGGGACCTATTAACAAAAATAGTATAGATTCCCGCCCATTCGGCTTCGCTCAGGGCAGGCCTTTCGCGGGAATGACAGAAAGAAGAGAGTAGATGATATGGTAGATTGGAAAAACCCACCGAGATTATTCATTCCCGGGCCGGTAAAGGTAAACGAAGACGTTCTACGACAGCTCGCACGCCCGACACTGGGACATCGCGGCAAAGAGTATGCTCAACTGCATGGCGAAACAGTCGATATGCTCAAAAAAATCCTCTTTACAGACCAGAACATTTTTCTCTCTACGTCCTCAGCCTCAGGAATTTGGGAAGCCGCCATTCGCAATTGTGTTGGTTTTGACGAAACGGTCCTGGCCACCTGCTGCGGTGCCTTCAGCGATAAATGGGCAAATGTAGCTAAGAGCTGCGGAAGAAATGTCGAGGTGCTGAAAGTCGAATGGGGCAAACCTACCTTGCCTGAGATGATTGACGAAAAGCTCGCTACAGGCATATACGCCGCTGTTACCCTCGTCTATAATGAGACAAGCACCGGCCTTACAAATCCAGTCTATGAAATCAGCGAAATGATGAAAGAAAAATATCCGGATGTCCTTGTTTTTGTTGATGCCGTAAGTGGGATGGTTGGTTTGCCTTTGCATTTCGACGATCTCGGCTGGGATATCGTGTTCGCCTCGGTCCAGAAGGCATTTGCAATCCCGCCGGGCTTAGCTGTGGCTGCGGTTAGCAACAGGGCCCTGGAAAAAAGCGGCAATGTCCCCAACAGAGGTTACTACTTCGACTTCCAGCTTTATGCAAAAATGGCCGCGAAGAACCAGACTCCTGCCACGCCGAATATCCCTCATATCATGGCCCTGAATTACCAGTGCGAAAAGCTGCTCGCAGAGGGTATGGAAAATGTCTGGGAAAGACATATACAAATGGGTGATTTTGTAAGGGCCTGGGCCAAAGAAAAATTTGACCTCTTATGCGATGAAAAGTACGCCTCTAACACCCTCACAACCGTCAAGAATACCCACGGCATCAACGTCGCCGAAACTATCAATGCAATACAGCAAAAACATAATACCATTTTCGGAAACGGCTACGGCAAGCTGAAAGACCAAACCTTCCGAATCGCCCACATGGGTGATATCACTCTCGACGACCTGAAAGAGCTCCTGGCCTGGATCGACGACGAAATTACCTAAAACCCACCTTTGTCATTTTGAGCGAAGCAAAGAATCTCATATTTAGCCCCAGGTTCTACCTGGGGTTTTTTATATATGCGCCGAGACAAGCTACAATCACGATGTCATGTGATAGCTGAACTCGAGCACCTTAGGCCCAACCAGCTTTCGGTAATCATCCATGCTTATCCGTATTGCTTTTTCATGCGAGCCAGCCTGGAACGTGATATGGTCGTCTTTCTCAAGAGCCTTGTCCATAATAGTAGGCAAATCGTACAAGTTGCCGAACGGCGGCTCAGCTCCCAGCTCACAATCGTCGAATATCTTGCCGATTTCCTTTTCCTGGGCTAATTCAACTGATTTAGCGCCCAGTTGACTTTTCAACGCCCCTAAGTCAATCTTGTAACACGCTGAAAGCACACACATCATGTATTTTCCGTCGGCTTTGACTATCACCGGTTTGGCTACGTATTTGCCCGGCTCGTGCTCTACCGCCGCCACTTGCTGCGCCGTAAAGGCTGGTGGGTGTTCAGTAACCTCGTAACGAACCGCCGACTTGTCCAAAAGTTCTATCACTCGCATCTTAAACCTCCCAAAAACTGTTATTGGCTGATAGATATATTATACGACATTTATCTAACCACCTTTTTTACACTAATCAAGGAAAAAACAGCCAATTCTTAAATCAGGGGCGGTATAAGGAAACGTAGAACCTAAATTTGAACCGAGGGGATTCCTGATTTGTAGCAGGTAGGATAGGCTTTAACGTTTGTTGTTTCTATATCATATCGCCATAACTACTCGTACAGATGCGTAGATTCTGTTTCTTCAACAGGCCGTGTAAGCTGGTCAACGTTCATGACGACTTTGAATCGTACATCACCCGGCTTGACAGCCACGACGACCACGCGCCAGGCCGCTTTGTCCTTCGGTGCGAGACTGCTTAACGGGAAAAAATTCACCATCCGTCCCTCTGCGGAACCGGCGGTTGCGCCGGCTGACGAAACGTATTGAACATTATCTTCCAAAATACAAGCAATACGAACGTTTGTAGCAGCAGCAGAGCCTTGGTTCGTCACACTGATTACGTACGTCGTGCGGGCGCCGACTTTAACCGGGTCATCGACGTCAACAACTTCCAGCGCTACAGCAGAAATACCGGTTATCAGGGTCTTCACCAAAGCAGTCACAGCCTCTGAGCAATATGCAGTTGCAATTGCTCTATTTGTCAGCGTGCCCGCTTCAGTTGGCAGGTAGGATACACGTACCTTTTTGAAAGTGTTAGGTGCAAGAGTACCGAGCTCCCAGATTAATTTTGAACCGGAGAGTTTTGCACCTGTACTTGCTTCTGTTGAGGTTACTCCTTCCGGGATATTATCTTCTATAACGGTATTTTTCGCCGGTGTTGTTGAATTGTTGGCAACTATTATTTCATAGGTTAATGGCCGACCAAGGTATTGCTGTTCAGGACCGTCATTGGTGATTGTCAGCACAGAAATGTCCACAATCGTTGTGGTTTCTGCTGATTCAGCACTCAGACCGGTAGATGAGCTGGCCACCGCCTTGCTGATATAGCTGCCTGACTTAGTGGCCCGCAGTTCAGCCGAGAATTGCTGCGACTGACCCTCCGTCAGGGTGCCTACATCAAATACTAATTTGCTATTGCCATCGACCGTCAGCAGCCCCGCAGGAAGTGTTTCCACGATTTTGACGTTTCGTGCGGACCCTGTTCCTGAATTGGACACCACGAATACCACCGGAATCGGCTCGCACAGCAAGGCCTCCACCGGCGCCGTCTTCGTCAGCTCCAGCCTGGGCTGGACAACCCTTATCTCGGCACGGGCCGGAACGATGGGAGTAACAACATTTGTGCTGTGTTCAAGGGGGTCGGTCTGTGTAGCTACGCCGGAAACCGTAATTAGCTTGCTCGCTTTTGGTCCAAGCGACTGTATTTCCCATACAAGTTTGTTCAAATCTTCTCTCGCTGCAGGACTTGCGCTTGTGAAATCGAAATTATCTGAAAGCTCTTCGGTTATCAGAATATCAGTCAGCTTTACATCCGTTAGATTTGTCACCTTGATGAAGTAATCGAACGTTCTGTTTAGCTCAACTTCCTTCGGCACAGTCTTGTCTAACTGAATAATCCCGCATTCTGTCCAGGGATAGGTTCTTGAGATTACAGACGAGCCGACCCCATCGACAGCTACCAGTTCGGACTCGACAGCAGCAGGCCCCTTTACGCCCTTTACCGAAGGGGGAACGGTTTGTATTGGAGCTATAGATATAGGTTCCTGGCCACTGGCCCAAAAAAACTTTTCAGCTTGCAGTAGTTCCGGTTCTTCCTCCTTGGCCCCAAAAAGACCCTGCCCGCTCTCGCAACCGGAAGAAACCAACAAACCAAACACTAATAAAACAACCGAGATATTCAGAAATCTTTTCATTTTATATCCCCTTTCGCACCTCCGGGCAGAAAAATGAGAAGAAAATCCTTTAGACGGATTTACAATCCTCGTTTTAATGCCACACAATTTCCGTTAATATATCGGTTTAAGTCTTCACCAAGTTAACCCAAAAAACGAATATGGACTATCGCTAATGTGATAATCTTTATCCATAACAACCGATAAAAATCGAAGATTCATACCTCCTGTGAATATTTATAGCGAGCCTAATGTCAGGTTGATGCCGTTGCAGGACCTATAAAAAAGCCCACTAAAAGGAATTGCATTCCCTTCTCCTTTCAGCGCTCCGAAGGCCGCTAAAAACAATATAATTGTACACCTTTTTATGCTGCGAATCAAGGAAAAAATACCCAAAGATAACGTTATAACGTCAGGTATTATGGGTAAGTTTGATTTTATGCCGGCATAGGAACCGACCGAAAAGGGCTCGTTCGACCGGCCGGGGACCAACCTGCTGCCGGCAGCGAAGACCTGATAAACTTAAGAATATGGAATCTGAACAAAGTATTGAAATAAGAAAAATGCCGGAGCAGACCTGTCACAAAGAGGTAGGCGCTCCGGAATCCCGGATTGCAAGCCTTTTGAAGGCCTTGTCCTAACGCCCCAGGTTGTCTCAACCTCAAACCTGGCACTTGGACCCGTGCTTAGCTGCTCCGGCTATGATAATTTATCAACAAATAGAAAAAAAACAATAAAAAATTCTTGAAAAATATTTAAAGTCAACGAAAGCATCGAAAGTATGAGTATCGGTGTATCAGGAAATCAGGATGCAGGTTATCCGTAGAGCAGGGTATCAGAAAAATGAACCTGATGCCCTGATAACTTGACCCGCCAGATGTATGGCGGGCTACCTGATAACCTGGTACCCTGATAGCCACTACCTGGTAACCTGATGGCCTGATAGCCTTATTCTTTCTTTAGCTCACTTTACGATATATTCAAAATCGGCCACTCGTCTTGGCGAAGCAAGCCGTATCCAGACAGACGAGAAATCTGCCGGTCCTGACCAATAACTTCACCCAAGCCAAACAGAAAAGCCCCATCAGTGCGGAGGGAGAGGAAAAAGCGAGAACATCTGCAGGGGCTTGAGGACAATATTTTTTTATAAGAACAAATCTACAGCATCTTGCGTCTGCGGAGGAGCCAGCCGGTAAATGTTATGCCGATGCTGCCGAGAATAACGGCACTGGGGACGGGGACAACGGTTGGTTCATATACGTAACTTATCTCATATGCGAAGGCATAATTGGCCTCAAATATTGCCTCAATATTTGGCGAAATGTTGGTAACACTAAAACTAACATCGATTCTTGGTGCCAGGTCAAATGTACCTACTCCAATGAATTGGTCGAGTTCTGAGCCAGAGTAGTACTGTGTATAGGAACCCTCACTGTCAATTCCACCCCCTCCCACTAAAGTCCAGTCCTGCAAAGGGTCAGGAAATGGCGAGCCCCCACCAAAACCTCCAGACGAAGAGAACCATAAAATCTCACCAGACAATGGAGTTCTCGAAACGTACCCAACAACATTATAATGATAGTCAAAATATCCCTCCTGCTGAGAAATATTATGGGCATAAACACGAGTATTGGCTACGCCAGAAATACGCTTATACTCTACGCTGGTCAAGTGGCCAAGACTGGGGTCGAATAATGAGAAGGGAACTGAGTCGCTCTCACTGTGTGAGTAGGTTGTTGGTGCCGTTATCGAGAAGCTTTCAGAGAGGTCCCATGAGCCTAACTGAATTATCATATCTGCTCTTGACGTTCCAGAGGCCATTAAGACGACTATTGCCAAAACAAGAATTGATTGTCGTTTCATTATGTAACCTCCATCAGTTTAGTGTTTCGGTACGCCTCGCTAAGCTACATTTACGATTATATACAAAGAAATGAAGTCAAATCAAGGAAAAAATTGGCTCAAAAATGGCGAAAACATCTGTGTTCTACGTTTCTGCAGGGTCCTATACATACTATATTTACTTTAAAACTTGCCTTTGCTAAAATGAATTATAAAGCCCCTGCAGAAGAACATTTGGTTTGGATATATATCGGGATAACAAAGGAATGGGTAAGAGTAATCAAAATAACAAAAGGGAATACGATGGATTTATGTTACGTCCAGTTTTTCCACAAGACAAGATAGACTTGCATAAAGCACAAACGCTTGGGCCAAATGAGGAAGAGCTTCTCATAGCACTCTACTATGACCACTCCAAATGGTTGGAGGAAGTGAAAATAGTTTGTGAACGCGCTGGGAAACACTTGGAACAATATTTGAGGAAAGCGCTTGGATTGGCTATTGAAGCCGGTCGAGTTCGCGATTGCAATAATAACACGGCGCTAAGACTTCGAGGACCTGAACGAACCGGCCCAGACATACTTCTCTTTTTTGTAAAAAAGTGCCCACACGCTCGTGACGCCCTATTGAGGGGAGAACTACCCACTTATCCCTGGCGGATTTCACAACCAATTGAACAGGAGCAAAAGCCCGCAAAAACAGAGCAAAGTAAGCCTTTCGGTAAACTCGGGTGGATAAAAGCTTTTCTGTGGAAACTATACGAGAAATCTCTGAAAGTTGTTATTGATGCTATTCTCGAAAGAGTCTGGCCGAAATGAATTTGGCTTATAAGAACAGCACACTACCGTAGTCGATAGCCATAATGACCCAAGCAATTACCTCCGGTTGTAGCCGGTCTGGGCGTGGAGGACATCTATAAAGGCTAACATATTCTCTAATGGGACATCGCCCTCGACGGCGTGGGCCGGTGCGAAGATATAGCCGCCGTCTTTGCCTGCTTTCAGCAGTTTTGTTGTTGCCCTCTTAACATCTTCGACCGAGCCGTAGGGCAGGGTCTGCTGCGTGGACAGTCCCCCGTGAAATGCAAGCCGTCCCTTGTACCTTTTCATAAGGTCAAAGACGTCCATAACCTCCGGCTGAAACGGATTAAAGCAATTCAGCCCAAGCTCAATCAAATCATCAAAAAGCTCATCCACCTTGCCGCACGAATGGATAGTAACGTACTTGCCCGCCTCTCGAACCACCGAATACATCCGCTTCAATTCCGGCCGGATAAACTCCGCCCACAGCCGCGGCCCCATCTGCAGGCCCCTCTGCTGGCCCCAGTCATCGCCGAAATAGACCGCATCTATATCATACTTGAGGGCCTCGGTGAGCTGGGCGATGTTATAGTTGGCTATTGTATGCAGCAGCTCGTGCGCGAATGCCGGATGGTCCAAGAAATCCATCATCAGGTTCTGCATCCCCCGCATTGCCCAGGCCCGCTCGTATAGCGAAAATCCAATCTTAAAGACCCGGAAACAATCCCCGTACTCGGACAGCAGCTCAGGGATATTCTCAAAGAATCGCCTGTCTAACGGGTCGGGAAACTCATATCCGGCCAGGGTCGGCTCCGGCAAAACACACCCCTCAACATTACCTATATCCTTGTCAATCCTGCGGTCCCACACCGCCCCGAAGAAATCACGGAAGCGGTCGTTGCCGAGAGCAGTAAAAAAACCCATATTCCTGCCTAACTTGAGAAAATGGTTGTCCAGGACCTGCTCCAAATCATCCCGGCCAAAATGATTCCGCAGCTTCTCAGCCGCTTCAACAGTAAAGCCGCACTGCCAGGGAACGTACGGAACCCTACGTCCCTCAATCGCCAGCTTGACCACCTCTCTTTTATCCATTCACCATATCCCCAAATTATAATGAAATTTGAAACTATTGCTCTGTCACTCGTGATTTGAAGAATTGTCATTCCGACCGAGACACACACCGACGTCGTTCCGAGCGCAGCCCCGTTCTTGCTTTCGCCTGCTGCCTCGTCTTGCGACGAGAGTCGCAGAGGCAAGCAAGAAAGCACGGGGGCGGAGTCGAGGAATCTGTTTTAAAATACCCCTCGATCCTTCGGCTACACTCAGAGCAAGCTTTTTTTCGCTCGGGGTGACAACATTCTGTAAAATCGCCATCCGTCAATACATCTGTAACAAAGCACTATTCAGAGGAGGATACAGAAATATCGCTAAGTGCCTTTCCGGTCAGGCCTCTCAGGCGAACATCATCCCCGAAACGCTCAATATCGACATAATGCAAGCCGACTGCCTGTGTTAGTTCAGCCATCGGCCCGGTTATCTCGACACTGCCCTGCGCACCTAATATCTTCGGTGCGATATAAACGACAATCTCATCGGCAAGCTGCTCTTTCAAAAACGAGGTCATCACCCTTGGCCCGCCTTCGACAAGCAGATGACCGATGCCGCGCTTACTCAGCTCATCGAGCAGAGAATGCAGGTTGGACCGGCCTTCCATATCCGGATAGGCAAGCACCTCGGCCCCCTTCTTGGTAATCTTTTCTGCAATTTCCGTATTAACTTTTACTGCGCTTTCACTCGTATATATCAATACTGGACTTTTCTTGGCTGTCTTAATCAGCTTGCAATCCGGCGGAAGCCTTAGGTGGTTGTCTAAAACGATTCTTGTGAGTTTTTTGCCTTTGCTCGGCCTGGCCGTCAATAGCGGGTCATCCGCGATTACGGTATTTACACCGACTAATATGCCTCCGGCGCGCCGGCGTAACTTGTGCACGTCTTTTCTGCTTTGTTCGCCGGAAATCCAACCGCTCCCTGACGGCTGCGGCTCGGCTGTGGTGACTTTGCCGTCAATGCTCTGTGCCCATTTCAATGTCACCCAGCATTTTCCGGTAGCCGCAAATTTGATAAAAGGGGCATTCAGCAGTCTTGCCTCGGTTTCGCAGATACCGGTCTGTACTTCAATTCCTGCATTACGTAATTGCTCGATGCCCTTACCTTTGGCGTGTTCCGATGGGTCTATCGTTGCGACAATAACCTTCGCCAATCCGGCTTCAATTATAGCCTGCGTGCAGGGACCGGTCTTACCCTGGTGAGAGCACGGCTCAAGCGTAACGTACATAACAGCGCCGCGAGGATTGACGCCTAAGGTCTTGCAGTCTTCCAGGGCGTTTATTTCCGCGTGTGGGCCACCGAACTTTTTATGCCAGCCGATGCCGATAATCTGATTGGCTTTTACGATAACGGCCCCGACCGCAGGATTCGGCTCAACAGAACCGATACCCTTTCGGGCAAGCTTTAATGCTTTCCACATGAATTTTTCATCTCGTGTGGTAATCAACTCTACATTAGCTCCTATAATGGAATAATTTGTGGGTCTCCATCAATTAGAAATCGTACAAATCCATCTTGTGTTAATTCGAATGTACCAATTTCTTCTAAGCTTGACGTTCGTAAGGAAGGTTTAAGAACTGCGAATTTGACATTACCAGGTTTTCGCTTCTCTTTCTTCGTCGCTAGCTTTACACTTTCTCCATCCTGAATTGAAATACAGTATTTTATTTCCTTAACCGCGTCACCCCATCTAACGTATGCTTTTGGGGTGTCGTAAAGGATACATCCACGATGAAAAGCAAAAAGAGATCCTTGTGTCCAAACTTTCTTAGTTTTCTTTTCCGGCTTCATTTTTTGTGTTTTTTCATCCAATATAAGTTTGCCTGTTGTTTCAACACGATCAGTTTTTGCTATATCCAAACAGTCATTGAAACAAGATGGGACATATATGAACCATTCATCTTTGTCTATATGTATACGCTCGGGGTTCTTAAGACATTTGGTACGCCTATGTTGTCTAGCCTTTTGGGCAATAAGTCCTTGCAGAAGTTGTAAAGATTCGTTTCTTGATTTCATTTTCTCAAAACTGCCTTTTCAAGAGCTTTCTTTGCTTTTTTTACATTTTTCTGTGCATTCTCTAATAGAATTTCAGATTCGTTCAATTCAGATAAAAGAATTGGAATAGATGTTCTTTCTAAGTGTGAGTTGATTTTCAAAAAAATATTCTTCTGATTACTGTCAAAAAGAATTGAATCGTCGCCAGCTATAATACGTTTTAAATGTTTGCATAGTTTTCGATTATCTCCAGCAGGACATGAGCAAAAAGCTGAGATTTCATTTTCTTCAAGATAAAATCGAACTGTATATGGATTACCAGAAGAACTTTTAGCCAAAATCTCAATATAATTAATCATAATCATGAATTTCCTTTTTGTTTTAACTTAAGGTTTATGCCCGATACGTTCTATGAATTGATTTTCATCAATAACTTCGATACCTAGCTCTTGAGCTTTTCTAAATTTGCTCCCCGGATTAATACCAGCTAATACGAAATCCGTTTTCTTACTTACACTGGATGAGACTTTCGCTCCCGCCCGCCTTATCACTTCCTCTATTTGCGGGCGTGTAAAGTTCTCTAAGGTGCCTGTAACAACAATCGTTTTGCCTGCTAATCCCCCAGGTTCGTGCTGAAAATGTGCTTCCTCTGGTTTGATTCCTAATGATATCAATTCTCTCAGAACTGCTTTGTTTTTTTCAACTTCTATGTAATCACAGAAGCTGTCTATCATTTCATCGCCGATATCTTTTAATCGTTCATTTTTTTGGAGATTTTTGTTTTCATTTTCATATACTTCCTCGCTTATCTCACATCTGTTACGTTTCTCCTGCAACAATTTTTTCCTCGCTCGTTCTTGTTTTTTCAGTTCCTTCAAATCCTTACGTTTGGCGGATATGAGATTTTCAAATGTTCCAAAATGATTTGCGAGAGTTTGTGCTGATTGTCCACCAATATGCCTAATACCAATCCCTGCTAATAATCTCCATAGCGGCCTCTGTCTGCTTTTCCGAATAGATCTAATTATATTGTCTATACTTTTATCAGCCATTCGCTCCAATTCAATCAAGTCCTCTTTTTTCAACTTGTAAAGGTCTGCGAAATTCCTAACAATGCCGGTCTCAACCAGTTGTTCAATAAGGGCCGGACCTAATGCATCGATATCCATTTGACCTTTGCCTACGAAGTGTTCCAAACGCTCCTTCAGTTTTGCAACACAGTTTGGATTATCACAGCGCAGATATATACCATTTTCGTCTTTTTTTACTTTATATTCGCATACAGGACAAATCAAAGGAATCGCAAAGATTTCACCAACTACGTTTTTCCGCTTTTGCATCTCCACTTTAACAACCTGTGGTATTATCTCTCCGGCCTTTTCTATTACTACCGTATCGCCGCATCTCACGTCAAGCTTTGCGAGCATGTCAAAGTTGTGCAGGCTTGCTCGTTTAACTGTTGTGCCTGCTAACAGTACTGGTCTTAAATTTGCCACAGGTGTTAAAATGCCGCTTTTGCCGACCTGGACATCGATTGATTCGACGATAGTTTCCGCCTGTTCGGCTGCGAATTTATAAGAAATGCACCATCGAGGCGCTCTGCCTGTTGCACCTAATATGTCCCGTTGTTCGAAACGATTTACTTTTATAACCATGCCGTCAATCTGGTAATCCAGCCTGGAGCGTTTTTCACTCGAAGCCAAACAAATATCTATTACTTCGTCTATGTCTCTTGCTCTTTGGATATTTGAATTAACCGGCAGGCCGAGTTTTTTAAATCTCTGAAGTGTTTGATAATGATTGTCCGCTAATGGCTCGGAAATCTCGCCGGTCGCGTATGCGAAGAATGAAAGGTTCCTCGCAGCAGTAATTCTTGCATCCAATAGTTTCAATGACCCCGCCGCTGCATTTCGCGGATTGGCGAAGGCGGTCTCGCCGGCTTCGGTGCGGAGTTTATTCAGCTCGACAAAAGCACTGGTTGGCATATAGACTTCGCCGCGAACTTCGAGTACGGCGGGAATTTTTTCACCTCTTAATGTCAATGGAACTGCTTTTATTGTCCGCACATTGGCGGTAACCTCATCTCCCACCCGACCATCTCCACGAGTGGCGGCTGTGGCGAGAGTGCCTTTTTCGTAGCGGAGACTAACAGCCACCCCATCGATTTTAAGCTCGACAACATAATTAAAATCTGCCTTCCCGAGCTGCTTGCGTACTCTCTCGTCAAAAGCCCTTAGCTCATCGGCGTTATAGGTGTTGTCCATACTCAGCATCGGCACTGCGTGCCGGACGTTGGTAAAAGCTTCAAGCGGCCTTTCCGAAACACGCTGAGTGGGTGAATCGCCAGTTATAAACTGCGGATTGGCCTCTTCCAGCTTATTTAGCTCGGCAAAGAGCTTGTCGTATTGCCGGTCGCTGATTTTCGGCTGATTGAGCACGTAATAAAGATAATCGTGCCCTCGAATCTCCTCCCGCAATCGCTCGATTTGTTTCTGAATATCCTTCGCCATAACAGCCAATGTTATATGCTTTTTTGACCTTTTTCGCAAGACCGCAACCAGCCGCCAAAGTAATAATAGAAAGTAATTCAAAAAAGAGACATCTTATATTCAACACAACAGTTTGGCAGCTAAAGCCAAAATACTTAAAGTGAGCTAAAGTGACACGTAAGTGTCATCCTGAGGCGAAGCCGAAGAACCTGCCCTGAGCTTGCCGAAGGGATCTGGCCAACAAAACAGAGATTCTTCACTTTGCTGCGCTTCGTTCAGAATGACAGTAAAGCTGTCACTTTAGGCACTTTACACTTTATTTAGAGCCGGGTCGTTTTGCGAGAGCATCCAATTCTTTAACTGCCGCCGCATTTTCTTTAGAATAGGCCCGGCCTCAGGCTTGACGGCGATATTATTAAGCTCGTAAGGGTCCTTTTGCAAATCGTATAATTCTTCGGCCGGGTGATGCTCAATAACATCCAGCAGTTTGGCGGCCTGCGGGTCGGTTTTGGCCTTTTCTACCCAGGTGTCCCAGACCTGCTTATGGCTTTCGGGGATGTCCGGCACCTTTGTAAAATGTGTGGTCCAGGTATTTTCCGGATTAAGATTCAAAATATACTTATAGCGTACATCCCGAACGCCGCGCTGAGGAAAGACATTCATATTGCCGTCACGTGTATGGCTGGCATAAATAAATTCCCGGAAGGTCCTGCTTTTCCCCGCCAATACATCTGAAAAACTTTTTCCGTCCAGTCCTTCGGGCTGCGGCCCGCCTGCGATATCAATAAAGGTCGGCGTTATATCGACAAACGAAATTAGAGCATCGCAAACCGAACCGGGCTTGATTTTTCCGGGCCGGATGGCAATAAAAGGCACATGAATGCCGGTATCATATACCGTCCATTTCGAATGCGGCCACTCGGAGCCCTGATCTGTTGTGTATATAAAAAGCGTATCGTCCTCAAAACCGCATTTCTTCAATAAGGCCCTGACTTCGCCGACCCGTTTGTCCATCGTCGTAATGTCCTGATAATAATTGGCCATTGCCCTTCGGGTCAGTTCCGTGTCAACAATATAGGGGGGTAACTTCAATTTGGACGGATTGTAGATCTTGTTCGGCTCCCAGGTGACATGCGGACTGCTGTCGGCAAGAATCAGACACAAAGGCTTGTCAGGCTGCTCCTTGGAATGTTCTGCAAGAAAATCATCGACGGCCCTGACGTTCAGACCTTCCCTGCGATATACTCTGTGATTGTCGGGGTTACGCGGCAGTCCGGCATTAATATATTCGAACGAGAAGACTTTTTTCGGCTTGGCATGAAATTTGTTCGCCAGTACAATCCGATAGCCCAAATGGCTCAGATAGGTCGGCAGTGACGTGATATCGTCCCGGCAGACAGTGTGATTTCCCATACAACCATTACGAGCAGAATGAAGCCCCGTCCACAATACCGAACGGGAAGGCGCGCATGTTGGCGATGCGGCGAACATATTTGTAAAGAGCATCCCCTCTTTTGCAAGGTTATCAATGTTAGGGGTCTGGATATCTTTGTTCCCGTAACAGCCCAGAAAATCCAGACCGTGGTCGTCGGAAATATATATAATAATATTGGGTTGTTTATTATCTTTATTGCCTTTTGCATACGATGAAGCTGTCGGTATCGAAGCGATTACCACTCCCAGGGCGGAGCGTTTTAGGAATTTCCTGCGGGTTATACTTTGAGCCATATTATTTTCTCAAAACCTGTATGATAAATTTTTTTTATCCTGTAGATTGCCGAAGCAATTTCCTTAGCTCTGCAACGGTTTCGGTGTACTGAGGGTCACCGGCAAGATTATAGTATTCCCCTGGGTCAGTGTCGTGGTTATACAATTCTGCTCCCTGTTTGCCCCCGTCCCATTCCGTATAGCGCCAGCGCTCGGTTCGCACGGAACGGCCGGCTATCCTGCCCCGCTGCACTTGCGTAAACGCCGTCTTTTTCCAGGGCAGCTCCGGGTCGTTGAGTAACGGCTTAAAGCTGGTCCCTTCCAGATTCGCAGGAGGCGAAAGCTCGCACAAGTCGGCAAGTGTGGGATAAATGTCCACAAATTCCACAATCCCTGAGCAGCCCCTTCCCGCAGTCTTTATTTCCGGCATCACCACAATCAAAGGGGCTTGCGCCGACAGCTCAAACAAGGTGTTCTTGTTCCACCAGCCGCGTTCGCCGAGATGATAACCATGGTCACTGAAAAACACCACAATAGTATTTTGCCAGAGCTCCAGACGGTCCAGAGCCGCGATTATCTTTCCCAACTGTGCGTCCATAAACGATATCCCGGCGTAGTAGGCGCGCATAAACTCGCGGCGCTCCCGGTCGGTGAAACGGTCGAATTCGGCCTTCCAGCCGCTGCCAATCGCCTGGACAAGCTCAGCGGAGTGGTCGGGTGGGTCTTTCGGCGGTTTAAGACTCTCAAGTGGATAGAGGTCGAAATATCGTTTTGGCGAAATGAACGGGTCGTGCGGCTTGTGAAATCCAACCGCAAGAAAGAACGGGCCACGCCGGTACTGTTCCAGCAAACGTATGGCTTCTGCGGCAATTTGACCGTCGGGCTGGTCATCGTCGTTTCCCTCGGCGGCAAGCCATCGGCACCATTTGACTCGACCGCCGGTAAGATTTCTTCCCTGCCCTTGTTTGCCCGCTGGTGTTCCTTTTGGGTCAGATGTCACCTCCCACGCCTGAGGGTCATCCATATTCCTGGCTGAATGGAAAACTTTTCCCAATCGTGCCGTGAAGTATCTGTTTTTACGAAACAGCTGCGGCAGAGTTACGGCGTTCGGCAGCTTCGAGCGGAAAGGCGTGGTATTATTTAAAATGCCGGTTGTATCGGGTCTCAGTCCGGTGAGAAACGATGTGCGGCTCGGATTGCAAATAGGGAACTGGCAGTAAGCACGGTCAAAACGAATACCCCGCGCAGCTAACCGGTCGATATTGGGGGATTTGACCACAGAGTGGCCGTAACATCCAAGGGAATTATTCAGGTCATCGACTACGATGAATAATACGTTTGGTCTTTGTTTAGAATCTTTGGGCTTGGAGTTTCGCGGCCGAGGTGACATACCTTCCTGTGCCAAAATTTTTCTACCCGTCCAGTTTCCAAATGCCGCTGACCCTAATACCGTGCTTGCTTTCAAAAACTGCCTTCTTGTTATTGCGGATTTCTTCATTGGACTCCTGGCTCCCGTTAATGGTATCTGCTTACCTCCAAGGTACTGTACCCGGCCGGTTTTCATTGGAAGGTAGAGCTGCTCATAAGTTGCGGCCGTGCCATAAAAGATACAGTATTATGAACAGCGAAATTATACACGGCTCCGGCACTACGAGCAATAGTCTGCTTTTCAGAGCGGCCACGTTCGCAAACCTATAGCGAATAAAATAGGGGACCTGCATTTGCAGGCTTGTGCAACCTTATTGAACATAGTAGTATGCTTTTAATTGAGTATCTCGGTCCGGATTATTTTCGGCTTGTAAAATACAATGTGTGTCTCAAATTAAAGAGGCTGAATAATGAAAAAAAGGAAAGAGCGATTGGTGCCGTACGATATGGTATCTCCGGGTTTTGAGGCGATATACACGGGCAGGAAAGCTTCGTCCGAAGGCGAGAAAGTCGAGATGATTACAACCGTTATTGCAGACGAAACGGGTAATGAGATAAGGAAGTGGCCGGTTGTTTCCTGGACGTTTCCGGGAGAGGAAAAGAACTGGGATGAGGAAATTAAATACATCAACGGCATGCAGAGCGAATTAGGAGCTCTGGATGACAGCACCCGGCGGATTCGCGCTCATATCGCGAGCCTTGTGCCGTGTGATAGTGGATTTCCGGTTACTGTTGACGAATTGTTGAACGCCATCGGCAAAGGGAAACTGAATGAGCCCTCATTTCGCAACGGATGCTGGTGTTCCGGCATGTGGTGGGAACAGAAAACCACCCAGCCGTCTCATATGGAGAGCATGAGAACAATACATACCGTATTAACAGGTTATCTCGCAGGCAAATCCAGAGAGGGTTTTATCAAGGAATTTCCTCACGCCGCAGGATTCATTAACCGCACTTATGACTGGCTTGAGCCGGCAACAGAGCTCACGGAAGTCCAGAAGTTGATGATGGAACGGATGCTTCTTACTATTGAATACTTTTCGAAGACTAGTGATACGGTGCCTTATTCTCAATTCGATGATATTTCAAAACTGCAGGAAGGTGAGAGGTTTGTCAAGGAACTTTTCGGGGAGGGTGGGCAGGGAGCTCATCTCGATTTGGAAATATCAAAGAAATCTGCTCTGCCCCGTGTCTATCCGAAGTGGAAGCCGGAATATCAGGAAAACCTTGAAAGCCTTGAGGATTCACGAAAAAAAGAGTTATATAAAACCTGTTGTGCCATTGCCTCTGGTGTGCACACCTTGTCCGATTGCCATCATAGCACATTTCGTTACATCGAAAGCTGGATTCATGGTATTGGAATCGGCAAATTGGATATCCCGACCCGCAAAGTCGGTACAGAGAGGGAAAGGCTCGGCCGGTTGCTGTTCGGTTACGTGCTGGGATTGGACAAATGGCTGTTAGGCTTACCGATGCAGTTTGTCCTTCTGGATTTAGGGCACATAGACCTTGGGTTCGAATCACAAAATGAGATACTTCGCGTATACGCCTATCTTGGTGAAGAAAGAACGCCTGTGAAAGAATGGCTCGCGGCCTGTTTGTGGCACAACCTTACATATTGTCCGATAGCCAGCAATCCCGGCGGCCTCGTTCGCCACAAGAATCTGCTTGAACGCGCTGCACAAGCAGATATCAGCCTGCGTGGATGGATAGAATCTGTTCTTGAAAATCATTTACCAAACGACAATTGTGTTTGACAAAATTGCCAAATTTCAGATAATATATTAAAGTTTATATGAAAAATGGCCCTAAAAGCCGATGTATTGATTTGCATTTTGCTATTCCCCGATAGCTCAACTGGTAGAGCGAGCGGCTGTTAACCGCTAGGTTGTAGGTTCGAGTCCTACTCGGGGAGTTTTTTTTCAGCGAACTCCAAATTTCACCGGAAACTTCAATCTAAAGCCCCGCTTTTTTTCGTCCTGATATCACGAAAAATCGCCCTAATAACTGGATAAATAGCCGATTCTATTATATACTTCCGCCTTTATGATACTCAAGTAGGTCGGTTTATAGTTCGATATAAAGATGATTTTGTCATTTTTTGGCCAATTTTGGATGAAATCTGCAAGATTAGGACTGTTTTACGTCCTATAACAGCAGCAGCTCCAGTGCTAAGTGGCGAAATTAACGGAACAAAAGGCCTATTTTGCGCATCTTATTTTTTAAATTGTAATATTTATAATTCATAAGACTTTAGGTTGTTTTTGACAATATGGCTAAAGACATACTCGACGTTGGAGGTTTTACTATACTAAAGCGCCTTGGAACCGGTGCACGCAGCACAATCTATTTGGCAACCAACGAAGAGGAAGGTACAAAAGTTGCTCTAAAACGAGTCATATTCGAAAGGCCGGAAGATAAAAGAGTCTTTGAGCAGGTCGAGACCGAATACAAAGTGGCTCAGCTAATAGACCACCTCTACGTCCGAAAGTGCTACGAACTAAGGAAAATGCGCAGCATGTTTAAAGTTAAAGAGATGCTCCTTTCTATGGAATACTTTGACGGCAAGAACCTCGAAGATTGTTCCACCTTGAGTTTAGGAGACGTGCTGCTCGTATTCAGGATGGTCGCAAGCGGCCTTAACGCCATGCATCAGCACGGCTTTGTCCACTGCGATATAAAGCCCAACAATATTCTTTTAAGCAAGTCCGGCTCTATCAAAATCATAGACCTCGGTCAGAGCTGCAAAATCGGAACCGTAAAGCCGAGAATTCAAGGCACACCGGACTATATTGCGCCTGAGCAGGTTAAGCGTAAACCGCTCGGCCCTAAAACCGACATCTTTAACCTTGGGGCTACAATGTTCTGGGCGCTCACCGGAAAGCACGCCCCGACCATGATACCCAAAAAGAACAAATTCGGATTACCCATCGTAGAGCCGAGACGAGCACCTCATGAATTAAAAAAACAATTACCCACCGGAATCTCAAAACTCGTAATGGACTGTATCGAGGACGACCCCGCACGCCGTCCACGTAATATGATGACGGTTATGTCGAGACTGGACCTGATGGTACACAGTATCTTCGGCGGAAAGATAAAAACGAATAATAAAAATGCCTCAAACAATAATTGACTTGCTTAATAAGGGAGTAGAAGCCGGCAACGCAGATAAGTTTCGACGGGGTAATGTGATTCATTTGCCCGCAAACGGCAGTTTGATTCTAACCGGCGATCTTCATGGACATCGGCGAAACTTCGAAAGAATAGTTGCTTTTGCCGATTTGGCCAATAATCCTGATAGACATATAGTTCTCCAGGAAATTATACACGGAGGCCCCGAAGATTCGCAGGGCGGTTGTTTATCGTATCAATTATTGTTTGATGCTGTCCGCTACAAATTAACTTTTCCCGACCGCGTCCATATTATTATGGGAAATCACGATACCGCTTTCATAAACAACAGCGAAGTGATGAAAGACGGCAAAGAAATGAATCGCGCTATGCGTCTGGCTCTGGACCGAGAATTTCAGCAGGACGGCGCTAATGTCGGGCTGGCGATAAGACAATTTCTATTCTCACAACCCTTAGCTCTCAGATGCCAGAACAGAATATGGGTCTCGCATTCGCTCCCGGGCGACCGTTTCGTCGATAAATTCGACCCGAAAGTTCTGGACAGACATCTAAAAATTAACGATGTGGTCAGACCAGGCTCGGCTTACCTTTTAACCTGGGGCAGAAAACACAGCCAGGCACTGCTTGATAAAATGGCCGAGCTGTTTGATGTTGACATCTTTATACTCGGCCACCAACCGCAAGAGCAAGGATGGATTCAGGCCGGCGACAATCTGATAATTATCGCCTCCAACCATAATCACGGCTGTTTACTTTCGACAGACCTGGCAAAATCTTATACTATTGAGAAGCTAATCGACTCCATAGTACCTCTGGCTTCTATATCGTGAAGTGTAGTGTTTTGTGACTGCTCGATTAATGAATGTCATTCCTGCGAAAGCAGGAATCCAGATGTATCGAAGGTCTGGATTCCGCATCAAAGCCTGCCCTGAGCAAAGCCGAATGGGTGCGGAATGACAATTCTCCAAATAATATGTCACAGACCACTAACTCGAACAAAATAAAAGATATAATATGGATTTTATTTACTCAAACTGACCGAGATTGATAGTTTAATAGTCAATAATCAATAGTCAATTAACATGGATTGGTACTATTATATAGCACTGGCGGCAATCATCTCACAATTACTCTTTTTGCTCCTGACATATAGTAATTATCACTATGCACTGGCAAAATATAAAAAAAAGCGTTTATTGCACGAGTTGAGGACCGTACTGATTGTACCGTGTAAAGGTCTGGCCCCGGATTTTCAGAGCAACATAACGTCATTTTTCAATCAGGACTACGAAAATCACCTGCTGTGGTTTGTTGTTGCCGATAGATCGGACCCTGCCTACAACGAGCTTTGCAAACTGAAAAATCAGCTAAGCCAAACCTCAAAAGCTCAGGATGTGCAAATATTTATTGCAGGTAAGGGCCAATCCTGTAGTCAAAAAATCCATAATCTGCTGTACTGCTACGAAAAAATCAGCGACGATATCGAAGTACTCGCCTTTGCCGATTCCGATGCTTGTGTACGTAGCGACTGGCTAAGTCATTTAGTTTACCCTCTTCGCAAGACCAAGAATGGCACCGCCACGGGTTATCGCTGGTTTATACCGAAAAAGAACAACCTTGCCACTCTGGCCCTGTCGGCGTTGAATGCCAAGGTCGCCCAGTTGCTCGGCAATACCCCTTTCAACCAGGCCTGGGGAGGGTCAATGGCTATCCGCGTCGATGTCTTTCGCCGCCTTGGCCTCGACAAAATCTGGCCTAAAGCCTTAAGTGATGATTTGTCACTCAGCAGGGCCGTCAAAAAAGCCGGTATGAAAGTCGCTTTCGTTCCCGCCTGCCTGGTGGCTTCGCACGAATCCACTACATGGCCAAAGCTCTTTGAGTTCAGCCGAAGACAATTTCTAATAACTCGTATATACGCCCCGAAAACCTGGTGGTTTGGATTACTTAGCAGCCTGTACTCAGTATTGGGTATATGGGGTGCGGCCGGACTGGCAATCTACGCTGCTATGATTCAACATAAAAGCCTGAACCTTTTTGTCCTGATACCTGTCGTATTTTTTGTAAATCAATTGGGCCGGGCGATACTCCGACAGAGAACGGCTGAAAAATTGCTCGAACATGAGCGCCGAGCAATGAGGGCCGCCTGTCTCGCCGACATCCTCGCCTGCTGGCTATGGTCATTGCTGCTGTTATTTTTTATTATCTCTTCGGCTTTTGGTAGAACTATCTGCTGGCGAGGGATATGCTATAAACTGCTCGGACCAACCGAAATAATTGTACAGGCTAATGAGAAATCCGAAATCTGAAACAATATCAAGTGAGCTAACTTGTGCCACAGGTAAGTGCCTAAATTTCAAAGTGCCTAAAGCTTGGAATTAAGTTTAGCTCACTTTAGGCACTTTCTGATTTCCTCGAATTTCGATATTCGGACTTATTCAAAAGACTCTTATAAATGATACGGGTGGCGTTGTGGCCGATACATCATTCGATGCGCCTGTTCGTCACCAACTATCTCCTGCTTGGCCTGGTCCCATTCGAGCTTGCGGCCAAGAATATAGGAAAGATTACCCAGAATACACAGGTTGGCCACGCCCACCGCAGCTTCAATGTTCATAATGGTCTTTTCGCCGGTCTTGATTCCCTTGAACCAGTCTTCTTTATGGCCCGGACTCTTATACACATCCTTGGCACCGGCCGGCGGCTCCCATTCACGGGCCTTCTTCTCGGCCCAGGTGCCGCCGTCGCCGCCCCAGTGAATGAACTTGCCCTTGTCACCGCGGTAAATCGCGCCGTAACCAGGCCGGACGATTTTGCCGCCGGGCTCTTGGCCTGTCCTTTCCTCAGCAGCAGGCAGCTTATCCCGGGGCATCTGAGTCCACGTCAACGTCCAGTCCGGATTCTTGAATCTGTAGGTTACTTCCATTAGCACGGCGCTGTCCCACAGGCCCTTTTTCGGCGGTGTACCGGTCGCCTCAATAGTCACCGGCCCGGTGCCGTCGGCGCCCATCCACCACATAGCACAGCTCATCACGTGGGCACCACGGTCGCGAATCTGCCCGCCGCCGGACTCAAGGAACCACCGGAACGAGCCGGGGCAGTATCTTCGGTTGTACGGACGCCAGCGCAGAGGGCCAAGCCACAGGTCCCAGTCCAGCTCAGCAGGCGGGTCACTGTCCGGCACAGGATTATTATCCTCCGGGCTGGGATAATGGAAACAATCGACCCGGCTGATATGTCCGATGTTGCCGTTGACGAGATATCGATGCGCCAGATAGGCCTCCGGCTGTGAGCGGCCCTGGGAACCGACCTGCACAGAGACATTGTTCTTCTTCGCTGCCGCTACCATCGCCTTGCCTTCTTCGATCGTGCAACAGGCCGGCTTTTCGACATAGACGTGCTTGCCGCATTCGGCCGCGTGAACCATCTGGGCCCCATGCCAGTGGTCCGGCGTGGCGATAACAACAGCATCTATATCTTTACGTTGGAGAATATAACGGTAGTCACGATACGCATCGACACCCGGGCCGGCTGTTTTCACAGCGTTGGCAAGCCGCTTTTCATCTGCATCGCAGACCGCCGCGATGTTCACCTCGCCTCTGCCGCGTCTTTCTACCATATCGCTCAAATGGTATCCACCCATTCCGCCGACGCCGATATGGGCCATTGTAATACGTTCGTTTGCTCCGCCTCTGCCCCGCGCCGCCAGCACACCGGATGGAATCAGATACGGAACGCTCACCGCCGCACCAGCGGCAGCTAAGAATTCTCGCCTGTTGAGTTGATTTGTTCGTTTCATCGTTCTATTACCTTTCTGCTCTAATTCCAGCTATTTTAAAGTGCTAAAAATCGTTGTACTACAACGGCTTTACGTTTGTCTTCTTCGTGGGCACCAGTTTAACACAGGGCAGTCCACTAACCTCCACGCCTCGCTGTCGCAGCGATTGCGCTATATTGAGCTTGAAGTCCTCGGGCGCAGCTTTCAGCCCGGCCTTTAGCGCCGCAATCGCACCCTTGCTCGGAATTCGCTGCAATACCATTCGGGCGTCCTCACGCAGCTCTTTATTAGACAACAAAGCAGCTATCGGCTTGATGGACTTTCGGGTGCCTATCTCGGAAAGCATCCACAGCACCTCGCGCCGGACCGGCACAGGCTGCTCATCGTCCAAAAGCTCAACCAACTCGCCGACAACCGCCCTTCTTTCATTACCGGCCCCGGGGCGACCGCAGTGGCGAACGATCTTCCAAAGTGCACGCTTCGCTGCTCTCGCAACCTCCAGATCTCCTTCGGTCATCACTTTGGCCAATGCCTCGACTGCCGGTGCTCCGACTTCGCCGGCGCTCAGCCAGGCATTTGTTCGGACCTCGGCACTGTCGTCCCGTATCTTACTTATCAGCTTTTGCACCCTGTCGCCTTTTGCGGCCTCGGTCGTCCCAGTCGAAGCTGCAACGACAGCCGCCGCAAGGAATACTTTTTTAGGATTGTTCATAGACATGTTTGAAATCCTTTCTCATTATTTCAGTTACAACAGATGATTTCTGTATCACGTCGGATTCTATCAGCCCCCAACGGCAAGGTCAAATATTTTTTGTACTTCCTTCTGTCCCTTAGAGGACGCCTCGTTTGAAATTGGGTTTGAATTGGGTTTGTTTTTTTTGACTGCGAAAGTATCATTTTTTCTGTAATCCTTTGTTATAAGAGAGTTTACATTCATTTTGGCCATTTCGGAAATTGGGTTTGTTTTGGCTTTGTTTTTTCGGACTGCGAAATCATCGTTTTTTCTGTAATCCTTTGTTATAAGTGAGTTTACATTCATTTGGGCTTTTCGGAGATTGGGTTTGATTGGGTTTGAATTGGGTTTGTTTTGACCAAGTGTCCAATTGGATTTATTTTCATAAGCCTTTGTTGAAAAGATGTTTACGTTCATTTGACTTTTTCGGAAATTGGGTTTGTTTTGCATAAAAAGAG
>Ga0315545_1000984_pt1 | contig 29268 bp, 28 predicted proteins | sample SalMarSW160210MG_FD_203096 | JGI IMG/M metagenome (GOLD analysis project Ga0315545, IMG submission 203096) | Salt marsh sediment microbial communities from the Plum Island Ecosystem LTER, Massachusetts, United States - Salt Marsh Sediment SW1602-10 ...
GACGGAGTGATTTATTACGTAGTTCGAGGATGCATCCTTTACGCCATGGAATACGCACGAATCAAGCGTATCTTAGACCGAATGGGACTGCCAGTATATTACCTTGACACCGATTATACGAGGGAAGATGTTGGGCAGATGAAGACAAGAATCGAAGCCTTCCTAGAGATGCTGGAAGCAAGAATTGACATATGAGGAGAAAAAGGAAAGTGACAATATCCGCCGGAGTAGACATGGGCACCCAACGCGTGAAAGTAGTCATCATGAAAGACAAGCAGATTTTATCCCAAACCCAAAACTTCTTGGGATTCGAACCCACCAAAGCCGCTGAACAAGCCTTCGAAGAGGCACTACAGAAAGCCAAACTGTCCCGCGAGGACATACAGCATGTTACAGCCACCGGCGCAGGCGTGAACATGGTTCCCTTCGCAGACAGCACTGTCAGCATGATGGGAGCTGACGCCCGGGCAGGGGCATACTTTTTTTCTTCAGCCAGAACGGTGATAGATGTTGGGGCTGAGGAGGCGCGGGCAGTGAACTGTAACGAAAAGGGGGTGATGCGGGATTTCGTGGTGAACGCTAGATGTGCAGCTGGAGCCGGCACCTTCATCGAGGCAATGGCAAGGGCGCTGGAGGTGGAGTTGGAGGATATGGGTTCCCTGTCCCTGAAGGCGGAGAGGGCGAGTCCCATAAACGCCAGTTGCGTCATCTTTGCAGAGTCTGATGTGGTTTCCCTGATTCACAGAGAAGAACCAAAAACTGAAATCGCCCGGGCTATCTTTGATGCCATGGCTGAGAGGGTTTCCTCTATGGTGTATCGGTTGGGAATAAACCCGGATATTGTGCTTGTGGGGGGCGTGGCTAAAGATGTCGGTTTCGTTGCTTCGCTTAAGAGGAGACTGGGAACGGAAATACTGATACCTGAAGAACCGATGTTTGCTGGTGCTGTAGGCGCCGCCTTAATCGCCGCCAAAAGAGCTGGAAGGAGGCAATAGGAAGATGGGAAATACAGAAGGAAAAACGGAATACTGGAGATGGCTTGAATACCACAGTGTTATGCCAGGCCGAGACTGGAAAAACGCTGAAATAATAACTGCTGGAGTGGATGTTGGTTCGGTGGGTTCCAAGGCGGTTGTCATGGCAGATGGAGAGGTGTATTCGTGGAGTGTAATGCGAACGGGCTCTAACAGCTCTGACAGCGCAAAGAAAGCGCTTGGTTGGGCTATGGAAGATACTGGATTGACGTTAAAGGACTTCAACTATGTTGTGGGAACTGGTTACGGCAGAGTGAACGTTCCCATGGCTAACAGAGCCATCACAGAAATTGCATGCCACGCCAAAGGCGCCAACTACATCTGGGGACCGACGGTGAGAACAGTGCTGGATGTGGGGGGACAGGATGTTAAGGCGATCCGCTGCGACGAGACAGGCAAAGTAGTCTCTTTCCTGATGAACGACAAGTGCGCAGCAGGCACGGGACGAGGAATGGAAGTCATCGCTGACCTGTTGAAGATACCCATCGAAGACGTTGGCAAAGTATCCCTGAGCGTAACCGAAGAACCCAATCCAGTCAGCAGCACCTGCGTGGTCTTCGCGAAAACGGAGGCGGTTGGACTGCTGCGTAAAGGATGGTCCAAAGAAAAAGTCTTAGCCGCATACATGAGAGCCATGGCTATCAGAATGAGCGAACTTATAGAGAAGGTGGGTTGCGAAAGAGACTTCGTCATCACCGGGGGACAATCCAAGAACATCGGAATAGTGCACAGAGTAGAGAACATCTTAGGAGTAAAACGCCTTCCAGTTCCAAACTTGGAGCAGACCGGGCTTGACCCCATTGCCGCCGGCGCTATAGGAGCAGCCCTGTACGCCAAGGCATTACATGAAAAGTCTCGTAAACGCTGAGGGTGATACAGGTTATAACTTATTATGGTTACCGGGACGGTTCAGGCGAATATTACATAGTAGTTGATGCGGAGAGATGCAACAGCTGCGGCGAATGCACAAAAGCCTGTCCTCAGGACGCCTTGAAGATGGAAACCATGTTTATTGACCTCGAGGACAAACTTGTAGCCGCGGTCACAGAGGAGCACCGCAAAAAATTAAGGTACACATGTTCTCCCTGCAAACCCGAAAGCGGAGATGTGCCCTGCGTTCAAGCCTGTGACCAAGAGGCTATAACATGTATCTGGAATCCCATGAACCGGGAATGAACGTGAACAGGCACGTTTAGTGTGCTTAAGTTTCTGGTGTTGTTTTCTTTTTCTTGAGATAATCTTTTTATTTCGATTGCCTTATGGATGAAACTATCGGAGACCGCTTGCGATGGACGTAGGAATAGTTGGTTGCGGATGGATTTCTGGGATACACGTCAACGCATGGAGAGATGCGGGAATCTCAGTAGCCGCTGCTTGTGACCTGAACGAAAAAGCAGCTATGCAATTCACTGAAGACTGGAGAATTCCCTCTCATTACACTAGCTTCTCTGAGATGCTTGAAAAGGAGAACCTGTTCGCTGTTTCAGTGTGTGTTCCGCCCAAGTTTCATGCAGACGTAGCCATGGAGGCTCTGAAGTCAGGCTGTAACGTGGTTGTCGAAAAACCATTCACCATAAACACTAATGAGGCTGAGAGATTGCTGGGTGCCCTTAAGAAGTCATCTGGGAAACTGACGATAATCCATAGCCAACTGTATGAGCACTCAATTTTTCATGCGATGCAGAGGGTTAAGGCAGGAGACATAGGGGAGGTCATAGGAATGGATGTTGGAGTCCTGCACAGCCCTGACGAAATAATGGCGGGGGACAAGAATCATTGGTGCCATAAACTGTCAGGCGGCAGATTTGGAGAAAATTTGCCTCATCCTATATATCTTCTTCAGGCTTTTCTGGGGAAATTGGAGATCAAATCTGTGCTGACTGACAAGTTGGGTTCTCACCCGTGGATGAAGTTTGATGAATTGAGGGTGATTTTGGAGGCGGAAAAAAGCAAGTTTGGAACTATTCACATCAGCTTTAATGCGCCAGGGCACGACCGAACTGATGTTCATGTGAACATTTATGGCACTGGGGGTACAATCCATGCTGGAATCTATCCGGTGAGTAGCCTGGTTGTTTCCAAGCCTGGGCGGGGGATAATGCATTTCGATAATGTGATTCATCAAGCTAGGATTTGGGGTGCGTATTTGGGGAATATTCTAACCAAAGGGAAAGGACCCAGAAATTACAGTATTTCTCATGTGCGGATTATCAGGTCGTTTGTGGAAAGCCTCAACGGCAACGGAAAACCCCTAGTCACCCCTGAAATGGGATACGAAAACGTCCAGGTTGTTGAGCAAATCTGCAAACAAATAGACGCTGCATCCCCAAAAATAACGTCAGCGCAATAAATTAGGGTTGTTCACTCGGTTTTCGTAGCGCATGTTTAACAGTTTTTTCTGTTTCCACGTGTACTAACCGATGCTTTTTTCCGCAGATGGGACACGACCAAACCTGCCCTGTGTCCACCTCTTTTTTTGTTGTCTTTTTCTTCAGCAGCTTCTCTTCTTTCTCTTTAAGTTTCTCTTCTGGAGTGGATTGTGAAAGCCCCCATGCTCGTTCAAGCACAAAAAGGGTTATGACTTCTTTTTTGTTTTCTTGTTTGGTTAGGGTAACCAGGTGTTTTCCGGGTGCCTTTTTTCCTGTTGCCTCTTCGTAGGGTTTAATTTCGTAGTTTTCCCTGATGATGGCTGGGACCTCGTCGATGCTGGACACGATCTTTCGGCTAACTTTATCGTTTTCATCCGCTTGTGTTAGGGAAATCACGTCGTAGAGCTTGCCCTCAATTTTGCTTTTTTGAAAAACCATGGTGTTTCCCTCTACCTGGGCGAAGCGGATGCCTGCCGGGCATTTCACAGCCTTAACCAAAATTTTTTCCTGTTCCTTGTCTGTGCACAGTTTAAAAAGCCAATTGCCTGTAAGCAAGTCTTTGACTCTGTAAAAGTTCACTTCGCCGTTTCTTAACTGGCGCAAACTCATGTCGTACCATGCATCGTGGGGTCGTGTTTCAACTAGTCTAACCTTGATATGCTTTAGAAACTGCAAGCGTGTTCACTCTCCACATTAGAGTTTTTTGTGTATGGTTTAAGATTTTCGGGGCTAACGCGAGCGCAATGGGGAGAGCTTACGCTGACTGTTCACTAAATTAGATAAAATAAAAAAGAAAAGGGGGGTTTTGAACCCGTTTTTGGGTTGTTGAGTTTAGCCTGCGATTTTCTGTCGGATTGTGACTACCGCAAAGATTGCGGCTATTGCCGCGATCAAGGATAGGACTACTGCGATCCACACTGGCATCATGTCAACGGTCACAGGGAGTGATTCTTCAACATCGGATTGTACGGATGCAACATCGGTTTTTAGGGCTGCAACGTCTACTTTCAGTGTGCCTATGTCAGTTTGTATTGTCGCTATGGTGCCGTCCATGTCGGTTATTGTTCCGGTTAGGGTGCCAAGAGTTGTGTTGATGGTCATGACGTCACCATACATACTTCCTACGACAGCATCCAAGCTGGCTAAGCTAGTTGTAAAACCGCCAATGCTTGTTTTGATGGTTATGACGTCACTGGCTAGACCTGAGACTTTAGAATCCAAACTTGAGACTGAAGAGGCAGTGGCTATACCTGTTATTTTAGCATCCAAGGCTGTGAGAGCTACCTTCATTTCGCCAACCGTGGTTGAGACGGTTGCAACAGCGCCGTCGATTGCGGTTATTTTGGCGTCAAGTGCTGCCAAGAGAGCAGTCATATTAGAGCAGCATTCGTCGATTTCTTCAATTACGGCAGTGGTGTTAGCTGCAAGTGCTTCAAGAACTGTTGTCATGGTAGGCTTAGCGGAAACAGAGAACAAGTTAGTGTCTATTTTTGCAGTGGTGCCCGCGTTGACAGCAGTGAAGTTCCATACTCCAATTGGTGCATCGTCAGGAATCATGTTATTGAAATATGTCGACAGCCGGATGCGGTAGTAAGGTACCATATAGTTGTTCACTGAGACCATATACCAATCGCTTGTGTAGATATAGCCTTGAATGTAGAGGTTGCCGGTTGGGTCAGTGATCTGCCACATGACATCATATGATGGAATTACATTGGACCAAGTGTATAGGCTCATTAAGTCGCCTTGGTAATATTCGGTTGCACGTGTCTCGAGGGTTATTAAAGGTGTTGGGTATATTGTGAAGAAGACGCCTGGCGCGCTTGTTGCGCCATATGCGTCTACGACTTTAACAGTGTATATTCCTGGCGTAAGAGTTGGAACAACAAAGTTTTCTGAGAAGACTCCGGCGGGGTAATACAAGGTGGGACCAAACCTGGCGTCCATGTCAGTGCTGTTTACAACGGTTGTACCAAAGTAAAGAGTAATGCTAGCGCCACCAACGAAATCTTGACCGCTGATACTGACTACGTCACCCGCTATACCGCTAGTTGCACCTAGCGTTATTGTGGGTTGCGGAGTAACCTGGAAGGTCGTATTTCGGAATTGAGTTGTGTTCCACCATATGTCAACAGGATAAACTGCTGGTGAGAGCACAGCAGGGATAGTGTACACTTCAAAGTATGATCCGTCAGAACCTGTTGTGCCTGCAGCTATTGGTGCACCATTGAATCTAATTTCGTATGCAAAGTTTGATGCAATCCGACCAAATATGAAGATACTAATACCTGTTGGTCCTGATGGAGGTCCTACAGTTATGTAATAGTCTATGCTGACGCTATAAACAGCGCTGTTGCCGGCTTCGTCCGTGGCATTGAAAACATACCAGTCAAAATTAGTTATAGGCATTGCGGGAACTGTTATCTGTCCTGAGAATGAACCCGAAGCGTTTGTAGTGAAGGTAGGAGCTGTGATAACGTAGTTTATAGCGGGATTAGTTGTTTGGTTAAGGAACAAGGTAATCTGGTCGTTTGGGGCAAAGCCGTGTCCTGTGACAGTAAGGCCATCGCCGGGCAAAGCAAGGGTGGGACCATAGGGAGCAGGAGGTATACTCTTGACTGACAGGGTTGGAATCACCTGAAAGGCTGCACCTCCAGACTCAGTCTCACCATCGTTGACTACAATCCAGTGCGTTCCATTGATTGCAAAAGGAATCGTTACTCTGATCCGGTACTCGCCAAGATTATTTGCGTCTCCTGTACCCAGCACGGTACCAGAAAGCGAGTCCCAGTATACCTTAACAGTAGCAAAGGGATCTGCACCTCCGCCAGTCGCATTTCCTACGACGTCAACCTTTGTACCTGGAGGTCCAACGGTTAGCGGGGCAGTGCTGCCAGGGGGGGATGTTGCACAAAGGAAGGGGTCGCCGACAATTTCTGCGCTTGCCATTGGAATTGCTGCCATCAGTGCTGACATTGTTAGTAAAGTTATGATTAGGGTTGTGTATAGTTTTTTACTTATTCGCATTTTTCTATTTTCTCCTTTTTGTTAATGGGGGCGATCGCTGACAAAATCAGCTTCTCGCCTTACCAACCTATTCCGCTTCGTTGAACAACTATTTATACTTAACGTGCGCATTTTCTTAACGGAGTGACAGAATGTATACATTACTTGGAAAATTATAATGTGTATGCATAGAAACAGCCTGTTTGTGATGGTTTTCTGTTTAATTAAGCACTTTTTTGATGAAAAAGGTAGAGTTTGAGTTGAATCGTGTATCGCACGATACGATAAACGTAAAGAAACGTTGAACAAAACTAACCTACGGAACAAACCAGTAAATATCAAGTGTCAAATCATGCCACAATAGACACGTATATTTAAGTTAAGAAAAAGTTACCTCTTGAAATCTAAAACTATCATACCTTTCAGGGTGTCGCTTTTAGCCGTTTGGTAACCTATACTATTTATCGCACCCTCTATGAACTTGGCAAGCAACTCTGTCGCCTTTCCCGTAAGCAACGTTGAAATGCACCTGAATTTTATTGTATTTTGGTTCTGTCTGACCTCAACCTCGTTTAAATCCCACCTTGTTGCCTCAAGGAATTTTTTAAAAGCTTGAACAGGGTCTTCAAATTTTTCGTTCAGGTATTTTCCGTGCCACCTTCCACTTTCGTACCATTTTTTCTCTAACTGTTCCACCTCAGCTTCGCAGGCTTTGCTGTTCAGATAGGTTAAAACATCTGCTGGTACAAAGGCTCCGCCCAAGTTCCGCTGGGATTGCATAATCTCCAAAAACTCTGCTGCCTGTGCAGGAGTATAACCTAATCTGTTTGCTGTTAGAGCCAGTCTCAGAACATCACTGATGAACAGGTTTAGCGACTCGCCTCGCCCCTTTGAAGCCCTCTTGGCTTCCTCAACGATGTAGTCAGGAACGTAAACAAGTCTTCTACCTTCTTTACTCTTAGACATACCTTTACTTCCTAACCCTGTTCAACCGTATTGCTCCTCAATTTATATTTCTATTTATTGGTACAGCCATTTAATGTTGGTTCCTAACAGCTTCCAAGCGGATAATCCCTCTAGAAATCTCTTTGCCATCAATCCTGTACCCAAAGGCTTCTAGAGCGCCCTCAATGAAAGATGTAAACAGGAATGTGTATGCTTCTGTGAACCTCGGGCTCAATATGCGAACTGAAACGGCATCTGCTCTCTTATTCAATTTCAATTCAGGAACATTCCAAGTGAAAGCTTCCAAATCGTTCTGGAACGCTTCAAATGGTTCATCAGTCGCTCCTGTAACATACTGTTTAGCAAACCAAACACCAGCGTCAAACCAACTTTTGAGAGACTCCGTCTTCGATTTGTCATATGCAAGCTCAGCCATTTCGTACCACAAACGTTCTAAGCCGAGCGTAAATCCGTTCTCCTTAGCCGATTTAAGCAATTCACGTGAATCAACCAAAGTGCTGAGGTTTACTCCCAGCTCGTTAGCCCTCAAAGTCAACGCAAAAACTCGGTTCACAAAGCCGTATAGACTAAGATCATTCTCCTTGGCAATCTTGTTCATGTCATCTAAGTAGTCTTCACGTGCCGCGAAGCTTTTTCGTCGAACTTTGCGCTTTTTTTCCAACTTTTCACCATTCTATGTAATGGGTTAAGTCACCTATAAATTGTTCCTGAAACAAAATATGCTGTATATTTGGCAAAGTCACGTAATAAAATTACCTTCTTAACTCACCTGCACTGAAATGCAAAAACCGCCGTTAACCTTGATGTTTACCGCTTTTCGGTGTCAGAAAAGTTTCCGGTGCTTTTCCCAGAATTCTGTTATGTTTTCTCCGCATTCCATGGGATTCTTCACTATTCTCATCTCTTTCTGATAGTAGCTTGGCAGAAGCTGCCTGATGTCTGGGCGGGTAATCCGTTCATCCAACATCACTATGCAGCCCTTGTCCTTGGCTGACCGATGGACGCGCCCGCAGGCTTGAACCAAACGGAATATTGCTGGCGTCAGATAAGCGTAATCTCTTCCCCTCCCCGGGAACTGAGAGTCAAAGTAGTTTATCAGCGCCTTCTGATACACGCTCCAGGTTGCATAGGGCAGCCCCACTGTTACTACGCAGGTTAGGAGATTGTTTGGGTAATCCATTCCCTCGCTGAATTTTCCGCCCATAACCCCAAACAAGGCGTTGCTTTTTGAGCTGGTTAGTTTCTGCATCAGCTCGCTTCGTCTGGTTTTACGCTTCTCCACAATCGTTCCTCGGTCAATGTCTGTGTGCGATAGAATGCTGTTCATCAGGTTGTAGCTGGTGAAAAAGACTGCCATGTTGCCTTCATTCGTCAGTGATATGGCTTCGATGTATTCTGCACATTTCTTCAGCATCTGGTCAGTTCGCTGCTCGAACCTCGATGAAACGTCCCCCGCAGCCAGTATTAGCCTGTTTTCAGCTGGGAATGGAGAGCCGAATTCTCGGAGATGAACATCTTTTTGGCTGCGGAGAATCAGGTCCCTGTAGACTTTTGGGGGAGAAAGGAAACCGCTCATAACAATGCTTCCTCGCGCCTGCCGCAGAACCGGATCCGTTATCTCCCTGCCGTCTAGGCTTCTGACCTCCAGATATGTTCTGTCCCCCCAGTCATTCTGGACCAAGTGAACATACTGTTTTCCCACCCTCTGAAAGAAGTTCTCCATGAAGTCGCCTACCCGATGGGCGTAACTGAAAATTCTGTCAGAACCAAGCTCCTGACGCCTCTCTCTAACGTGTTCTCCATATTCGTGGAGGGTTTCCGCGGCTTTGTCGCTGGATGTTCCGCTCTGCTCAAGGAATCTGTCCGCGAGGTCTTGGGGGTCCAGCAGTGTGAGGTTCGAGTTTCCTAAGCTCTTCTGGACGTGTGGGAAAATGTTTTTGTCTAATACGTTGAGGTAATCTTGGACGTCCCCCAAGGTTTTGTGTTCAAAGTTTTCGGTTTCCTTGAGGGCGTTCTCAACCGTGTTTGGCGCCATCCGGTCGGAGAGAAGCTCCCGAGCGAAGGTTGGTATGTTGTGGGCTTCATCCACTATAAGATAAACGTTGGACAGGTCCGCTCCCCAACTCTGCAGCAGCGCTTTTCTAACCGGCGGATTGAAGGTGTAATTGTATGTTCCGAGAAAAATTTGTACTTTGCTGAGAACCCGTTTCAGCGCCTCGTAGGCACAGAAGCCGCTCTTAGCCATCCGTCGGCTCGCCTCTTTGGGGTCAAGGATTTTTCGGGCACAATCCAGAGCCAGTTCTTCGGCTTGCCTCTTCTTTTTTGTTATGTTCCAGTAGAATCTGCAGAAAGGTTTAGTGTTGGACTCGCAGTTTTTTTTGAGTCTTCTGCATTCCTCAAGGAAGTCGAAGTAGGAGCCTCCGGTTTTCATCCGCAGCGGGCACATGTCCTGTTTGCTGAAGAATGACACGGTCAAGGGATTCTGCTCTAGTCCCTTCAGTTCTTTGAGGAAAATGTGCAGTTGGCTCCTGGTTCTGAAGCTGATCAGCAGCTTGTTTTCTTTCAGCCGAGGCAGAACGCTGAGGAGCGAGGCAAGAGACTTTCCTATGCCGCATGGGGCGCTGCCCACGAAAACTTGGTTGTTCTCTAGTGCTTTGGTGGCTTCCTCGATAAATTCTAGCTGTCCCTTGCGTACTTCGTAGCCTCTGGGGAGCCACCGGTTACCTGAAGTCCGCTCTTTCGTCTCTGTTTTTGCTGTTGCTGTGCGTCTGTAGGGACGGCTGGGAGTCACGATTCTGGCGCTCAGGTATGTTCCGCAGTCAGGACAGAAACGGCTCTGCTTAAACTCTTCAGGGGAATACCTTTTTCTGCATTTTCGGCAAACGTAGATTCGAGGCAATTTTCTCTCCTATCATACTTGACCGCATAGAAATATGCTTTGTTGACAGTTTCAGCTTTAAACGGTAATCTGCACCGTAATCGATAAAAGATTGGGGGCGAGTTGGTATTTGATGTGCAGTTTCTTAGGGGTGTGATGGTTTGTCTTATTGTGTGAAGTGTGGCGCCAAGTTGAGTGAGGGCGACAAGTTCTGTTCCGCTTGCGGCACCGCAGTTGCGAAGGTGACCAGTGAACAGTATTCTGTTTCCTCTGACAACCTTATTGAGCGGGTGAAGGAGCTGCTTCATGAAGGCAACGTCACCAGGATAATTGTGAAGAACGAGAAAGGCGATGTTCTGCTGGAGATACCTGCCACAGTCGGGGTTATCGGCGTTGTTCTTGCTCCTTGGCTTGCAGCGTTAGGTGCAATAGCCGCGTTAGCCACAAACTGCAAAATGGTAGTTGAAAGAAGAGAATAAAACATCATCTTTCTTGGTTTTCCAGAAAAAACACTGTTTTCAACAATACCCTGTTATTAGACTACAAATATGAAAGCTGTTCTAAACCTTTCTTAATGTTTAAACCAATTTAAATTTCAGTTAAAGTAACTGGAAAAGTCTGACCTAATTGAGATAGTTGTATTCGAACATATCCGTTGTAAGGATTTCTATCTATGTCTCGAGTTTCAATTGAAACATCTAACAAAGTGATGTTCCGGTAGCTATTGATGGGACCTATATCAATATCTACATGTTTGCGAGTTGTAATATCATAACACTCAGATTGCCAGTCCCACATTTTTACAATGGTTCTCACGGCATCACTACCCAAATTGTTAACAACAAGGTGATAATGCCTAAGATCAATAATGAAGTTAAAACCTTTAAGTTCAAGTCTAATGGAGAGTTGTGGTTTTATGGATTCCTTTCTTCCTCTTTTTTCCAGCTCTGCTTTAGCAATTGCTTCTTTTGATACTGCTGAACTCTTTTCAAGCGTCTTTTGAACATCCTTCATAATAACCGAAAGAGCGTCAACTCTTTCACAAACGTTTCTCAGTTCTGAGCAAACCATCTGAAGATTAGTTACAAAAGCATTGATTTGCTTCTCCGTAGTCTCTTTCAACTCAATATTACTCTGTTTCATAACCAAATAGACTATCGCAATGGAAAATAGCGTAACACCTACTTGAAACAAGAATTCTTCTCTGAAACAGACAGCGGCTGTTATAAAAATGGCTAAAAAACTAACGTAAAGATGCCATTGGTTCTTCAAAGTAAGTTTCGTCTTAATCCAAAGTCTTAGATTTATGCTCTGAAGCCAATACTTTAGAGTCATAGGTTTGTTTTGAATCCAATGTTTTAGGTTTTTGATACTATCCCGAATCCTCACGTAATAATCCTCATAAAAATAATTTATTAACATATCAAACTTTTAAGCTTTGAATAATTACGAAAGAACAAAGCTAACACATACATCAAATTTTCCATATATGCACATATGTTAAAAAAGCTGAAAACTTAACCTCTAGTTAGTTAGAGGCTTATTGTACACACCTTTCATTTTTTGTTGAGGTTTAGGAGTTCTTTGATTTGGTGGATTTCTATGAGGTTGCTTGCGTGCTTTTTGTGTGTTCTGAAGGCGGCTGTGAAGAGCACAGTGTCCTCATCGCCTAGCAGATTCATGCTGTGAAGCTTGTTTGCGACTGCCAGTATCCGATCAGCCTCTTGGCGGTAATTATAATGTACGGGAACTACGCCGTACACCAGCTCCAGCTGCTTCTTAGTCATCCTCTCTGACGTAACCGCGATTATGGGCTGCTTAATCCTGAATCTTGATATCATCTTCGCGGTGTAACCTGACCTAGTTAAGGTAACCACTTTAGCTAAAGGCATGCTCTGGCATATCCGCTGGATCGATCTGCTTACAGTATCGGAGATGTTAACGAATCCCCTGTCCTCTACGCTGCTTTTCGCCGCCTTTTCAGCCTCCAAGGCTATCCGAGCCATCATGGCAGTGGACTCCACCGGATACTCTCCAACCGCGGTTTCTCCGGAAAGCATGGTGGCGTCTGTTCCGTCCAGTATCGCGTTTGCCACGTCGCTGACTTCGGCTCTGGTTGGCGTGGGCTGATGCATCATGGACTCCAGCATCTCCGTGGCTGTCACCACAGTTTTTCCATTCTGGTTGCATCTGCGAACCAACGACTTCTGAACCAGCGGAACTCTTTCAGGCTCTATCTCCACGCCTAAGTCGCCCCGCGCAACCATGATGCCCTCTGAAGCGTCTAGGATTTCGCCAAAGTTTCTGATTCCCTCAAAATTCTCGATCTTAGAGACCACCGCTCCCTCAAATCCGTCAGCCGCAGACCTCAAGTTAGCTACGTCCTTGGCGCTTCTTGTGAAGGAGAGAGCCAAAATTTCAACCTCATGTTCTTTGGCGAACTCGATAATCTTTCTGTCCCTTGCGGAGAGGGTTGGAAGTGGAAGCTGCTTGTTGGGAATGTTGACGCCTTTGCCGTTGGCTATCACGCCGCCGTTTTTCACCAGCAACCGAAGAGTCCCCTCCCCCTTTTCGGTGACCTCTGTTCTGATTCTGCCGTTATCTATGAAAACTGCGTCGCCAACATCCATCTGGTCGATGAAGTTGTGGTTAAAACTGATTGGTTCTCCGTTGAATCCAGTCTCCAGAACCTCTCCCGCCTCAACAACCGTTTCTTTGTCGGTTCGAATCCTGATTTCTGGTCCCTTAAGATCAACCATAACCGGAATATCAGCAACTTTTCGGACATTTTCCACGACAGTCCGGTAACGGTCAAAGTCTCCATAGGCAGTGTTTATTCTGGCACAGTTCATACCCGCCCGGAACATTCGCTCCAACGTTTCGGTTTGAAGACTGGCGGGACCAATCGTACACACAATCTTGGTTTTCTTCTCCACCTAACAGTCACCATCTATAGATGAGAGCGTTTTCAGCGTTTAAACCTTGAAATCACAACAACTGCACAAACAGCGATTAGAATAATTGCTATGCACACTTCTGCAGCCAAAACAATGTTCTGAAAGTCACTCTGCTTCGAGAGTATTCCCACTAAAGCCCAAACAACAACTAAACTGAATGCCACATCCTTTCTTGTTGCAAGCATAGCCAAAGTCAAAACTAAAGCCACACCGATTATCACCACAGCCCACGTAGCATCTGGGATGCCCCAGCCATCCCAGCCGACTGCCGTCAACGTTACAGACACGTTAGCTATGGTGGCGATGCTTATCCAGCCCAAGTAAACGCTGAAGGGCAAATGCACAAGCGCCATCTCCTTAAGCGAGACAGCTGCCCTGCCAATATCCAGCCGCCGATAGATGAGAATCAAGCTTGCCAACAGCGCCAGCATCAGAACCAGACTGTAAGCTATCAGGTCATAGTGCCAGAGAAACAGCCAGCAAACATTACAGAAACTACTCAACCCAAACAGCATACCAACCTGACCGAGAAACGGCTTGTCCCTGTTCTTGGGAAGAGCCTGATAGACAACGAAGAGCAGCAGAAGAGTGTAGATGACACCCCAGATAGCGAACGTGAAGCCCGCTGGCGTAACCAAGGTTGGATACCTGTCAGAAACATCAGCGCTCGTCACACCACCGAGCAGAGTTGTGCTTCCAGCCAGCCCATTAACTGCAACAGTTACTATGAAGGCGACAATGTTGACTGCCTGAAAGAAAACCAGTCTATTAGATGCCATAAAAGAACTATATATGCTGACTTTTCATATAAAAATTCGCATAGCGGAGATGATGGTGGTGCGGCGGGCAGGAATCGAACCTGCGAACCCCTACGGGAGAGGATAGCTCATCAAACGCTGATCTTGAGTCCTCCGCGTTTGACCTGGCTTCGCTACCGCCGCCCCAACGAAACAAAAGAAACATGCCCAGTTAATTTAAGCCTTACCTAAAACACGCAAACTCTACTCGATAACCGTTCCAACCCTTTTCCCCTCGACAGCAGCAGACACATTCTCCGCATCATACCCATTCACGACCACAGTCTTCAACCTGATTTTACGGAGAATCTTAACGGCTTCGGGGTCAATAATCTGGTTAATCCCCGCCCTGTGACTGTCAGCCTCAAGAAGTCGGGTCAGATCCTCAAACTTTAGCGTGTCCAGTTTTTCTGCGTCAGAATACTTCTTGGGGTCCTTGCTGAATATGCCGTCCACGTTCGAGCCTTTCACCAGCAGATCAGCCTTTACCCGTTCGCCAATCAGTGCAGCCACAGAGTCAGTTGTCATGCCTGGACGTAAACCGCCAACAACAACAATTTTGCCGCGTTTCAGGCAAGCCTCAGCCTCATCCACAGAAACGGGCACACTTCCACACCCAGCGTCGCCCAAACATAACGTAAACAGTTGAGCCAGCAAACGGGAAACGTGAATCGCAGCCCAGTCCCGTTGAGCCTCCTCCAAACCAAGCTCGGCAGCCACCCTGATGAACTCTCTAGCCAAGGAGCCGCCGCCGATAACGGCGACAACCTCATGCCCCTCCTTTCTCAAATCCTTCAGCAAATCAACATACTTGCCTATCAGAGGCGCGTTGAGGGGAGAAGCCACAACCGAGCCGCCAACACGAACCACAACCCTCATAGTCTAGAACCTCTACCAGATAGTTCACGGCAACAGATAATATAACATTCGCTGCTGCCCGAAGATTCAAAGGCTTATAACGATTAGCCGCCATAATCTAACAAACAAAAAATGTTCACCCTCAACCTCGGTGAAAAAAATGAACGAAGTTGAAGTGGTCTTTTTGGGGACAGGAGGCGGAAGATTCACCACCATAACCCAAAAAAGAAGAACCGGAGGAATCCGCATCCTATCCAACCGCCTCAACCTTCACGTCGACCCCGGTCCAGGCGCCCTCATCTACTCACTGGAAGCGGGCTTGAATCCCCAGAAAATCAAGGCAGTGCTGGTTTCCCACAGGCACCCAGACCACTGCACCAACGCAGAGATTCTGGTTGAAGCCATGACCCGAGGCATGCTGAAAAAAAGGGGAATCATAGCCGCGCCCCCCAACATCCTAATCGGAAACAAGGAAACTGGACCCGCAATCTCCACGTACCATCAGCAGATGATACAAAGGGTGATAGTGGTGAAGCCCGGAGTCAACTTTATGGTGGGCAGAACCAAAGTAGTTTCCACACAGGCTAGACACACCGATCCCGAGGCTGTTGGTTTCAGATTCGAGATTCCGGAGGTCGGAGCCATAGGATACACAGCGGACACAGAATACTTCGAGGGCATCGAAGAAGAATACAGGGGAGTCAGAATCCTCATAGTCTCAGTGATGAGACCCCTGGGAAGCCCATGGACAGGACACATGACCCCAAAAGAGGCAACCAAACTCGTTGACGACGTGAAGCCTGAGATGGCCGTCGCCACCCACTTCGGAATGAAAATGCTCTTCAGCGGACCATCCTACGAGGTTAAACTGATCGAAGAAAAAACCGGAGTCCCCACAGTAGCCGCATTTGACGGAATGAAACTGCGAGTGGGTGAGCAAATTACTGTTGGAAAAACAAGCAGAAACCAGCAGGGTTTAGAGGAATTTCTGAAACGCAACTAAACAAAATTTCTTGTCCATCTTTGATTTACAAACGGTTACTTTGAAGTATAGTTTCTCAGTTGATATCCAAGGCTAGGCTTCAGGTCTGTACTTGTTGATGATCGCTTTGAATGATTCTGCGGCCTGTCTGGGGTCGCTGGCTTTGAGTATAGCGGATATTACGGCTATTCCATCCACTCTGGTTTGGAGAACCAAGTGGGCGTTACTTAATGTTATGCCGCCCGAAGCAAACACAGGCATGTCAGTCATGGATTTGGCTGAACGTAAGGTTGTAAGGGGGATTATTTCACACTGAATGGCGGAAGGGCTTGGAAACACTGAACAGAAAGACACGTAGTCTGCTCCCCCAGTTTTCGCCCATTCAATCCAACTTAAGTCGTTGCCTACAGTGTAGCCCACTATGCTCTGCTCATTGAGAAGTTCCCTTGCATCCGACGGAGTGACATCGTATCCATCAAAGTGAACACCATCGGCTTCAACAGACTTCGCCAACTCTAGGTTATTGTTTATGATCAGAGGCACACCATAATCTTTAGCCAGATTCAACAACTCTCTGGCAAGCCCCCTGATTTCCAAACTGTTCCCACTGGGCTTCCACAGCTGCAGCAAGTCAACTCCTCCCTTCAGGGACTTTTCTACAATGTCAACTAGTCTACGGTGAGGCACGGAGGGATCAACTACGAGACATAAACCTTGCAGGCGAGTCAACCCGGTTACTCCCACCCATCCTGACGAGCCTTCCAGTAAGCCTTCCAATAGGGGTCAACAGACGGCTTCGCTAACGGCTGAAGCTTCTCATCCACTTTCATCCACCTTCCATGCTTACTGTCCATTACTTCTCCAATGATGCCTGCTCTGATTCCACACGACTTTAAAGCCCCGATTACCTCTTGAGCCTTTTCCGGCTTCACAGTGATTATCAGCGTCCCCTCACTTAATGTTCTGTAAGGGTCCAAGCCGAAGAGGCTGCAAACCTGTTCTGCTTCCTCAGTAACTATAACCTCTGCAAGGTCAACTTCTACGCCTATTTCTGCAGCTTGCGTAAGCTCATAAATCGCCCCCAGCAGCCCGCCCTCAGTTACATCATGCATAGCCGTGACCCCCTCCTCCCTTAAGCCCACAGAAGCAGCCGTCAAAGCATCTTTGACCACGCTGAACTGAGAAAGATAGGATCTGGCTCTCTTAAGAAAGGCTGACCCATACGCATCCTCGATTGTTTTAGGAAAGGTTCTTGCCAGTATCCCCGTGGATGCGATGGCTACTCCCTTGGTCATAATCACCAAATCTCCGGGCTTAGCCATGCTGCTGCTTAAATAACGGTTTTCCGGAGCCACGGTCATCATTACGCCTCCGCCGATAACGGTGTAGTCTGAGCCAACGTATCTGCCGGTGTGCCCGCCCAAAATGGCTATCCCCAGTTTGCTGCACTCCACATGAAACGCATCCCAGTAAGTTTCGAACTGTTCATCCTTCATGTGGGGAGGAAGACTGAAGTTAACCATGATGAACTGCGGCGGGAACCCGCAGGTGCTCAGGTCTGAAGCCAACAGATGCACCGAAATCCACGCTGAATCTTCTAATCCAAGCTCAGGAATAACAGACAACGGGTCTGCGGTGACCACCAATACTTGGCTGGAATTCAGCCGAACCACAGCATTGTCAAGCCCATGGTTTGGACCTGCAAGAACCTCTTTTCTTGCCTTTCCTAACCGTTGGTACACAATTTTGTCCATCAGTTCCTGAGAAAACTTTCCAACTTTAGACAGGTTATCCAATTTTTTCACCTCAACTTGACTGCGACTCCCAAGAAGGCGCCGAAGGGAAAAAGGGACGATTGCGTCTCCTCTAAGTTGCTGGGGAAAACTGTTGTGTCCCAGTAAGATATTGTGTATGCGTCGCCAAGAGCATCATGTAACATCTGCTTCATGTCCAGTATAGAGTAAAACTTGGCTTTTCTGTAGTAAGGGTTCTTTCCCATCTTCACCTGAATCATTCTCCTCACAGTAGGCAGACTCCACCTGTTTATCAGCCCGAAGATTATGCCTTTACGGGCTACTCTCGACGCTTCACGTATAACCTTGATTGGATCAGGCATGTAAACTAGGCAGGCTATGAAGGCTACCACGTCAAAAGCTTTGTTTTTGAAGGGCATAAACGAGGATTCGCCCTGCAGCAGCGTTCCTTTAGCCCACAGTTTCTTGGCTTCCCTCAACATCATATCGGATAAATCCAATCCAACGCAGTCTAAACCCAAGGATTCAAACCATCTGGTGAAGTGGGATGTGCCGCAGCCTACCTCCAGCAGACTTTCTGTTTCTCCTAGAATGCCCAGAAGCCGCTTTAGCAGAGCCTTCTCTGACCTGTCAGCCCTTCTATACTTTTGCTGATAGTATGATTCGTAATCTTTGACTATGTCTTTCTGAAAGTACCAAGCATCTCGTTGCATAGTTGCTACTCCAGCAGGGATACGTCCCACATCTTCTTAACCACCTTAACTACACCATAGCCGATGGGAACAAAAACCAAATCAACCAATGTCCCCAAGGTTATCAGAGCCATCCCCAGACCGAAGAGACCCCAATCCATGAAGAAGAAGATTGCAGTCTCCACCAGCACAGCTATCACCATGGCGGCTACCTCGTTTACTTTCCTCAGCAGACCCACAGTGGCGCCCATTGGTCCCCTGCTGACAACGATTCCTAGAAGGAAGATGCCCATAAACCCTGGAGGCACCATAATAGACCCTATGCTTGCTCCTGCCAGGAAGCCGAGTGCAGACCCGATAGAGGATGAAACTAGGGCGGGAACTGGACCCATCAGTATCCCAACCACAAATATGATTATGGGAGCAAAGGTTAGAGTGGAAAGCGGAGGCGGCATAGGTATAGCCGTCATCGTGGTTACTGCAATCAAAGCGGACATAACCGCTGTCATCGCCAACTTTACGGTGGCGTTAGATTGAGTGTTTACAGGTTGAAAACTATTTTTTTCGTTCACTTCTTCTTTTCCCTCCGCCAGCATTACCTGGATCAGGTTCCTAGGGTCGACAACAAGCAGTTGTCCTCTCAGCCGGGTTAACCCAGCTCCCCATGCACCTTACAGTAAAGGAGTATATTCTTTGTATTTAAGACTGACTGCAAGTTTCAGCCTAGAATCTAGGCGCCCTCATATGTGCACTCATAACTGTTATAAACCGTTTTTTGGTTACTTCTTGGTATGTCAAACAAAATTCATTGCGCCCACATCCTCGTCAAAACAGAAAAGGAAGCAAACACGGTTTTGGAACGGTTAAAGAAGGGAGAAAAGTTTTCAGCCATAGCCAAAGACCTGTCACTTTGCCCCTCCAAAAAGCGCGGCGGAGACCTCGGAACGTTTGGTCGAGGACAGATGGTGAAGGAATTCGAAAAAGCCGCCTTCGACCTTCAGAAAGGACAAATCTCTGGAATAGTGAAAACCAAGTTTGGGTATCACATAATCCGAAGGCTGGAGTAGCGCCACATTTCAACGCTTATGAGTTCTGGTTACCTGTTTTCAGTCGATTATGTCGCTCCAAAAATGGATGTTCGAATATTGTGTTTCAAAACCGAAACTGGGGTCATCGTAGATTATGTCTAATTTTAGTCCGTGTCTTTCGATGAGCTTGTTCATGTTTTCCCAAATCAAGGGAGACCGATTGTCTGAACCCCATTCTGGGAACCATATGTTGTCATCTACCCGCCGCATGCCCCAGCCGTAATCCTTGGGGAGAACAAAGGCTGCTTCTGCCTCCACTTTTTCAAGTGAACCCTGCTGTGGCGAGTGAATCGTTTCCCAGAAGGATTTCATGGCATCGAAGTGTTCTTTCTCTAAGATGCCGTACGGATTGGTTTGATTATGGGGAAAATTGAATACAATCAGGTATTTTGCTCCTGCCCGGTAGGCTGTTTTCATGTCCTCCAGAATCTCTGTTCCATTCCCCAAGTAAGGCGGATGTTGATATGTCCAAGTGATTATGGCTCCCCACTCTTTATCCTGCACATTTGCGGCTCCCCTGCCGAGGCCTATTTGCTGAGGTCTACTGTGGTTCCATCCTAACTCAACAAAGACAGCGTCATACCCTGCCAGATAGTCGAACCAGTATAGTGCGTAATCGGAGGTAAAGGCGGTGATGTTTCTGTTCTTAAGGTCTTGCATGCTCCAAGTGGAAGAGATGCTGGTGACAAAAAGTTCGGCTGCTTCGCTGTAGTCTGACACCGTCTCGAACTCACTATCTTCGGCTTTCCAATGTCCTGAGTCAATTTGCCTTCCACCAGGCTCATCGTAGAGGTAAACACCCAAAAACTCTTCGTTCCACCTTTCCTTTGCAGTGTCCAGCCATGTGAGATGCCAAGGATAGCCAATGTGCAAAATGAAATCAAAGAAAACCATAAACTTCAGGTCGGCATCCGCAGCATATTCACAGACCTCATTGAGGGCGGTTTCGTTGATGCTGGTTTCCCAAGAATTTATGATGAAGAGGTTTGTGTATCCCTTCACTTTGTCGATAAGCTGCTTCGCTTGGCTGGTTGTGTTTCCGCCAAAGGAGACGCCGAAAAAGAAGTCTTCCTCAGAAACTTCGTTTTTGGAACTGTAGTGAACATAGACTATAGCGGAGCAGAAGAGGGATGCCAACAAAATGACGGTTAGAATCAGCCATGTTAGTTTCATCGGGTCTCCATTTAGGGTATACAGGTGAGAAATAAAGATTTTTGTGAGGCAAAAACATTTGTTGGCATTCAATATAATTAGCTTTGAAGAGTTGAGGAATTCCAAAATGGACAGGTTACCGTTCCGGTGCGTTTTGCTGCTGAGTCTATGTGCCTTATTGGCGGCTGCTCCAATCGTTAGGTCAGCAGAAGCAAACGGAGCCGTCTATATCCGGGCTGATGGAACCGTAGATGGAACAGACAAGATTCTGAGAGATGGAAACGTCTACACCTTCACAGGCAACATTTATGGTCCTATTGTTGTGGAGAAAGACGATGTTCTAGTTGACGGGGCAGGATACGGTCTTCACGGAACCGGAATTGGAACAGGAATAAATCTGACTGGAAGAACCGGTGTGACAGTCAAGAACATAGAAATCAGCAATTTCTTTTATGGCTTCTATCTTAATTCTTCTCTAAGCAACAGCCTATCAAACAATAATGTGCGAGAAAACTTATATGGCATCTACCTATCCGCATCCTCCAACAACACCATCCTTGGCTGTAACATCACTGAAAACGGCTCTTCCGGTGTCTGGTTTCGCTGCTCTTCAAACAATGACATAAACGAGAATAGAATAACCGGAAACGGTCAGGATGGCATCTGGCTCTCCTGCTCTTCAGACAACAACAGAGTTTCAGGAAACATAGTTGGAGCAAACGATTACGGCATCCGAATTGATGACTATTCAAACAACATGCTCCGAAACAACGAGTTGATAGACAACGTCTGCAACTTCGGCGTATTCGGCTCGTTACTTCCCGAATTCATCCAAGACATAGACGACTCAAATACTGTGAATGGAAAACCAGTCTACTATTTGGTTAACAGACAAGATGTGACTGTTCCGCTTGACGCAGGCTATGTGGCTCTTGTAAATTGCTCAGGTATAACCGTCCAAAACCTGAACCTCAGCAACAACGGGCAGGGTTTACTGCTAGCCTCCACAACAGAATCTTCGATAACCCAAAACAACATAACAGCCAACATTCACGGCATCTACATGTGCGACTCTTCAAACAACACTGTCACCGGCAACAACATAACCAGAAACGCAGCGAACGGCATCTACCTATACTACTCACAGAATAACACGTTCTTTCATAACAACTTCATAGACAACACAACCCCGGTCTATGATGTGGGAGAACCATCCAACATCTGGGACAATGGAGTTGAAGGGAACCACTGGAGCAACTACAACGGAACAGACACGGACGGAGACGGAATAGGAGACACACCATATGTCCTCGACGGAAACAACCAAGACAACCATCCACTAGTAAACACGATCCCAGAATTTCCCTCATGGATCATCTTGCCGTTGCTTATTGCCGCAACCTTGTTAGTTGCAGTATACAAACAGAGACTTCAAAAACTCCAAGACATCAATCATATTAGGAAACGAATAGCAGAAGATTGAAAGCTAAGGAATAGTTATGTCAAAAATTCTTGACTAAAAATTTGATCTGATTCAGTTGGTTGGTCAAGAAATGTTGACAAAAACATTCTTAACTAAAAGTTCTAAAATGCATTTAGGGGAGCATCAGTGCTGTCTGAAAGGTTGCTTCTTGCAAGCTCATTACTTTTTGTTTTAGTTAGTTTTCTGTTTGTTGGTTCTGTTGTGGCATCTTCGGAAATGTGGAACCAGACTTATGGCGGAAAGAATATGGATGTTGGCCGATCTTTGGTGGAGACATCTGATGGAGGATACGCAATAGCGGGAGAAACAAATTCTTTTGGTGCTGGAAAAGATGATTCTTGGTTGGTCAAGATTGATTCGAATGGAAATATGGAGTGGAATAGAACGTACGGAGGAGTAGAGCCTGATCGTGCTTATTCGTTGATTGAGACGTCTGATGGAGGATATGCCTTACTTGGCTACACATATATTGGTGTTGTAAATCATGATATTTTGCTGATTAAAACCGATGCAAATGGCAATCTGGAGTGGAACAGGACATACAGAGGAGCAAAAGATGAAATGGCTTATTCGTTGGTTGAAACGTCTGATGGAGGCTACGCACTAGCAGGCAACACAAATGATGATTTCTTGTTGGTTAAAACCGATTTGGTTGGAAACATAGTGTGGAGCAAGACATATGGCACAGGAATAGCTAACTCATTGATTAAAACGTCTGATGGAGGCTACGCACTAGCAGGCGGCAGTCGGTTAGTTAAAACTGACGAGCATGGAAATATGGAGTGGAACCAGACATACAGCGAAGGATCAGTTCGTTCGTTGGTTGAGACGTCTGATGGAGGATACGCACTAGCTGGATCTTCCCCAACTGGATTCTTAGTTTCTAGTTTAAAAGCTGATTTTTATTTGGCTAAGACTGATGAGTATGGGAATCTGGAGTGGAACAGGACATACAACGGAAAAGGTATTGAGTATGCATACTCGTTGGTTGAGACGTCTGATGGGGGATACGCACTAGCAGGCGAAACAGCCACTTTGGTCTATGGAAGTGCTGATTTTTGGTTGATTAAGACTGACGATTATGGGAATGTGGAGTGGAATCAGACATACGGAGGAGCAAGCAATGAAGGCGCATATTCGTTGGTTGAGACTTCTGATGGAGGATACGCACTAACTGGATACACACTGTCTTTTGGTGCAGGGAGTTATGATTTTTGGTTGATTAAGACTGACGCACAAGGAATTCCAGAGTTTCCTTCATGGGCTATTCTGCCGATGCTTATCACTGCAGCAGTGTTGACTCTAATCTGCAAACAGAGACTAACCAAACAGCAAGCAACTGACAGACAATAACTCTTTAACTCATTGCTGGTTGCTCAAATTCTCGTGTGCTTGTTCTGGTTTGGGTTTTCGTTTGAACACGCAGACTCCAAGCCAATTTCTGATCCGTGACTGGCAGTAGCCGTCAACATTGTTTACGCAGTTTTCTTGACTGCATTTTACTTTGCCCAGCGTCTGTTACTCTCCAAAACAACAGAAGTTTAACAGGGTAACCGTCGGCTTTAATTCTTTCTTTTCGGCTGCCTACTTTTTGGTTTCAGGTGAACCTCGGGAACCAGTATGCCCTCCTCGGTTATGACTGCGTCCACGTACTCTAGGGGTGTTATGTCAAAGGCTGGATTCAACACTTTGACGCCTTCAGGCGCGATTCGCTCGGAACCTACATTCGTAACTTCCGTTGGATTTCTTTCTTCGATAACCGCATCTTCTGAGGTGCGCGACTGGTCCATCGTTGAAGTGGGGGCAGCCACGTAGAAGGGAATCCCATGCTCAAACGCCAAAACAGCCACGTTATAGGTTCCAATCTTGTTCAAAACCGCGTCCCTGACAACACGGTCCGCGCCAACCACAACCTTATCCACCAAACCCTTAGCCATAACATAGCCCACCATGGTGTCGGAAATAAGGGTCACCGGAATGTTGTCCCGCATCAACTCGTAACAGGTGAGCCTAGCGCCCTGAAGCCGCGGTCGGGTTTCACAGGCAACAACCTTAACGTTTTTGCCCTCTTCAACTGCGGCTCGTATAACCCCAAGTGCTGTGCCGTAATCAACCGTAGCCAAACTGCCTGCGTTACAGTGGGTGAGAACCACGTCACCATCCTCGATGAGTTCGGCTCCATGCCTGCCCATCTGCCGGTTGACCTCCACATCCTCATCCGCCATCCTCTGAGCCTCCGCCACCACAGCCTCTGCCAAAGCTTCCTTGGTTCCGGTCGTCTCCCGAGCCTTTTTCATCACCCTGTCGATTGCCCAGAAAAGATTAACCGCAGTTGGACGGGTCTTCCGCAGCACCTCAGCCGAGGTCTCCAACTCCCTCATCAGGTCCTGCCTCTTTTCCGCCTTTGAATGGAAGGCTGTAAGAGCCAAACCATACGCAGCCGCTACGCCGATGAGGGGGGCTCCCCGCAGCTTCATCTCCTTAATCGCAGAAGCCACATCATCACGGTTTTTCATGTCCACCCAAACAACTTGGTTGGGCAGTTTTGTTTGATCAACAATAACAACCGCGCCGTCTTTCCACTCTATGGTTCGCACAATCAACACCTGCCTGCCTGTTGATTCTGTTCTGCTTAGATAATATATTTTCTACGAAGATAAAGATTCAAGCTCACCATTATAACTGCAGTTTATCCCCACAGTGACTGTGTGCTATGCAAGACACTGCGTTCAAGTGTAAACCTACAGTTTAATTACTGGGAACAACAAAAATTTTTTGAGTGACTACGGGAAGCGTCCACATTCGGCAACGACGTGGAGGGTTTATCATTTTTTCCCTACCTGCGCTTCCCACAGTCCCATAGCAAACAATGTTCTATTGCGGTTCACAGTAGCTATTCTATTGTTTTTTTGTTGATTTTTATTACAACCTCAATCGGACTTCCCTTAGGAAGCTTCAGATTCTTCTGCCAATCTTCCCCAACAGCAATAAGAGAGTAAACCCCGGAAACCTCAGCCCTAGCCTTCTTAACAAAGTTAACCAACGCAGCCTGGGTCTCCCCCGTCTTTATCATGTCATCCACTATCAGCACGCTGTCCCTCCGCTTCAAAGCATCCTTCGGCAAATACAGCGTCATGGTCACGCCTGAATCACGCAAAACATAGGTTTCCTCCAGAAAAGCGGGAACCCCCACTTCCTTGTTTCGTTTTGCAATCAACAAATCAACACCCAAAGAGTTGGCAACCATAGCGCCGAGGGGTATACCGTCCACAGCAGCAGTCAAAACTGTTGTCACTCGCCCCCCAGCAAAAGTTGCCAGGGCGTGGTGGGCTGCCTGCTGAAGGATGTTGTGGTCGCCTATGATCCAGGTGTTGTTGAAGTATCCGGCTGAGTTGAATTTTATTCGCCTGCGAAGCTCAGCCTTTAAGCCGACGAGTTTGGTTAAAATTTTCCAGAGTTCTTTGGCTCTGTCCGCGTTTGGCAGAACGTGACCTTTAGCGTACCTGCTTAAAACCGTCACCGGCAGGTTGGTTTTGACAGATAATTCTCTGTAGGTGTACTCTTTTTTTGCTGTTCGAAGTAGCTCGATGGTCATTAACCGAAGTTTCAGGTCTTCTGCATGTGTGTTCATACTCATCACTTTTCTTTGCACACCAACAAATCAAACTGTGAAGGTGCAGGTTACTTATTTTAACTTAGACAGATTTATAATTTCCGTATAGCATCGAACAACATAAATACAACACGACGCCGAAGCTTGCCTGAAGGCTCACCTCTGATGCAATAAACCAAACAGCAGACAACTTCAGCTTCTCCAAAGCTCCCTTTTCGAAACCGAAATTGGGGGTGGCGGATCCGCGGGGATTTGAACCCCGGATCATTGGATTTCTTCTTCCGTAGATTAGAAGTCCAATGCCTTATCCTGACTAGGCCACGGACCCTTTTGAACAGTCATAGTCTAAGAACTGCTTAGATATAATCTTTCATTTAAGCTGATGCTGTGCCGTTTCCTCTGTTATGCGATGTAGATGGCGGGGCGGTAGGGCCTGGCTAACCCAGCTTTCTTCTGGGGGTCATGAATCTGCTGATCGTCCTCCCCATAGGTGTGAATTTTGGCGTTGAATTCTCTTCCAAAGAAGGTTTCGGCTTTTCCAAGCAATTTTGCTTCGTTTAAGGCTCCAATCTGCAGTTGTTTCTGTTTCATGTCTTCGGGCATGCGGTTGATTTCTTCTGTGATTCCGCGGGCGAATTTGGCAACCTTTCCAGCCACAGTTTTCAGCTCAGGGTCAGCCATTAATTCTTTCATCAGATCGCCTATGACTATGTTGCCTGATGCCGATTTTTTGAGTGCTGTCAGGTAGACTTTCCATTTCCATGATGCAGCAGAGTAGTAGTAGATTTCTTTGGGCACCATCTTTGTTGCTCTGAGAATGTTCGAGGTGTCATCCAGCACGTTTTTGACTAGACTCTCGGTCTCCTCCGCTTCAACGTTAACTTTCTTTTCGTCGTAAACTGGCCAATCAGCCAAGGAGATGAAGCTTGACTTGTCCAGTTTGCTCCAGATTTCCTCGCAGATGTAGGGCGCAAAGGGCGCCAGCAGCAGGGTCCATGTTTCCAGCGCCTGTTTCAGGATTTTTTGGTTGAAGGTTTCTTTTCTTCTGTTGTACCATCGGAAGTCGTTCCAGATTTCGAAGAGCGCGTTTTCTAGGGCTGTTCGGGTCTTCAGTGCTTCCATGTTTTCGGTGACGGTTTTGATTCTGTGCTGTAGCATGCTGATGAGCCACGTTTCCAGATGTCCGGTTTTGGCTTGTTTCACGTTTTCTATTATGGTGTCTGTTAGGTTCCGGAAGCCGCGGAGCTTGGTTTTGACGTCTCTGACTGTTTCTTTTCTCCAGTCGGGGTCGTTCATTCCTTCTCCGCCTAGGAGCAGGGCGCAGCGGGTGGCGTCTGCCCCGAACTGGTTGAGGGCGTCCTTGAGGGTTATGAAGTTGCCCTTCGATTTGGACATCTTCTTTCCCTCTATGCTCAGCATGCCGTTCACGCCGATTCCCTTGGGCAGATGGTGTGGGAACAGTGCTGTGTGCTGGAAGAGGAAGAAGGTCAGGTGGTTGGGGAGCAGTTCTTTGGCTGAGATTCTTAGGTCCACCGGGTACCAGTACAGGAATTCGCTTCGCATCTCGTCTAAGATTTCTGTGTCGATGTTTGTTTGTTTTGAGAGTTTTTGTGGGTCTCCTTTTCCGTAGAATATGTAGTCGAAGACCTGTGGGGGCAGCTGTTCGGCTGTTATGTTGTGTTTTTTGAGGTGATTGTTTATGGTGTAGAATGTCATGTAAACGGTTGAGTCTGTCAGGGTTTCGACGATCCATCCGGGGCTCCATGGGAGGGGCGTTCCTAAGCCGCTTTTTCTTGCGCATGGCCACTCTTTAAGCCAGTCGATGATGTTGAGGAACCACTGCCGGGCAGAGTCGGGGTAGATGGAAGCCTGATTTAGTGTGTCCTTGGTTTTCTGTTTCCATGCTGGGTCCGAGTATTTTATGAACCATTGTTCTTCGAGGAGCTTGACTACGCAGGGGGTCATGCATCTGCACACCACGGGCTCGGGCAGGTCATACATGGAGTCTGCTATGTTCTGTTTCTTGAAGTCTCGGATCAGGATGTCCTTTACTTTGTTGACCTGTTTTCCTGCGTATTTGCCGCAGATTTGCTTCAGGGTTCCGCCGTGGAACTCTTTCTTGTACAGGGTTTTGGTTGCTTCTTCGGCTTTGGGGTCATGCTGGTCCTTCACGTTCATCTGGTCTACAAGTTCGACTGCGGGGTATTCTCCGAAGCCTTCCACCGTGATGAGGGAGATCGCCTGTATCTTGTTAACCTCTTCTGGGTCAATGCTAAATTCTTTCAGCAGTTCTGGGTTGTTTTGCAGGTCTCTTAGGGCTAACCAGTCGAAGGGTGCGTGGGCGGGGACGCTGTAGACCACTCCGGTTGCGTTGTCTGGGCTCACGAACCAGCCGGGCAGGATCAGCATTTTTCTGGGGCTGAGGGGGCTGGTGAACCTTTTTCCGATAATTTTTTTGCCCTTGAAGCTGTCCAAGATTTCGACTTTTTTCAGTTGTTCTTCGAGTTTGTTTGCGGCTGTTTTGCTGATTATCCAGTTTTCGCCGTTTACGCGTGCTTTGACGTAGTCGGCGTCGGGGTTTATCCACAGGTTGGTTATGCCGTAGATGGTTTCTGGTCTGAAGGTGGCGGAGGGTAGGATGGTGCCGTCTTCCATTCGGTATTTGAGGAGAATGTACTCTTCGGGGACAACGCCTTCCCCGATTTGCCGGTCATGGTCTCCTGTGGGGCTCTGGTCGTGGGGGCACCACACTACGGGGTAGGTTCCCTGTATGATGTAGCCCTTGTCGCGGAGCCGTTCGGTTTGCCACTCCACAAACTTGCTGAATGTTGGGTACAGGCTGGTGGTGTGGAATTCTCTTCTCCAGTCCACTGAGTAGCCGATTCGCTTCACGGCTTCTCTGCTGTGGTTCGTGTAGTATTTTGCCATGTAAACTGGGTCAACAAACTTTTCTAGGTCCTCCTCTGAAACCCCGTCTACCTCTCTGAAGGCTCGGATCAGGGTTTCGTCCCTGTTTTTTACGCGTTCGCTTGCGCCGGCTATGGTTTCGCCTGTCCAGTGCCAAGCCCACGGAAACAGAACATTGTAGCCCTGCATCCGTTTGAAGCGTGCATACGCGTCGACGCGGGTGGCTGTGAAGCCGTGCCCCACATGCAAGGGACCATTCATATAAGAAAACGGAAACGTGATGAAGAATTTTTGTTTGTTCGGGTCTGGGTCAGCCTCGAATATTCTGGCTGATTCCCACTTTTTTCTCCATTTGTCCTCGAGTTGCCTTAAAGATGTCATTAAAGCCAATGGAGTACCCAGAACGTTAAAAGTTTTTCAGTCAACCCACACACAACAAAAAAGAAACACAATCCTGTTATTGCTTGGTTTTCCAGAAAAAACCTAGATTTCAACAATGAAGTATTATTAGTCTCCTAATATGATTGTTGGATTATCTGGCGTTAGTCTGTCGCCGTTTTCTTTGTTTGTTTTTTTGTTGTTTGTTGTGCTTTTTTGAGTGCTTGGGGTAGTTTGTTGGTTTGTGTTCCTCCGCCTTGTGCGAAGTCTGGTCTTCCGCTGCCTCCGCCTCCGAGGACTGCTGAGGCTTCTTTGGCGATTAGGCTCGCGTTTATTCCTTGTTTGATTGCCTGT
>Ga0315545_1000988_pt1 | contig 29161 bp, 29 predicted proteins | sample SalMarSW160210MG_FD_203096 | JGI IMG/M metagenome (GOLD analysis project Ga0315545, IMG submission 203096) | Salt marsh sediment microbial communities from the Plum Island Ecosystem LTER, Massachusetts, United States - Salt Marsh Sediment SW1602-10 ...
CCAGACACTTACAAGACCAATTGTAAGTGTTTTTTGTAAATTTTCAAATGAATTTAGACAAGTATGCGAAACCGACTCAGTTGAAGTATGTAAAAATGTTGGTGATCGATGATTTGCAAGGCGATACGATGATGGATAAGGTGAAAGCGAACATCAGCAAGCAGGCAGTGGTAAAAACAGATGATTTTAGAAGTTATTCAAGGATTAATCAACTTGTTTGGCGACACCAACCTTTAAAGGTTCCAAAAGAAAAACTAGATAAAGCATTTCCATGGGTGCATATAGTAATATTAAAAATTTGAATTAATAACAATAATTATTAGTAGTCTTTTTAAAGCACAGACTACCGATTACTGCTTTATGGCTGATTTTTTAAGGTTATTAAAATACATTGCAAACGACCGGTAAATAAAATGCGTCCATTTTCCAAACGGAACAATTATGACAGCCCATTGGGCAAGAATAATCAAATGTATTAAATATAACCATACATTATTATTAATAAAATCTATGTCAATGAAAATACGCACTATAAATGCAGTCAATCCCAGTAAAAAAAGCCAGATAACAAAAAGCCAGTCACTTGGATGGGAAAATTTACTTATTTCTTTGTTTTTTCTAAATCTCCCAATGATAAAGTCAAATGTAAAAATAAATATAATTGCGCCTACACTATACCCTAACCAAATAATAAAGTTGTTTTCAGTTGAAAACCAATTGAGAAAAACCGTGGTAAAGAGCAATAATAAATAACCAATAACAATCAGGAAATGTTCGAACCAGCGGAATGTATTGTTTTCGCATTTCAAGGCATTTTTCTGGGTAAACATATGAATAATTAAATCCTTAAGTCCTTTGATGTATGAAGAAGGTGGTGCTTTGATTTTTTCTTTTATTATTGTAAACCAGAACATACGGATAACATTTGGAAGGATTATCAGAGTAAAAACGCAAATAATTGCGGCCATTTCAAAATGATGTCCAAAATTCATTATTGATTCAATATTGAATTGTTTAACAAAAGCAACACCAATAATTGAAGCAGCTACCAAAATAAGAGTGATGATTAATGCTGGCAATGATGTATAGAAAAGTCCGGAAAGGCCTGTCCAGTCATAAATTTTCATTAGATAACGCCTTAATGACATCATCAGTTCTCCCGGATTTGCTTCCCGCGGGCAGGTTTCGCTGCATTCACCGCAGTAATAGCATAACCATGGCTCTAGTGACACTTTTATCTTGTCTTCCGCACCCAACACACTAAACCTGAGCATTTTCCTGGGAAAAGAATTGTTCCCTTCAGAGAGGGGGCAAATGGCAGTACAATTTCCACAATTGTAACATGCATTGATGTCAACAGAACCGTACTTTTTCAGTTTTTTAACAAAATCAGGATTTATATGCAACATTGCTCAATTATTTTTTAAAAATTCATACAAATAGTAATCGTCGTCATTGGGTTCGTCAGATTCAGTGATAAAACCGAATTTTCGCAATGACATAATATTATATGTTACAACAGGTAAAGGCAGATTGGTTGCTTTTGCCACTTCGGGTATTGATTTGGGCCCGGATTCAAGAGCAGCAGTGATTTCTTCTTTTATACGGATAAATTCTGATGGAATGGTAATAGCCCCGGTGGGACAAACCGCTTCACATTTGTGACATTCCTGGCACTGGTCGGGGTGTTCTTCAAAAGGCATGTCCACTTTCACTGCACGTGATGAACCTCGTCCGGTAAATCCCATGATGCCTTTCAATATTCCCTCCTGTTTGCATATTCTTACACATAATCCGCAAAGCACACATGCATTTTCATTATAATCTACCTGGGGATGGGTATAATCCGGCATTATAACATTATATTTTTTAGCCATTTCCTTAATATATGCCACATTAGGCCAGCGCGACATCATCATCTGGATCAATGTATTTCGTGTGTTCACAGTTTTTTCGGAAACAGTATTTACAGTAATGGGATTTCTGATGGGATAATTGCATGCCGTCACCATGCGAGTTTTTCGTCCGTCATGAATTTCTACGGTACATAAACGACAAGCGCCATAAGGTTCCAATGACGTATGATGGCATAAAGCCGGTATATCCACCCCGATCTTTGTTGCGGCATCCAGGATAGTACATCCTTCTTCAACCTGCACCTTCTGATCATTAATTGTTATTTCAATCATCTCATATTTCAATTAAATTTGGAAATCCACCTTCCTGAGACGTGGTCATAGGGAGTGCCATGGCATAATATTTCATAATTCCTGTGCTCTTGTATCTTAAAAATTTTATGTGTTTATATTAAAGCCACCTTCTTAGAGGGTGGATTTTAGCTTATCTATTGAACAGTTACAGCCTCGAATTTACATACATCTTCGCAAATACCGCATTTAATGCATTTGTTTTGGTCAATGCTATACGTTTCTTTCGGCACACCGGTGATTGCTTCATTCGGGCAGTTTTTGGCGCAAACTGCACATCCGGTACACTTGTCATTGATTGAAAATTCTATCAGGGCCTTGCACTTTCCGGCCGGGCATTTTTTATTTTTTATATGGTCTATGTATTCTTCCCGGAAGTATTTAAATGTACTAAGTACAGGATATGGGGCAGTCTGGCCAAGACCGCACAGGGAACCTGTTTCCATGGCTTCACATATTTGTTTTATAATATCAAGGTCTTTCATTTCCCCTTTTCCTTCGATAATTTTGCCGAGCAGTTCATCAAGCAGGATTAATCCCTCCCTGCATGGGGTACATTTACCGCATGATTCATCCTTGAGAAAATTAATAAAATACCTGGCTATATCCACCATGCAGGTATGGTCGTCCATGACGATCATTCCCCCTGATCCCATCATTGATCCGGCTTCAGTCAGCTTGTCAAAATCAACCGGCATATCGAGCAGGGATTCAGGAATACATCCGCCGGAAGGTCCACCTGTCTGAACTGCCTTGAACTTACGGCCATTGGGTATTCCTCCTCCGATATCGAAAATGATTTCCCGAAGTGTAATGCCCATAGGTACTTCCACAAGACCTGAATTTACTATATTACCAACCAGTGAAAATACCTTGGTGCCGGAACTGCCGTTCCACGGATTTTGCGAAACATCTCCCGTACCAATTGAAGTGAACCATTTTGCTCCTTTTTCAATAATCACGGGAATATTTGCTAATGTTTCGACATTATTCAGGACTGTTGGTTTGTTTCGATATCCATATTCCACATTATGTATGTATTTGGCCCTGGGTTCTCCCACTCTTCCTTCCATAGATGCCATAAGTGCTGTGGACTCACCACATACAAAGGCACCTGCTCCCTGATGAATATTTATGTCAAATGTAAATTCTGTGTCCATGATGTTTTTCCCGAGTAGCCTTCGTGCCCTTGCGTCCTCAATTGCCTTGTGCAGCCGGTAGAGGGCCAACGGATATTCCTTGCGGATATAAACATAACCTTTTTCTGCCCCGATGGCGTGGGCACATATAGCCATACCCTCGATGACAGAATGCGGATCTGCTTCCACAATGCTTCGGTCCATATAGGCTCCGGGGTCTCCCTCATCTCCGTTGCACACTACATAAGGTTTTTCGTTTCTTTTTTTGGCAGCTTCATAACAGCTTTCCCATTTTATACCTGCCGGAAATCCGCCGCCACCCCTGCCGCGAATGGCAGATGCTTTGATTTCCTTAATAATATCTTCAGGACTCATTTGTGTAAGCGCTTTGCCCATGGCCTTATATGCATTCCTGGCAATGGCGCTTTCGATGGCCTCAGGATTGATAACACCTCGGTTTCGCAGGGCGATGAGCATCTGCTTCCCGAAAAAACCGATATCATCCATCCGGGGTATAGCCTCACCACTTTCAGTGTCTTTATATAAAAGGGACTCCACTGGCTTTCCGCCTTTCAGGTGTTGCTCAATAATAACCGGTATGTCTTTTTCTTTGACTTTCTGGTAAAATATTCCCTCAGGCTGTATAACGATGATCGGCCCCTTGGCGCAAAAACCATTGCAACCTGTTGGAACAGGCAAATATTCATTTTTCAGCCCTCTTTCTTTAAGCTCTTTGACAAACAGGTCGTATAAGGTCATGGATCCAGCCGAAACACATCCGGTACCGGCACATATCATCAGCATAGCTTTATATTTATCCTGTTCAGCCAGCCATTTTTCTTTAATCCTGTCAATATCGTTTATTGTTAATTGATCCATAGTGTTTTCCATCCTATCCATATTTTTTTAATAATTTTGGCACTTGTGAGGGTCGTGCCTCCCCATAGAGGTCATGGTCTATGGTTATTACAGGCGCCATACTGCAACACCCAATGCAACGCACGCCTTCAAGGGAAAAAAGTTTGTCGAATGTGGTTTCCCCTTGTTTGATGGACAGTTCCCTTTCAAAAGCTTCTATCAATCTGGGGGCGCCTTTTACATGGCATGCTGTTCCGGTGCAGACCTGTATTTCATGTTTGCCTCTGGGTTCAAGACTGAATGCTTTATAGAATGTAGCAATATGATAGAGATCTGCCAGTGGTACACCGGTTTGATGGCTAAGCACTTCCAGTGCGTCCCTGGAAACATATCGGAAATCATCCTGCAGGTTTTGCATCATCTCGATGACGTACTCCCTGTCATTTTTCCATTTCTTTATAATGCTTTTAACGGCTTTTACATCACAATTTCCACTACTCATGATCAATATTATTATTTGGTTTTATTTTTAATTTAATTAATATCATTTATAAACCTTTTCAAACTATTTTGAATGATTTGCCGGATAATCTGATAATCAGTTCCAGGATATTCATATATGATCAGGTTCCTGAAACCGGTGATTGTGATTTTTTTTGTCTTTTCCCCGGACATCGTTTATACCTCCTTTAATAATCCGTCAATCATGGATTCTATTTCATTATCGGTAAAACCGATAATATCTATCGCGTTATATGGGCAAATTGGTGTGCACATGCCACAGCCTTTGCATGTAGCTTCGTTCACCCCGGCTATCTTTTTGTTCTTTCCATTTCCGGCAGTATAGTCTACTTCCATTATACAATCATAGGGACATATTTCAAGGCATTTGCCGCACCACTCGCACAGTTTGGGATCAATTTTTATGATGTTAGGTTCCAGCACGATCTTTTCGCTGCCTAAGGTAGCATTGGCTTTGGCTGCAGCAGAAAGTGCCGACGCCATACTTTCGGAAATGTTTTTCGGCCCCTGGCAGGCACCACATATATATGTCCCTGCTATCACTGTTTCCACCGGCTTTAGCTTGGGGTGCACCTCGTTAAAAAACTTGTCGCTGCCGATAGGAGTTTTTAAAATACCACCGATGGTATCACTGTCTTCCCGCGGCACCATACCCGTCACAAGGACAACCAGATCAGGTTCAATTTCCATCTCTTCGTTATCAGTCAGCAGGTCTTTAAATTTAACCAGGGCATTGCCGTTTTTTTCTTCTACCACAGGCGGATTATCCGTATCGAACTTAAAGAACAAATCTCCCAGCCTGGAAGCTTCGTCGAATAAAAGTTCCTGTCTCCCGTACGTACGCATGTCACGGTATAGATGAAAATTTCTTATTCCGAAGAAATTTTTCCTTAAGAGTAAAGAAGTATGAACCGCTGCAGTACAGCAAAAACGTGCACAATATTTGTTTTCCCCTTCGACCTGACGTGTACCTACACAATAAATAAATACGACATTTTTTATTTCCTTATTGTTATATTTCAGTTTATCGTTACTGACCTCGATGAGCCTTTTCAACTGCTGAAGAGTTACTACATTGGCGACTTTCTTATACCCGTATTCCCCTTCTTTCGGTTCATAAGGATCAAATCCGGTACTAAGGATCACTGCACCTACTTCAAAATTCAGGGTTTCTGTTTGCTGGTTGGTGTTAATGCAGTCTTTATATTTATTGATAAATTCAGGATTTTCCTTTAACAGTTCCATATCAACGGCCGGTATATTCGGCTGTGCTTTTTCGTAGGGTTTATAAACAGCTTTTCGCTGGGTCAATCCGAAATTAAATTTATCCGGCACTTCACCTGAACTCTCTGTAATAGCTTCGTTGAGTCTGTTTTTATCTGCATTCACAGCCACATATCTTGGACTGACCTTAACTGTTGTTTTAAAATTACCTATGCATCCGGATATGCTTTCCAATTCGGCTCCTGTAAATAATTTAATTTTTTTTCTTTTTTTAATCTCGTTGTACAATTTTTCAACCACATCTTCCCCTCGTTCATCGGTAAGGAAGAGAGTTCCCATCTGTGCTGTTCTGCCCCCCACAAAATGATCCTTCTCTATGAGCACCACTTCCGTTCCCATATCTGCCAGGCCCAAAGCAGCTCTCATACCGGCCATTCCTGCACCTATGACAAGCACTGCATTGGTGGCAGTTATGGTAATTTGTGCCAGTGCCTCGGAATGGCGGGCTCTGTTAATGGCAGCCCTGACTATCCTGATAGCTTTTTCAGTGGCTTCTTTAGGTTTATCTGTATGGGACCATGAACATTGCTCACGTATGTTGGCCTGAACATAGTTGTACTGGTTCAGACCTGCCCTTTCCGCTACATTCCTGAATGTATATAAATGAAGCTTGGGAGAGCAGGAAGCCACAACAATAGCATCCAGCTGCTGATCTTTTATATCGTTTGTGATCTGTTTCTGTGCCGAATCTGCACAGGTAAACATCATATCTTTTGCAAGTGCTACACCTTCTTCTTTCTCAACAATTTTGCGCACTTTTTTAACATCCACGTAGTCAGCAATATTACCACCGCAATGACATATATAAATGCCAATTTTTTCCTTCATATTTCCTTTATTTTAAACATCTTATATAAGCTGCTGCTTCAGATGAAGCGGCGCCTGCCGATAAAATCGAATCCGGGATATCCATTGGTCCTGAAGCTGCACCTGCCACAAACACGCCTTCGATATTTGTTTTGGCCGGGCTGAGCAGTTCATCTGTCTGTTTCACATAATAATATTCATTTAAAGCCAATGCATTATTCCTGAATAGAGAAGCAGGTTCGGTATTTGGCAATGCACCCACTGCCAACACTACCAGATCATGATCTGCTTCTGCCATACATCCTCCATTTTCAATATTTTCGTATTTCAGGGTCAGGTTTCCGTTTTCTTTTTCATCTATTTTAGCAATTTTTCCTTTAATAAATTCAACACCCATACCTTTTGCCTGTTCGTAAAATTCGTCAAAACCTTTTCCAAAGGCCCTGATATCGATATAATAGATTGTGACATCAGCAATAGGCAATGCACCCATGAGCAACTGTGCCTGTTTGATAGAGTACATACAACAAATCTGGGAGCAAAGGGGATTATTCACAGACCTGTCTCTTGAGCCGGCACATAACACATAAGCAATATTGTCAGGCCTTTTCCCGTCCAGCGGCCGGAGCACGTAATTATAGGGTCTGGTAGGAGCCAGCAGGCGATCCATCTGCATCGAATGTATGACATTTTTGAACTTGCCGAAACCGTATTCTTTCTTTTGGTCAGGCTGAAACAGCTCAAAGCCGGTGGCAATGATCACCGATTTTACCTCAAGGTCATATTCTTTCACTTCCTGGGTAAAGTCAATCGCATCAGCAGGGCATACTGTTTCACAAGCTCCGCACCTCAGGCAATTATCAATATCTATGGCGGCAATTCTTGGACTGGCAAGGTCAAACGGAATAAAAGCCGCTTTTCTTCCTGCCATACCATAGTTGTACTGGTCATCTACCACCACCGGGCACTTTCCTTCACACTCCTGGCATCCGGTGCATAATTCCTGTATCACATACCTTGGATTTTCAACTACCTTCCCTTGTATGGTTTTTCCTGTCTTTTCAAGGTCTTTCACCCTGGTGTTGGTCATGATAGTGATGTCAGGATGCCTTACTGTTTCAGATATCTTAGGTGTGGCGATACAAGCCGCGCAATCCAGTGTGGGAAACACTTTACTTAACTGTATCATTTTTCCTCCGATTGAGAAATCCTTCTCAACTATAAGGACTTTAAACCCCATGCCGGCAAGGTTCAGGGATGCTTCCTGGCCAGCTATTCCACCACCTATTATCATTACATCGTATTCCATATCTTTTTTTTGATTTTCCCCCAAGTATTGTTGTTTGTCTATGAAGTCAAGTAATTTTGATAATAAAATCTCAAAAACAAATAACAAATAAATTCCAATTATCAATTACCAAATTTTCAAAATTGTTTATAGTATTGGTGTTTCGGTGATTATTCACAAGATTGATTATTTTAAAGGTGTTCATGAACTCGTTTCACTCGGTTGTTATTATTTGTATTTTAGTGCTTAAAATTTGTAATTTTTTAAGTTGAGTTAAAGACAGATTCAGATAAAAGCTTATTCATAATCCATTTATTTATGAATTTATATACAAATACTATTTAAATTTCAATAAGAATTGGAATTTAATTATAGTATGTATTATTGCTTTAGACCTCCCAAACCAACCAGTGCCTCATAAAAATTTTTCATATGATTGGCAAATGGTATTGCGCAAACAGAACATATAGCAGCCATTTTAAGCCTTGCAGGGTTTATTTTTTCTTTTTTCATCAGTTCTTGTGCATGAAAAACCAATTTACCTGTCCTTTCAGGACAAGCCGGACCATAAGGGCAATCTGTACCATCAGCAGCAATAAATACTCCGTCAAAACCTTTTTTGAAAGCCCTTAAAATCCATCTTGGTTTAACTCCCGAAGAACATGGGACAATTATAGTATATACCGTTGGCGGGTAATGCACGTGTTGTTGCCCGGCAAGGTCAATGCCCGGATCAGAAATTTTATCAGTAGAAAATACAAGTATTTTGGGTATATGATCTTTTTTATTCTCCATAGCTTTTTCACTTCTGAACTCAGTAATATAACTTTATTTAAAATGCGTCGCATATTTGAATTTTAAAGAATACAATAAGCAAGTATTCAGTAACCGGTATTCGGCAATCCGTATTCAGTATCAGGTAATTCAGATAGCCGACCGATCACTGGTCACTCATTACCTATTGCCAATTTTAAGTTTTTAATTTTAAATTATAACAATATTATGAAGTCTAAACTTATTGTTTCTTAAAGAATATCTTAAAATAGCCTGCTTCTTCAACCGTACCAAGATATTCATGCCCCATTTTATTACACCATTTAGGGATATCCCTTTTTGTGCCGACATCTGTGGACTGAACTTCCATTACTTGTCCGGACTGAACTTCAGCTATCTTTTGTTTTGCTGCAAGAAGCGGACCCGGGCATGCAGTTCCTCTTGCATCTACTACTTTGTCGGCAGTTAGGTTTTTTAATTCATCTTCTGTCATGGTTTTTCCTCCTTGTTTTTTAATATGAAATAAGAATTATTAAATAAATAAATGCAGGTCAGCATTAGTTGCTGCATCAACATATTCACCTACACCACAAATATCATCAACAAGATCAATAAAATCATCGGTTTTTTCTCCTCCCCAGATTTTACCTGCAAGTCCGCATATAAGAATTTTTACATTTGTTATTTCTTTTACATCTTTAAGAAATTCATGCCATTTTTTTACTTTATTTTTGTCTAATCCGTTAAAAAATTGATCTTGAAGATGTGGTGTTTCTGATAGTTCATTTATTTTTTCTGAATTTTCCTTCATGAATGCCCTTGCTCCCATAATCAAGACATAAATTTCAATATCCATATCAAGAGCAGCAGCACCGCTTGAAATTACACCTGCGCCTGTTAATCTGTCGATACTGCCTGAAAAAAGCCCAATAACCATTTTTGCCATTTTTTATCCTCCTTGAAGTTATTTTTATTAATAAATAAGATTTATTACAATTTTAGATATTTACTTTTAATTTAATTATATATAAAATGTGACTTATATATTTAAATTCTGTGACTTTTATCACATTTTAGTAATTTAATTATATATATATTCATGGTCTTATAAATTGAGAAGCTTATGAGTTATTGTAAATGTTTGGATTGTGACAATAAATTTTGTGCTTTTGGGATTCTGAGCAAATCGGAAATCAGGTTATTATGTAATAATCATGCAGAAGTAAAATTCAAAAAAAATGAAATAATTATAAAACAGGGTGCACTTACAACAAATGTAGTTTATATTAAATCAGGCATAGTAAAAGAACATATGACCGGGCCAAATAAAAAGGAAGAAATATTACAGATAGCAAAAGCACCGTTTTTCCTGGGAATTCATTCTATATTCAGTGACAGGGTAAATCACTATTCCTCAACTGCTCTTGAAGATACTACTGTATGTTTTATTAATAGTGAGATTTTGAAAAAATTGCTAAAAAGCAATGGTGAATTCGCATACCAGATATTAATGTATGTATGTAAAGACCAGATAAATAATTTTCACCATTGTGTTAATAAAGTTCAGAAATGTTTACACGGCTGTGTTGCTGAAACTGTTTTGTATCTTGCAGACAAAATATATGAAAAAGATCATTTCAGGTTATCTGTTACCAGAAGTGATATAGCAGGCCTAATAGGTACATCCAGGGAATGTGTGTCAAGGGCATTGATGAAATTTTCAAATGACGGGATAATAAATGTTAATAATAAACATATTAAAATTCTTAACAGATCATTGTTACAAAAGATAAGTGAAGTCGGATAATTAGGTTTTAATCCCTCGTTATATTTATGATATCATAGACAGTTACTTTTTTGCCATATATTAAAACCTGCTTTTATAAGTAATACCTTATCTATGGTAATACTGTCTGTGTAATTAATATTGGCTCCTATAATTGTTGTATCATGTGTTTTGAATATTTAGCAAAATTTTATATTTTAATGCTTTTATTATTTATGACAAATAAAAACTTCCATTTCCTCACCTTTATATTTTTCAATTTCAAAATTGAATGATTTTAATTCATTTTCCAGCCATTTTAAATCTACTTTTTTATATTCATTATCAGAATGAGGGAATCCTTGTTCATTAAAATCAGCAATGATAATTGTCTCCCTTGCAACCCTGCAGACCTCAATTAAAAAATCTTTCCTCTTATTTACAGGAATATGATGCAAAGTTCCGTAACTAATAACAACATCAAACATGTTATTTTCATAAGACATATCAATTGCATTGTTTTTTTCAAAATGAATACTACTAATATTTTCTTTTAATGCTTCCTCTCTTGCTTTCTCCAATTGCTCATTAGAAATATCGATACTTGTAACATGGCAATTAAAATCTTTGACGGCAATTTTAGCGAGAGGTCCTGTTCCAATATCAAGCAAGGTTTTATCTTTAACCTTTCCCAATTCTAATATTTTTGCCCTATCCCTTAAATTTTTTATTATTTCCATATACTTATTATTTATAAAATGTTGAATCGTTTATAAAAATTTCGTCATGATGCCCCAATTCTTTTTCGATCAGTTCGTTTTGCACGCTTTTTACACAATTAATTGAGGGCAGATAAGGTTTTATATCAAGAACAGGGGTTCCGTCAAACGCATCAACACCTGAAACATACAGAACGCCGTTTTCTATTTTTTCAAGTTTTACGATTGATAAGCCAATAGCTCCGCTAATAATACACATCATGCTAGGATTAATTTTTTGAGCGATTTCCGGGAAAATCCTATCAAAATAAATTCCAAATACCGTTATGATAGAAACAATAACAAAGATAATCGCCAGAACGAAGGTTGATATAAACCCTATTAAAAATGCACCTGTTACTGTACCTAAAATACCACCAATTATTACAGGCTGAGCAATTTTTAAATCTATATTCTTTCTGTGGCTTATAGCAGCTATGAAAGAAGACAATGGTATAACTAATAAATTTATTCCAAAAGAACTTAGCAATGGCAATCCAGCAACATAAAGTAAGGGTGTTCTTATAGAACCACCGCCTATTCCGAACATACCGCTCATGCATCCAGCAAAAAGACCAATCAGGAGGTATATTATTATTTGTTCTATCGGTTCCATTTAATATTTCTCCAAATATTTGACTTTATTGTCTATATATTACCCTTCCATGCATCCTGCTCCAAAACCAAAAATCTTTGAAGTTCTTCTTCACTCATCACTGTTACCTTAATATCCACTTCTATACCAAGTTTATCTATTGGCTCTCGCACACTATTTATAAGATAATCTCTGATAGGAATATTTGGGAATGGAAATGCCAAGATGATTTTGGTTTTATCATTTTCAATACTTATATCTTTTATTATTCCCAAATCCAGCAGAGTATGATTGATTGCAGGATGTTTTATCCCTGCTATTGCCTCACGAATATCTTCTTTTGTGATGTTTTTATTCATAATTTATTTCTCTTTTTTTTAAAATTAAGAATATATCCTATATTATAACTCTCATCATGGATGAGTCTTTTAAAAATTTCCTCTCTAAATAAAACTTTACACTTTCTATTTCTTCTACAATATCTTCTAATTTCATATCTGCCAGATTCCATAAGGGATCGTTTGATTTACAATGTTTGGGATGAACCGAAAATAATCCGCCAGTTTTTAATATTATCTATTAAAATTTTTATTTTTTGTTTTTATTTAATTTCTTAATTTTGAAAAATATTAATTCAACCATTATGGGGAAAAATTTTTACTGTAATAATTGCGAGTTCATTTTCTCTGCTGAGGGACAAAAAAAAGAATACCAGCATCCTATTTATGGTCCTTGTTCAAAGTATGTAGCATACTGCCCTCAGTGTCATAAAGAATGCTCAGAAAAAATTGAACCCAAAAAAGGAAAACCAAAACAAGAAATTCCTTTCTGTAGTTCTGGTTACTGTGGTTTGTAATGTTGATAAAATCAATGAAACATATAATTTAGATTGAAGATCCTCGCAGCAAGCTGCGAGGAATCTTCGATCCCCAATAAGGATTTTTCTATTTTTTTGCTCGCTTACCCCGCCGCAAGCAGCGGGGAATGCGCTCGCGGGGATTCAAGTAATTATCAGTTTTTCTGGATTATTAGGTGATCAGACGAGCCTTGATTTTAAATATATTACAAATAGATTTTTCAAATTGCCTTTTACTTGACATTGGGTCCAGAATGGCGTAAATTTACAATATAATTATCCTTTTTTGACTAAAAATATTTGAGCAAGTGACTCTTTGGTCTGCTGAAATAAAAGAACTTGAGATACTTTATGAATCCCTAAAAGGTTAGTTACCCGATCTTGAGAAGGAACTGGAGCAACTGATCCACTTTGATGATCCTAATGTCATTCTACTGTATTCAAGGAGATGCCTGGAAGTAATAATAACTGATTTATGCGAGTGTGAATTAAAAAGACCCCGAAAAACTGAACCTCTGAAAGGGATCATTGATAAACTTCATAAAGAGGAAAAAGTTCCTTCCCACATAATAACTTCCATGCACGGATTGAATGAACTTTCAACCTATGGTACTCATCCAAAAGATTTTGATCCTGAACAAATAAAGCCAGTTCTTAATAATCTTGATATAATCATAAAGTGGTACCTGAAATATAAGAATTTCAATGTTACCGGTAAGCCAAAGACAGAAACAGAAACACATGATACCGGTTTCTCAGAAGTATCAGAAGCAGAAAAATCCATTGCAGTATTGCCATTTTTGAATATGAGTCCTGAGAAAGAACAGGATTATTTCTGTGATGGCATAACTGAAGAGATCATAAATGCCCTTGCTCATGTAGAGAATTTTAAGGTTATAGCCCGTACTTCTGCTTTTGCATTCAAGGATAAACATGTGGATATACGTGAAATAGGACGAATGCTTGATGTTGAGACATTACTTGAAGGCAGTATACGCAAGGCGGGCAATCAGCTTCGTATAACCGCCCAGCTTATTAAGGTTGCTGATGGTTCACACATCTGGTCAGAACGCTTTGATCGTGAATTAAAAGACGTGTTTGCTATACAGGATGAAATATCGCTGGAAATAACAAAAAACCTAAAAGTTAAGCTTTTAAGCGAAAGAAAATTTATGATTGCGAAACGGCATACTGAAAATCTTGAAGCGTATAACCTGTATTTGAAAGGCAATTATCATAGTCGAATGTTTACATTGGATGGATATATAAGAGCTTCAGAATATTATAAACAAGCGCTTCAAATTGATCCGGACTATCCTCTTGCCAATCTTGGGTTAGCTGTACTAGATGTGCTCGGTACATTTTTTGGAAATGTTCCTCCAAAAGCAGCTTTTCCCAGAATAAAAGAATATGCAAATATGGCTCTGAAAATCGACAGCAACTTTGCTGAAGCCTATTGGGTACTTGGCGGTTTTGAGCTGTATTATCAATGGAACATGGCAGAAGCTGAAAGGCATTATAAACATGCTCTACAGATTAATCCAAACTCATCGTTGATTCATTCTGATTATTCCATTTTCCTGACAATTACGGGACGTAATGAAGAGGCTATTTCAGAGGCCATGCGAGCCAAAGAACTTGATCCTCTCTCAGTCTATATTTTTGCAAAGACAGGTGATGCTTTTGCTTTTGCTGGTCAGTATGATAAGGCGATAGAAGAATATCAGATCGCTTTGGAAATAAATCCAAATTACTTTTTGGCACACTTTCAACTTGGATTTACCTATCGTATGAAAGGAATGCATAAAGAGGCAATAGCTGAATATGAAAAAGCAGTCGATCTTTCGGGTGGAAATCCATATTTATTAGCATTGCTTGTTAGTAATTATTATAGAATTGGTAAAAAAGATCAGGCAGATAAATTATATGTAAGTTTAAAAAAAAGGGTAGAAATAGAATATATACCTGCAACCTCTTTTTATCTTATATATAAAACCAGAGGAGAAGAAAAAATGGCTTTGCACTGGCTCAAGAGAGCCTGTGATGAAAAAGATACATTTATCCCATATTACCGTGCAAATCGTTTTCTTATTCCTGAAGGATCAAAGTATATGGCACTGCTCAAGGAAAGGGGGCTGGACTACTAAAGGGCAAGAAATAATTCTTCATCTCGAGGAAGTAAAAAAAGGCTGTTGCCAGTCGAAAAAATAATTAACTTTGCAAAGCAGATGTAAGCAGAGAAGACACCTTTTCGACACCTATAGGAGGCAGGCTTCTATATTTAATTGATTTTAAGCGTAGTGTAAAAATAGTTCGAGTCCTGACGGAGCAACTAAATGGCCGACTTCCTTAGCCGGCTTTTTGCTTTGCGACGCATTTACTCCCTTTCAAGGTAGTCCGTCCTGTGACCTTCCTGAGATCAGACAAAGAAAGAAAGTGTCTACAGATGCTACTTCACTCACTGTTGAAGTCAAGGAAGTGTTCATTATAAGAGGCATTGCGTATTATATCATCTACTTCAAGATAATCCTGGAATAGCCGAGTCACGCTGCATTTTCTTTACGGTTGTTGGGAGACGGTTCACCTCGACTTTAATATCTCAAGAACCACTGAAAATCAACCGTGCTTACCATTCACCAGGTCCTCTTTACAGGGGATCTGGGTGGGTGGATTTTTATTTGACTTGTGTTATTATTCTTCATAACTTTAAGTCAATTTTATTATGATGAAAATATTATTAATCTATCCCCAGTGTCCGGATTCTTTTTGGAGTTTCAAACATGCTTTAAAGTTTATATCTAAAAAGGCAGCAGTACCACCGCTTGGTTTAATAACCGTATCTGCAATGCTGCCATCGTCATGGGAGAAAAAGCTGGTGGATATGAATATTACAGCACTTAGTACAAGTGATATCCTATGGGCTGATTATGTTTTTATAAGTGCAATGTACATTCAAAAAGAATCAGTGGCGAAAGTAATTGCAGAGTGTAAAAAATTGAATAAAAAAGTTGTTGCCGGTGGCCCGCTCTTCACTCAGGAATATAACAACTATCCCGAGATTGATCATTTTATTCTGAACGAAGCGGAGATTACTATGCCGCTTTTTTTAAATGATTTAAATTCTGGGCGTCCCCAAAGGCTTTACAAGACCAGTGAATATGCTGATATTTCGTTAACACCTGTGCCCGATTACCATTTGTTAGCAAGGAGAAAATACGCCAATATGAATATACAGGTTTCTCGCGGATGCCCCTTTGCATGCGATTTTTGTGAAATTACCTTCCTTTTGGGTCACAAGGTCAGAATAAAAGAAACCCATCAGGTTATAGAGGAGCTTGAGGCGCTTTATAATCTTAATTGGCGTGGCCCTATATCTATTGTTGACGATAATTTTATTGGAAACAAAAAGGAAATAAAAAATAACTTGCTTCCGGCCATGAGAAAATGGATGCAAATACATAAATATCCATTTGAATTTACGACCCAATCCACAATAAATCTTGCTGACGATGAAGAACTAATGTCATTGATGATTGAAGCAGGTATTAACGCCACATTTATCGGTATTGAAACACCTGATGAAATATCTCTCCATAGTTGTAATAAGATTCCGAATAAAAACAGAGATATGCTCCAGAGCGTAAAAAAGATGCAAAAAGCCGGATTACAGGTTTCAGCAGGATTCATTGTTGGTTTTGACAGCGATTCTCCTTCTGTCTTTCAACGGCAAATTGATTTTATCCAGCAAAGCGGAATTGTAACTGCTATGGTAGGGCTGTTGAATGCACCAAAAAACACCAGGTTATACCAGCGACTTGAAAAAGAAAACAGATTAACAACAGAAGCTACCGGGGATAATACTGATTCTTCAATGAATTTTATTCCCAAAATGAACTACAAAGAACTACTGGAAGGGTATAGAAAAATAATTCAGAATATTTATACAACCAAGCCTTATTATGAAAGGTTACGGCAGCAGTTATTAAACTATAATCGTCTTTATACCAGGAAAATAGGAATCAGCTTTCCGCTTATCATAGCCTTCTTTAAATCATTTTTTATTATCGGATTTATGAATAAAGGCAGACTCGAATACTGGAAATTAGTCATTTGGACCCTTTTCAATCGTCCCGGATTATTTGTCGAGGCAATCACTCATGCTGTTTATGGTTATCATTTTAGGAAGGTATACGGGCTTAAAAACTAAATTACCCTGAAAAACCCCGGAATGTGTGAATGATGTAAATTAAATCATCAATAATATAACATTTCCATGAATCTATTGAAGTACCTTTATTGAGTACTTCAGAAAGTAACCACATGCAAACAACCGAAATTGAAAAATCGAAAACTCATATCCTGATTGAAATAATTGAGTATGTCCCCAATTCAATTGTAAGTAAAACTATAATCCGAAAAACGACCGGAAATATAAGTGTTGTGGCTATTGATACAGGTGAGGCTTTAGCAGAGAAAATTTCGCCTTTTGACAAATTCATTCAGGTTATTGAAGGGGTAGCCGAAGTAGTAATCGATGAAAAACCAAGTATTCTTCAAATAGGTCAAGCCATTATTATACCGGCTCATTCATCTAGTATGGTCAAAGCAAATGAACGGTTCAAAATGATATCGACTGTTATTAAAAGCGGGTATGAAGGAAGTGCAATTTGACCCCTATCTGGTATAAGGAATACGCAGGTACTCTTTAAAGCCGTTTTACAGGCTATTCCCCTGAAAACTTTCGGAATTACATTCAAAGAGAGAATTTTATTATTTTGAAGGGATTACTGTTTAAATATGTTTTTTTGTTGGAATGATTAATACTGGTATGTTAGTGTAAAGCAAAACTCTTTCCGTAACACTTCCCATAACTGTATTTTCAAACCATTTCCGGCTGTGAGAGCCCATAACAATAACATCTATCTTCATATCTTTGGCAACCTTTAAGATAGATTCAGCAAAATCACCTTTTTTTACTATGGTTTGAATGTCATTATCACCAAGATGGAGTTTTGATTTATCAAGAAACTGTTTAGATAATTTTTCGGGTACACCAACTTGTTCTAATGGCACTGCACTAGTATCCATGTGTCCGGCAAATCCCATTATAGTAACATGTTCTGTTAAAGTATAATACGCCGGGTCTGACATTACATGCAACAACGTCACTTTAGCTCCCATAGCCTTAGCTATTGAAAATCCTGTTTCTGCTACCTTTTGTGCGCTTGGATCAAAATCAAGTGCAATTAATACTTTTTTCATTTTATTTGTCGAAAATGATTTTCTATCTGAATTTCTTACAACTCTAATTGTCCGGCATCTGTTTTTCAAAGAAGAAATTAATTCAGGTAGTTTTGATACTCTGTTCTTAATATTTCCAATTAAACAGGATCAAAAAATACTGTTCCCTGATTTAATTCTCTTTTTGCTTTCTTTCTAATGGCACTATTCCTGCCATCTCTCCAATAATATTTACCAATTCAGTTCCCGTTGGAATTACAATTTTCGCATTTCCCCCGAGTGATGCTTCAAGAGCCTCCAGCTTCCTTAATAATTGGGCATTTCCAATAAAATATTTATCTGCCGCTTCATTTACAAGTTTAATGGCTTCAGCTTCTCCTTCAGCGTGCAATATTTTCGATTGCTTAAAACCTTCAGCTTCTTTAATCTTAGCGCGTTTTACACCATCGGCAACAGTTTCAGCAGCTGTTGCAGAATCTATGGCCGCTATTTTTTCATTTTCAGCTTTTACCACTTTATTCATGGTTTCCTGAACATCGGTAGGGGGATCAATTTGTTTTAACTCTGTACGGATAATTTCAATTCCCCAACCTTTAGTTTCTTTAAGAAGGGTTCCAAGAAGCTCTGTGTTAATTTTCCCCCGTTCGCTGTTGGCAGATCTTAAGCTAAGTGTGCCGATTATATTACGAAGTGTAGTGCGGGCAAGATTAACAATCTGCCATTTATATTGATCAACATCATACGTTGATCCTTTTACGCTCTCTTCATCTGTTTTTACCCTGAAATAAACTTGCGCATCGACACTTGCATTCAGATTATCGTTAGTGATTATTTCCTGTGGTTGAGCATCTATCATTTGTTCGGTTATATTTACCAAAAATAGTCTGTCAATAATTGGAATAATCCAGTGAAATCCGGGATTGGCAAAATTATGGTACTTCCCAAGCCGTTCAATTAAGCCACGTTGAGTTGGCCGTACAATTCTGATTCCAGCAAAAAATATTAGTGCAATAGGAATTATTAAATACCAATAGTTCATTTCAATTTCCTTTCTTTTTATACGTAATTATGTAGAGTTCAATTATTTAAATAAAAGTAATACAAATGGTCGCAGAAAGCATTACACAATTCAATATAAAAGTTACATCATTCACACATTTTCTGTAATATTATTTGCATCATTATTTCTGCCCGATAATAAGTCCAGGCAAATATTTGTAATCCGGATTTTAGAAATGGATATCTATTGATGATCCCGGATGTTAACTGGAGTTTTTCAGCTCATTCTTTTGAAACAGACAGGAACTATATCGAAATAATTGATATCGAGACCAAAGAATCGATCAGCCATACAGAATTGAAAGACCGGAACGATTACCACGCTTGTATTGCAGGCTATGAGACGGAATTAGAATAACCAGGGAAAGACGAACAAACAACCATCCACAAGGGAAGTGACCATACTGAATTTAGGGGTGGATTGATCAAAAGGGAAACGATAATATCTTCCCCACACCCAAGCAATAAGCATTCTTTTTTATCCTGCTAAAGTAAAAGCAATGATAACTTGCATTATTTCTTACAAATATGTGTTCGGATTGCTCTTTTAAAGAATCATTTATCTGTCCAACTGTCCAGTTTCCTAAGGTTTTGGACAACTGGACAAAGGAGAATGCCATTTTAATGCTATTTTTACTTAGACCATCGTTAAAAAAGCACAGTGAAAAAATTTATCTCCCCTTAGGTGATATAAACCATTACCCGAAAGAAATACTGTCAACAGACCTATAAAAAAGCCTCTTCGGAAAGCAAAATTTCAAATCCACTAAAAAACTAACCGCGTTAAACCATTCACTAGGTTCTCTGAATAGGGGGACTTGGTTGGTGGAAAATAAATTTGACTTTTATTAAAGGTATTTCGTAACTTTTTTTGGATCAAATTCTTACTCATTTTATATACTTTCTAATCTAAAACCTTCTATATTTTTTTATTCATATGGAATATCTACCTTTGATTAGTTGTTTAATATGTTATCAACTCACAAAATTTAAAGAATATGAAAAAAAATCTATCGAATTTAATGCAGTTATTATCATTGACAGTTGTGCTGGCCCTTGTTACGCCAGTAATGATACATGCTCAGGCTGATAAAGCTAACTTTGCAGGTACCTGGGTTTTGAATACAGAGGGAAGTACCCTACCACAAGGTGGGGGTGGTGGTCAGAGAATGGGTGGCAGCAATTTCGTTGTTACACAGGAAGCTAATCTTCTGACCAGAACAAGAACCAGCCAGGATGGTACGTCCAGAGTCACCAAATATACTCTCGACGGAAAAGAGAGTGTAAACACATTCGGCGGGGGTGAAAGCAAATCTACTGCAAAATGGTCGGACGACGGAAAGACACTTACAATCGTTACTAAGTTAACCTTCGATGGGAATGAAAGGACCTCAACTGAAGCCTGGCGTCTGATTGATGCAAAAACTCTTTCAATTGTATCTACAAGACAAGGTCGGGATGGTGAAGTAAAAACCACATTGGTTTATGATAAGAAATAGTTGGTTGAGAATGAGAGATGAATAGTATTAAGGCTCCGCGAGGGGCCTTATTTGTTGTGTGCTGTACATGGTTGAATAATCCGGATCAAATTGAGCCACTTATTCCGGACAATCTGAGCTATCCTAACTTTTATCCCTTTATTTGATCCCCATAAAAGAGAAGCTCCTGGTTGAGATAAATAAGCAGAATAAGCAAGTCTTTCAGTTATATTGAGAGTGTTAACCAAGACAACACCCCCCTTTTTTACCCTCATCTGAACTATATCGAAGGTATACAGATTTAATATTATAACTTAAACCGTAAAATCTGACTTTCAGATTCTGACTTACAGTAGCAAATAAATTATTTGCATTTAGTTCAACTAAGGTTTAACTTTGATTATTAAATAAATAGACCACAGATGCCAAGCACCATTTCAGGATATAATTATGATATCTTCATCAGCTACCGCCAGAAAGACAACAAAGGTGACAGGTGGGTGAGTGAGTTTGTTAATGCTTTGAAGGATGAACTCGAATCTACCTTTAAAGAAGAAATAAGTATTTATTTTGACATTAATCCTCATGACGGACTTTTAGAGACACATGATGTAGATGAATCTCTTAAAGAGAAACTTAAGTGTCTTGTCTTTATTCCGATTATCTCTCGTACATACTGTGACCCCAAATCTTTTGCATGGGAACATGAGTTTAAAGTATTTGTTGAGCAGGCTTCTCAGGATCAATATGGACTGAAGGTAAGACTGCCTAATGGTAACGTGGCAAATAGGGTCCTTCCGGTTCACATTTACGATCTGGATATGGAGGATATTAAGCTTTGTGAATCCATACTCAGTTCCGTTCTTCGGGGGATAGAATTTATTTATAAAGAACCCGGTGTCAACAGGCCTTTAAAACCGGATGATAATGAAAAATTAAACCTTAATAAAACAAAATACCGCAATCAGATAAACAAGGTGGCAAACGCTATTAAGGAATTAATTAATGGAATAATACATTATGAAAAGATTCCTGATAAGGGAGTAAAGGAGAAATTCAAGGAGAGGCAGGTCTTACTAAAAAAAAACAGATCAAAAATAATTACCGGGTTAATTTTAATTGTACTTGATGTTCTTTTTCTGAAAAGCCAATCACCAACCTTTAGGAATGTTCAACAAGATGATATTGAAACCTCGCTGGAAAAAACAGTTCTTATAATTGAAAGGTTACCATTAGAAGGATGGGAACTTGATAACGATATCGAGAAATATAAGCCTATTAATCTATACGACAAAATAAATGGCAGAGCTGAATATTATCTTTCGTATGATCTGGCCTGGGCTATTTTTGGCAATTTCAGGGATATCGAAGATAATCGTAATTCTATTGAACTTTCAATTTTTAATATGATCACACCGACTCATGCTTTTGGTGTTTTTTCAGGTGAGCGGACAGCCCAAGCATCTCAGCTTGAATTTGGAAGAGAATCATATTTTTCAAAAGCAGATTATTATATCTGGGAAGGGCAATATTATATTCATATTGCTGCTTCAGAATCGACTGATGAATTACAGATGGACTGCCTGGATTTGGCCCAAAAAATAACAGATGCCCTTGGTGATTCAGATGAACCTGTATGGGGATTGGAAGCTCTACCAAAAGATAATCTTGTACCATATTCTGTGCAATATTTTCTGGTTGATGCATTAGGATATATCTTTTTGGAAGATACTTATACCGCAAAATATTACAACGATAATATTGAAATCCCCGTTTTTCTTTCCCGCAAGAGTTCTGCAGAGTCTGTAAAAACGATAATCACCAGATTTAGTGACCATTTTAATAAATATGGAAAAGGGATTGAGCATGTCTCGGTGGAAGGTATTGAGGTTCTTGTTTGTAATATGAACAAATATTATGATGTTATCTTTCAGAAGGGGATATTAGTTGCCGGTGTGACCGGAATTAAAGATAAAGACCTGGCGATAAAAGCATCAATTGATTTCTGGAGAAAACTTCGAATTGACGAGAAATAAATTATTAATCGATTATTAATTCTCCTTAATGCAATTTTTACTATTACACTATAATTATGGCTATCCATAAAAACTATTGATATGAAGCACACAAAGAAAAATGGTATGATTACCCGCAGGAATTTTAACAAATCATTGTTAACTGTTGCAGCTGGTACTCCTTTTATTATTTCAGGCGATATTTTATTTAAAGAACCATCAAAAACTGAAGTATTAGATCGCAGAAACGAACAACCTTCCATGACTCATAGAAAGCTTGGCCGGACGAATTTCATGTGCAGCCGGTTAGTATTTGGTTGTGGAGCTGCATTAATAGGGGGGAAAGCGGTGCGGTTGTTAGACCGCGCATTTGAAGCCGGGATCAACTATTTTGACTGTGGTTCGGAGACCTATTACAAGGGAAATGAAACAAGCTTTGCTCCTTTCATGAAAGCTAACCGTAATAATATCTGGGTAACCTCGAAAGCAATGATAGATGATTCAGATAATTCGCAGCTTGATGTTCCAATTAATTTGGACCAGGCAAAATCAGCAGCCAGTAAATGGACAAAATTACTTGATCAAAGTTTAAAAGATCTTCAAACAGATTATGTCGATGCATATTTATTAATGAATATTCGAAATCCTTCCTTTTTGAATAATGAAGAAATATACAAGGCATTTCTTGACGCCAAATCCGCCGGAAAGGTGGGCCATTTTGGTCTCTCTACTCATAAAAATGCAAAGAAAGTAATGGAAGTTACTATTGAAACGGGATGGTACGATATTGCCATGATCGGGATTACACCTGCCGGTTGGTATGACTGGACGACAAAGGGGATTGAAAAAGATACTCCCTCATTACAGGATCTTCAGCCCTTGCTTAATCTTGCCAGGAATGCAGGGATTGGGCTGATAGGAATGAAAACAGTCAGGTTGATGGCTCCGATGAGTGCAGCAGGTAAAGGTGATGAAACTGTTTTTAACAGATATTACAGCAAAAGGCTCCTAAAATCTCCGCTAAATTCATTTCAGAGAGCGTATGCTTATATGCTTGAGAATGGAATAGATGTAATTAATGCAGATATGCAAAACTTTACCCATTTGGAAGAGAATATAATAGCAGCTGCAAATTCAAGCAGTTATTTTAACTGACACTGTCAAAAAATGTAAAAGGCGGACGTCTTGACCACATTTGGCCGGTCAGATAGCAATTAACATACATGCCTTAACAACAGGCACTTAACTCCAGACAGGGATGGTCAATTTACTCCGGCCAAAGGTGATCAAAGTCACTGGTCTTTCCTGATTAACAGTTATAAATATTGAATTTAAGTATAATCAGTTAAAGTCTTTTAATTACCTATTGTTATAGTTTTGGTTGTAGTCTGGTTCTCATAGACATAAATTATATCATGACCTATTTGGTCCATGGAATTTACTAAACCATCAGAATTAAAATCATAGTATTTTAGCCCTCCAACCTGTGCGCCGGCCTGGGTCGGCCAACTATCTATTTCACTTTGATCATTAAACACACCACCTATAACATAGTCATCCTTTATATTGCTTAAATCGGCCTTTTCTACTACAAGAAAATATTGCTCCTGAACCGGTACATTGAACTCTACAGTTCCATTCGCGTCAGAAGTTGCAGTAAAGTCAGGTAAATTATTTTCAAAAGAAGATTGGCTTGCGTATAGTTTTGCCGTAGCGTCCGGGACAATACTCAGGTTATGATTTTCCGGTGTCCATGATGTTGCATCCTCAATTGTCAATACAATTGTTGGATTCGTTGTAAAAGTAACATCCTCTCCATAAGACTCTCCTATAGAATTTATAGCTTTTACACGATAATGATATGTAGTTCCCGGGTTTAATCCTGTCACATTTGCAATTACAGATGCAAAGCCATCTGGTATTATTGCAGGATCAGCAGCAATAGTCTGTCCATAGCTTTCAGTAGTTCCATACTCAAAGGTTACATCAGTAGATGAATGATTGGCGAAAACGTAACCATTTAATGTAGCGGTTGATACTGCCACATATGATGCGGCGTATGTCTCAGCATCCGGAGATCCTCCAACTGTAGAGAAAGGCTCATCACTACCATAAGCAGTTCCTGCGCTATTAGTGGCATAAGCTCTTACATGATATGCAGTCTGAGGATTTAGTCCTGTAATGTTACTTGTAAAGCTTCCTGTTCCTGTGCCATCATTTGTTTTATCATTGCTTATTGTGGGATTGGCATCAGGTCCCCAACAAACCCCTCTGGCAGTAATCTGCCCTCCTCCGTCGGATGTTATGTTCCCGCCCGAAACAGCAGTAGTACCTGTTATTGAAGTTACAGAGGTTGTTGATACTGTTGCCAGTACAATTTCACCTGAGGTAAATGATACCTGGTTGCCATAACCGGTGCCGGCTTCGTTTTTGGCATAAGCCCTGACATAATATTTGGTACCCGGTGTTAATGATGTCAGATTGCTGGTAAAAGATCCTGTTCCTTTACCATCTGATGTCTTGCTGTTAGATGTTGTCGGATTTTCAGAAGTGTTCCAGCAGACACCCCGTGAAGTTACTTCAGCTCCTCCATCGCCTGTGACATTTCCACCGGATGTTGCGGTTGTCTGGGTAATAGCTGTGACACTGGTTGTTGTCACAACAGGCAGGGTTGGTTTCTTCTTACAGGAGGTAAGAATTAATGTTGAAGTAATTAAAAGAATAATGATTGCAGGGATTTTTGAATAGGTATTCATAACGCTAAATTTTTGATTTAGAACATTATATGATTAGTGTAATCTAATCATTTTATAAAGTTACATTATTTAGATAGCAAAGTCAAATTTTTTTATTCCGCTTTCGCGCCCTCATAAATCACGAATTCAAAATTGTCTTTGCCTTATCATCAAGGGCTTCTGTCATAAAAGGTATACCAGTTATAGCTTCAGTTTCACGGTTAGCGGTAATTAAATCGTCACGGCTTAGTTGTGAGATATTAAATTTCCTTACTCCTGCCATAAATTGTTGTAACCCACACGCAAGCTTATCAGCATACCCGCAGAGTGCAATTGCGCCTAAAGGAATTCTGTCTATTTCATTGGCACCAACTTTGTTTTTAACATTTTCCCACAATGCAAAAATTTCTTCCGGGTATTTACCATATTCAGTAACTGAGTGAGGCAGTACATCCCAGTGTCCATTAAGAATGGCTTTTCTTTCAGGATGGAATACACCTTCTATATTACTCCCAAGAAAGCCTGCTATCATAGGAGCCCTTCCGAGACAAACTAATCTGGCATAAGGAGCAACCAACGAAAGTGCTTTGAACAGATGATCTTCACGCGCCAAACCACCTGCTAAAGAAATATCAGGCACTTTTAAACCTTTTTCTGCAAGAATATTGCAATATTCATACGTTTTAGCATGTAAAGCCAGGGAGGGGATTCCCCAGTGTTGCATCATATTCCATGGGCTCATTCCTGTCCCGCCACCGGCACCATCAATTGTAAGTAAATCAAGTTTTGCATCAGCCGAATACCTGATCGCCATAGCAAGATTTTCCATCCCGTACGCCCCTGTTTTAAGGGTTATTCTTTCAAATCCGAGCTTCCTGAGGTAATTAATGCTGTTAAGAAAACTGTCACGTATCTCCTCCGGTGAATGCTTATCTGTTGCACCCAAACGGCTATGACGGGCAAATGATATTATAGCTCTGTTATTATAAGCTTCAATGACTACTGGATCAGTCGGATCCGGATCTACAATATAACCCCTCCATTTGAGAAATTGTGCATAATCAAGATCAGTAACCTGTATTTCACCTCCGATATCTTTTGCTCCCTGACCCCATTTAAGTTCAATGATTACTTCATTTCCGTATTTTTCGATCAGGTACTCTGCGACACCATTCATAGTATCTTCCACATTCATCTGAATAATAATAGCTCCATAACCGTCATAATATCTTTTAAAATATTCTATCCTCCTATCCATTTCAGGGGATGCCAAGGTTTTGCCATTTAATATTTTCGATTCTTTATCGACACCTACAACATTCTCGCCGATAACAATCGGAAAACCTGCCAGTGCGGCCCCAACTGCAAATGATGGCCAGTATCGTGCTGCAACAAAGGTCGATCCCAAAGCGCCGGTCATTATAGGAATACGGCACTTGGTTTTAATGTTATTGCCGAACTCTGTCTCGATATTCACATTCGGAAAAATACAATCATCCGGATCATCTGTAAGTTTATTGTTAAGACCAGAAGAGCCATAAGCATAACCTTGTATACGAAGGGCGTGATATCCTATTCCAAGAGCAGTAACATTGTCTCCTCCTGCTGTTGAATATCCAAACTTACGTGGATATAACATTTTTCTTCCTTCCATACAGGAAAGCCATGTCTCACATTTTCCTTTGCACGCTGCGTCACATAATGTACATAACCCTGATTCGCACGGCACGCCACGATTTATTGCTCCAAGAGCGTCATTATTCCTTTGACTTTCGAACATAATTCTTTTAATTGAAACGTTAATATTAAAAATATTTATATTTTTGGTGAAAACCGTTGAAATATATAGCAAATATACTATTTTTTATATAATATTTATCTAATATTATGGATTTATGTTGATAATATTTTTATCAGCATTATTGTTTATCAGGAAATTTCCTGACAAATTCAACATCCTCTCAAAAAAAAATCTCAGGCTATTTATCCTGATAAAGGAAATCCAAATATGATCCATGTTTTAAAAGATTTCCCGGGAGGCTCCGATATTACAGAATAAATCGATCCGGGATGTACTTAATGTATTTTATGATGTCAGAGAAGGATATTCGTTTAGTCAGGCTTTTCAGATTCCGGCTAATCAATAGTAAATACACTTTTGGATTTAATTCAACTCTGGTTTACCTTTGATAGTTAAACAAATAGCCCTCAGATGCCAAGCATTACTGAAGGCTACAATTACGACATCCGCCTTCTCCGCCGTTTGGCGGATACGGCGGACACGTCTTAATCAGCTACTGGCAGTAGCAAAAAAGGCTGTTGCCAATCAAGAGAATAATTAACTTTACAGAAACAGATGCAAGCAGAGTGGACTCCTTATTCAATTCTTAAATAACTCCGGTCTTAGGTGCATGTTCCAGTTATATTGAGCACCCTTGTTTGGTTTAAAATGAGCAGTCTGTTAAGATTGTAGATATTCAGACTGACCGGATTTTCATTTATTGATTTGAGCTTTTCCATAAAATAACTCACGCTTCCGGTTATATCCACTTAACCTTGGATTCCTTATTCCGCCTGACTGATTACCTTTAAAATGCGTCTTGCTCCAGATTATTATAAAGCCATTCTCAATAACAAAAATCTTGTCCTTCTTTTAAATAAATATGTGAAACGATAATAGTCAGGCTAAATGCAAAAATTTAATTTTCAAAATTGAAGATCCTCGCAGCAAGCTGCGAGGAATCTTCGATCCCCAATAAGGATTTTTCAATTTTTTTTGCTCGCTTACCCCGCCGCAAGCAGCGGGGAATGCGCTCGCGGGGATTCAAGCCTGCGCTTTTCATAGAATTGATGAATTGTGCTCAGGCTTTTTGAATCACCAATAGATTTAGTTTTCTACGACACGAATAGGTTTTCCCGAAATAACTTTTTCCCACAGACCAGGTTCAAAGTACTTGTCCTTTAGATTGTCAAATTCAATTATTTCAAGGTCTTGAACGAAGTATAGTTTTTCCATTGCACCAGGTGAAGCGTCAAATAAACCCGACGTGTGTGTAACAACCCAGCCTTTGGAATCAAGGATTACAAAAGAGAGTGAGGATTGATCATCATTGAGACTAAAAATGGAGACTTCTGAATCATTACTTGCTAAAATTCTTAATGTGGGCCAATCAATGCCACTTAAATATGATCCCCTGATTGTTCTGATAACTTCCCCATTGGTAGAATCCCAGATTTTAATTGTTTTGTCCCATGATGAAGTTACTACCCATTTACCATTCGGACTGAATTGAGCAGTCACTACATTATCAGTATGACCTTCAAGAGACTGGATTAAAATGCCTGATTCAGAAGCCCAGATTTTAGCAGTCCTATCGGCAGAAGATGTTATAATCTGATTTCCATCGGCTATCAGGGCTAAAGGCAATCTGAGTCCACCCTATCAACTTAATTGATTTTAGAAGTTTTTGGGAAGCTATTTCCCAAATTTTTGCCGTGTTATCTCCTGAAGTAGTAAGTACATATGCCCCATCCCGATTGAATTGAACTGAATATATATTCCCTGTATGGCCTTCTAATGAATGAAGCATTTTACCGGATACTGTCTCCCATATTTTGCATGTGTTGTCCAAAGATCCGGTTATCACCATTTTCCATCAGGGCTGAATCTGGCAGTCAAAACATAAGAATTATGACCTTCTAATGAATTGACTACTCTGCCGGATACTACTTCCCATATTTTTGCAATTTGATCGTCAGATGCTGTGACAAACCACTTCC
>Ga0315545_1000991_pt1 | contig 29143 bp, 24 predicted proteins | sample SalMarSW160210MG_FD_203096 | JGI IMG/M metagenome (GOLD analysis project Ga0315545, IMG submission 203096) | Salt marsh sediment microbial communities from the Plum Island Ecosystem LTER, Massachusetts, United States - Salt Marsh Sediment SW1602-10 ...
AAGAGGGGAGAAAATGGGGCTATGATCGGTTTGATGACATTTGGGCAGGAATAATAGTCAAAAAGATTTTAGACCGCCTGAATTTAGCTGTCATTTCCGGCTCGCCTTTTGTAGAACATCGGAAAAAAACCAGCATTAATCAGTATCTAAGAAAAGAAAAAGCGGGATTAAAACAAAATGAGAAATTCTGGCAACAGATTGACAAAGTCTGTTTAAAATCAAAAACAGTTAAGAACAGTTATAAAGAGTTAGTAAAAAAAGTAAACTTTCCTCAAACTAAATACTTTAATCAATTAAAGCGGGCAATGGAAATTTGGATAAGTTTATTTTAAAAGTCTATTATAATGGCTAGCGGTTAATTTATTAAAGTCGAAAAAGTGGAAAAGAAAAGAAAGCTTCGATTAGTTTTTTCAGTTGGCCTGTTGCTTTTGGTTACCCTCTTTCTTATTTTAACTAAAATCTTTTTCAAGGGCCGAGGGAAAGGCTGGCAGTTTTTTACTAATAATGAGATTGTTTGGTATAGAGTTCGCGGGGCTGATTATGGACCCTTCAGCTTTGATGAAGAAAACATTTTTCTTCACGACTTGGACGGCTACACCTATAGCCTAAACCAGCAAAGTGAGAGAAAACAATGGCGGTTTCAAAGCAATGCCTATTCAATTTACCCTTTGGCAACTGAATCCGCTTCTTTACTTTTTAGTGCTGACTTTGATGGTAGAGTTTATGCTTTAGATAAAAGAACGGGAGAGGAAAAATGGCGCTTTACTACGCCAAGCCTTGTTAAAACTGATACTGAACCAATCATATCTCAAGATTTAGTTTATTTTGGCAGTAGAAACGGGATACTCTATGCTTTAGATAAGAATACTGGTGAAAAAAAATGGGAATTTAAAACCCAAGGCATTCAGGGAAAAGAGTTGGATTTTAACCAACCGATTATTCATTTTGGTGTTTTTTTAATTGATAAGCAAAACATTTACCTTAATAGTGCTTCAGACAATGCTATTTATGCTTTAGATAAAAGAACGGGAGAGGAAAAATGGCGCTTTAATCACTATCAATATGTTCATGAAAAGCCCATGTTGGGCTTAGAGACGATTAGCTTCTACAGCGCTGATGGTTATTTTTATACCCTAGATAAAGAAACTGGTGGGCTTCAATGGAAGTGGCCAATAAAAGATAGGGAGTGGCAAAGTGCTTTTGTTCAAGGTAATGAAATTTATTATGTGGATGAAGATAATGATTTACACAAATTTGTTAAGGGGAAATTAACCGCCCAATGGATTTACAAGAATGATGATCTTATTCCAGACATAAGAGAGAGATTAATTGTTGAGAAGGGTAAAATTTATCTTATTACTTTTACTGGCGGCAGCGGCGGTAAAGTTTTAGCCTTAGATCAAGCTACGGGTGAGCCGTTTTGGCAATTTGAAACCCAAGCTTTAATTGATAGTGTTTTAAAATTAGATAATCAGTTAGTTTATTTTGTCAGTGGAGGGGATTTACACTGTTTGGATAAAAAGACTGGTCAGTCTCAGTGGGTTTTTAAGGGGGTTGGCTCAGGACACGCGCTTTTCTTGACAGAAAAAGAGGTTTACTTGATTAATCTTGATAGCGGTAAAATGGCCATGGTTTATTTTTTAAATAAAGCTAATGGTCAGCTAAAATGGTATTTGGAAAATGCAAAGGTGATACCTGAAACTTTTAAGGTAAAAGATGAAAGGATTTATTTTTTAGCTGATGACAAAAAAAGTTTTTATGCTCTTAGTCAAAACAACCAAGGGAAAGTAGAATTAGCTGATTTACCTCGAGTTAATCTTTCCGCAAAAAAAGAGCTCAGCGGTTATAAGGCAAAAGGGCTAATAAAAAGGGCCCACGATTCTTTTTTATCAAGCTTGTCAGTTTTTAGATTTATTAGATTTAAAGGTTGGTTTGTTTCAAGGCAAAACAAGCAGGTTCAAGTAAAAGCCGAAGACAAGGAAATTGATTCTTATGAGGTTTATGAAATCAGCTTGGCACATGATGACTCTTTTTATAAAAATGTTTGGCAAGAAGTGGACATTTTGGTGGAGTTTAAAAATGAAGCGGGTGAAATTTTTAAGGTTAATGGTTTTTATTATGACAAAAATACCTGGAAAGTGCGTTTTGCTCCTCCTGAGCCCGGCCAGTGGCATTGGCAGTTGGTTTTTAAAAGCTTTTTGACTAAGGAAATAGCTAAGGAAACTTTTAAGGTAAAAGAATCTAATCAGCCTGGTTTTGTCCGGATTCATCCCACTAATCCCTATCGTTTTGTTTTTGATAACGGCCAATTATTTAAACCCCTTGGTATGCAAGACTGTTTTATAGACATTAATCATACTGGCGATCTTTTAGGTCAACTAAACGTAGGCATGGATCAGATGCCTTTAAAAGACAAAAACCAAAAGCAAGTAAACCTAGAGCAATATCTTGATATCTATGGTCCTAAAGGCGCTGGTTTTAATCTTTTTCGTTTTAATGTAGATAATTGTAGTGAAAAATTATGGCAAGGAGAAGACCTAGCTGGAAGTTATGGAGTTAATCAAGGCATAAGAGGAGATGAATTAGTCCAAACCCTTAAGAAAAAAGGCTTTCGTATTTGGATGAGCCTTTTCAGTTTTAGACTTCCTTTAGCAGGATCAGTGAAAAATCAAGAAGAGCAAGACTTAGTTAAAGATTATCTTGATTATGCGGTGGCAAGATACGGCGCCTATGTTGATATTTGGGAGTTGGCCAATGAGATTAGTCTTGACCGAGAATGGATTGAGTTTGCCGCCGAGTATTTACGCCAGATTGATCCCTATCAGCATCCTCTTACCGTTAATTGGGAGAGGCCAGACCTGGAACCAATAGAAATTAATTCCCTTCATTGGTATGAGAGCGAGGATGAACTAGCCTCAGATTTGGTGGTGAGCAGAAAAATTCATCAGGCAAAAAAATGGCAAAAACCAGTCGTCTTTAGTGAAATCGGCAATCAAGGAGTTAATTGGGATAAAAATTCAGCCTTGCGTTTGCGGCTCAGATTGTGGACCGCTTTTTTTGAAGAAGCCGCTTTGATTTTTTGGAATACTTCTTCTGGGCTATATCGACATGAAGAAAACTGCGCTAATATTTATCTTGGACCCCAAGAGAGAAACTACACGCAAGTCCTTCAGGACTTTATTAAAAAAATCGGCCCTGATCTTAAGAAAGAAGAACTTGATTTTAACCATAAAGCGATTCGTAGCTATGGTCTAAAATCATCCCAAGAGTTATTAGCTTATTTTCATCATTTTGAAAATCATCGTCAGACAGTTAATTTTTCCTTGAAATTGAGTCTTCCCCAAAAAGGCACCTTAGAGTGGGTTGATCCAGCCACAGGGATGGTTTTAAAGAAAGTAAATTTTGCAGCGGGGGAAAAATTAATTACCAGCCCATTGTTTAAGATTGATTTAGCCTTGAAGATAAGTTTCGATTAATAGCCTTGATTTTATTTTCCCAGGAGTTTTTAATCGCTAGTTTTCTTTGCTCTTTTCTATATTTTTCCGGCCAGCCTTGAGCCAGGATTTTTTTAATAGCCTTTTCAAAATCTTTTGAGTTTTTACCAATTTTTACATAGGGCTGTAGTGGTTTTAATGCATAAATTAAGGTGGATACCACTGGTTTTTTTTGATAAAAATATTCAAAAATTTTCATAGGATAGCAATACTGGTTAAACTCAATTTTTGGGTTATAGGGGATTAGGCAAAGGTCAAACTGATTAATAATTAAAGGCAGTTTAGATTTGGGTTGGTTTTTTAGATGGTAAACATTGTTTAGCTTCAGGAGCTTTTTAATTTTTTCCTTGGCCTTAATCAATTTACTTTCGCTTTCCTGATTTTGCTTTTGACCGACAAAGACAAACTGCCATTGAGGATTTTTTTTAATTAAAGTGAAAAGTAATTGGAAATCCAAGCGATAATTAATTCCTCCTAAATAGCCAATCAGGGGTTGGTTAAGTTTTCCCTTTGTTTTTTGTTTCAAGATTTGTTGCAAGGAAATTTTTTGTTTTAAAGAAGATTTTGCCTTTTTTAGAACTGCTTTTCTTTGATTAAATTTTTTAAAACTAGTCAGGTCAAATCCTTGAGGAACAACAATGGGTTTGTATTTTTTAAACCTTGTTTTTAGAGCCCGGGAATTAACAAAAAAGAAATCAGTGTTTTTAATTAATTTTTCTTGTTTAATTTTAATTTCTTGATTAGTTTTTTTGTCTAGGGAAGAGAAAAAATCAACACAATCATAAAGACTTAAATAGCTTTTTCCTAAAAGCCTAGAGAGGTGGTAAAGCTTGTAATTGAAAACCCAACAAATTTTTCTTAGTTTATCCCAGCTTTTGATTTTGAGATAAAGTTTTAAAAAATGAACATTGAGGATAAGATTGAGGTTCTGGATTAACTCAAAACGTCTCAAAGGAATAAACTGAACGGGTTTAAATAGAATAATTTGTTTACTTTTATTAATTGGCTTTTTATCCAGGAGCTTGAATTTTTTGTTTTGTAAAAACCTTTGTTTGAAAATTTCTTTTAATGATAAAGATTCGCCCCAAGAAAAAATAATTACTTTGTTTTCTAAGCCTAATATTTTAGCTGTTTGTTTGATATAATCAGTAGGGAAAGAATAAGGTAAAGTTGCCCCAATAATAATTAAAAATTTTTTCAATGTTGCCATTTTTAAGCCAAAAATTTTCTTTAATTATAGCAGTTTTTAGAAGGATTGTGGCAGCTCTAGTTAGCAAAAATAAAAGCTTTTGGCACTACATTAACCAAAGCGATTACCTTTACATTTTTTGGGTAACTTTAATTTACTATTTACTTTCTGTTTTTAATTTAAATAATAAAACTATTTTTTTAAGCTTACTGATTCTTGTTTATATTTATAACTTGCGCTTGAAAAATCTGCACTTGTCTCTGCTTTTAACTACTCTGGTTAGTTTAATTTTTCTAGTAGGTAAGGCTTGGGAGATTCAGTTAATCTCGCCTTTAGTTTTATTGGCCGGTAGTTTTCCTAAAGGTTATACCGTTTTTGTCATCATTACTCCTTTTCAGATTTTTTCTGGATTATTACTTGTTTGGTTTATAAGAGATTGGTTAATAGGAGATGTTTGCGTACAATCAAAAACACTTGAGCTTTTTTCAAAACCAGCTTTTATTTTTTTATTTCTCTTTTTCTTTTGGCGAGTCTTAAGCGCTTTGGCAGTCAAAGGCATTTATGATCTAGATTTAATTTACTCTTTGCAGTCGTTGTCTTATTTGATAGTTTTGGTGAATTTATTTGTTTATTTTTCTTTAAAAGTAAACAAACAGAGAAAATTAAGCAGCTTTTTAGGAATCAGTAGTTTATTTGGAGCCATGAGCTTGTTTGAAGCTTTTTTGGCAGTTTGGCAATGGTTTGCTCACTCCAGCTTGGGCCTGGCGATTGAAGCGATAGCAGAAGACTTAACCTATTTTGAAGGCCCAGGTCAAAGCTTTTTTAGCGTCCGCCCAGTCGGAACCTTTAATCATCCCAATCAGTTTGCTTTATTTAGTTTAGCCATGGTTTTGTTTTTCTTACCCTTTTTATATCTTGAAGCAAAAGAATTAAAGCTGAAGAAGTTTAAAATGAAAAAAACTTTTTATTATATTTTTTTGACCTCAGCTGGGGTAAGTTTGATTTTAAGCTTGGGCCGGGCAGCTTGGCTCAGTCTTTTTATTTGCAGTTTATTTTTTTCCTGTATGGTAGAAAAAAGATGGAAGAGAAATGTGGGGTCAGAGATATTTTTAAAGTTAAAAAAAATAAAGTCCAGGCACTTTTTTTACCTTTTCCTTTTTATCGCTCTCTTAGGAATTTTTACTTCGCCTAGGATGCTAAGCTCTTGGGATCTTTTTCAACCGACTGGAGGAGGGGAAACAAGAATAAAACTTATTCAGGAGTCTTTAAACTTAATTAGAGTTAAACCCTTTTTTGGGGCAGGTATGGGTTTAAGTGGTTACCAGATGCTTAAGTTAAAACCTAGGGGAGTGATTGCCAATTTTCCCAGCGTCGTCCACAATTTTTATTTACTCACTGCCGCTGAGTCAGGTTTGCCAGCCTTGTTTTGTTTTTGCTTATTTTGCCTATTTTTGTTTGCCGCCACAATCAAGCAATTTAAAAAAATAGAGGTTGATGGTAAAATAAAAAGGCTGGGGATGATGACTGTTCTTTTATCTTTTTTGATTAATGGCTTAATGCATCAGATTTTTTTAATGGGGGTTTTTCTCATTATTGCCAGCCTTTTAATAGAGGGTAGTTAAGTTGTAACCTTGGTTTTTAGTCAATGAAAATATTTGAAAAATTGTTAAGCAAGAGAAAACAGAAAAGATATCTTAGTCTTTTTGATTTTTTAATTCTTACCGCTGTATTTCTTACCGCTGTATTTCTTGCCTTTTTCTTTTTAAGAAAAAGCAAGTATGTGACGGTGGTCGTGAAAGTTACCAACAAAAATGTTTTATATAGTTGGGACAATCCGCCCAGCTGGTTCAGTTATTATTTTAAAGAGGGGGTAGCGGCTAAAGACGGTTTAGGTAGAAAAACGGCCGAGATTAAAAAAGTTTATCGTTATGATACTGATCCGAGCCATAAAGCCCTATACTTAACTCTTAAGCTTAAAGCCAATTATTCTCATGGTACCGGTAAGTTGTCTTATGAAGGCACCCCTTTAATTATCGGTACTCCTATAAAAATAGACTTTCAGAATATTTTAACTGAAGGCTTAGTAACTTATATCGAAGGGATAGAAGATGATAGAGTTAATAAAGAGATGCTAGTTAGGGTCCAAGTTAAGGACCAAGAGGCTTTTGTGGCGAGGGCAATTAATTCTGGGGCAGAGATCAAAGATTCTTTAGGCAACAACCTAATAACAGTTTTGGAAAAAAGAGTTGAGCCAGCTTTAAAATCTATTCCAGATAATTGGGGAAATTTAGTTGCCAGCCGCGACCCTTTAAAAAAAGATATTTACTTAACTTTAAGGCTAAAAGTAAGAGAAGAGAGTAATCAAATTAACGAACACGAGTATTATTTATTTGATGATGTCAGGGTTAATATTGCCACCATTATTCCCCTCCATTTTAAAAATGTAGAGGTTTATAGTGAAGTAATTGAGATATTAGAGGTAAATTAATTTTGAATTAAAACTTCTTCAGTAAATTTTTTGAGGTTGTTTTTTCCAAACTTAGTCAAAACTTGGTTTTGAGCCTTTTGACCCATTTTTTTTATTAACCAAGGCTTTCTTAGTAATTTTTGGCTAAACCGAGAAAGTTCTTGTTTATTTTTAGCAATAAACCCAGTTTTAGCGTCAACTACTACCTCATCAGCCCCTGGGAAATTATAAACTAAAACAGGCAGCTGATAAGCAGCCGCTTCTAGAAGACTGTTGGACATGCCTTCATTGCTTGATGGGAGAAGGAAAGCCTTGGCTTTTTTTAGATATTGAACTGTGTTTTTTTGGAAGCCATAAAAAAAGACGTTTTGACCAAGCTTTTTATTTTTAATTTCTTGTAAAATTTCTTTTTCCAAACTACCCTTACCCAAAAGACAGCAGCTTATTTGGGGGAATTGTTTTTTTAAATCTTGGATTAAAGAGAGGATGGTAAAGATATTTTTTTCTTTTTCTAGCCTACCTAGATAGATAAAATCATAAGTTTTTTTACTGGATTTAGATACTTTTGCATCTTTTTTAAATTCAATAAACCAGTGGGGAACAACTGAAATTTTTTCCTCATCAATATGGAAATTATTTTTTAAGTCATTTTTAATGGCCTTGGTAGGAACGATAATTTTATCAGCTAGAGGATAAAAGATTTTTACTAGTTTTTTCCAAAACCATTTTTCATACATTCTAAGATAGTTAGAAGTATGGATACTTTCGTTTAAAATCAGCTTTGTTTTCTGCCAGAAAAATATTCTTTTCAGCAAGCTCATTTGGATAGAAAGCCGGTCAAGAAAAGTCAGAACAATGTCCGGTTTAAGGAGAAGATAGTTTTTAGCCAGCCAAAAAATAGAAGGGAAAAATAGTTTTTTCTTGGTTTTGGTTCGGAAATGAATATGGACTTTTTTAAGTTTTTTAACTTCATTTAGTAACGGTGTCGGGTAGGCGCTGCGGATTAAAAGCTCAACTTGGTAATTAGGGTGGTGTTTATTAAGATAAAAGACCAGGTCACTGACCCGTTTTTGAACCCCGCCAATGTCTAGATTCCAAACAAGAACAAGAATAGTTTTTTGTTTTTTCTTCATTGATAGTTAAAAATTAAACCGGTGATATTTTAAAAATTTGGTTAAAACTATTATCGCCCAGATTTGATCGGCATAATCTTGTTTTCTTTCTAAATGCTGGTTAATGACGAATCGGTAATATTTACTATTAAAAATTTGCGGATAGTTTTTTACTTGTTTTAAAGAATCAAAAACCACGCCTCTAAGTTCATGGCTAAACCAATAGTTTAAGGGGACGCTGAAGCCATGCTTTTTTCGCCAGACGATAGCTGAAGGTAAATATTTTTCCGCCACCTTTTTCAATAAATATTTGCTCGTCAATCTTTTGATTTTAAAATTAGCAGTTAAATTTAAAGCGAAGTTGACAATCTTTGAGTCTAGGTAGGGACAGCGGGCTTCTAGGCTGTGGGCCATCGTCGCTTTATCGACTTTCATTAATAACTGTTCAGGTAAAAAACCCTTAAGGTCAGTCTTTTGCATCAAAAGCAGAGGATCTTTATTAGCTTGGCTTTTATCTAAGTTTGTTAGATAGCTTAGGCTTTCAGAGTTTAAAGAATAGCCTTTTTTTAAAAATTTATCCAACATAAATCTTTTCCAAAGTCTTTGCGAAGAATAGTGTTGGGAAATAGGGCTGTAAAGTCGTTGAAAACGATGAGGGAAAATGGTTTTTAAGCAAGAAAAAGAAAAAGGGATAGTTTTTAAAAAAGAATGGATTTTTGCCAAAAAAAGCTCTTGTTGATAGCGCTGGTAGCCGCCAAAAAGCTCATCAGCTCCTTCACCGGTTAAAGCGACTTTAATTTTTTTTCTTGCCTCTTGGGCTAAGAGATAGAGAGGTAAAAAGGCGGCGTCAATAATTGGCTCATCAATTAGTTGACCAATATTCTCTATGACTAATCTTGCTTTTTCTGGAGTACAATTAACTTGAGTATGAATGGTTTGACAGTGTTGACTGGCTAATTGAGCCAGCTCTGACTCGTCATATTTTTCAAAACCGGGAAAAGCAATGGAAAAAGTTTGCAGTCTTTTTTTACGCTCTGAGGCGAGGAAAGTAATTAGAGTGGAATCAATTCCGCCGCTTAAAAAACAGCCTACAGGGACATCGGCCACCAGCCTGCTTTTGACTGATTGAGAGATAAGATGATCCAGTTTTTTCACCAGCACTGATTCTTTAGTTTTATCTTTAATTTTATTTGTTGGAGCTGGAATTTTTTTACTGGGGGCATAAGAAGCAAGTTTGGGGATTTTATTGTGTAAATTAAATTCTAAAGAATAACCAGGCGGAATTTTTTTTATTTTTTTAATAATCGTATCAGGGGCAAAAACATGACCTTGGAAAAGGTAGGAAGCGAGAGCTTCAGGGTTTAAAGATTTTTTTAATTTAGGTAATAATAATAAAGCTTTTAATTCTGAGGCAAAGGCAAAAAAATCTCCTTGTTGGTAAAAATATAAAGGCTTTTCACCGGCCTGGTCTCGGGCTAAGTAAATCTTTTTGTTTTTTTGGTCGTAAATAAAAATAGCAAACATTCCTTCAAGTCTGGAAAAACCCTTGGGACCATGAAGATGGAAGAGGGGTAAGATTACTTCAGCATCAGAACTGGTTTTGAACTTTATTCTTTTTTGCTTTAATTTTTTTTTCAGGGATGGGAAATTATAAATTTCTCCATTATATAAAAGAACTAGGTTTTTATACTTCATCGGGTAAAGATTCTTATGGAGGTCAATAATAGAAAGTCTATTCATGCCGGCATTAATGCCCGGGCTGAAGAAGGTAGATTTTTCATCCGGACCACGGTGCTTGATCCTGCTAAGCATTTTTAAAAGCAGTTTTTTATTGTTTTTACCAGTAAAACCCGTGATTCCACACATAGCGGTTAAATTATATAATAAATGGAGATGAAAAAAACTCTTTTAACTTCTAGAAATAAAATTGAGTCAATGAAAATATTATTGGTTAACAATTTTTCTTATTCCAGAGGCGGAGCAGAAATTTCTTTGTTTAGCCTAGGTAAACTGCTTAAGCAAAAAAAGCATCAAGTCTTTTATTTTTTTGCTGATAAAGAGCTAAATCAGAATCAGAGTCGTTTTAAAAAAGCCTTTAATTTATTGTATTCTTTTAAAGCCAGAGAAAAAATAGGAGAGTTATTGGATAAGGTAAATCCTGATCTCGTTCACCTCAATAATATTTATCATTATTTTTCTCCTTCAATAATTGATGCTGTTAAAGAAAGAAAAATTCCTATGGTGATGACTTTGAGGGATTATAAATTAGTTTGTTCAGTTTACAAACTTTGGCAGAAGGGAAAGATTTGTCAACAGTGCGAAAACAAAAAGTTTATTAATATTTTAAAAAATAGATGTAATTTAAAAGGGAATGGTTGGGAAAGCTATTTACTTTGGCTAGAGATGAATTTACACCACAAGATCTTGCATCTTTATGACAAGATTGATCTTTTTATCTCACCAAGCAGATTTTTAATTAAAAAATTTAAGGAAATGGGTTTTAAAAAAAAGATAGTTTATTTACCTAATTTTCTTTTTCTTGAGCAATATAAAAGAGATTATCATTATGGTTCCGCGGGGAAAAGGATTGTTTATTTTGGCCGCCTGGCTTTGGAAAAAGGATTGTTTACCTTGCTTGAGGCAGTCAAGGGCTTGAATATTCAATTAAAAATTATTGGTCAGGGGCCAATAGAGAAGGAGTTAAGGAAAAAGGCGGAGAAAATTAAAAATGTAAAATTTTCGTCTTGGCTAAAAGGAGATAAATTAAAAACTGAAATTAAGAAGTCAATCTTTACCGTTTTACCTTCTTTTTGGTATGAGAATAACCCGCGGAGCATTATCGAATCTTTTGCCTTAGGCAGGCCAGTCGTGGCTAGCAATATTGGCGGCATTCCTGAGCTTGTGAAAGATAAGGTAAATGGTTTATTATTTGAGCCAGGTAATGTTCAGGATTTAAGAAAGAAAATTGTTTGGATGATAAATCATCAACAGAAAACTCAGGCCATGGCTAAAAATGGCCGCTTGTTGATTGAGAAAAACCACCACTCAGAAGTTTATTACCAAAAATTGCTTAAGTTCTACCAATCAATCTTATGAAGTTACCTTCTGAAGCGATTATTGCTGTTACTTTAAATTGCAACTCTCGTTGCTTAATGTGTGATATTTGGAAAAAAAGATCTAAGAATGAAGTTAAGCCCAGTTTCTATAAAAAACTGCCTTCTTCTTTAAAAGAAATTAACCTTAGTGGTGGAGAGCCGTTTTTAAGAAAGGATCTGGTTGAGATTATTAGGACGATTAAGAAGGCCTGTCCTCAGGCCAGGTTGGTAATTAGCACTAATGGTTTTTTAACTAAGGTGATAAAAGAGGTGATGCCTTTGATTATTAAGATTGATTCTAGGGTGGCGGTTCGGGTTTCCCTTGATGGTCAGGAAAAAGTTCATGATCAGATAAGAGGGGTTAAAGGAGGTTATAGAAAAGCTCTGGAAAGTTTAAATTTTTTAAAAGGTCAGGTTAAAGATTTAGGTGTTGGCTTTACCTTAATGAGGCAAAACCAAAATCAATTATTAAAAGTATTTGCTTTTTGCCAAAAGCATAAATTGGATTTTTCTTTAAGTTCAGTCGCCAGTTCAGCCATTTTCTTTGGTAAAGATAAAAACAAACTCTCTTTTTTTAACGAGAAAAAGCTTAAGCCTATTTTTAATTCATTAATTAAGGATCAATATGGAAGTTTAAAACCAAAAGATTGGTTAAGAGCCTGGTTTAATCAGGGTTTACTTGATTTTTTACTGACTAATAAAAGAAAACTTAAGTGCGGGGCCGGAACTGACTTTTTCTATTTAGACGCCTATGGTCGGGTTTATGCTTGTCATTTAAAGCCTTGGCTGATGGGCGATTTAAATAAAAATTCATTTGAGCAAATTTATGCTTCCGCTCAGGCCAAGAAGCGGAGAAGAATGGCCCAGCAATGCCAAGACTGTTGGTTAGTTTGTAGCGTGAGGCCAGCCATAAGGAAAGAGTGGGTTAAGGTCAGCGCTCAGGCTTTTTTGAGGAAAGCGAGCTTCTGGTTTCAAAAAGTGAGCTTTGGGTTTAAAGATGAATAAGAAAAAAATAGCTTTTATCGGTGCTAAAGGGATTCCGGCTCAATTTGACGGGATTGGAGGCATTGAGGTGAGATTGGAAAAAATAGCCCGGGAGCTAGTTAAAAAGGGTTGGCAGGTGGATGTTTTTGTCAGAAATTGGGCCGTGCCTAAAGAATTAAAGCAATACAAAGGTATTAATTTAATTCATTTACCTACTATCAATACTAAACATGGCGATGCCAGTATTCACAGTTTATTAGCCTCAATTTATGTCTGTTTTAAAGATTATCAGTTGGTTTTTTATGAAGCAGTGGGGCCAGCCTTTTTTTGCTTTATGGCGAAACTTTTTAAGAAGAAGATTATTACTACCATTCATTGTTTAGATTGGCAAAGAGATAAATGGGGTTGGTTGGCCAAGCTTTTTTTAAAAATGGGAGAAAAGGTGGCGATAAAACTTTCTGATAAGATTATTGTTGTTTCTGACCATCTCCAGAATTATTATCAAAAGCAAAACATCGTCACTGAGTTAATTCCCAACGTTACTGACAAAAAGGGCAAGTTTTTGGCTCAAATAATTAAAGAAAAGTATAATTTAGGCGCGAATGACTACATTTTGTATTTAGGCCGTTTTGTCCCGGAAAAAAGAATTGAATGGCTCATTAAAGCTTTTAAAACAACTTCTTCTGATAAAAAACTTATTTTAGCCGGTGGCCCCAGCCACAGCAGAACATATGTTAATAAATTGAAAAAGCTAGCCGCCAAAGATAGAAGAATTATTTTTACTGGCTATGTTTTCGATCGGGAAAAAGAAGAACTTTTGTCTAACGCTTTTCTTTTTGTTCAGCCTTCTAAATTAGAAGGCTCGTCAATTTCTTTAATTGAAGCCATTAGCTATCGAAAACCATTTTTAGCCGCGGACATTGTTTCTAATAGAGAGTTAGCGGCTGACAAAAGTTTTTTATTTAAAACTAATAGTTTTTACGATTTTAAAGATAAACTAGCGAAGATGTTGAAAAAAAAGAAAATTTCTTTTAAAAAAAAGAAAGGCTTTGTCAATAAAGGCTGGGAAAAGACAACAGAAAAAATTATTGAGATAGTTAAATCAATTAAATAATGATTCTATATTTATTTTTTTTAATTTTATCTTTTTTGCCTTTGATTGAGGGAGAATTATTTGGAGTCGGCAGGTTTGTTTTTTTAACTGCTTGCCTTCCTTTTTCAATTTATCTTTATAAAAAGAGAATAAACTGGGATAAAATTAACCTTGCCTTCTTATCTTTTCTAGCCTTTTCTAACTTGGCCACCATTTTTTCTTCCACCTTCAGTCGTAGCTTTGAAACCTTGGTTTTGTATTTTGCCTATTTTATTTATTTTCTTACCGCTAGAGAATTAAGCAGGAAAGAGGGGAAGCTATTTAAGGAGTTGCTCATGCTGGCCATTCTTTTTCCTGCCCTAATTTTATCTTTTCTAAGTTTTTACTTTCTTGTTGCCGGCCAGCCGCCTCCTTTTGACACAATGAACCTTTTGTATGCCAACTTTGGCCACAATCACGTGGTGGATTTTCTAATCTTTGCTTTTCCGGTCAGCTTAGCTTTGTTTTTAAAAGCTAGTCGCAAGAAAAGAAGGCTTGGCTACGGATTGTTAAGTTTTATTTTTCTGACCTCTTTTATTTTAAGCTTTTCCCGGGGCGGGATTTTAATGGCAATTTTAATTATTGTCTTATTAAAATTTCTTTACCTAAGAAGCTGGCGAAAAGAGGATATACGAAAAGGGGATATGCAAAGAGAGGAAAAAGGTAGCACAGGGGTGGTTAACTTATCCATCATTCTGATGGAATTATTGTTGGTTTTCAGTTTGATTTTTGGTACGGTTGGCTATTATTATCTAGGCAAAGAGAAGACAAAATTCTCTGATATTTTTTGGATTAGAAAAGCTTTTCGCCAGCTGCTAATCTCTACCCGTTTGGAATATTGGCGTCAAAGCTTAATCGCTTTTAGCCAACGTCCTTTTTTGGGCTGGGGACTGGATAATTTTCGCTATCTTTCTAGCATTTATCATCGCGGCTTAAATAATTGGTCTTGGTATAGTCATAATCATTTTTTGCAAATGTTTGCGGAAACCGGTATTTTCGGTGGCCTGAGTTTTTTATGCCTAATACTTTTATTAATTAAAAATTTAATCTACTTCTTATGCGATTCCGCCAAAGGTGGACAAGCGCGGTCGGGTAGACTAAAAAATTCGGAGACGGGCCTGAGTTTTGGTTTGGCCATTGGTTCAGTGGTTTCAATCGTTCACTCCCTTTTTGATTATGATTGGCAATTTACCTCAGTATTTTTATTTTTCTGGGTCATTATTGCTTATTTACTAAATCAACCCAGGGAAGCCAGAAAGGAATCAAATAAAAAATTACTATTATTCAGGCGTGGTCCTGCCTTGCCGGCAGGCAGGCGCGGATCAGTTATAGTAATTTTGGCATTGGCATTAGTGGTTTTTATAAGTGCTTGTTTAGAATTCAGCAGTAATATTTTAATTTTTGCGGCCGTGCAAAAAGAAGAACAAAAAGATTTTGCTAGGGCGGAAAAAAAATACCTTCAAGTGCTTAAACTTTGGCCCTTAAAATTAGAAAACTGGAAAGCAGTTAGTCAATTTTATTTTGACCAAAACCAAAGTCAAGACAGCCTGAGGATTTTAAATAAGTTGATTGTATTGGAACCCTTGAGTTACAGCAATTATTATCTTCTGGGGGAAAACTATTTAGCCCTGCAAGAATACGAGCTAGCTTTAAAAGCCTATCAAAATTCAATTAGCCTTAATTTTGCTGATTCAGAAAAAGTGTTAATTGAGCAAATAGAACTTTGGCAGAAGAGAAAAGAAAAAAATCCCGAGGAGCTTTTTGGCTATTTAGAACAGCTTGAAAAATTAAAGGGAAAGGAATGTTTGCTTAAGTGCTTGGGCTTTGAGAATGAAAAAAAGATTGAATCAATATTGCTTAAATTGAGACAGTCAAGTGATTTTGATCGATTAAATCAAGAGCAGCAAGGAAGAATATATTTTTGGCTGGCAGTTTTGACGACTTATCGAAAAAATTGGCCGGAAGATATAGATTATTTAAGAGAAGCGGTTAAATTAGATCCAAAAAAAGAGCATCAAGAGTTTCTAGACGATCTTTTATTAGTGGTAGAAATTCAAGTCAGTTTTGAAAAGGAAGACTATGCGAGAGTAAAAACCTTAACTCAAGGCTTTAGGGGTAAAGAAGAAAATCACAGTTTTCACCAGAAGTTTTACTTAGACGAAGTTTATTTTATGTTAAGTCAAATAGCGGAAAGAGAAAATAATCCTGATTTAGCTCAAGAGTATTATGAAAAAGTGATCCAAATCAGTCCTTGGTTTGAAAAATGAGCAAAATTATTAAGCTTTGGTTTCAGGTTTTAGTTTTTTCCTATTTATTTTTGTTTTTAGCGGTTTTTTATTTTTCCAACCCTGAGGCTTCTCTCTTTCATCTTGACGAATATTTATTTTTAAAAAAGAGCTATTTTTTTGATTTGCTTTTAAAAAAAGATTTTAGTCATCCTGGCTGGCAGGAAGAAAACTTTGACCAGCCTCGTTTAGGTACTTATATTTATGGTTTGGCTTTACGTTTTAAAGGCATTAAAGATATTCAAGAATGGCAAAAAGAAAATAAGTTTAACACCATTAAAGTCAAGGGAGTGGTTTGGTGGGAGAAACTTTTTGGGGAAAAATTTAATGATTTTCCTTCTGAGTTAAAACCAGCCGTTGATTTAATTATCTATAGCAGGCGAGTGGCGGCTTTTTTTGGTTTTGGCTCTTTGATTTTATTGTTCTTTTTGGGCTGGTTAAATAAGGATCTCGGTTTGGCTTTTTTTTCAGCCTCTGTTTTAGGCGTCAATCGGTTGATGCTTTATTATGGTCGAGTGGCGATGACTGATGCTTTCCAACTCTTTTTCTTTTTCCTCAATCTTATTTTGCTTTGTTTTTATCTGAAGTTCTTTTTCCAAAAGAAGATAAAATTATTATTTCTCTGTTATTTTTTATTGGGTCTTAGTGCCGCCTTAGCTACAGGAGTAAAAGTGATAGGTATTTTAAGCCTGATTTATAGTCTCATGGTTTTTACGGTGCTCTTTTTCATCAACCGTAGGATTAAATCCCTGCCTGCCAAGAAATTATTTTTAGGCGCTTGTTCAACTTTTGCCACCTTTTATTTTCTTTTTGTTTTGATTAATCCACAGATTTATTCTCAACCGATTAAGGGTTTTATCCAGATGTTTACCGTGCGTTGGCAAAGCTCGGTCGAATGTCAGGGTCAAAGCGGTAGGCCAGTCAAAAACAAGCTGGAAGGATTAAGTTTAATGGTTGAAAAGCTCTTTTTGCCCGGCAATAGGTTCGGCAACTTTGGTTTTGTGCCTATGATTCCTTTGGATTTACTTCTTTTTTCTGGAGGCGCGATTATTTTATTTAAAAAAGCCAAGCAAAGACTTAAGGCTAAAAACAAGTTATCTTTGGAATTTATTCTTCTTTCCTGGTTTGCCCTTTGTTTTTCGAGTCTGTTTTTTTATCTTAAAAATGACTGGCCGCGTTATTATTTGCCTTTGACAGCGGCTTTAACTTTGATTCAGGCTTATTGTTTGGCTTGGTTAGCAGAAAAACTTTTGAAGCCAAAAGGGGCGGTTATTTTTAGACATTGTTTTTTTGGCGAGGATTGACATTTAAATTAATAAACCCTACTATTAATTTAGATGCTTGGATTTAGTTTTCAAAAAAAATATATTTTCCCCCTTTTCTTTCTCCTGCTTCTTGTCTTGGTGGGATTGAGTATATATTTCTCTTATCAAAAAAGAGTTAGTTTAAAAAAAGCTTCACCCCCTCCTACTTTACCCCAGGAAAAAGAAACAGCTTTAAAAACTGATTATGATAAATTAAAAGAAAGCGCTTCTAGTCAGGAAGAGATTGTTTCACCCAATCCCAACTGTTTTCAAGTAAAAACTAATCCTACTACTGGTGTTAAAATTAAAAGTTATGTTGATAGCGGAGAGGGAATTTATGATTTTACTTATATAGCCCAGATTATCGATTTTCAGGAAATACAAGAAGGCGAGTGTCAATATTACCAAATCACTCTTAGTCCCAAAAATTCTGATTTTCAATTTGCCCTGCTTTTCCCCCAAGGACTTTATTTTGATGATGAGAATTTAGGTAAAATCTCCGGAGAAGTTTTTAAAGACTTTGTTAATTACGAAACTGAGGTAAGATTGAAAATGCAGCAAAAAGCCCCGGATTTATGGCAGATTTTATCCTGGGACCACCTAAAGTTTTATATTAATTAAAACCCCCCTTTAATTCCTTATACACATTTTCTATTCATTGATATTTCGGGTTTTGTTTGGTAAGTTAACTTCAAGTTTTTGTTCCTTTACAAACAAAAGCGTTTGGATAAAAGAATAGAAACTTACAGATTCAGTTTTGGCACCTTGAAAAAGGTAGTTCACCACTTCACCTGCGAAGTGGTTTTTTTGAACTACGCCATTGGGAAAACCCTTGAGGAGAAAATTGAGCCAACGAGATTGGAAAAATCTTGAGGGCAAAGGGATTTTTAAACCCCTTCTTTAGCGCTCTAACTTTTTTATTCCTATACCATAGGAACAATGACCTCTCTAGGGGTCAAAAAAGGAGTCAAGAAAAGGGGAGAGATCCTGGAGATCAAAAAGATTAATCCTTTTTTAAAAACTTAAGATTTTCTTCAAGCATCGCTGCCGCACGAGGCGGAAGCCATTAAGTTTAGTTTGCAGTTTACAGACTGGGCTTGGTTGGCTTGGTTAGGGTAACGCCCTTATCACCAATAAGAGGTGGGAAATGTTTGGCCCTGGTCCATTATTGGATCCTGCAGCCGGGCTTTTAGACCCCTTCTTTACTAGCGCTGATGGACGGGTTTTCGGCACGGCAGAAGAAGCCGTAGAAGGAAGCCTTTCCGCCGAAGATAGTGGTGGCTATGGCGCGGGGTGTTCTTAGTCGTCTGAGAACGTAACTCCTCAAGAGGGATCCTAGACGGCAACAAACAACTGAATAACTAACCTGGAAGGAGAAAGGGTGGGTTCCAGCCCATCAAAAGCAAAAGCTTTACCTTTTCTCCATTTTCATTATTATAAATAGAAATCAATCATAGAAATATATTAAAATATCTAATACATGCTATGACTAGTAAAAAACACCAGAAAAATAGAATATCATCTAAATATCTAAAACCTCTTTGCCAAAAATATTTGCCTTATTATAAAAAAGAGGGGGTAAAAGTTGACTCAACCAGGCTTTATAGACTTGCCCAAAGAGAAACTAGAAAGGCCCGCAAACTTTTTAAAAAACTTCCTGAACCTAAAACCTGTAATTTATTTACATATGTTACATACTGGATTAAAGAGACAATTGTAAAGGATTTTACTCATAAAACGCTCAAAAAAGTCAATATGACCGACACCAATGCCAATAAAGACGATTTTGCTAAAGCAGTAAACGTATATTTTTCAATCTTACCCCTTGATAAATTAAAAAACATGCACCTCAAAATTATTAGCACGGATTTATCTTATTCAAAACGTAAGACTACCTGGCAGAAATCTCAAAGCTTGCTTAAACAATTAGAAAAACCATTCGTAAATCTTATAGTTTCCCGCAACAAATTTGCTTGCCAAAAAGGATATGGGCAGTATACGGACTTAATTCTTGCCAATAGTCAAATTCCTAAGTCAAACTATAAATACTTTATTAAAAACATAGATAAAGTAATTAACAGTATCCATAAAGAATTACCAAAGTTCCCCAACCTTCCCTACTGGTTTTATTCCAAGGTCAACATGCCTTGTTTTATTTGTCAGATTTCTTCTTTCCCAAAATTAACCATTCCAGAGGAAGTTATAGATATAGTTGGGGGAGAATGTCCAGTTTTAGATCAATTTAAAAATAAAATATTTGTTGAATTTGGCAACAATGCCAAAATAAAATATTGCAAAGAAAAAGATGGTTTCAAAATCACCATTCATAAAACATACAACCAATGCCATCAAACCATTGAATTAATTCATGAGCTTGGCCATGCTATTACCATGCTTGAAGATTTTAAAAAAGGCAAAGATCCATTACCAGCCAAAAGATACAGGACGGAAAAATCAGCCATAAATATTCAACTTAATATACTAAAAAGCCTTTCGCCAATGATCTTTCAAACCCATCTGGGAAGTATTCTAAATGCATTTCATCAGGTTCTATTTGAACTTGCAGTTTTTGCTAATCCAGAACAAAACTTCCCTAAACTTTATGCCGAAATATTTAATCGTTGTTTTCCTCATGCTAAACAAAAAACCAATAGGCTTTATCTTTTAGATGAAGATATTATCTTAAAACCGCTTTCATCTTTACCACACGTAATTGCCTATACAGAGCTTTTACCTAGATAAACATAAATTATATTGAGTAATTATCAGGAAGGTAATAGAATAAAAACATGGATTTCTTTCAAGTTATCCGCCAAAGAAAAGCAGTCCGTAAATTTGTTCCTCAAAAAAAGATTCCTCCCCAAGATGTTAAAAAAATTCTAGAAACAATTAATCTGGCTCCCTCTGCAGGTAACCTTCAATCTTACCAGGTTTTTGTGGCAGAAGATGATTTAACCAAGGAAAAAATATATCAGGTTTGTTATAATCAACGCTCGGATTTTATCCAGAACTCTTCTTTGATTTTAATCTTTTGCGCCGATCCCAACCAACTTAAAGACAAGTATGGCCAAAGAGGGAAGGAGTTATATACGCTTCAAGATGCTACCATTGCCGCCACTTTTGCTATGCTGGCGGCTACGGCCCTGGGTTATGCCACTTGCTGGGTTGGTTCTTTTCAGGATAGAGAACTGCAAAAAATACTTAAAACCCAACTAGCCCCAGTAGCCGTTATTATTATTGGTGATGCGGCTGAAACTCCGGAAAGACCTAAAAGAAAACCTTTAAGTTCTATAATCAAACATCTTTAAGTAGGGGAAAGATAATACATATCAACTACATCTTGACAAAAAACCGTGAAATTAAGTCAAAAATTACCCCACGGCCGTGAGTAAAATATTGACCTTTCTTTTACACACAAATTACGTATTGATAAACTATAGGATAGTAGAGTAAAAAGGTATGGAAAAATAGGAGCGTGGATAACTTACAAAATTATCTTAAAAAGCACCCTAAAAAAGAAATCATTTTTGACTTCAATGGAACGCTTTTTTCTCTAGAGATTGATTGGTTAAAATTCCGCTTAAGACTTTGGAATCTAGTGTCAAAATTAGATAGTAATTTAGCTAAGCAGGTTCCGAACAAACCAGGCATGGGACTAGTGTTGATTAATAAAACGATTATTAAACATGGCCAGAAAGCCAGAGAAATTATTTTATCTTTTACTCAAAGTCTGGAATTGAGCTATTTAAAGGGGGCCAAAGAAAATAAAGGATTAGTAAATTTTATTAAAGAATATTCTCAAAAGCTTGATTTTTATTTATGGACTTCCAATTTCTCCAAGACAATCCAGCCAATTTTAGAGAAGTCTGTCTTGATAACTTATTTCAAAAAAATAATTGCTCGTGAGCATGTAAATTTAAGTAAACCGGAACCTGAAGGTTTTTATTTAATTTACAGTGCGAAGAACAAGAAAAGCGATTATCTGTTAGTAGGCGATGATAATAATGATCAACTGGCAGCCAAAGCCGCAGGTATTGATTTCTATAAGGTAGAAATTAGAAAAAATTAACAGAATTTGCTAAAATTCGAATATGGTTTTACTTTACTCCAAAAAATTACCAATTGGTTGGAAGGCTAAAGATTTTAAACTCAAAAATACAGAGGGTAAATACCACACTCTAAAAGATTTTCTCCATAAAAGGGGAGTGCTTATTGTTTTCACCTGTAATCACTGTCCTTATGCTCAAGCTTCTTGGCCGCTTATTATTAGTCTTTATCAGAAATATGAACAAGACATCGTTTTTATTGCCATAAATTCTAATGACGACAAACTTTATCCCGAAGATTCTTTTGGAAAAATGAAAATGAAAAAGATAGAATGGCGAATACCCTTTTCTTATCTACAAGATAAAACTCAAAAGACAGCTAAAGCCTATCGCGCTCAATGTACTCCTGACCTTTATCTTTTTAAAAACGAAAAGGGTGAGCTTAAACTTTTTTATCATGGACGAATAAATGATAATTGGCAGGATCCCAAAGAAGCCAAAGAAGAAAATCTTAAGCAAGCAATCGAAAGACTTTTAAACAATAAACTGCCCCCAAAAAATCAGCCTGCTTCAATGGGTTGTTCGATAAAATGGAAAGTTAAAAAATCTAAATGAAAGAAATTACAGGTGTTCTTACATTATATCTTCTGACTGATTGTGACCAACAGTGCAAGTTTTGCTATGCCTCAAAAAATTTAGGAAAATTGTCCTTTAAGCAAGCGGCTCAAGTAGTTGATTTTTTCTCCTCATCAGTCAAGACTAAAAAAATTAGCCTTACTGGAGGAGAAATTCTACTACATCCGGAGGCTCTTAAAATTGTCAAATATGCCTATCGTAAGGGTCTAGAAGTTAATTTATTCACCAGCGGCTCACTTTACACTAAAAAAAGAATAAAAGAATTTTCACCTTTTATAAAATGGGTTACTTTATCTTTGGATGCTCCGGAAGAGATGGAAGTTAAGATGGGGCGAAGAAAAAGCCATTTTAAGAACGCAATAAAAGCAATTAATTTAACAAAGAAATTATATCCTCAAGTAAACATTAGAGTTGTGACCGTGGTAACGAAAATGAATGTTGATTGTCTTTCAGAGATTGCAGAAATTCTTTCTCTACCTAAAACTAAGCCAACATTCTGGCGATTAAAGCAGTTTATGCCTCTCCGTTTGGGAAAAGTAAACAAAGACAAGTTTCTCATTTCTGATAAAGAATTTTTAGAAAAAACCTCGGAGATTATAAAAAAATATAAGCCATTTTTGAAAATTAAAGCCTCTTTGGCAAAAACAAAATCTGGCGATCTCCTAATTGTTCATCCTGATGGTAGCTGTACAACTACACTTCTTCAGAAAGGTGAATATCGTGTGGTTAATTTAGGAAATTTTTTTGATTCCTCTGTAGAGGTGATTAAAAATTGGAACAAGTTTAAAAACATTAAAAACGTGCAGCTCTACGAAAGACTCTGGAAGGAATGAATTTTAGACCTTCCTCAGATCAATATGGAAAAAGATAAAAACCTAAATTTATTAATAAATTTTTTATTTTTATTGAACGCGGTCAAGGTAGCGCCGCCCCGAAAGCCATTTTGGTATACTTCTGGTTTATTCGGCCCCTTATATATAAATACCCATTTTCTTATAGGTGGTGAAAAATCCGCTACAAGTTTATTAAATTATATTGATCGGCATAAAGAAGAAAAAAAAGATTTTCCCAATGGTTTTCTTAAGAGATTAATTCAAAAATATAATACTTCTAAACCTTATCGTTTAACTGTTGACCTTATAATTAAAAAAATAGAAAAAAAACTTTTAGATTCTAAGATTGATTTAATATCTGGTGGTGAAAGGAGAGACTGGTTTTTTTCTTTAATAGTAGCTTATAAATTAAAGCTTAAAACTTTGCTTCTTTATAAAGATAAATCCTTTGTTTTTTTTGACACGGTTGCCAAAAAGGTTAATATTCCTAAAAAACCTTTAAGGAGGAAAATTTTACATTTGGCTGACCTTACTAATTTTGGCTCCAGCTATATCAGGTTTTGGATTCCGGCAGTAAAATCATCTGGTTGCAGAATGAGCATCGCCTTCAATGTTATTAATAGACAGCCGGAGAGCAAAGAAGCACTTAAGAGAAAAGGGGTTACTTCTCTGTCATTAATCAAGACTAACACCTCTTTTTTTAGAGAAGCAAGCAAAAAAAAATTAATAACCAAAAAACAGTTTGATACGGTTAAGGGATATTTAAACAATCCAGAGAGGTTTATAACAAATTTTATTAGAAAAAATCCTTACTATCTTAAAGAAGCCCTTGCTTCTAATGACAAAAAGACCAGAGAGAGGGCCAGATTGTTTATTAGTAAACAGGCTAAAAAATATTTAGATTAGCTGTAATTAGATTAACTGTAAAGTGAACGAAAGAAATTTAATTTCACAGTTATCTTCCCAAGATTTAATGGAGTCTTACAGAAAAAAGAAGCAGGCGTTATCTTTTCTATTATCCCAAAGAGAAGTTAGACAAAGATTCGAAACTGAAGCAAGGATGAGGTTTTTTTTATTCAACCAGACTTGGGAAGAAGAAAATACTTCATATCCTGATTTTCAACCAGAACTCCATCATTGGACAGAGAAACATAAAAGATCTCATCATCTGAATGGAAGAGGAGAGTTGGAAGATAATCTTGTCGAGATAATTTTACAGGCGGAGCTACCCTCTATGGGAACAAAAATTGTGGGGATCAGCGGCGTTGATGCTTCAGGGAAATCGGTTTTAGCAGCCTCTTTACGAAATTTTTCAGAGAGAGCTGATTTGAAAACAGCGGTTATTAATTTAGATAACTGGCAGTTGTCCCTAAAAGATCAGGTTTTATTCAGAAATCAACCTTGGAATTTCTATGAACATCATTTTGACTTTGAGTCGCTTTTTGAAAAAGTTTTACGGCCGATTCGAGACAGGGGTGCTGTAAACGCTCAGGTTAAACTTGCTCGTCCCTGGAGCAATGAAACTTACCTTTGTTCTGTTAAATACAGCGACCTTGACTTAATTATTGTAGAAGGTGACTTTTTATTTAAATCATCCCACCCTGATTTATTTACAGTAAAAATCTGGCTTGATATTGGATTTGAAGAATCTTATAGGAGAGCAATCTCTAGAAAACAAGAAGGAGACAGGATTGATGATATCACGGTCGATAGGGTCAGCTATCTTTACAAATCAAAATTTATTCCCGGCCAAAAAATTCATTTAATTCGAGATTGCCCCCATTTGTTTGCAGATATTGTTATAGATAATTCTAATTATGATTCGCCAGTTTTATACGATTAGTTTAAAATGAGGAAGAATGCTTAAAATAAAAAAGTCATTAATATTAGCTATTATTGGAGACCGTTTTCATAACAAAAATTATATTGAAAAGGGATTAAAAGATAATATTTTCCTTTCAGATAATGAGAATGTTAAGCTGATAACCAGAAGCAGTAAGATTAAATTGGGAAACAACTTAAAAAATATAGATCTCCTTATTGTCTTTAAAGAAGGACGAAAAGAACCAAAAGGATTTAAGTTAAGTAAATCATGGCTTTCTTTAAAAGAAGAAAAGGTATTAGAGAACTATGTAAAAAGTGGAGGAGGGCTTTTATCTATTCATAATGGAATTTCCATGTACCCACAGCATGGGCCATATAGAAAACTTACAAGCGGTCATTTTATTTGGCATCCGCCTATAGGTAAATTTACTGTTTACCCATTAAATAATCTTCACCCTATTACAGCGGGGATTAAGCCCTTTACAATCAAAGATGAACAATATTTCGTAAACATAGACGGCAAAGAGGTAAAGGTGATTCTTACAAGTAGCTCCCGAGAGCACGGACATAGTCCTTCGGGTTGGTGTAAGGAATATGGTAGGGGAAGAGTTTGTTGTTTAACCCCCGGCCATTCATTAGTTGTGCTCAAAAATAAAAAATATCAAAGGCTCATTTCAAATGCAGTGCTTTGGTGTTTGAAAAGATAAGTAGTAAATTATGGAGATCGATAAAATTCGCAATATCCTAAGAGAAGTAGAATTCCCTTACCCCGGTTCTTCTTATTATGGTAAGTCTGAAAGTGAGGCAGTTTTAAAAGTGATAAAGTCACGTAGCCCTTTTCGTTATTATGGAGAAAATAGAGCCAGTGAGGCTGTTAATTTTGAAAAGAATGCCTGTCGATACTATAAAACCAAGTATGCTTTGGCTCTTAATAGTGGTTCCGGAGCCTTAAGTGTAGCTCTTTATTCCTTGGAAGTAGGTCCAGGAAGCGAGGTTATTGTTCCCGGCTTTTTTTGGATCTCAACAGTCTCAGCTGTGATCCAAAATGGAGCAATCCCCATTTTGGCAGAGATTGATAATTCTCTTTGTCTTGACTCTTTTGATATTGAAAAGAAAATCACCAAGAGAACGAAGGCCATTATTGTTGTTCATATGGCAGGCATCGCCGCAGATATGACAAAGATTCAAAGACTAGCTTCAAAATATAGGCTTCCCATTCTTGAAGACAGCGCCCAGTGCAATGGTGGTGTTTTTAAAAATAAAAAAGTAGGATCAATTGGAGAAGTAGGAATCTTCAGTCTGCAGTTGAATAAAGCGATTACCAGCGGCGAAGGTGGTTTATTAGTGACAAATGATAGAAAGATTTATTTAAAAGCTGTTGCCAGACATGATGCGGGCGTACTCAGGGAAAAAAATGGTGCGGTTTCCATAAAAAAGACAGATTATCTTACTTTTGGAGAGGGCCGGCGGATAAATGAAGTTACAGCTGCATTAGCAAATGCTCAGCTCAAGAAACTTGACCGTATAGTTAATAGAATGAGAGAAAGTAAGGCATTTATTAAGAGAAGATTAAAGAGGTGCAATAAGTTTAAATTTCGTTCAGTTCCAGAAGAAAAAGCAGACATCGGCCATTCTGTATGTTTGATATTTAAAACAATCAAATTGGCTAAGAAAACAGAGAAAAAATTTAATAAGACATTTCCCGTTGAGAAAAAAATTGGATTAATTCGTCTCGAAAACTTTGGACAACACGTCTATTTCAATTGCCCTGCTTTACTAAATAAAAGGCCGCTTTTTGCCAAAAGTCATTTTCCTTGGAACCACCCAGATAATTATAAATCTTCAAGAGGAATAAGTTATGGGAAAGGACTCCTTTCTAAAACCGATGATATTTTAGCCCGTTCATTAATCTTAATATTGCCGCCGCTTCTAACTAGACGCCAAGAAATAGCAATATCCAAAGCCCTTATTTATTCACTCGAAGAAAATTCTTAACCAGCGATTTCGTCATATTCTTATACACACTAACTACATCTTGACAAAAAACCGTGAAATTAAGTCAAAAATTACCCCACGGCCGTGAGTAAAATATTGACCTTTCTTTTACACACATACACACAAATTACGTATTGACAAACTATAGGATAAAAATGTAAGGTAGAATAAAATTTATAAGCTTTCTAAGACTGCTCCAATGAAGAATGCTAGAACAAAGAGAATTTTCTAGACGAACAGCAGAATTAGATAATCCTTCTGATTTGATCACAAAATCTATAGAAAAATTGGACTCTCTTCTTCTGGAACCAGTAAGATCGACAGGAATTTGGCGTACCAGAGATGCCTATTTCCTCAATATTTCTTATCCTTCAATGCAAGCAATGCCTGAAGTTACACCAGAAGACGTTTATCCTAAAGAAAAACAAAAAGAAGGAAAAAGGGTTGCGCTTTATGGACATATTCCATTTTGCCAAGGTCAATGTTCTTATTGTCATTATTATAAAGAATTCGGGAGGCCACCTGAGGAAGTAGACGATTACCTACAAGCTCTTTCGCAAGAGCTAGCCATGCATGAAGAAAACTTTGGCGGTATTCAAGCGGAATCGGTTTATATTGGCGGCGGCACTCCCAGTTATATGACTGCTTCTCAAATAAACAGGCTCTTTAGAACAATAAAACAACATGTAGAAATTGAGGAAGGAGCAGAAATATCTTTTGAGATTCATCCAGAGAGTGGCACTAAGGACAGGCTAATGGTTTTGGCAGAACATGGAGTTAATAGAATTAGCATAGGGGTAGAGAGTTTTAATGATAAGATTTTGTTAAGAGAAAATAGAAGGCATACTGTAGCTGAAGCTGTAGAAGTTTTTAAGCGAACAGCAGACGTTTTTGATAACATAAATCTCGACCTAGTCTATGGTTTGCGGCGGCAGACCTTAGAAGATTGGGAAGAGAGTCTTGATTGGCTTGCTCAATTGCAACCAGCATCGGCTACTCTTTATTTTGCTCGTTTAAAACAAGGGACGCCCGAATTTAACCTTTGGCAAAAACACCCGGAAACATTTGCTTCTGATGAGGAACTTTTGCTTATGCATATTATGAATTTTGAATGGATGGAAGAAGAATTAGGTTATATTCAAAATCCAGTCGACTGGTTCATTAGAGGGCGGGACTTTTTCCACACCTATCAAGATCATAACTGGCGTAGAACCGATGAGATAGAACTTTTAGGTCTAGGGTCTTCTGCTTATTCATATGTAAATGGCTATCAATATTACAATGTCAACGATACTTTAAGATATAAGGCAGAGATACAAGAAGGAAAATTACCAATTTGGAGAGGTGAATCATTAGAGGGTGAGGAAAGAATGAGACGGACAATTATGTTGGGAATAAAAATGGGAATAAATAGATCAGATTTTGAAAGAACATATGGAATAGATGTGGTCGAGCAGTTTTCAGGAGAATGGGAAAGATTAGAAAATTTAGGACTGGTAACAATTGATTCAGAAGGGGTAGAGCTGAGTTATATGGGGAAATTATTTGCCGATGAAGTGGGGCAGCAGTTCTATTCTGAGGAAATGAAAAGGAGAATGCTGGCTATTGACCCAACCTTAGTTTCTACCACCTGGCCGCGGTTTAATCCTTGATTGAAAAATTATCAGGAAAATAATAAAATAAAAACATGGATTTCTTTCAAGTTATCCGCCAAAGAAAAGCAGTCCGTAAATTTGTTCCTCAAAAAAAGATTCCTCCCCAAGATGTTAAAAAAATTCTAGAAACAATTAATCTGGCTCCCTCTGCAGGTAACCTTCAATCTTACCAGGCTTTTGTGGCAGAAGACGATTTAACCAAGGAAAAAATATATCGAGCTTGTTATAATCAACGCTCGAATTTTATCCAGAACTCTTCTTTGATTTTAATCTTTTGCACCGACCCCAACCAACTTAAAGACAAGTATGGCCAAAGAGGGAAGAAGTTATATGCGCTTCAAGATGCCACCATCGCCGCCACTTTTGCCATGCTGACAGCCACCGCCCTAGGTTATGCTACCTGTTGGGTAGGTTCTTTTCAAGACAAAGAACTGCAAGAAATACTTAAAACCCGACTAACTCCGGTAGCGGCAATTATTATTGGTTATCAGGCCGAAAATCCCCAAAGACCATCAAGAAGACCTTTAGGGTTTCTAGTCAAAAAGCTTGATTAAGTCCTTGATCAAGGTGAATGAGACAAGACAAAGACAAGATTGACAAAACGTCCGATGGCGAGCGATTTGTCATACTGATTCTTATTATTTAATTTTTTTATTTTTAATATTTGATATTTAATTTTTGATATTTTTATTACACACTAACTACGTATTGACAAACTATAGGATAGTAGAGTAGAATATAATTATCTTGAACATAAAAAGTTATAAGCTTTTTAAATAAGACCAACTAAAGCTGAAAATGCCAAAGTTGGTTTTTTTATAAAAATGAATAAAGTGGAAGGTTTAATCAATCCAGAAGCTTCATGGGAAGGAACAGCTCCGGATGCTCTTGTAGTTCCGGCTTTAGATATGTTGGTAGAAGCTGGTGCTAGTCAAAGAAAAATAACGCGTCGGGAGTTTTTGAAATTAGCTGGAGCCACCGCCACCGCTGCACTTTTAGCCAGTTGTTTTCCTGAATGTCCGGTTGAACCTTCTGCTATTACTACAGAAGCACCTATAGTTTCTCCACCAGTTGGATCAACAGAGATTCCCA
>Ga0315545_1000995_pt1 | contig 29040 bp, 28 predicted proteins | sample SalMarSW160210MG_FD_203096 | JGI IMG/M metagenome (GOLD analysis project Ga0315545, IMG submission 203096) | Salt marsh sediment microbial communities from the Plum Island Ecosystem LTER, Massachusetts, United States - Salt Marsh Sediment SW1602-10 ...
AGCAGGTTAGAAATAAGTTTTTGAAAACCGCCAAAAGTTTAATCACTCAACTCAATAGACAAAAATAAGGCTTTTGTTATAGAATAGAACTATGAATAAAATTAAGGAACTATTAGAAAGAAGGGTAGATAAAATTTACCCTTCTAAAAAAGCTTTGGAAAAAGTTTTGCGCTCAGGTAAAAAACTCAGACTTTACCAGGGCTTTGATCCTTCTCGACCCAATTTACATCTTGGCCACTTAGCTGGATTATTAACCTTAAAGCAATTTCAACAACTTGGTCATGAGGTCATTTTTTTAATTGGTGATTTTACCGGCACCATCGGTGACCCGACGGGAAAATCAGAAACCAGAAGGGCATTAACTCAAAAACAAGTTAAGGAGAACGCTCAGACTTACCAAGAACAAGCAGGGATGGTTTTAGATTTCACTGGCAAAAATCCGGTAAAAATGAAGTTTAATTCAGCCTGGCTCTCTAAACTTAAGTTTGCTGATGTTTTAAAAATTGCTCACCATTTCACCGTCCCTCAACTTTTGGAAAGAGATATGTTTCAGCAAAGGCTAAAGGAAAATAAAGAAATTTACCTTTCTGAATTTATGTACCCCGTTATGCAAGGCTATGATTCGGTGGCTATGGAAGTTGACCTGGAAGTGGGTGGTTCTGATCAGCTTTTCAATATGATGGCCGGCAGAAAACTAATTAAAGGAATCTTAAATAAAGAAAAGTTCGTTTTAACCACCAAGATTTTGGCCGATGCTGAGGGTAGAAAAATTGGTAAAACTGAAGGCAATGCGATTAATATTATCAATCCGCCGGAAACCCTTTTTGGTCAGATTATGAATCTTTCTGATGATTGTATTGTTCCTTGTTTTGAACTGGCTACTGAAGTTCCCTTAGCTAGGATAGGGGAAATTAAAAAGTCTCTGAAAGCCGGCGCAAACCCGATGAAGTTTAAAAAAGAATTGGCAGGTGAAATCGTGGCCATGCTATATAACTCACAAGCACGCACTTTAGCTTTATCACATTTTGAAAAAGTATTTCAGGGTAGGGGAGTACCAGAAAAAGTTAAAAGTGTAAAGTTAAAAGTGAAAAGTTGGAATCTAATTGATCTTTTAGTAAAATTAAAACTTGCTTCGAGTAAATCTGAGGCCAAAAGATTAATTAACCAAGGGGCAGTTAAAATTAACAATGAAACAATCCGCCAGCTGGCGGATCAATCATTAACCATTAATTCCGGCGATATTATTCAAGTGGGTAAAAAAAAGTGGGTGAAAATAAAATGAGTGAAGGTGAACCATCATTTGAAGATGCGGCTCAACGATTTAAAAAAATTAAATCAAAAACTGGTCGTCCTGTTACTCAAGAATCACTCACAGAAGCGCCAAGAAAAAGGGCAGCCAGAATTCTTGCCCAAATGCAAGAAAATAAAGTAGATTCAAGATTTCGTTCTCGACTTTCGCCAGTAGCTAAGGAGATTCTTGAAAAAACAAAAGAAAGAGTAAAACCAAAAAATGGCTGAAAATTATTGCGCTCGAAGATATGCTTACGATCCACATGAATGCCTTGGCTACCATCAAAATATAGGAGATAACTGTAGATTGCTCTCTCCGAACCAAGCTAGTCACGAGTCTTTTGTTATAGATTCTAAAGAAAGAGCGGTTTTTCCCCAGAGGGGGAATGCCTGTAGCGAGGTGTATGCAAGGTTAAGAACGTCTGAGGTTAAACCAACGGTAAAAGCTCCTATTAGTAGTTTAAGGCCACCATTAGAAGAATGAAGCGGAAACAAAAAATAAAAATTATCTGGACGATTATTATGATAATTTCCTCCTTGGCTTTATTAGCCACCTCTTTTCTTCCTGTTCTAAGCTTGCTAAGATAAACTTACTAAAATAATTCCTAATTACTAATTCCTTATTAAAAAAGAATTAATTGATCATTGAAAATTGGGATTTGAAAATTTATGAAAAGGCTTGCTTTGGATACTCCTATTAAAGATCTCTATATGGTAGGCAAAACTTATGCTTCTCGGTTGAAAAAACTGGAAATAGAAACAGTCGAAGACTTGCTTCATCATTATCCTTTTCGTTATGATGATTTCCGTTTAATCTCCCAAATTAGTCAGCTTCAACCCGGAGAAATGGTGACCATTCAAGGAGAAATCATTGACTGCCAAAATGTTTATACGAAAACCGGCAAAAAACTGCAAAAAGCTATGGTTCAAGATTCTTCCGGTCAAATAGAAGCGGTTTGGTTTAACCAGCCTTTTATTCCTCAAACTTTAAAACCAGGTGTAAAAGTTTCTCTTTCCGGCAAAGTAAATTTTTTCGGACCGAAAATCAGCCTTGTTTCTCCAGAATATGAAATTATAAACGCGAAAGGGGCGAAAAAAAGACCCATTCATACCGCTCGGTTGGTGCCGGTTTACCCGGAAACCTATGGCCTCAGCTCTAAGTGGCTAAGGTCGCGTATCTTTCCTTTAATAGAAAAATTAACTCCCCAGATCTCTGACTGGCTCCCGGAAACCATTAAAAAAAAAGAAAGTTTAATTAATTTGAGTTCTGCCTTGCAGAAAATTCATTTTCCTCAAGACGAAAAAGAGATTCAACTCGCCAGAAACAGATTAAAATTCGATGAACTTTTCTTAATCCAGTTTAATAGCTTAATCAGAAAGAAAAATTGGCAAAAGAACAAAACCACTCATCCCTTTACTATTGACCAGGAATCGGCCAGAGGCCGATCGTCCCCTGGACGAAAAATCTCAAAATTTATTTCCCGTCTTCCTTTCAGTCTCACTTCAGCTCAAAATAAAGCTCTTAAAGAAATTCTTCATGATTTAAAAAAGCAAAAACCAATGAATCGGCTCTTGGAGGGTGACGTCGGTTCAGGTAAAACTGTGGTCGCCGCTGTCGCTATCTATGCTGCCTCTCTAAATAATCTCCAGTCTGCTTTAATGGCTCCCACAGAAATTCTGGCTCAACAACACTACCAGACCATTAAAACGCTTTTAGAGCCTTTGGGGGTAAATATTGCTCTTTTAACCGGCAGCAAGAAATTGAAAATTGAAAATTGTAAATTGGATATTGTGATAGGTACCCATGCTTTAATCTATGATAAGGTCAAAATGGAAAACTTGGGCTTGGTCGTAGTGGACGAACAACATCGTTTTGGAGTTGAACAAAGAGCTAAATTAATTAAAAAAGGCCGAGCGCCTCATATTTTAACGATGACCGCCACTCCCATTCCCCGAACCATTGCCTTAACTTTATACGGAGATTTAGACCTTTCTATTTTAGATGAAATGCCCGCCGGCAGAAAGCAAACCAAAACCTGGGTGGTTCCTTGGGAAAAAAGATATGCCGCTTATAATTGGATCAAAGAACAGGTCAATCCGCCAGCCGCCAGCCGGCGGAGTGGAGAAAAAGCTCAGGCTTTTATTGTTTGCCCCTTAATCGAAGAGTCAGATAAGGAATCAATGAAAGATATTAGAGCGGCTACGGCCGAGTTTGAACGACTGGCTAAACAAATTTTTCCTGATTTAAGACTTGGTTTATTACATGGTCGTTTAAAAGCTCAGATAAAAGAAAAAATAATTACTGATTTCAAGAAAAGGAAATTGGATATTCTTGTCTCTACGCCAGTAGTCGAAGTGGGCATTGATATTCCTTCAGCCACGATTATGATGGTTGAGGCGGCTGAACGTTTTGGTTTAGCCCAACTTCATCAACTAAGGGGTAGAGTAGGCAGGTCCGACCAACAAGCCTATTGTCTTCTTTTTACCTCTCAAAAAGATAAAGAGTCTTTAAAAAGACTCAAGGCGATGGAAGAATATCATTCAGGCTTTAAACTAGCAGAGATAGACTTGAAACTTAGAGGTCCGGGAGAAATTTATGGCACTAAACAACATGGTTTTCAAAAATTGAAAATTGCCTCTTATCATGAACTTAAACTGATAGAAAAAACAAAATTCTGGGCCCAAAAAACCGTTAATAAACTTAGTCTTTTTCCCTTATTGAAAGCCAAGTTAAAAAAAGATAAAATAAAGAATATAGAGCCCAATTAGGGCTCAATGTCAAATTACTAATTCCTAATTTCTAATAAAATATTTAATTTCCAATTAGAAATTGGAAATTGGAAATTTTTTTATGGGCGCTTTACCAAAAAGAAAAATCTCTACCAGAAGAAAAGGCAAAAGGCGGGCTAATAAAAAAATCCTCCTACCTCATCTTATTAAATGTCCTTCTTGCGGGGCAAAAAAAATCTATCGACAAATCTGTCCAAATTGTGGGAAATAATGAAAACTGTCCAAGATCCTAGGCATAAAAAAAGACAGAAAATAATCAAAGTACTTTTTAGTTTTAGCTTTCAGTCCCAAAAAACTCCAAACCTGATCAAGCCCATGATTAAAAAATTACCTCAAATTGACCAACTGATTGCTCAATGCGCTCCGGAATGGCCGGTGGCAAAACTTAATAAAGTCGATTTAGCCATCTTAAGGTTGGCCATTTTTGAACTTTTATCAAAAAAAACTCCCAAAAAAGTAGTCATTGACGAAGCCGTAGAGTTAGCTAAACAATATGGTTCTTCAAGCTCATCTAAATTTGTTAATGGTGTTTTAGGAACAGTTTTGTTAGAATTGACCAAGTAATCTTAGTCATCCCGAATCCGCCTTCGGCAGACATCGGGATCTTATAATAACATGTTAAAAGAAAAAATCATCGACTTAATTGTCCAAACTTTAGGAATAGAGAAAGAAAAAATGACTTTAGAAGCTGACCTTTATTCGGATTTTAATGCCAGTGCCTTAGAGGTGGCTGATCTTTTGGCTGTCTGCCAGGAAAAGTTAAATATCTCTCTGCCTCAATTAGATATAAAAAAAATTAAAACGGTGGCTGATCTGGTAAAAGTCTTTGAAGAAAACTCTGATGAACTTTGATTGAAATTGAAGATGCTTAAAGATTATAAGTTTAAAAATAAACAACTACTGCAAACTGCCTTAACCCATCGTTCTTATCTTAATGAACATCGAGGGGAAAAATTAGAATCCAATGAACGTTTGGAATTCCTAGGCGATGCGGTTTTAGAGCTGATTGTTTCCTTATATTTATACCAAAAACATCCCTTTATGCCTGAAGGCAAATTAACTTCTTTAAGAGCTCAATTTGTGCAAACAAAAACTTTATCTATGGCCAGCAACAGGCTAGAATTAGGAAGCAAATTAAATCTTTCCCGAGGAGAAAAAGAATCGGGCGGTGCTCAAAATCCCTCCCTTTTAGCTGATACTTTTGAAGCGATTATAGGTGCTATTTATCAAGATAGTGATTTTAACAACGCTTATAATTTTGTCCAAAAAAACCTCTTAAACCCTTGTGAAAAATTATTTAAAGCCAAATTGCCCCAGGACTTCAAAAGCAAACTCCAAGAACTAGTTCAAAGTCAAGGCTTTAGCTCTCCTATCTACAAAGTTTTAAGCTCTCTGGGTCCAGACCATAAAAAGATTTTTAAGGTATCCGTTCTCGTCAATCATAAAAGTTCTGGCTTCGGAGTCGGGAGGTCTAAGCAAGAAGCTGAACAAAAAGCTGCCCAAAAAGCACTTGAAAAATTAGCCAAGAAATAATAAAATACTAACTCGATGGTTAATGGCTAATGACTCATGGTTAAAATTTCTTAATCATCAATCATTAATCATTAATAATTAAATTTGCTTAAAATTAAACTATCCAGAACTGGTAAAAAAAATCAGCCCTCGTACCGGATTGTAGTGGCTGAAGCCCGCTCTAAAAGAGATGGTAAGTATCTTGATAGCCTAGGCTTTTACAACCCCTTAAGCCAGCCTAAAACAATCGATATCAACAAGAAAAAGTATCAAGAATGGCTGCAAAAAGGAGCTCAACCAACTGAGACAGTCAGAAGAATCATCAAATAATCCAATAATCCAATTTGAGTATTTGAGTATTAAATTATGAAAGATCTCATTAAATACATTGTTACTTCGATTATTGACCAACCCAAAGCATTTTCCCTTGAAGAACAAAAAACCGAATCTGGTTTTATCAATTATATTATCAGTGTGGCGCCGGAAGACATGGGAAAGGTGATTGGCAAAAAAGGTCAAATTATCAAGGCCATTCGCACTTTAGTCAGAATCAAGGCTTTTCAGGAAGGAAAAAAGGTAATTCTCTCTCTTAAGGAAGATTAAAAGGAAGGTTAAAAATATTATCTTTGCCCACTGGTGAAATAGTCTTAATCGGTTCAATCTTCCGGTAATGGGTAATTTCATCAAGAATTTCTTTTTCTTTTTCTGTCAATAAAGGTACTGGCTTATCGATCTCTCCCAGCATCTCCGGCAAAGTTTGATAATATACCCTCACATTCAGGCTGGCACTGCCTTTTTCTAAAGCAATAGTAAAACTTTCAATTTTCATTAAAGGAGTGGTCGTTTCTAGGCCGCTGATAAAAGCGGTTATATTTTCAATCTTGCCCTCAATGACAAAATTAATTAAAAAATCCTGCAGGCCCGCTTTTTTAGCTTCACTTTCGCTCGGCTCCCTCTTTTTTAATTTTGATGATACTCGAGAAGAAATTTTAATTGTGCCTGGATTTAAGGTAATGCCTCCAAAAGTAACATTTTTTTCTTTTGCCAGTTGACTTAAAGAAGCAATCAGATTCAAAATAGGTTTCTCTGAAGGAAAAACCTCCTCCATCTTGGCTACCCTCTTGGTTACTTCTACTTCATCCAGGCTCTGCAATAACTGGCTTTTTTTATTTAGGCTTTCGAACTGCTCTCGTAATTTTTTGTTCTCTAGCCTTAATTGCAAGCTATTTCTCAAAATTGGTCTGAAAACAGTTACGCTTAAGAAAAAAACAACCACGATTACTAAAATGGGAACTAAATTCTCTCTGATTTGTTCTTTTTTTAGTTCTTTAAATTGCATTTATTCTCCGAGGTAAAACTGCAAAATAGTGTTAAACTGGTAGGGATTTTCAAAGCCGTAGCTTATTCCTCTAACTTTAACCTCTTTAACCTTTAAAAAACTATCGTCTTCTTTTTCATAAAGATTAGCTAAGAAATTTTTTAAAATTTTAAAATTTAAGCAGGAACCAGAAAGATTGACCTTACCGTCTTCTTCAATGTTAAATCCGTCTACCGCCGTCCCTTCTGGTAAAAGATGAAGTATCGTTTTCACAATTTCTTGATTTTTTCTCTGAGAATTAATGATTTGGGTTAAAGACTTGGTTTTTAAAGTTAAATAAACCTGCTTTGACTCAATTGAACGCAAGCTCTCGATCAACGCCTCCTGTTGTTTAATCTTTTCATTAAGGTTTTGGTTGCCTCTATTGGTTAAAAGATGATAAGAAAAAACGGCAGAAATAACTAAACCATAACTAGCCAAAGTTATTAAAGACCAAGTTTTAATAAGAAAAAGCCTACGGGCTTTTTTTCTTAATTTAACCAGACTGTCTTTGAAAAAGTTAATATCTTTCATCTCATTCTTCCTCCCTTAAGGCTAGGCCTATAACGGTGGCAAACTTAGGTTTATTTTTAATCTCTTCTATTCTCTTTTCTGAGGTTAAATTTTTAAAAGGATCAAAAGTGCCCACCTCCAGATTTAAACTTTGGGCTAAATAAGAATTAAGGCCAGGCAGTAGGGCTCCTGCTCCGGAAACAAATAAAATGTTTATTTTCCCTCCTAATATTTTCTGAGAAAAATAATCCTGCGTTTTTTTCAACTCAGTCACGATCACATTAAAAGTGGGCAATAATGAACGTCTGATTTTGCCCTCTAGAGCTTCAGGCTCTAAACCGTAGGTATTTTTGTATTGCTCTGCTTTAAAAAAATCCATATTAAGGTCTCTAACAATGGCCCGGGTTAAAGCTTCACCGGCAGTTTTTAAAGTCCGCGTCAAAATGATGTTCCCTTGATAAAAGGAAAGGATTTTACTCGTCTGATGGCCTAAATCTAAAACCAAACAGTCTCCTCCAGAACTATTCTTCACCGTCCGGGCCAAGGCGAAAATTTCTGTTTCGAGAGCCACTGGGGTCAAACCAGCCATATTAATAATTTCTGACATTTGTTTAATGGCGTTTTTTTGGGCCGCCACCAGCATCACTTCCATATTCTTATCTTTTCCTTTTGGCTGGGAAGAAATCACAATATATTCTAGCCTTACTTCAGTCAAAGGCACAGGAATATATTGCTCCGCTTCGAAATTGATCGCTGAAGCCAACTCTGTTTCTGAAAGAAAAGGAAGCTCAATCACTTGAGAGAAAACCGCCGTCTCCGGTAAAGACAAGACGACATTGCTGGTCGTTAATTTAATATGATCAACCAGTTTTTTAATGGCTGCTGCCATAGTTCTTTTGTCATTTAAAGACTGGGAATAAAAATCAACCGGAGTTTTAATTTCTCCCAAAGTAACTAAACGGAAACTATTTCTTTTCCTTTCTATTTGAACGGCTTTAATTGAAGAAGAACCGATGTCTAAACCAAAAACAGCAGGCATAATTAGTTATTAAGTTATTAAATTATTAAGTTATTAACCTGAATTACGAAATTAAAACTCTATTATTTAATTGATTCTGAAACAAGTTCAGAACGACGTATCAGAGTAAGAAACAATTGTCATGCTGAATTCATTTCCGCATCTTCTCTGATGAATTTCGTAATTCGCATTTATTAGTAAAAAACTGCTCATAACCAATAACTCAATAGCTCATTTCTTATTTCTATTCTATCTCTCCTTGAGCAAATAAAACATAATCAAAAATCGGTGGTAAAGCTGGCAAAGTCCGAGTTACTTCAATGGTACTGGTTTTTACTTCTGTTTCTGGAGTCAAAGCTGAGGATGCCTGCGAATTAATCTGATGGCCTTGAATGGGTAAAGACCCAGAGGCTGGCGTCACCGTCACCGTGGTGTTATTACATAAAGCTTTAATTCTCAATAAAACCTGGTTGACCCCTACGGGCAAATTGTCAATCAAATTACTGCCAAGGGCGCTGAAGCCGTTAGCACAAGTTCCTCCTTGACTATAAGCCCCTCGCGCAACGCTATTATCGTTGCTAAAAATAATTACTTCTAGGGCGGCATTATTTCCTGCCGCTGCTTCTTCCGTCCATTCAATGTCTACCGTTCCATTAAAGCCATTAACATTAATGTTTATAAACTCACCTCTAGCTAAATCTGCGGTCACTCCGGTAGCACCGCCAATGCTTGCTACGTCAATTTCTGTCTCAATCCCTTCTACTGTAATCACGGTATTAGAAGGCATACTTTCAATATCTTTTAAGGCCGTTTCTATGCCTGCTTCGGCCGCAGAAAAAACCCGAATCGCTTCTTCTTCATCTTTGGAAACACTGATATCAGTAATTGAATGAGAAATTAAAGATAAACCCACGGTTAAAACTGTCACCATAATCAAAAGAATAACTAAGGCCACCTGGCCCGATTTATATTTTCTCATCCTAAAATAATCATACTCAATCAAGGGGGCTGGTGTCAAATTAATAATTGCGCAAAGAAACCGTAGTAGAAAAGTTCAAGGCTGGATTATCGTCTTTTGACAAACTAAAACTAATGGCTACAATTTGGGGACCGAATTGAGAAGCAGTACAGTTAAACAAAGCCGTGCCGCAATCAAGAGTCACATCAGCGCCGATCAAATTTTTAGGTTCACTGTCTTGGGTTAAAATCAAACCAGAGTCACATTCAAGGCTATAATTAACGGTTGCTTCTCCGTCTTGATGTTGAAAATCCAGGCTGTTGCTGCTGCTGCCACCGGCTTCACAAGTAGAAGTAATCTGGCTGGCATTCCTAATTTTATCAGCCATAATCCTTAGGGCCTGGTCGCCGGTTTGTTTTGTCTGGATAATCGCCCTGGCTTTTCGATTAACCCGTAAAATCCGAGTAAAAAGCTGCGTGGCACTCACGATTACCACTGCCACCAGACTAACGCTCACCAGCATTTCTACAAAAGTAAAGCCTCTTTGCTTGTTTTTATTTTTACTCATAACTTGTTGAACTAATAACTAATAACTAATAACTTATTTCTCTTTAATTCCCCCATTTGCTTAAAATTGTGGCCGATTGGACATTATGGTTTTTGCCTCCTTCTGACCAAGCCACCAAAACTTTTACCGCAGCAATGTCTGCTTCAGCATTGTCAAAATATAAACAACGATAAAAAATCCCCACATTGGCTGAAGGTAGGGGAGAGGGAAGAGGTAAAATACAAGGACTGCAAGATTCAGTCCCGTCTAAACATTCTTCCTCATTGTAGCCATCAGGGTCGTTGATAAAAACCTCCCAGCTCGAAGCTTGGTCTCTTTCTTTTCTGACCACTTCTAATGCTTCTTGGGCATATTGATTGGCCAGGACTAAGTCTTGGGCAAACTTGGCATTTCTAATGGCCATGACCGTACCAGAAGTTAAGGCCACTAAAACCAAAGCCACAATACTTAAAGACACTAATAGCTCTATTAACATTTGACCCTGACGCCAAGTTGCTGATGACTTAGTGTATATTTCCCAAAGGATCAAGGGTAATGGTTTTGCTTTTCCCATTTTTGGATAAAACAATTGGCAAAGGAGAAGGAAGATTAGTCCCTCCTCCTTTAACTAAGGGATAAAACTCAATGTCATTATTGGGCGAAACTGTTGCCCCGAAAAGATCGATTGCTACCGCCGAAGAGGGGAAAGTCTTGGGAGCAATCGTATTACACTCACCATACATGGTCGGCAAGGTGGCATTGGAAAGGTCTATATGCCAAGCTTCTAAAATATCCTCGTCCTTAGTGCAAATGGTGGTGTCTTTTTCATTGTTTTGAGCCTTAGAGGCGGCTAAACGAAAATAACTCTGCAATTCATCCGCCGCCCGGTCTACTGTTCTTTGTCGATTAAAATTGTGGTAAGAAGCCACGCCGATGGTTACCAAAACTCCAATAATACTAATTGTTACCAAGATTTCAATCAGAGTATAACCATTTTGTTTCATGGATTTCGAACGGTATAATCGGTTTCTGCTTCCATACCCACGCAAATGGAATAAGTCGAACCGCCCGAAGTATAAGCACTGCTGCCAGCATAGCTGGTCAAAGAGTTGCTGCTGCCGCAAATTTCGGTTCTGGGTGGCGGAGAAGGCAGGCTTTGAATGTAGTTAGGAACAACATTACTAAGGTTTCCGGTGGTAGGATAACTATCATTATCAGTATAATACATTTCCAAGGCCGATCTGATGGCTTCCAAATCAGCTTTTCTTTTACTATCCCTTGATTTCTTTTGGGCAGCTGAATAAGTACTCAAGCCAATGGTGGTCAAAATCCCAATAATACTCACCGCGATGAGGACTTCAATAAAAGTAAAACCAGCCTGTTTTTTTAATTCTTTTAAGAGAGACATTTTTACTGTAAGTTTCTGATGGTTACTGTTGGCCCTGACTCCAAAACCACCGCTTTTGAATAACTGGTGGCATTACTAGTAAAACCACTGGTATAACTTTCCTCTTTTGGGCCTACGGGCCAAGCATTGTTAGGGAAATAGCTGTTTAAGTCATTTAAGTTGGTCGGATAAGCGTAGCTGTGATCTTCATAATACTGTTCCATCGCCGTTTGAATGGATTTTAAATCAGCCCTTCTTTTAGTATCCCGGGCTCTCTTTTGAGAATTGGTAAAACTGGCCAAACCCGCGGCCACTAAAAGCCCTATGATGGAAATCACCACTAAAATTTCAATTAGAGTAAAGCCTGACCTTGGCTTTATTTTTTTCATCTTTCACCTCCTTAAATAATTTCAAAAAGGAGGCCGAAAATAGTTCCTAAAACTAGAAACGGCCCGAAAGGAATTTGGCTTTTCAGCTTTTTTTTACCGAATATTATCAGTATGCCACCAAACAAAGCCCCTGTCAAGAAAGCAAAACTTAGGGCATATAAAATTTGAGGGAAACCTAAAATTAACCCCATTAAAAAAGCTAGCTTGACATCACCGATGCCCATCCCTTTACCCTTAGTAATTAAGACTAAGCCTAAAAAAAACAAGGCGGCTAAAACTGCGGCTGTGAACCAAGACCAATTAAGCATAGCGGTATAACGATAATTGGCTAAAATTCTTAAAAAACTTAAAAAAACCGCCCCTAAAACCGCAGTATCCGGAATGATTTGATATCTTAAATCGGCTATAAAGATAGCTAAAAAGCAGGCGCCTAAACCCAGCCAGATTAACAAAGACAAAAAACTGAAAAAACCCTCAAAACGGGAGAAAAAATTAACTTGGCTTTGAATCAAAAAATAAACCCAAACAAATTCAACTCCGGTTAGAAATTCTACGAGAGGATATTGGAGGGGAATGTTTTTTTGGCAAAAACGACAGCGGCCTCTAAGTAAAATAAAAGAGAGGAGGGGAATGTTGTCAAACCAGGAAAGTTTCTTTTTGCAATAATCACAATATGATCTTCCTCGAACCCAGCTAGGCAGCCACTTCTTAAAACTCTTAAGCCTGCCGGCTGGCAAGGCAGGCTTTAAGATTCTAAGGCCCTCGTCCTTCGCTTCTCGATAAATAAGCACATTCAAAAAACTACCGACACAAAGACCTAAAACAAAAAGCAATAAGTAAATCATAATCCCATTATAGGCATTGATTTATTTCTTGACAATGGTGATTAGCTACTTATTGCGAGCCAACTATCCAAATCTTATAATAAAATCCATGTCGTGGTTTGATTTTAAAACTCTTATCACTCCAGATTTTGGCGCCAGCGATATTTGGCATCAATACTTGCCCTATAAATTTTTCCTCAGCCAATCATTAAAGCAAGGTCACCTTCCCTTGTGGTGCCACCAGATAGGCAATGGCCTGCCTATTCTGGCTCAAGGACAAATGGGGGCTTTTAATTTAATTAATCTCATCTTATTCGGACTGTTTCCTTTTCCCTTGGCCGTTAATTTGTTTTATCTTGCTTGTCTTTTGACTGCTTTGCTGGGGGCATATTTATTGGTTTTAAGCCTGCGATTTAAGAAATTAACCGCTACTTTTTTTGCTTTATCTTTTACTTTCTCTGGTTTTATGATTGCTCATCTCAGCCACTGGGATATTCTTCAGGCCGCCAGTTTACTGCCTTTAACTTTTCTCTTGCTTAATCAATTCTTAGAAAAGAAAAACTATAAATACTTGCTCGGACTAAGTTTTGTTCTCAGTCAACAGCTCTTCACCGGCGCTAGCCAAATAGTCTTTATTAATTTCACCGGCTTGCTGATTTTTCTTCTTTTAAAACGAAGTCAACCTTCTTTCTTGCTAAAAGACTTATTATTTTTTCTTTTATCCATCCTTTTCAGCTTTAGCCTAAGCGCCATCCAGCTTCTTCCTTCTTGGGAATATATTAACTATTCTATAAGAAGCCAGGGCTTAAATTTTGATGAAGTAACCCGATTTCCTTATCCTTTAAAACACGTTTTCACTTTCTGGCAACCCTTTCTCTTTGGTCATCCTAAGGACGGAACCTATCCGCTTTTCAGTGAAAAATGGGGAATATTTTGGGAAAACACGGCTTATTTTGGCAAAATAGCTCTCATCCTCAGTCTCCTGGGTTTATTTATTAAACCAAAAAATAAAAATAAACAGGGGCTTAAAAAAACTAGCTTAATCATCCTAGTTTTTTCCTTCTTGCTAGTTTTAGGTAAAAATTCACCTTTTTACTTTATTTTTACTTTTTTCCCTTTTAATTTATTCCGTGTCCCTTCTCGTTTTCTGCTGCTGGTTTTATTCTCTCTTCTCATTCTTGCCAGCCTTGCTTTGGAATCCTTAAGAAAAAGGTTAAAAAAAATATCTCTAGTTCTGGTGAGTAGTCTTATCCTCATCAATCTCTTTGATTTGGGTTATCATTTTCTCAATTATCATCCCCGGCAGGATTTTAACCGCTGGCTTTCTTTACCGCCTACAGCTGAATTTCTGATCAAGAATCAAGTTCAAGAAAAAATCTTTTCTTTGGGGAAAAGGGAGGCATGGAATCAAATATTTGTTAATCAAGGCTGGCAGGAGGAGGAAGAAAGTTTCCATTATCTCAGGAATAGCCTAGATCCCAATCTGAATCTCTTATTTAATCTCAAACAGTTAGGAGAACATAATAGTATCCCTCTAAGAAGACAACAATTTTTAGAGACCATCCTTTTCTCTTATTTAAGCTTAAATGAAGATGAACAAACCATTACTGTAGAAAAACCAGCCCTCAAAATACTGGTCCTAAATCACGTTAAATATCTTATTTCTTCTTTAGAAATTAATTCAGAAAACTTAAAAGAAGTTTACCAAGTCAAACCTGGTTCAGATAATTTAGAAAATAGTCGGTCAGAACTGCCTGTTTTTAGAATCTACCAGTTAGATTCTTTTCTGCCTTTTGCCCGGATTGTCTTTGACTACCAATTGGCTAAGAGCATTTCTGGTTTTCACCAACTCCTCAATCAAGAGACTTTTGATGAACAAAAAACAGTTATCCTAGAAAATAAATTGGAAGAAGAGTTAGGCCAAGAAACAGACTCCCAGATAAATATTTTAAAGAACGAGGCTGGAGAAATAATTTTGGATATATTCATTTCTCAACAGGGGATTCTTACTTTGGCTGATAGTTATTACCCCGGCTGGCAGGCAACAGTTGATGGTCAAAAAACCAAAATCTTTCCGGCTAATTTAAACCAAAAAGCCCTCTTTATTCCCGCCGGGCAACATCGGGTCGAAGTCTTTTATAAACCTAAAGCATTTTATTGGGGGGCAATCATCAGCCTAATTGCTTATCTAATCTTTATCTACTTAGTAATTCGTCCAAAGAAGTCTTTTTTTCCTGAATCTGCAAACATTGGCCCTCAAACATCTTAGCTTCTTCTTCATTTTCAAAGCACTCTAGGGATGTTTTTCTCAGGTAACCTAAAGTCTGAGCATCGCTCTCGTTAAGGCTTAAAGCTTTTAAAAACATTTCTTTAGCCTTCTGACAGTCCTTATTTTTCAAAGCTGCCGCTCCTTGTCCAAGATAAGCCTGGGTATTGTCAGCATCAAGTCTGGCCGCTTGTTGAAAAAATTCTTCTGCTTCACTTAAAAACTCATTTTGGAGAAAAAAATCTCCTAGGTCTATCCTTCCCCGGCTATAAACTCTCAAAACATCGGCTAGAAATAAATTCCGGTATTGACCCAGGCTCGCGCTTAAGGGATCGGTAAAGCCTGACCAAAGTTTTAAATTCTTTGCCACCGTGCTGGCCGTTGCTGGTCTGTCTTCGCCCAGATAATATTGCCAACTTAAACCATAAGGAAGCCAGTGTTCTGGCGACTCTGCAATTAATCTATCGGTGAAGATAGCAAAGCGCTGGTGATTTTTTTCAATCAATTCCTCCAAGTTTTGCTCATGGTCTTTTTTATCAGAAACTTCAATTTGAGGAAAATTTTTTTTCATTATCTTTTGATAAAAAGGCGCTGGCAAATGAGGATAGCTTAAAATAATCACATCTTTTCTTTCCTGTAAAACATCATGAACATACCAAGTATTAAAAACGGTCGTATCTGAAGAAAGAATTAAAATGCTTCCTTCGGGCAAAGGTTCTAATAGGTTCCGGCACATATTTTCGGCGGTAAAATCATTTTTCAAAATAGTAATTTTCTTAAAATTGTAAACCAGCAGACTCAAAGGAATGATGAAAAAAATTATTTTAAAACCGCTTAAAAAAATGTTTTTGCTGAAGGGGGAGAAATTAATTTTTTTTACCAGCTTTTCGGTTTGGTCATATATAAATTCTACCCCCAAGGCCAAACATAAAACCATCAAAATATAAGGTAGTATCAAAAACCTCTCAAAAGTAGCAACCATAAAATCATTAAGAAGCATAAAACTGGCATAAAAAACAAAAAACAGGCAAGTAAGTAAACTGATTAAGATAAAAGCAAAAAAATTCTTGTTTTTTTGATAAAGCCTAAATAGACCAACAGGAATTAAAACCAGACCTAAAAGGGTAAAATCTTCCCAAGATAATTTAAAAAACGCAAACAGGGCATAGAGTCTCAGTAGGGGGGTATTGCCCAGGTTACTATTGGCAATAAAAGTCCCATAATCTTTTCTTAAAACCAAATGAATTAAATTTTTTAAGTTAACCGGATTATCCCAACAAACTAAAGGTGTTTTCCGGCATGTCCATAGGGGATAGAGATAAAATGAAAGGCCAATGAGAAAAATCAAAACCAATGTAGGGACGCATCGTGATGCGCCCGCCTTGATACGTGACCAAATGCCTTTATTCTTAAAAATTAAATACAAAAACCCAGGGAATAATAAAAGAATGGTGTGATGATGAGCTAATGATAATCCCAAGAGCAAAAAAAACAGAATCAATCGTTTCCCTGCAGAAATGCAAGTTGTTGTGCCCGTTCGTCCAGAGGACGATCGGCCTATGGCCGAAAAAAACAAATATATCAACCCCAGCGCCAATAAATTATTTAAAGCAAAAACCTCGGCCAACTCCGAATACAACCAGAAAGGGTAAAGAAAGGCCAACATCAACGTCCCCAATAGGGCAACCCAATTGGTCATTTTTTTTAACAATAAATAAAATATGGCTAGGCTAGCGGCTGAACTTAAAGAAGAAATCAAACCCACCCGCCAAGCAGGAGTGGAAATTTTGAGCCCGTGAATTAAAAGGGAAGCGATTAAGGTATAAAAAGGATAGCCAGGTGGATGAGGGATACCCCAAACCCAAGCAGCGGTGACTAAATCACCGCTGTCTCCACCATAAATGCTTTTTATCTGCCAAAAGCAGTAAAAAATAAAAAAACCAAGGAGAAGGGCAAAAGCCTCTACTTTTTCTCTGGTACAAATCTTACTTGGCACACCAGTAACAACTGCCGCTGGTAAGACAACCAGAGGTATCACTTAAAGTACCGCCAGTTTGATTAAAATAGGTATTTGGCTCTCCTCTGACGGATTTTGACTCAGGTGCAAAACAAACTCTCGGGTCATCTCCAGTAGGGTCAGTTAAATAAATCTTTTTTAAATTACTTTCTGTCTTAAACTTATCTTTTAATTCGCCCAAGGCCACTAAAGATTGGATATAAGTTCCGGTAACGCTCGATAATAAAGTAGCATTAGGATTACTGGTTCCCCAAGGAAGTATTTCTTTAGAGGAATAATATCTTAGGGCAGCATTATAAAACTCTTCAATCGCGCTCCTTGTAGCCGTGTCTCTGGCTCTCTTAAGCTGTTCAATAGGATCCAAGGCGGCCATTAAACCTAAAGCCAGAATCCCTAAAATGGCAATCACAATTAAAAGTTCAATTAAGGTGAAACCCGATTTTAAATTTTTCATTTTTTATCTTTCGCTTTACTTTTCACCCCCTTCCCTCTTGGAGACAAGCTTTTTAGAATTGACTTGTCAAATTATATATGGGCGTGATGACTGACAAAACTATAAACCCCACTCCAATACCAAGTATTATCATCATAAGTGGCTCTATCGCGGTTGTCAAGCCTTTAATGGCCATTTCTGTTTCTTGTTCAAAATAAGTGGCAATTTTACCCAAAACCTCGCCCACTTTCCCGGTCTGCTCTCCTACGGAAACCATCTGAATCACAATCGGCGGGTATTCTTCGAATTTCTCCAAAGCAGAGGTTAAAGGCAAGCCTTTTTCCACCGCTTTGGCCGCTAATCTAATCGAGTCTTCAAAAATTACATTGGAGGCCGCCTCAGCCACAATATTTAATGATTCAATAATAGGCACGCCAGCATTAATCAACATTGATAAAGTTCGCGAAATTTGGGTTAAAACTACTTTACCAATTAACTTGCCTATAAGAGGTAGGTGTAAGAAAAAACGGTCAGAAACTTCTCTTCCATGTTTGGTTTTTCGCCATTTTCTGAAAAGAAAAAAGGCGGCTAAAACCATTAAAATTATCAGATACCAAAAGGCGGCCATAAATTTGGAAATATTAATCAAAATTTGAGTTGGTAAAGGTAATTGCGCTTCCATCTCTTGGTACATCTGGGTCAGTTTAGGCACCACATAAACCATCATAATAAAAGCCACCGCCACCATAGCGCCAATAATTAAAGAAGGGTAAAGAAGGGCGCTTTGCACCTTTCTTTTAAAAGCCTGTTGTTTTTCCAAATTATCAGCCAGCTGAGCTAGAATCTGGTCTAATTTACCGGCTGTTTCTCCGCTTTTCACTAAGGAAATATAAGTTTTAGAAAAAACATCCCGATGCGAACTTAAGGCCTGATGAAAAGTAGAACCTGCCTCAATCTTTCTGATAATATCACTTAAAATTCTGGTCATTTTTGACTGAGACTGCTCTTGAATAATAGTTAGAGAATTGGTCAGGGTTAAACCTGCCTTAATCATGGTAGAAAGTTGACGGGTAAATTCAGTCAGTTCCTTGCTGGAGATTTTTCTAAACAAAAGCAAAAAAGACAATCCCGGTCCTGTTCTTTTCTCCCCAAGTTTAAAAACTACTAAATTTTTCTCATGAAGTAAAATCAAGGCTTCTTTTTTAGAAACAGCTTCAACAATACCGGTGACGGTTTTACCTTTAAAAGTTCTAGCTTTATAACTAAACTTTCGCATTTATTTTCTCTCTCCTTTTAACATCCTAATCAACTCCTGAGGCCGTAAACTCCAGGCCAAAGCTGTTTCTTGAGAAATTTTGCCTAGGTGAATCCATTGAAGCAAGCTTTTTTCCATACTCAGCATCCCCATTTCCTGAGAGGTTTGAATAATATTATCAATCATATGGGTCTTTCCCTCTCTGATGGTGGCTTTGATGGCTGAAGTCGCCAATAAAACCTCCACCGCCGGCACCCGCTCACCGGCGAGGGTGGGTAATAGACGTTGGGAAAAAACTGCTTCTAAAGAATTAGAAAGCTGCATTCTCACCTGGGCTTGTTGATGTTCTGGAAAAACATCCACAATTCGGTCAATCGTCTGAGCGGCACTATTAGTATGTAAGGTGGTCAAAACTAAATGGCCGGTTTCAGCAATGGTTAGGGCGGCGGCAATGGTTTCATAATCCCTCATCTCTCCAACCAGAACTACATCAGGATCTTCCCTTAAAACCGAACGCAGGGCGATTGACCAGGAATGGGTGTCATAATGCATTTCTCTTTGTGAAACAATACTCTTCCTATTCTGATAAATATATTCTATGGGGTCTTCGACAGTGACAATATGTTCACTTCTGGTTTGGTTAATCTCTTCAATCACCGCCGCCAAGGTGCTGGACTTACCATGACCCGTAGGGCCAGTAACTAAAATAAAACCTGATTTAAGTTGAGTAAAGCGATGGGTAATCTTAGGTAAATTAAGTTCTTCGATAGTTTTAATTCTGGCGGGAATTAGCCTTAAGGCCGCCGCCAGCCTGCCTCTTTCAAAATAAGCATTGATTCTGAATCTGGCTTTATTTTCATGATTATAAGAAAAGTCAATTTCTTTATTATTTAAGAGACTCTCTTTTTGCTCCGGCGTTAAAAGGGAAAAAACTAAATTCTTTACCTCTTCAGGGGATAATAAAGCCTCTTGTGACAGGAGGGTAAGCGCCCCCTGGATTCTTAACATAGGTGCTGAATTTACCAATAAATGAAGGTCTGAAGCTTGGTATCTTATGGTAAGTTCTAAAAGTTGATTAATATCCAAGTTAATAAATCCAAAGCCCGAAATCCGAAATGCTAAACAAATTCAAAATTCTAAATTCAAATGATCAAAATGTTTTGAATTTTGAAAGTTAAAATTTAAATATTGTTTCGAATTTCGATATTCGAATTTCGAATTTAAAGAGCTCCTAGTCTCTAGAAACTCTCATCACTTCCTCAATGGTGGTTATACCTTCGAGTGCTTTTAAATAGCCATCTTGAGTCATGCTGATCATCCCTTCTTTTTGAGCTTGCGTTTCTATTTTTGAGGCCGGCGCTCTTTCTAAAATCAGATGACTGATTTTTTCTGTAATAGGTAAAACCTCAAAAATCCCAATTCTGCCGGCATAGCCTGTTTCATTGCACTCAGGGCATTTTTTTCCTCGATAAAGTTTAGCTTTTCCCGGCTCATAAGTAAAAAGGGGTCCCAAAACTCTTTTAATATTCTCCACCGCCTCTTGGGGCGGTAAATATTCTTCTTTGCAGTGAGTGCAGATTCTCCTCACCACTCTTTGACCTACCACACAAATCATCGCCGAAGCTAAAAGATAAGACTCAGCTTTCATGTTTAAAAGCCGAGGGATGGCTCCGGCCGCGCTATTGGTGTGTAAAGTAGAAAAAACCAAATGGCCGGTTAGAGCCGCTTGAATCGCCAGCGAGGCTGTTTCTTCATCCCGGACTTCACCCACCATGATAATATCTGGGTCTTGCCTTAAAAAAGAACGTAATCCTGAAGCAAAAGTTAAACCTGCACCTGGGTTAGTCTGCACCTGGTTTACCCCGGCGATCTCGTATTCTACTGGGTCCTCTAAAGTAATAATATTGACGCGGGCAGTGTTAATCTTAGATATGGCTGAGTATAAAGTTGTGGTCTTCCCCGAACCAGTCGGGCCGGTGACTAAAATAATTCCGTGAGGTAAAAAAACCGCCTGGTTAAGGTTATTTAAAGCCCGACCGCGAACTCCTAGGTCAGCCAAACTAGGCACGCCGCCAGTCTTCTTTAAAAGCCTCATCACGATTTTTTCACCATGAACCGAGGGTAGGGAAGAAACCCGTAAATCAACTTCTTCTACTCCGGATCTAAAACTGAATCTTCCATCCTGGGGCAGTCTTTTTTCATCAATTCTCATCCGGGACAAGATTTTAATCCGAGAAACTACCGCTTCATGAACTGAACGAGGCAAAACTAATTTCTCATGTAAAATACCATCAATTCTGTATCTAATGCGCGTTTTTTCTTCGTGGGGTTCGATGTGAATATCAGAGGCCTTAGCCTTAATGGCAAAATCAAGTAGAGTAGAAACAATTTTGGCAATCGGCGCTTCCCTGATAATTTTACCGATCTTCTCTACATCTAAAACTTTTCCTTCGATTTCTTCTTTGTCACTTTCTTTTAAGGCCGCCGTCACCTGGGTAGAAAGACTCTGCCGGTAATACTGATTAATAGCTTCTAGAATATTAGGCTTTAGACCTATGGCCGGCTTGATTCTTTTTTGAGTTTTTTGCTCTAAAAACTCAATCGCCTTTAAGTCAGAAGGGTCTTTCATCACTAATGACAACTCTTGTTTTTCTTTATCTAAAGCATAAGGAAAGCAGGCATAGCGCCGGGCCACTGATTCAGGCAGTAACCGAATCGCTTCAGGAGAAACACTGATTTCTTTTAAATCAACAAAAGGAAGATTAAAAAGTTCTGCCTTGGCCTTAGCCAATTCTTCTGGAGAGACAAATTTTTTCTCATCAATTATCTGTTCAAAAGTTTTTCCGCTATTAACATTTTCGAGCTTAATTTTATCATAGGCTATTTTATCAATCGCTCCCTGGCTAATTAGAACGTCTAAAATAGTTTTTGGTTCACTGGTTGGTGGTTGGGCAGAAACCATAATAATTTAATTAAAATTAATACACAAAATAAGCCTTTTCAGGCTCTGTCTGTTAATAGTCTGTTAATAATAATTATTGTTTAAATTTAGTATAATGTCAATATTAAATCTCAAAACTCAAGTCTCAAAACTCAAGTCTCAATGTAAAAACTTAAAGCTAAAAAGATTTAAAAATTTAAGTTTTGGTTTTGCGTTTTGACATTTGCGATTATATTGTGAATTCTTTTTTAATCACTAATGGCCATTATCAAAAACGAATAGAAAAAGCTAAAAAATTAGTTGGCTTTTGGGAACCACATCCTGATTTTCTTCTAATCCAGGCTCATCCCTCTGTAGGCATCCATGACATCCGTCAGATACAAAAATTTCTTTCCCGCCGGCCTTATCAGGCAGAAATTAAAGCCGTGGTTCTTGATAAGGCTGAACTAATGACTATTCCGGCCCAAAATGCTTTTTTAAAAACTCTGGAAGAGCCACCAGCCAATAGTTTAATTATTCTCTGCAGTCAAAACCAAGATCAACTTTTACCCACCATCACCTCCCGCTGCCAAATAATTAGACTAAAACTAAAAACAGAAATAGAAGTTGATGTAAAAACCTTAAACACTAAATACTCTTTTCTCACTACTGTCTTAAATTCTTCTTCTGGTAAACGATTACAATTAATCGAGCCTTATACTAGAACTAGGGAAGAGGCCATTAAATTCTGCCAGGGAATGATCGAGGTTATAAGGTTTCAAATAAGAAATAAACCAGCCAAAGACTTATCACTTATCACTTATCACTTATCACTATTCATAAAAACTCTTTCTCTTCTTCAGGCCAATGTCAATGTTAAGCTCACCCTCGAAAACCTGGTTATTAATCTCCCTCAAAATCAATAACTCATAACCAATAGCCTGCCTGCCGGCAGGCAGGCTCATTTCCTATTTCTCTTAAAATCCCTCTTGTCAGGGTCTTTTATTTTTGCTAGTATGAATAGGTGAAAGCAAAAACTTCTTTTAAACCCATTGGTAAATACACGGTTGATGAAATTACGGTCTTGGAAGGCCTAGAACCGGTTAGAAAAAGACCGGGAATGTATATTGGCTCCACTAATAGCCGCGGCCTTCACCATCTAGCCACAGAAATTATTGATAATAGTGTCGATGAAGCCATCGCTGGCTCTGCTAAAAATATCTACGTCATTATCGAAGCCAACAACCAATTAACTGTTTACGACGACGGCCGAGGCATACCGGTAGAGGTCCATAAAAAAACCGGTCTTTCTGGTCTAGAATTAACCATGACCCGTCTCCATGCGGGAGCCAAGTTTGACAACCGCGCCTATCAAGCCTCTGGCGGACTTCATGGCATCGGCGCTTCAGCCGTCAACGCCCTCTCCTTAGGAATGAAGGTGGAAGTGATTAGAAAAAATAAACTTTATGCCCAAGAATATAAAAGAGGCAAGCCCCAAACTAAAGTCTTGGAAAAAAAAGTGCCCAAAGAGAAAAAAGATTTTTATGTCTTTAACTCAGGCACTAAAACCAGCTTCACTTATGACCCAATCATTTTCAAGAAAAATCCTAAATTCAGCTTTAAAACCATCCAAAAATCTTTAAGAGAACGGGCTTATTTAGTCGCCGGTATTTTCTTCCATCTTTATGATCAAAGAAGCAATAATGAATGTCATTTTTACTTTGAAGGCGGCATTAAATCACTAATTAAGCACTTAAACAAAAGTAAAAAAGTTTTTCATCCTGTCATTTACTTCCAGCATCAGTTTGAACAAGATGATGATTTTCCTTTTCCCATTGGCGTCGAGGTGGCTTTACAATACAACGAAAGCTTCACGGAAAACATTATGTCTTTTGCCAACGTCATTAACACTCCGGATGGAGGCACTCATTTAACCGGTTTTAGAACTGCTTTGACCAAAGCTGTTAAAGATCATGCTCTCAGACAAGGCATTTTAAAAGGAGAAAAAAACGGCTTCGCCGGTGAAGACCTGAAGGAGGGCCTAACAGCGGTCATCTTCGTTAAAATGCCGGCTTCAGACATCCAGTTTGAATCCCAAACCAAAACAAAACTGAATAATGCTGAAGCCCAATCAGCTGTTTATAATGCCACCAAAGAAGCTTTAGACGTCTATTTTGAAGAACATCCTGCTGAAACCAAAAAGATTCTGGCTAAAGTCTTTTTGGCCGCTAAAGCTAGAATGGCGGCTCGGGCCGCTCGCGACGCCGTCGTCAGAAAGGGAGCCCTAGAAGGCATGACTTTGCCCGGTAAACTGGCAGACTGTCAGGAAAGTAACCCAGCCAAATCAGAACTATATATAGTAGAAGGCGACTCGGCCGGCGGCAGCGCTAAGCAGGGGAGAGACCGAAAATTCCAAGCTATCCTTCCTTTAGGAGGAAAAATTTTAAACACGGAAAGAGCCAGGTTAGATAAGATTATTAATTTTGAAGAATTAAAAGCCCTAATCATTGCTTTGGGCATGGGAATAGGGGAGACGCTCAATTTGGAAAAACTGCGCTATCACCGCATCATTATTATGTGTGATGCTGACGTAGACGGCGAACATATTGTCACTCTACTATTAACATTTTTTTATCGTCATCTTAAACCTATTGTTGACGCCGGCTACCTTTACGTCGCCATGCCTCCTTTGTATAAAATCCAATCAGGTAAAGAAATCTGCTATGCTTATAATGAAGAAGAAAAAGAAAAATTAACCAAAAAATTAAAAAATTACACCCTTCAACGCTATAAGGGTTTGGGTGAGATGAATCCCAACCAGCTTTGGGAGACAACCATGGATCCTAAAAACCGAACCTTAAAACAAGTGGCTATTGAAGAGGCGACTCAGGCAGATCAAGTTTTTAATATGTTGATGGGCGAGGATGTCCCGCCCAGAAAGCGCTTTATCCAAACACACGCGAAGCTCGCTACCTTAGATATATAAAAATAAACTTAAAACTCAAATGTCAAATTTAAAATCTAAATAAAAGATTTAAAGTTTTAAGATTTAGATTTTAAATTAATATGATGCTTTACATCATCGGTCATACTAAACCAGACTTAGATTCAGCGGTAGCAGTGGTGGCTTTAAAATACCTTTTTGACCAGGCTAAATGTTTTGGCTACAAAAACTCAGTTCCAGTTTTAGCTGGTCCAGCCAATTTTGAGACTCAAACTATTTTTCAAAAATTTAATACCCCTATTCCTCGGGTATTAAAATCTGAACAAATAAAAAATAGTGATACCTTTATCTTGGCTGATCATAATGAAGAATCACAAAGGCTTAAAGGGATTAAACCAGAACAAATTATTGACATCTATGATCATCACAAAGTTAACCTCTATTTAAGCCAGCCTATTTTCATTAATATCAAACCCTGGGGTTCAACTTCTACTTTAGTTGCCTGGTTTATGGAGATCAGTGATGTTAAGCCGGATAAAAACTTAGCCTCTTTGATGATCAGCGCCGTTCTTTCTGATACTCAAGGCTTTAAATCCAGCACCACCACTAAAACTGATAAAGATCAAGTAAAAAAACTCAATCAGATTGCTCAAATCAAAAACCTCGACAACTTGATTTTTGAAATTTTTAAAGCTAAGTCTAGTCTTAAAGGATTAAACAATAGACAAATCTTAACCAAGGATTACAAGCTTTATGATTTTAAAGATAAGAAAGTATTTATTAATCAAATAGAAACTGTTGCACAAGAAGTTTTGATCAAACAATCTGTTCAATTAATTAAAGATCTGGAAGATATTAAAAGGGGAATGAAACTTGATTATGCCGTTTGTCTGATTACTGATGTTCTTAAGATAAATAGCAAGGCACTGGTAGTTCAAGAAGATGAAAGTCTCATAATTAAGGCTTTTCCTAAAGCCAAAAGAATAAAAAATGGGCTATATGACATTGGCCCTCTGATGTCACGTAAAAAAGAAATTGCTCCGGCCATCGAAAAAGCAATACTTTAATTAATTAAAGTAAATAATTCGATTAATTAAACTGAAATCATGAAAGAAAAAAAAGAAAGCAATCAAGTTAATAACGGTAATCGTAACCAATCGCTGGTTAAAGCCGGTGTGGGTAAAGTTCTAAGCACCGAAATCACCGAAGAAATGAAAAGGTCTTATCTGGATTATGCGATGAGCGTTATTGTTGCTCGAGCCTTACCAGATGTTCGCGATGGCTTAAAACCAGTCCAAAGAAGAATCCTTTATGCCATGCAAAAAATGGGCCTCACCCACGTTAGCCGTTATACTAAATCAGCCAAAGTTGTGGGTGAAACCATGGGGAAATATCATCCCCACGGAGATATGGCTATTTATGATGCCTTAGTTAGAATGGCTCAAGATTTTTCTCTTCGTTATCCCTTAGTTGATGGTCATGGTAACTTTGGCTCAGTTGATGGCGATCCGCCGGCCGCCATGAGGTACACTGAAGTCAGGCCGAGTAAAATTACTAAAGAATTACTTCAAGACATTGATAAAAAAACGGTTAAATTCATTGATAATTTCGATGCTTCTCTAAAAGAGCCTGCCTATTTACCGGCTAAATTACCCAACTTACTCCTGATGGGAGCTGACGGCATTGCCGTCGGTATGGCCACTAAAATTCCGCCCCATAATTTAAGTGAAGTAGTCGAAGCCATTAAATTAATGATTAAAAAAGGTAAGGTAGAGCTTAGAAAAGAAATTAAAAGCATTAATCCAGAAAAAACAAAGGCTAAAGATCTTGTTGGAGAATTTAGATCTGATACTACCATTGATGATCTATTAGAACATATTAACGGACCGGATTTCCCGACGGCCGGAGAAATCTATAACTGGTCTCAAATTAAAGAAGCTTATACTACTGGTAAAGGCAAAATCACCGTTCGAGCTAAAGCTTTCATTGAAGAAACTAAGGGTGGGAAGTATAGAATCCTAGTTAAAGAACTCCCTTATCAAGTTAACAAAGCCAGATTAATTAGAAAAATTGCTGACCTGGTCAAAAACAAAAAAATCAAAGGTATTGCTAATCTTCGCGATGAATCAGACCGCCGGGGAATGCAAATTGTCATTGAGCTTAAACGGGAAGGCAAACCTAAGGCAGTCTTAAATAACCTTTATAAACATACGGAAATGCAAACCACTTTTCCCGCTAATCTGGTCGCTTTGGTCGACGGCACTCCCCAGTTAATTAACTTAAAAATTATTTTGACTGAATTCATTAAGCACCGGCAATTAATTGTCACCAAAAGAAGTCAGTTTGAATTGGCCGCGGCTAAAAACAGGGCTCATATTTTAGAAGGCTTAATGATTGCCTTAAAAAACCTAGACGCGGTCATCGAAACTATTAAACGTTCTCCAGATGCAGAAATAGCCAAAAAACGTTTGATGAAAAAATTCAAGCTCACGGAGATTCAGGCGACGGCTATTCTAGACATGCAACTGCGCCGATTAGCGGCCTTAGAAAGACAAAAAATCGAAGATGAGTATAAAATGATTCAAGAAACAATTGAATACTTAGTTGATCTCCTCACTCATCCCCAGAAAATCTTAAAAGTCATTGTCAATGAACTTGATTACCTAAAAAAAACTTATGGTGATGAACGAAAAACCAAAGTTTATAAAAAAGCTTTGGAAGATATCTCTGAAGAAGACTTGGTGCCTCAACAAGACTGTCTGGTAACCATCACTCAAACTGGCTATATTAAACGTCTACCCATCAATACTTACCGCAGCCAACGCCGAGGCGGCAAAGGCGTCACCGGGATGAGCACTAAAGATGCGGATGACATTACCGAAATTATCACCGCCAATACTCATGATAATATTTACTTTTTTACTGATCGGGGTAAAATCTTTTTCTTAAAAGTCTGGGATTTACCTGAAGGTTCGCGTCAAAGTAAAGGTCAGGCTATTATTAATCTGATTAATATTAACCAGGGCGAAAAAATTCAGGCAGTTTTACGACTAAAAAAAGGTACCACTAAACAATACCTTTTGTTTGTCACTAAAAAAGGCCGGGTAAAGAAAACGCCGATTGTTGCCTTTGCCAATATCCGTACCAATGGTTTAATCGCCATCAGGCTTAAAAGTGATGATCGATTAATTAAAGTTATTTCTACCAGAGGCAACAACCACATTATGCTTGTCACTCATGAAGGCAAAGCAATTAAATTTTCTGAAGAAGATGTCAGGTCAATGGGCCGGGCCGCCTCAGGCATGAAAGGCATTAGGTTAAAAGCAGAGGATTATGTGGTGGCCGCGGAAACTATGCCTAATAAAATTATTATTCCTCAAGATAAAAGAAGAAAATACTTCCAAGATCTTTTAGTGGTCATGGAACGTGGTTTAGGTAAAAGAACGCCGGTTAAACAATTCCCTCTCCAAAGAAGGGCGGGTGTGGGCGTAAAAGTAGCTAAGGTGACTAAAAAAACCGGTAAAATCGTTTCCGCCCTTTTGGTTCACCAAGAAATTAAACAAATCCTTATCACTTCTCGTAAGGCTCAAGTGATTAAATTGCCCCTTAAAAATATCCGTCAGTGCGGCCGGGACACTCAAGGAGTTATCTTAATGCGTTTTACCAAAGAAAATGATTCTGTTGCCGCCGTCACTTATTTAAGAAAAGACTAATAAAAAAATTATTAGTCTTTATCCCCCGCTCAAGAAATAGAGGAATCCAACTGATTGCCGCTGTGGAACTTTTGATGGACTTTTTTCAGTTGGGCATTGGTCACATGAGTGTAAATTTGGGTGGTGCTGATATTTTTGTGACCTAGCATTTCTTGAACGCTACGAATGTCAGCCCCTCGAGATAAAAGGTCAGTGGCAAAGCTATGACGTAAACCATGAGGGCTTATTTTAATTGGCAATCGAGCTTTATTAACATATTTTTTCACAATCCTTTGGACGGTCCGGACCGAAAGCCGCATTTTTTCGCCACCATCAGTGACCAAAACCTTACCACTCAATCTTATAAATAAAGGCTTCCATTTATCTTCTCTTTTAGAAAGATATTCTTTTAACCATCTAATCGCCCGTTCAGATAAAAAAACCACCCTGGACCGACCACCCTTGCCTATGACTCCAAATTCTTTGCTTGTAAAATTGAGGTGCTCGCGATCCAGTTTGACTAATTCAGAAACCCGCAGCCCGGTAGAAAATAAAGTTTCTAAAATGGCTTTATCGCGCAAGCCTTTTAAAGTGGAAATTGAAGGAGCTGATAGAAGTCTCTCAAGTTGTTCTTCATTAAGAAATTTTAAAGAGCGAGACTCGGCTTTAGGCAACTCAATCTTCTCCGCCGATAAAGTCTTGACATCATTTTTAGCTAAAAACCTCAAAAAAGACCTCAATGAAATTAAATGATATAACTGTGTAATTCTTTTTAAAGGCATACCTTTTGTATCCACGAAACGGGAAAGGTAAAGACGAAACTTTTTAATCACCTTCAAGTCAAGGTCGCACAATTTTTTCTGAGGTTCATTCTCTCTTAACCATAAAGAAAAACGCTTTAAATAATGTTTATAATTCCTAATGGTTA
>Ga0315545_1000996_pt1 | contig 29026 bp, 41 predicted proteins | sample SalMarSW160210MG_FD_203096 | JGI IMG/M metagenome (GOLD analysis project Ga0315545, IMG submission 203096) | Salt marsh sediment microbial communities from the Plum Island Ecosystem LTER, Massachusetts, United States - Salt Marsh Sediment SW1602-10 ...
GAGCTAAAAGTTATCTTGGAAAACAATATAAAATTTTAGCTATTGTGGCAATTGTCATCGCTGTCTTGCTTTCTTTTTTACTTAATCTTTTTACTGGAATTGCTTTTATTATTGGGGCAGTTTTATCTTCTTTTGCAGGTTATACTGGAATGATGGTTGCAACTTCTGCTAATGCACGAACAACAGAAGATTGTAAAAAAAGTTTACAAGCTGGATTAAAAACAGCTTTCTCATCAGGAGTGGTGATGGGATTAACAGTTGTTTCTTTAGGATTATTAGGAGTTACAGTTTTATATTTAATTTTTCAAGATTTAGCAATTTTATTTGGTTTTGGTTTTGGTGCATCTTTAATTGCTTTATTCGCTAGAGTAGGAGGAGGAATATATACAAAAGCTGCTGATGTTGGAGCAGATTTAGTAGGAAAAGTTGAAGCAGGAATTCCTGAAGACGACCCTCGAAATCCCGCAACAATTGCAGATAATGTAGGAGACAACGTCGGAGATGTAGCAGGAATGGGAGCAGATTTATTTGAAAGTTATATTCAAAGTATTATTGCAGCAATGACATTAGGAATAATTTTCTTTGCTTCTTCTGGTTCAAATATGGGAGTTTTATTTCCTTTAATGATTGCAGGTTTTGGAATTATTGCTTCAATTATTGGAACTTTTTTTGTAAAAGTCAAAAAAGGAAAAAGTGCACACAAGGCATTGAACAAAGGAATAATAATTAGTGCTTTATTAACAGTTGTATTTTCCTTCTTAATTGTTTATTTCTTTTTAGGTCTAAAAGATATTAATATATTTTATGTTATTCTTATAGGATTGGGAGCAGGTTTAATTATTGGATTTGCAACAGAATATTATACTTCAGATAAAAAGAAACCTGTTAAATCAATTGCTAAAGCATCAGAAACAGGTGCAGCAACAAATGTTATAAAAGGACTTTCAGTAGGAATGATTTCAACTATAATTCCTGTTTTAGTTGTTGTAATCGCGATTATTGCTTCATTCAAATTAGCAGGTTTATTTGGAATTGCAATTGCAGCAGTAGGTATGCTTTCAACTTTAGGAATAACTTTAGCTACAGATACTTATGGCCCTGTTGCAGACAACGCAGCAGGAATTGCAGAAATGTCTGGTTTAGGAAAAGAAGTTAGAGAAAGAGCAGAATCTTTAGATGCAGTAGGAAACACAACCGCTGCAATTGGAAAAGGTTTTGCAATCGGCTCAGCTGCTTTAACAGCCTTAGCATTATTTTCAGTTTATGGGCAAACAACAGGATTAACAACTTTAGATATTTTAAGTCCAGCAGTTCTTTCAGGATTATTTATTGGAGCATTACTTCCTTTTGTATTCTCTGCTCTAACAATGGATGCAGTAGGAAAAGCAGCATTATCAATGGTTAAAGAAGTTAGAATGCAATTCAAAAATAATAAAGATATAATGACTGGAAAAGCAAAACCAGATTATAAACGTCCTATAGAAATTTCAACAAAATCTGCACTAAAACAAATGTTGCTTCCAGGAATAATTGCAGTATTAACTCCAATTTTAGTTGGATTGATTTTAGGAACTTCTGCTCTTGGAGGATTATTAGCAGGAACAACAATTACAGGTTTCTTACTTGCAGTAGTTTTATCAAATGCAGGTGGAGCTTGGGATAATGCAAAGAAATTCATTGAATCAGGACACTTAGGTGGAAAAGGTTCAGATGCTCACAAAGCAGCAGTTATCGGCGACACAGTTGGAGACCCTGCAAAAGACACAAGTGGCCCTTCATTAAATATTTTGATAAAAATAGTTTCAATTGTAGCATTAATCTTTGCTATGATTTTGATATTGTGATTTTTATTTCTTGGTTTTTTTCTCAGGCTTCATAAAGGGAAATAGAATAATATCTCTTATTGAAGGTTGATTTGTTAAAAGCATGATTAATCTGTCTACACCCAAACCTAATCCTGTTGTTGGAGGCATACCAACTTTTAAAGCATTAATAAAATCTTCATCCATTTTTTGTGCTTCTTTGTCAATCTTTGAATTCTTTTCTTGTTCTTCCCAATATTTTCTTAAAACAACAGGGTCATTTAATTCTGAATAATTATTCCCCATTTCCCAACCATTGATATAAGGTTCAAATCTTTCTGCCCATGTTGGATTACCATCTTTTTGTTTAGCCAAGCCACAAGTATCATAAGGATAATCATAGATAATTGTTGGTTGAATAAGTTTTGATTCAACTATGTTTGCAAATATTTCTTCAATTGCAATTCCTCTTTTAAAAATAGGAAGATGAATTTTTAATTTCTTAAGTTTTTCTTTCAATTCTGAATCAGAAATTTTTTCAACATCAAAATTCCCATATTTTTTAATAGATTCTGCCATAGTCATTCTTTTCCAAGGTCTTTTAAGTTCAATCTCTTTGCCTTGATAGTTTATCTTGGTTTTACCAAGAACTTTTTTTGCAACATATTCCACCATCTCTTCAAATAAATCCATATTTGCAGTATAGTCATTATATGCCAACATTGTTTCTAAGATTGTAAATTCTGGATTATGTGTTGCATCAATCCCTTCATTTCTAAATACTCTATTCATTGCATAAACTTTTTCAAAACCCCCTGTAATTAATCTCTTTAAATAAAGTTCTGTAGATATAGAAAGATAAATTTTCATTTTTAATGCATGAAGAGAAGTTTCAAAAGGACGTGCAGAACCTCCACCATAAATAGGTTGCAACATTGGCGTATCAACTTCCAGATATCCTTTTTTATCTAAAAATTCTCTAATGGTTTTGATAATTTCTGATCTCTTCTTGAAGATATCTTTAACATCTTTATTCATAATTAAATCCAAATATCTTTTTCTATACCTTTCTTCTTTATCTTTTAATCCCTGCCATTTTTCAGGAAGAGGTAAGATGGCTTTTGTTAATATTTCAATGTCTTCAATTAAAATAGAAAGATGTTTTGTTTTTGTTTTGAAAATTTTTCCTTCTATTCCTATTATATCCCCCGAATCAATATATTTTTTGAAAATATTTATAGTTTTATTTGGAGTTTCTCCTTCTTTTAAAACAATTTGAATTTTTCCAGAATCATCTTCTAAGTTAGCAAAAATAATCTTTCCTAATCCTCTTTTTGCCATTAATCTCCCAGCTGTTTTTACTTTTGTTCCAATTTTAGACTTTAAACATCCTGCAATTTCATTTTTTTTGTCAAACTTATGAGGATAAGGATTAATTTCATTAGCTCTTAATTCTTCTATCTTCCTTTTTCTTTCATTAATTATTTGTTGTTCTCTTCCCATAAATTATCAAAAGAAAAATAGTTTTTATATTTAACTTAGAAAGATTTATTAATAACTTTTTATTAACATATTTATGAAAAAGAGGAAAATGAGAAAAGTTTCTCCTAAAAAAACTAGAAATGAAAAAATAAGAGTTCAGAGATGTAATTGCCGTCATGGCGCTTGTGGTGGAGGATTATACTTCATAGGATTTATAGGAGCAGCAATTTATTATATTCAGACAGCAACATCTTTTTGGACAGGAGTTTTAGGGTTTTTGAAAGCTCTTGTTTGGCCAGCATTTTTAGTTTATGAGTTGTTAAAATTTCTTTTGGGATAATTTTATTTTTTATCTAATTCTACATTAAGAAGGCCATCTGCAATTTGTTGAAAATTATCCCAGCGAGAAACATGTTTGTAAATTATTTTTTCAAACTTCTCTTGCAATTTCTGGACTCTCAAGAATAATTTAAGTAATTTTTTATTTCTTACTCTATATTCTCCTAGGAGTTGTTTAACAATTAATTCAGAATCCAAGAAACAAGTTATTTCTTTATCAGTATATTTTGAAGCAAATTCAAGCGCTTTAATTAATGCTTCATATTCAGCGACATTATTTGTAACAAATTTTCCTATTCTTGCAGAATATTTTGTAAGAATTTTTCCATTTTCTCTAACTAAAACTCCAATTGCACCAGGACCAGGATTTCCTCTTGCACCTCCGTCAGAATTTGTATATATCATTTTAAATATGCAAGGCTTTGAAAACCTTAAAACCCTGAAATCGTTCTGGTTTAATTTCTACATTTCTTATTTGAGCATGTTTAGGCCCCTTTTTGCAAAGTTCAATCATTTTATTCACTTCTTTAGCATTCCCTTCCAAGAAAACTTCAACTCGTCCATCTTCGAGATTTCTTACAAATCCTTTAATATTATACCTTTCTGCATTTTCTTTTATAAACCCTCTAAAAAACACTCCTTGCACTGTTCCAGTGATGTAAAGTCTTACAGATTTTTTCATATAAATTAAAATAAAATTCTCTTATTAAATATTTTGATACTATCAAATAGGTTGCATAACAAACTTTGCTTTAGCAAAAATATCTCTTCCATCTATTATTTTATACATGCCAATGAATCTATCTTTACAAAAAACACAAACAATTTTTTCTTTTTCAAATTTTTCTATTTTAATCAAATCTTTTTTATGAATTGGCTTTCCAGTAAAAATTTGTTTTAAATTATCTTCTTTAATTTTAACAATAGGATAAACCTCTGAAACGATTTCTGCAGGAATTATTATATCTCTCAGAAATTTTTCATTTCCTTTCTCAAATTCTTCAACAGATTTTTCAAATTCTTTTTTAGTAATACAATCTTTTTCTAAAAAAATTCCAGCACGAATTCTCCTTAACTTAATCATATGTGCTCCAATTCCTAACTCTTGTCCTAAATCATGAATCAATTTTCTAATATAAGTTCCTCCTTGACACTCAACTAAAAATGAAATATTTTGTCCTTCTTTCTTCAAAATTTTAAAATTTTTTATCTCTCTTTCCCTTAGTTGTCTTTTGACTCTTGATTTCACTGGAGGCATCTGAATAATTTTTCCTACAAATTTCTCTTTTATTTTTGCCCTAATTTTTTCCAAAGAAATATCTTTATGAATTCTCATTTCTCCTTCATATTCTTTATCTTCTCCAATAAAAAATCCAGTTAATTTACATGCACGATTTAATGCAATTGGTAAAACTCCTGTAACCATTGGGTCAAGAGTTCCAAAATGAGATGTTTTTCTCAATCCCAATTTTTTTTTAACATAATTTACAACATCAAAACTAGTAAAACCAGATGGTTTGTCAAAATTTATAATTCCAAATTCTAAAAGTTCTTGAATTGGCTTTTTCTGTTTTATTTTTTTAAAGTCCATCTAAAAATAAAAAAGAATTAGTTTTAAAGATTATCTAATCATAAATATTTATAAACATTTATTTCATTTTATTAAAAGGTGATACAATGGGATTAAAACTTCTCAAAAACATTCTTAATAAAAGAAAAGAAAACGGCTCAACAAATGCTGGCTTTATTGGAGGTATTCTAGCGGGAATAATTGTAGTAATCTTTTCTGTTGCAGTTATGATATTAAATAAAGAACTTCTTTTCCAGCAAATCACTACAGCTTTAGAACAATACAATATTTCAATGCCTGTAGGAACATTGTGGATTGTGAGTTTAGTTGCAATACCTCCGGTAATTGTTTTAATTTATTCAATAGTTGGAATTTTCCTTGGTGCAATCTTTCACAAATTCAAAGAAATTCATCCGATTCTTGTATTAATTGTAAGTGCAGCCTTAGGGGTTTTATGGGGATTAATCACAAATCTGCCTGCAAGTCGATGGAGCATAATGGCAGTTAATATATTTGCTTGGTTAGTTTTTGGAATAGTTTTTATTCTCCTTCGAAGAAAAAAAGGAGATTAAATGAAACATAAAATAAAACCATTAATAACTTTTTTTATTTCTCTTATAATTTTAGTCTCTCTGTTAATTTTAATTTCTTATTTAATTAATGTAAACTTAATTTTATTAGCCCCTCTTTACATGTTCACACCTTTTGTAGCTACAATAATTGCTTGTTTTATCAATAAAATTCCTTTCAAAGATTTAGGAATTTCTCTTAAATTCAACAAATGGTTTATTATATCTTGGCTTCTTCCAGTTATATTAATCCTTGCTATTCTTTTAATAAGCTTTCTCTTTCCAGGAATAAAATACTCTCCTACAATGCAAGGATTATTAGCTTATGGAGCCACACCTGAAAGTATTGCTCAAGGAGTAGAACAATACAGCAGATTTGGATTTCCTTCAATAATTTTTGCAATACTTTTAGCACTTATTGTAGGACCAACAATTAATACCTTATTTGCTTTTGGTGAAGAAATTGGATGGAGAGGATTTTTACAAAAAGAATTATCTTTCATGGGCTTTTGGAAATCTTCTCTTTTAATTGGATTAATATGGGGAATTTGGCATGCTCCGATTATTTTGCAAGGTTATAATTATCCTCAGCATCCTTTAATAGGTGTAGGAATGATGATAATTTTCACAGTTCTGCTTTCTCCTTTATTATGTTACATAAGAAAAAAAGCAAAGTCTGTTTTCGCATCTTCAATAATGCACGGAACAATAAATGCACTCGCAGGAATTGCAATAGCATTTGCAGTCGGAGGCAATGACTTGATTGTAGGAATCCAAGGATTAAGCGGATTCATTGTCTTAGCAATTGTTAATATAGGTTTACTAAAATTTGCAAAAATTAAATAATGGAAGAAAATATAATTACAAATTTAATATTATGGAGTTTAATAGGAATTTTTATTTTTAACTTATTTGTAATAATAGTATTCAGAACAGGTTTTGTTTGGAAATCAAGAAATAAAAAAGGTTTGCTGAAAAAAAAGCAATCCTTATTAGGATATTTGAGTATGCTCATTCTTCCAATAGGAATAATTTCTATTCAACTTTTATTTAGTTATTTTTCTTTTAACTCAACATTCAGTTTTACAAAAATTTTTCTTCTAAATTATTTACTCTATGCAATTCTATTTGTTTATGATACCTTTGTTATAGATTATATTACACTTTCTTTATGGAAACCCAAGTTCCTAAAAATTCCTAAAAACTTAAACTCAAAATCAATGAATAAACATATTTTAATCTCCATCCCTTTTGGAGCAATTATTGGATTAATAATAACTTTAATTAGTGTTCTTATTTTTTATTATCTAATATTATAAATTAAATCTCTCCTCTTAACCACTTTTTCCTCTCATTCTCTTCAAATTTTTCAATAGCATATCTCAAAGTTGTTCGCGGAATATTCTCATAATGCTCTTTCAAAAAACTTTTCAATCTTTCAATATCTTTTTTTCCAGCTTCTCTTAACATCCATCCAACTGCTTTATGAATCAAATCATGAGAATCACCTAATAATAATTCTGAAATTGCTAAGGCATCTTCAAATTCATTTTGCCTAATAAAACTAAAAGTAGAGACAATAGCAATTCTTCTTTCCCATAAATTTTCAGAACGCACTAAATCATAAAGAATTTTCTTATCCTTATCATACAAAAATTTCCCAATAATATTATGAGCAGAAGCATCTACCAAATCCCAATTATTAATATTCTTTGTATTCTTCAAATAAAAATTAAAAATATTTGCTCTGTCAATTTCACTTGCTTCTTCGAATTTATTTACCAATATAATCAATGCAATAAATCTATGTTCATGAATTTCAGAATTTAATAACTCCTGAACTTTAATCAAAGGCATTCCAGAATATTTCTTTGCAATTTTTCTCTGAAAAGGAACTCTAACACCAAGAAAAATATCTCCTTCACCATATTCACCTTTTCCTGTTTTGAAAAATCTCTGGAGAATTTTAGCCTTTTCTTCATCAGCAGATTCTTGAATTTCTTTTTTTAATTTTTCTAACATACTAAAGAAATAAATTTGGATTATAAAAAATTAATGTCCTCTTGAACTTTTATTATACCCTGCCTTTGCATTCTTTTCTTCTTTTGGTGATTTTGCTTTTACAGTGTGTTTGCTTTCCTTTGCTTTTGCCTTTTCAATTTCTTTTCCTGCTTCAACTACAGCAGCTTTTTTTTCTTTTTCTTCAACTTTCTCTTCTTTTGTTTGTTTTTCCTCCTTAGGTTTTTGCATACTTTCCTTTGCCTTTTGCATCATTGATTTTTTCTTTTCAACAATTTCTTGTGCTTTTTTATCTCTCTTTTCTTCCTTTGATTTCTTAAACTTCAATTTTTCAGGCATCTCTGCAAGTTCAACATTAACAATCTCCCCTTCCTTAATTGCCTTAACTTTAATTTTATGAGGAGGATTTCTTATTCCTCTAAACCAGACAAATTCATTTAAATATTTGTTCAATTTAATTTTCTTTAAATCTCTGTCATAAACTTTCATATGTCTTGCTAAAAATTCTTTGATTGTTCGAATAGCTTTGTTCGCTTTCTTATATCTCGGAACTTTTTTCACTTGTTTTCTCAAAGGAATAACATATTCTCTTTCAATCTTTTCAATTTTTGTTTCAATTTTTTTTGCCATTTTTAATTTTGATGATACCAAGGACAATTTGCTAAGCTCAATTTATCTTTTGGTTTACTAAGTTTATAATTGCACCTAAAATCAACATCCAGCGAGTTTAGAGCACATCTGCATAATGGGATTGTTTTTCCAGATTCATATATAAGTAATTCAACCTGTTGGGAATTTTTTTTAGAAAATGCGTATTCTCCATCTTTCTTTTCTCCTCTACATTTAACTTCTCTTACAAATTTAACTTTTTTTTCTATTTTCATTTCAACTCAATCCAACCTCCTCTTTAATTTTTTTAATTGCCTCAATAGATAACTCAAAAAATTCATCCAAGCTTATTCCAATCCCCTCAATTTCTTTAATATTTTCTCTTTTACAATTTGCTGCAAAACTTTTGTCCTTAAATTTTTTCTTTAAACCTTTAACTTCCATATCAGAAATTTTTCCTCCCCTCATTAATGCATAAGCATAAATAATTCCTGTCATATTTTCAGACGCAATCAAAGCATGTTCAACTTTTTCTGTTCTCTCCTTACTTGTAAATTTTGGAATCTCTTTATAACCATAAGTATGTGATTGAATTATTTTAATAAATTCATCATCAAAACCTTTTTCCTTTAAAATTTCAACAGCTTTTGTTCCATGCTCAGGCCAATCATTTTTTGTCAAAGACCAATCCACATCATGCAACAATCCGAGCATTCCCCAATATTCAACATCTTCTCCAAATTTCTCAGCAAGACTCCTCATGATTGCCTCACTTTCCAAATAATGATTCATATCTGACTTTTCCTGATGCATACTTTTCAATAGTTCTAATGCTTCTTCTCTATTAATTGGTAAATTTTTATTTTTCATTATCCAAAATGTGATTTTCTAATCTTTCGTGGTTTGATATGCAATTTAGTTCGTCTCCATGAACGTCTGTGTTTAGTTATACGAGAAGGATGAATTTTTTTACCCATTCCAAATTTTTTAAGCACAACCCATATAGGAGCCCATTTTGTTTGTCGAGCTTTTACTGCAAGTTTCGCCTTTTTCTCTGCGAGTGCTTTCTGTTTTTTAGGAAGTTTTACTTTTTTAATTTCAACAGGTTTATGTTCAGGAATATTCACTTTTGATTTTTTCCCTTTCTTTTGTTTTGTCATTTTCTTTTTCTCTTTTTTGATTTCTTTTTCTCTTTTCTTTGCCATTATTTAATTCCCTCCAAGAATTCTTTTCCCTTTTTAGTTAATTGTCTTCCTAGTTTTATTCCTTTGGCATTTTTTGCTATTTCTGTAAATCCCACTACATCTGCTTGTTGTAAAATAGTTCTGATTATTTTTCCACCTGCTTTTCTAAACTTTTCTGGTTTCATTCCTCTATCCTTTTTATTTCCATATTTTGTCCTAAGACGACTAATTCCAACAATTTTCTTTTTGTAAATTTGCCTCAAAATACTTGCAGCCCTTTTATGCCAGAAATCAGAATCTTCTATAGGTCTTTCTTTTCCTGAACCAGATTTAACAAATTCAGACCATTCAGGTTGCTTAAACTCAGCAATTTTTTTCAAGGCCTCAGCTAATTTTAAATTAAATTCTTGTGCACTTAATTCATATATTGGATTTATGTTTTCAGTCATTTTCTAATCAGGCATTCCTCTCGGAATTAGAATAGCATTGCTATTTAACCTAAAAATTAAGGAGAATTAGAATTTATAAATTTTACTGATTGAATGCTCCTTCATTTTTTGCATAATAAATAATATTTATAAGATCTGTAATCAAGATATTTCTCTGATTTTTACATCTTTTAAATAACAGATTCACTAAAACTTTTTTTCCTTTTTCTGTTTTTTGTGCAATGCTTCGAGCTTCAGATTCAGAAAATATAAATAGGGGACATATAAAATCATATAATAAAGCATATTTTCCAGATGGGCCTCTTGTTATTATCACTCCTTCTTTATTTCTATATTTAATTGGCCAATATGCAGGAGGATTTGCACCAATAGCCAGATTCATAAGATTATAATCAATATTTTCTTTATATTAATTATTATCTCTCAAAATATATTATCTCATATCTCTTCGCCATTTCTTAAGGATAATCTTAAAACCAATAATTTTTGCAGTATAATTTTTACCAAGTTTCTTCAAAATTTCTTCAAAATATTCTTTCACTTTACTTTTGTCATGCCCTGCACTTTTCAAAACAGAAATCCTAACATTTCCATGTTTCTTAAAATGACTTTTCAAAGTTGAAATAAAATTCTCTGTAATTCCCATCTTTCCTAATTGTATTTCTGTGTAAGACATAATAAAATTAATTTCAAGAAGTTTTTATATTTTTAGAATTATAATTTCCCAATCTCTTTTTGATTTTTGTTTATTTGTTCTAATTCTTTCTTAGATAACTCTTTTTTTTCCAACCAATATTCTCCTTTGTAGGGATCTCTTTGAAAATAACCAAAATTAATTAACTCTCGTCTAAATAAAATAAAATCATCAACATCAAAGGATTTAATCAATTCATTTATTTCCTCTTCTGAGTATTTTTTATTAAAAGAAAACTTCATTGCAATTTTTTGTAGAATCTTTTGCTTTGCTAAATCACTTCTTGGAAGAACTATCATTTAGAAAACCTCTCAATCTCCCTCTTCTTAATATTAATAACTTTCACTTTTCCTTTTATTCTCCAGGTTCCTGGTTTTGCAAAAATTGGCTTTTTAACATTTTTCCCAGAAAACACATGCATTTCAACATCTTTTTTATTATCTCTCCAATCCTGGCTTTTAGAAGCACAAATTATTCCTGCTTCTTTTATATCTTCTTTAGAAGGATTCAATTTCTCAATAACACAAAAAGGACTTCCAGGCACAACCGTATGCAAAATAATATTTTCTTTTCCTTTGAACTTTTTAACAAGCTCATCATTATTCTCTGCATTTCTTCCAAGCAAAATTTTCGTCCCTGATTTTAAAATAAATTCTCTGAATTTCATGTCTTAATAAACAAATTTATTCTTTTATATTTTTGCACACAAATTCTTAAAAACATTCTGAAACTTTCTTAATAATGCAATTAACAAAAGGGGAAATTTTAGAAAAACATTTAGGAGGAAAACTTTCTGTTGAATTAAAAAGACAATTAAAAAACCAAAAAGATTTGAGCATTGCTTACACTCCGGGTGTTGCAAAAGTTTGTCTTGAAATAAAAGAAAATCCTGATTTAATTTATGATTATACTATCAAAAAAAATTCTGTGGCGGTTGTTACTGACGGCACTGCAGTTTTAGGTTTAGGAAATATTGGTGCAAAAGCAAGTATTCCTGTTATGGAAGGAAAAGCAGTTTTATTCAAAAGATTTGGAAAAATAGATTCCTGGCCTGTGCCTTTAGAAAATGTAAGATTAGAAAATGGAAAAACAGATGCAAAAAAAGTAATTGAAGTAGTAAAGCAGATTGCTTGTATGTATGGAGGAATAAATTTAGAAGATATTGCAGCACCAGCGTGTTTTGAAATTGAAGAAACTTTAGAAAGAGATTTAGAAATTCCTGTTTTTCATGATGACCAATGGGGAACTGCGATTATTGTTTTGGCAGCAATAAAAAATTATTGTATTATTTCAGAAAAGAAAATTGAAGATTTGAAAATTATTGTAAATGGTGCAGGTGCAGCAGGAATTAGGATTTGTGATATGTTAAAAAATGCAGGAGCACAAAATTTATTTTTAGTTGATAGTAAAGGAGTTATAAATAATTCAAGAACAAATTTAAATCCTTACAAGAAAAAACATTCTAGGGAAACAAACTTGCAAATTCTTTCAGAAGTAATTCAAAATGCAGATGTTTTTATTGGAGTTTCAGTTGCAGATTGTTTGACAAAAGAAATGGTTCAAACTATGAATGAATTCCCAGCAATTTTTGCAATGGCAAATCCAAATCCAGAAATAACTCCTGAGCAAGTTAAAGAAGCTTTAGGAGATAAATCTTATATTATGGCGACAGGACGTTCAGATTATCCAAATCAAATAAATAATGTTTTAGGTTTTCCATATATTTTCCGAGGAGCTTTAGATGCAAAAGCACGAAATATAACAATGAAAATGAAAATCGCTGCATCAGAAGCATTGGCAGAACTCGCACGCGATCCTTTTATTCCAGAAGAAGTCAAGCAAGCTTATAATCGAGAATTTAAATTTGGAAAAGATTATATTATTCCAACTCCTTTTGATCCAAGATTATTAGAAAAAGTTGGTGGTGCTGTTAGAGAGGCTGTTGAGTAATTTTCATTTTAATTTCTTAACATAATAATTACATTTTTCTTTAACTAATTTCTTTCTTCCTTTTTTATCTAATTCATACCATTTCTCTATAATGGTTCCTTTGCCCCAATCTTTATATCCTCTTCTTTCATAAAGTTTTTTAAGAAAATCATTATCTTTTTCAACAGACAATCCAATTCTTGTATATCCTTTTTTTCTCGATAAATCTTCTGTAAAGTTAATTAATTTTGTTGCAATTCCTTTTCTTCTGTATTCTTCTTTTACACCAAGGGATTCAATGTGAGAACAATTTTTCAAATTATTTCTAATCCTCTTTTCTTGCTTTTTTAATTATCATTTCATTAACCAACCATGCACAATTGCTAAACATTTCTTTTGATTCGGCCATTTCAATTCTTTAATCGCTTTTTCAAATTCCAGCCATTTGTAATCAGAATGTTCTTCTTTGTCTAATTTTATTTTTCTTTTTTTAACTTCAACAGCATATAATGAAAAAGTTTGTCCAATAATTCCTGGTCTATCTCGATAAATTTTGTTATATTTATATTTTCCAGAAATATTAAACTTTCTCATTTTTAAAATATCTAAACCAGTTTCTTCTTTAAGTTCTCTTTTCACCGCACTCCTTTTTGTTTCAAGAAATTTAACTCCCCCTTTTGGAAATTCCCAACCTTTCCAATGAAGTTTTCTTTTCAGAATTAAATAATAAATCTTATTTTTTTCTCTTGCATAAATAACAATAAAAATAGCTTTTCTATATTTCATTCTTTCCATTTTTCCAAAGCCTCTTCAAGTTCAACATGAGTTTTTGCATATTTTTTCAAAGAAATCTTTTTCAAAGTTGCATCAACTGCCTGTCTCATTGCCCGTGCTCCTGCTTCTGTTCCAAATGGATGACCATGAATTCCTCCACCTGCCTGAAGCACAATATCTTTCCCCATAAAACCCATTATCTCAGGAACAATTCCAGGATAAACTCCTCCTGACGCAACACCAAAAACAGGCTTCACATTATACCATTTTTGGTCAAGATAATTTTTTGTTTCCTTTGTAAATCTTCTTTCCATTTCTTCTTCAATATGCAAAACCTCATCCTTGCTTCCTGACATTTTTCCATAAGCAGTTCCTATATGCAAAGTATCAACTCCCACCATTCTCGCAAGTTGCGCAATTACTTCCATACCCATTCCAAATCCTTTTTTGTCTTTATTCTCAATCCTGTCAAACATTGCATGCCCTGCACGATGCGCATGAATCGGAAGTTTTGTAAAATTCCTTGCTGTCTGAAGAGCTGCCCAGCCCAAAGTCAAAATATCAAGCATAATATAATTCCCACCATTATCCTCGACAAACTTAATTCTTTTTTTCATCTCTTCTGTTTCTGCTGTGCAATTCGCAAGATAAACTTTTCTCTCACCGGTTTTTTTCTCAGCCATTCTCATAGCTTTCAAAGTTAATTTAATTCTCTTGTAAAAATTATTAAAACTCTGGCTTCCAAGATTTTCATCATCCTTAACAATATCACAACCACCTAACCACGAATAATATGCAATATCTGCATGTTGTTCTGAAGTCAATCCAACTTTTGGTTTCACAATTGTTCCTACCAAAGGCCTGTCATAAACTTTCAAATATTTTCTCACTCCAGAAATTCCAAATCTCGGTCCCTTGAAACTCTTTAACATTCTCTCAGGAATATTAACATCTTCCCAAAATAATCCTTCCACAGATTTCATCCCATAAACATTTCCTCCAACACTGGACAAAATATTTGGCAAATTTCCTAATTCAAAAAGTTCAATAGGATATGCAATCTTTATTCTATTCTTTTTCGAACTAATTGAAAAAACTTTTGGACTAAGAGTCTTGCCAATTTCTTTATTCATTGTTTTTACATCTGTCCATGTCCCAACACTGGATTCTCCTGCAACCATGCTAGCGGCCTCTTTAATATTAAACTCCTTTGAAGGAAAAACTCTGAATTGCAGGACAAGGTCTGTTTTTTTAGGACGATATTTTAAATTTATAAAACTCTTATATTTGTATGCTTCATTCACCATTTTATTTTAAACAAAAATTTCTTCTCTTATTTTTTTCTAATCTCAACACCTTTTTTAGTATCACTTAAAATAAATCCAAGTTTATTAATTTTATCTCTTAACTCATCAGATTTTTTCCAATCTTTTTCTTTTCTTGCTTTTTCTCTCTTTATTACTAAGTCATTAATCATAGTAATTCTAAGATTATCTTTGAGACCTATAGATTCGTGTAAATAGATATTGTAAATTTTCCCTTTTGTTTTAATTCTTTCTTTTTTATATTCTTCTTTACCCAAATCCAATCCAAAAACTCTGTCAAAATAAATAGCAAGTTCATATTTTTCTGCATTATTTAATTTGTCTTCTCGTAAAATTTCCCACATAAATGCAAGTGCCTTTGGCGAATTTAAATCATCATTAATTATTTCTAAAAATTGTTTCTTTGCTGTTACAATATTTTTCTTATTTTTTTTCTGCTTGCTCTTTTTTATCTTTAAAATTATATTTTTTAATCTTTCATAAGAATTTTGTGCTGACTTCAGAATTTCCAAAGAAAAATTTAATGGCTTTCTATAATTTGTTGTAAGACACATATATCTAAATACTAAAGGCTCAAAATCTTTTTTTTCTAATTCAGAAATGGTATACAATCCTCCTTTACTCTTACTTACTTTTTCCCCTTTGAATGTAAGAAAAGCTCCATGAAGCCAGTAATTGACAAATTTTTTTCCTGTTGCAGCTTCTGATTGAGCAATCTCATTTGTATGATGAACAGGTATATGGTCTTCCCCACCAGTATGAATATCAAAAGTTTCTCCTAAATATTTCATACTCATTGTAGAACATTCAATGTGCCAACCTGGAAATCCAATTCCCCATGGAGATTTCCATTCCTGTTGTCTTAATCCAGGCTTCCCAGAAAATTTCCACAAAGCAAAATCTGTTTTATTCTTTTTTTCACCAACAGCAATTCTTTTCCCTGCCTTTAAACCTTCAATTTTTAATCTTGCAAATTTTCCATAATCTTTAAATTTACTTGAATCAAAATAAATTCCGTCAGAAGTTTTGTAAGTATAACCTTTCTTTTCTAATTTTTTAATTAATTCAATTTGCTCTTTTATATGTTCAGTCGCCTTGCACCAGATATCCGGTTCAATAATATTTAATTTCTTAAAATCTTCTCTAAAAATTTTCCAGTAACAATTTGCAATATCCTGCGCATTTTTTCCCTCCCTCATTACTGCTTTTTCCATTTTATCTTCTCCAGTATCTGCATCACTTGTTAAATGTCCTACATCAGTTACATTCATAACATGTTTAACATTATAACTATTATATCTCAAAACTCTCTTCAAAATATCAGAAAAAATATAAGTCCTCAGATTTCCAATATGCTGATACCAATATACCGTCGGTCCGCAACTATACATCCCAACATGCTTGTTCTTAATTGGAACAAAAATCTCTTTTTTTCTTGTTAAAGTATTATATAATTTCAAAGACATAAATAACTTAAGAAAAAGCAATTTAAAAATTTACTTTATTGTAACAAAAATTTCTCCTCCTGCATAAGGAGTACCTTTTTTATCAACATTGATATAATAAATTATTGTACAGAGTGGTGCTGTTTCAGGTATATCTAATTTTACTAATCTTGGAAAATCTAATGCACTACCAGGACCTAATTGAAAACTACCTGAACCTCCAATCAAAAATTTCTCTGCTTCTTCTTTAGTTAATGAACCACATTTTGAAACATCATCAGCAGTAATTTCATAAGTAAATTCTGTAGCTTCTACATCTTTATTTAAAACAGAAAATGCAAAACCTTTTGGGTCATCTCTTTTTTTTATAGTTATATCTCTTGAAGTAGGATAAATAGCAAGACTTTTGCCTTCGTCGCTAAAAAGTTTTTGAATTTCATTCTCAACCTGAGTATTAATTTGATCAATTGCTCCTGTTGCCCCTCCAAAAATTTTTTGAACTAAAAAAACTCCAAGAACCAAAACACCCATTAGCAAAACTATAGTTACAATTGTTCCAACACTCATCTCCATTGCTGCCTTTTTATTTAGAACCATTTTAACTTGATGGGAAATTTTGTAATTGATCTTGAAAATTATTTAGTATTGAAGGTCCATAGATAAACCAAAGAATACTTAATATAAATCCAACTGCATTCAAAATTAATCCTGCTTTTCCTATTTTTGTAGGTTTATTTTTTTGTTGAATTATACAAAAAATAAATCCTAAAATTGACATTGGAATCCCAAAAATTCCTGAAAATAATATGCTCAAAATTCCTAAAGTAAATCCAGATGCACCTAAAGAATTTCCTTGAGTCATTAATTTCTTGGGTTTGTTTGTTTTTTCTTCTTTTTTTTCAGCACTCTTTTTTTTCTTTGCCATTTATCTAATTTAATTGTTTTGTTTTTATAAATGTTTTTGCTATTCTAGTTTTTCTACCAGTGTAGTTTCTTTTTTAGAAAAAAAGAAACCCAATGGGACCTCTGGGAGTCGAACCCAGCACACCATGATCTTCAGTCATGTGCTCTCCCGCTGAGCTAAGGTCCCTTTCTGTGGGCTTAGCGAGTAAATGCGTTTTAAACATTTCTACCATCGTAGTTTCTTTTCTAAAGAAACCCGTGAGCTAAGGTCCCTTACAATTAGAATAATTAATTTTATGCTTTTAAACTTTTAGAATTCCAACATAACATAATCTCCTTCTACAAACTTATATTTTTCTGAAAGTCCAGCATTTATCTCAAGAACATATCTTGTTTTATTAAAATAAAAAAGAGGACACTCTTCTTCGCAAGGCTTTACATTTTTTATAATTTGAGTTATTTCTTTTTTCTCATTTATTCCAATAAGGTCTAAATCAAAATTCATATCTTTCATCCAAAAATTTGAAGAAGATGCAGATTCAAAAACAAATAACATTCCTTCATTCTCCTCCAGAAAATTTCTTTCACTTAATCCTTTTGATTTTAATTTAGAAGTATCTGCAATTTCAACATCAAAACATTTTTTATTTTCAATACAAATTTTCTTTTCTTTTTGCAAAGATTTTATTCCAATAATCAAAAAAATTCCTACTAATATCAAAATTACTCCAACAATCAAGATCTTTTTTCTTTTCATTAAATCAAATAAAGAATCTTAAATAAAAATGTTTGTAAGTTGGGAATAGGCCACCTTCTGTCGAACTTCATAATTGAACAGTTCGTGTTAACATTCCACTATGCGTCATAATTTGACTTGCACCAGTCAAGATGCTCGTTTCATCAAATCTCATTTTTCAAAGTTCAGCGCATACATCATAACTCTAAATGAGCTGTGTCGTTTCTGTAACAGAGCTTTGCCTCGCGACAATTCATTTTCATGAATGACTTATTAATGGTGGGCAGACCTTCCTCAGAAATCAATATCGTTATTCATCGACATTTGACAATTTAATGCCAGATTCCCGAAATTAACTACCCAACTTACAATTTTAGATAAAATAAGAAGTTTTTAAGAGTTTCTGTTTCATAAATTTCCAACATCTTCTTTAATCATCTCCACAATCTCTGGAAATTCTTCAATTTGAAAATGTCCATTCTTGTTTTCATAAATTTTAATTTTTGCATCTGGCAATTTTGTTTTATATTTTTCAGCATGACTAACTGGAACACATTCATCATCTTTTGAGAAAATTAAATTAACATTCTTGCAATTTTCCATAATTTTAGATAAATCTTCTCCTAATTCAAATCCTCCGACTAAGTCTTCTCCAATAATTGAATTATCAAAAGGAGGAGCAATTAAATAAACAGAAAGAATTTTCTTTGGAAATTTATTCTCAGATAAATATTTAGCTAAAAAAATTGCTCCTAAAGAATGTCCAACTAAAATTATATTATCTTCTAATTGCTCCATGTATCTTTCAAAGTGAGTTTTCCATTCTTCATATTTGGCATTATCCTGCAAAGGCATTCTTGGTTTAATAATATGAAAACTTTCTCCTAAAGAATTTCTCAAATAATCATCATCCCATTTGATTTTCCTTTCAATAGTAACATCTCTGTTTTTCAAAAAATTCAAATAATTCTCTTGATTCTTAAAAGTCATTCCTCCATGAACAACAAATACTTGTGTCTTTTTCATTAAATTTCTTAAAAACTATTTTATTTAAGCCTTTCTCTCCCCATTAAATTATTAAATCCTTTTAACTTAATCTTTTAATGCAAGAGGTGAATCATTATTATTCTAAATCAAAAGAGGAAATTTTTAAAAAATTTAACACTTCTGAAAAAGGTCTGACAAATCAACAAGCACAAGAAAAATTAAAAGAATATGGTAAGAATCTTCTTAAAGAAACACATAAATTAAGACCTCTAAAAATTCTTCTTGAACAGTTTCATTCTTTTTTAATCTATATCTTGATTATTGCTATTGCAATATCTTTTTTTATCAATCACCTTGTTGATGGAATTGTAATCTCAATAATTGTTGTTTTAAATGTTACAATTGGTTTTTTTCAACAATATAAAGCAGAAAAAGCTGTCAAAAATCTTAGAAAGTTAATCATTCCAAAATCAAGAGTTATTAGAAATGGAAAGTTTATTGAAATTTCTTCTTTAGAATTGGTTCCAGGAGATGTTGTTTTATTTAACCCCGGAGATAGAGTAAATGCAGACTGTAGAATAATTGAAGATGAAAACTTGCAGGCAAATGAGGCAGTTTTAACTGGAGAAAGTTTACCTGTAAATAAAAACTCTAAAATTCTTTCTAAAAAAACATCTTTGCCAGAACAGGAAAATTTGCTTTTTGCCGGAACTCAAATAGTCAGAGGAAATGCAAAAGCAATTGTTGTTTTAACAGGGATGAATACTACTTTTGGAAAAATTGCAGGAGGATTGCAAGAAATAGAAATTCAAAAAACCCCTATGCAAAAAAGATTAGACAAATTTTCAAAACAAATAGGGATTTTCATTTTAGTTTTTGTTGCTTTAGTAATGCTTCTTGGAATAACTGAACATTTTGAAATAATGGAAATGTTTTTGACTGCTGTGGCATTAGCAGTCTCTGCAATTCCAGAAGGACTTCCTGCAGTTCTCGTTATCTCTTTTGCTATCTCTTCTTTATTAATGTCAAAGAAAAATGTAATAATCAGGAGACTTCCTGCAGTAGAAAGTTTAGGCAGTGTCACTGTGATATGTGCAGATAAAACCGGAACAATGACTGAAGAAAGGATGGAGGTTCAGGAGATTTTTGTAAATAATAATTTTTACATAAAGAAAAACAAAGAGCTTTTTTTCAAAAATAAAAAAATAGATTTAAAGAAAAACAAAGAATTATTCCAATTATTAAAAACAGGTGTTTTGTGTAATAATGCAAGGTTTGAGTCAGTAAATGGAAAGTATGAAATCTTTGGAGATCCTACAGAACAGGCATTAGTTTCTATAGGTTTAGATTTAGGTTTAAATAAAAAATCAATGATTGAAAATGAACCAAGCGTAAAAAAATTTGAATTTGAATCTAAAAGGAAAATGATGTCTATTGTTAGAGATAATGGCAGAAACAAAACAATGTATTCTAAAGGAGCTCCTGAAAAGATAATAGAGATCTCAAGTCATGAACTTCTTGAGGGTCAGATAAAAAGATTAACTCAAAAAAGAAAAAAAGAATTATTAAAAAAATTAAAAAAATTAGAGGGAGATGCGTTAAGGGTTTTGGCATTTGCATATAAAAATTTTAATAAAAAAGAAAGACCAGAAGAAAAAGGCTTGATTTTTTTAGGGTTTGCAGGAATGATTGATCCCCCAAGAAAAGAAATTAAAGGAGCAATTAAAGAATGTTCAGATGCAGGAATAAAAATTAAGATGATTACTGGGGATTCTGCATTAACTGCCACAGCAATTGCAAAAGAGATTGGAATTAAAGGAGAGGCAATAACTGGAAAAGAATTAGAAAAAATGGATGATGCCACATTAATAAATTCTATTGGGAAGATCTCTATTTTTGCACGAACTACTCCTCATCAAAAATTAAGAATAACAAAAATTTTACAGCAAAAAGGAGAGGTAGTTTCAATTACTGGCGATGGAATAAATGACGCTCTTGCATTAAAATCAGCAGATGTTGGGGTTGCTATGGGAAAGAGAGGAACTGATGCAGCAAGAGATGTATCTGATATTATCTTGATTGATGATAATTTTGCATCAATAGTTGAAGGAGTTAAACAAGGACGAACAACTTATGAAAATATTAAAAAGTTTACAAAATACCTTTTAGCTGTAAATTTTAGTGAGATATTTTTAATCTTATTTGCTTTAATAATGGCTTTTATCTTTCCTTCAACAAATTGGTTTTTGCCTCTTCTTCCACTTCAAATTTTATGGATAAATCTTATCACAGATTCCTTTCCTGCATTAACTCTTGCAATGGAACATTCAGATGAAGTTATGAAATCAAAGCCAAAAAAAGAAAAAAGTATTTTAGATAAAATATGGAAATTTATTATTATTGCAGGAATTCTCGCTTTTATTACAGAATTGGCTATTTATTTATTTGGGATTTTAAATAATCTTCAAATACTCAAAGTAAGAACAATGATTCTAACAACAGCAATTTTCTTTGAACTATCTTTTATTTATTCTTGCCGATCAAAAAAACCTTTGCTAGAGATAGGGATATTTTCAAATAAATGGTTAAATTATGCTATACTTTTTTCAATAACATTACATTTAATCTTAATCTATACTCCACTTGCAAATCTCTTTGGGATTGTCCCCCTATCTTTCAAAGATTGGATTTTCATTTTGCCTTTCGCATTATCTGGATTAATTATTTTTGAATTAGGTAAATATATTAAAAGAAAACTAAAACAAACTGATTAAATAAATAATAATTAAACCAATTCCTGCACCAAAAAGACAGCCTGCCATTTTACCTAACATAGTTGACATAGCTGTCCTTAAATTATCAATTTTTAATTCTCTTTGGTGCTCTGCAATATATCCTTCAAATAAGCCTCCAATTCCATCTGTTATTGTATTTCCAGCAGCTCCTCCAATTATTGCTCCAAATATTCCTGCATAAGTGCCCCCCAAAACAGCAGCAAATACAAGAACCCCATTATCAATTAATCCAAAAATAATATCTGGATAAACTGCATTTATCTTTATTTTAAATAAACCCAATAAAATCAGATTTACTATCCCTAAGCCTATGAAAGAAACTCCAATAAATTTATTATCAAAAACAAAATAAGAACTAATAGCTATGATTAGAATTGACAAACCAATAAAACTTGTTATTGCTTTAAATAGATGGTGATCTAACCTCTTCTTCATAATACAAAATTGATAAAGAAGTTTAAAATATTTACTAATTATAAAAATAAGACCATACAAATCTTTAAAAATCCATTTTACTAGAAAGTTTTATGTTAGTTAAATATTGGAGCACTTTTTCTATTAATTAAATTTGTAAGGAGGATAAAATGAAGTTATATGTAGGTAATTTACCTTTTAGTGTTGATGAAGAAGGGTTAAAAAAACTTTTTGCAGTGTATAATCCTGAAGAAGTTACTCTTATCATAAACAAGTTTTCAAACCGGTCTAAAGGTTTCGGCTTTGTAACAATTGCAGATGAAGAAACTGCTAAGAAAGCATTAGCTGAGATGAATGACAAAGAAGTTGAAGGCAGAAAACTAAAAGTTAATGAAGCAAGACCAATGGAAGAAAGACCCCCAAGAAGAAATTTTCAACGAAGAAGATTCTAATAAATTTATAATGTTAGGGTGGTTCGTCTTTTTCCATTTTTCTCTTTTTATTTATTTTATTATGCTGGAAACAAATTATTTGTTTCCAGTGAAGCTGATAGAGGTTATTTTATATATTCTTGTATAAAAATTTCTTTATAAACAAACAGAAATAAAGATATAGAATAATCCTATATTTTTCTATAATATAAAACTTTAAATAAGTCTGACAAATTCCAATTCTATGCTGTTTTACAATTTAATTGTAGAAAATAAAGAATTATTGAAAATAATTTATGCTTTAATAATAACTATAATTTGTTTTTTTATAGTAATCAAAACAAACAAACTCTTTAAGATTAGCTCACATCAGGGAATTAGATACCTGAGAAATGCTTTTTTATTCTATGGGATGGCTTTTATTGTAAGATATTTTTTTGGAGTATTGCATTTTCACAATTCTTTAGGAAATATTTATAGTTTTTTAATAAAAGTTTTTTTTGAATCTTTTATTATTATGGCAGGATTTTTTTTACTTTATAGCCTTTTATGGAAAAAATTAAGGTCTAAAGCAAATTTTAGTTCTTTGTTTAATAAAGAAATAGCTCTTTTCTATGGAATGACTTTTGTATTTGTTTTCTTAGATTTTATCTGGCATACAGGTGCTTTTATGTTTATTTCTCAGATAATTCTTTTTTTATGTGCTTTAATTATAAGTTTTACAAATTATAAAAATAATGGAAAAAGACACAAATTCCTTAAATTTTATTTTATGGCAATGTTATTGAGTTTTACTGCATGGATATTAAATGCTCTTGCAGCATTATATTTTGATTGGGATAAAGGAATTATGATGGGTATTTATGGTATTAATGTAATTTTTTTCTTGCTATTTTTATATGGCATAATTAAAGTAACAAAAATAAAATGACAAAAAAACGAGAAAGGCTGGAGGTTATTAGAGATATTTTGAATTCAATAAAAGAAAAACGTAAGATAAAACCAACTCGGTTGTTGTATTCATCAAATCTTTCACCTCAAATGTTTAAGACATATATTAATGAATTAATTTCAAAAGGTTTTATTAATTTGGATATTGATAAAAAAGAAAAGAAAACTTTTTCTTTAACAAAAAAAGGTTTTGAATTTTTAAGTGAATATAGGGTTATTGAAAATTTCATTGAAAATTTTGGTTTGTAGGAAATATTAAAAATAAAACTTTCTTATACAACTTATGAAAAAGAAAATAGATTTTAAAGTTCTAATTATTAGTTTAATAATTGTTTATTCAGTTGCACTTCTTGGAAGTTTATTCACTTCTCAAAATGTAAATACAGATTGGTATCAATCAGTTCAACCTTCAATCACTCCTCCGAGTTTTGTCTTTCCAATTGTCTGGAATATTTTATTTTTTCTAATTGCTTTATCATTATATTTTGTATGGATTAAATCAAATAAAAAACAAAAGAAAAAAATTGCAATAGTATTTGCAATAAACTTTTTCTTAAATATCTTATGGAGCATTTTCTTTTTTACAATGAAAAATCCCACCCTCTCATTTTATGAACTCACTTTATTATGGAGTTCAATTTTATTAATGATTTTTACAACCTGGAAAATAAACAAAATTTCTTCCTGCCTATTAATCCCTTATTTTCTCTGGGTAAGCTTTGCAGGAGTTTTAAATTACTTAATTGCATTTTAGTAAGGTTTAAAATATTTCAATTCTATTGTTTCATATTATAAAGGAGGTTGACAATGAAAAAAGTAATAGAACTTATTGCTTGGATTTTGGTAATAATTGGAGCATTGAATTGGGGACTTGTAGGAGTTTTTAATTTTGACTTAGTTGAGATGTTACTTGGAGAAGCAACAATTTTTTCAAGGGCTGTTTATATCTTAGTTGGTGTATCTGCAATTCTATTAATCATTTTCAAATTAATGGGAATGAAAAATATGTCAGGTGCTGCTGAAATGAAAAAGATGCCAGAAACTGCTCAATAAATAGATAGTTTTTTATTTTAAATTTATTTTCTTGATTTATGATAGAAATAATTATTGCAGGAATTATTTTCTTAATTGGTTTAATTATTGCTTACTGGATTGGTTATAAATTTGGTGCTTTTAAGAAAAATAAATATTGGGAAGCAGAATTGCCTGGTCATAGAAAAGATGCAATTTTAAAATCCCGTGCAGTTTTGGGAGGACATTTTTCAGAACAATTAGCACCTTATCTACCTGATTTTGAATATCTTCCGACAGAATGCAGATTTGTCGGAAAACCAATTGACTTTATTGTATTCAAAGGAATGGATGAAAAAAATATTAATGAAGTTGTATTTGTTGAGATAAAAAGTGGAAAAGCAAAACTTTCTTCGTCTGAAAGAAAATTAAGAGATGCCATCAAAAATAAAAAAGTTAAATGGGTTGAATACAGAATTCCTAAAGATTTAACAGATAAAGGAGATATTGAAGATAATATTGAAGAGATTTTTGAGGATTAAACAAAAACCTTAGAAATCCATTCACCAATAAAATGAGTTGCAATAACAACTATTACAGCAATTAACACATGCTGTCCAATTACATTAATTGGTTTTTCTTTATTATTTTTCGCAATATAAAAACTAAAAATAGTTAACAGAAAAAATCCCCAGATTACACTGGCAATTATCGCGATATTTAATTCCAGAAATAAAATTGGAATCACAAAACTTAACGCAAAAATTAATTTAAAGAAAAAAGTTGAACCTGTGCTTTCCCATGTTGCTCTTGTTTCTTTTTTTGTTGCTTCTTCTGAAATATGCATTCCCAAAGCATCTGAAAATGAGTCAGCAACAGCAATAATTAAAATTCCTCCAATCACGACCATTCGAGAATGAGTTCCGGAATTCAAACCTACAATCAAACCCAAAGTCGTAATAATTCCCGAAGTCAAACCAAAACCCAGCCCCTTTTTTACCGAGCGTTTCATAATAAACTAAAAGAACATATGTTTAAATATTTTGATAAATATCAAAATTTATGAAAAGAAAAATTAATTGGAAAGTTGTAATCTATTCAATAATTGCATTAGGATTTCTTGCATTGAGTTTCTTAGTTGATTGGCTATTTATTATCGGAGCTGTTATTTTTATGTTTCTAAATCAAAGAGAATTAATGAAAAAGAAAAAATAAAAATATACCTATTTCTTTACAAATCTTATCATTAAATATGCTCCAGTCATAAGATGAAATAATCCCCAGAATATTGGATTTGTCATAAGTCCTAAGAAACTCCATGTATCTTTTAATCCTGCAGCCAAAAGATAAATCCAAGAAGAGATAAGAGAATAGATACGACATATGGAATATTTTTAGTTTTTTTCATTTTCACCTCCTTAATTTAATGCAAAATAAGTTTATAAATTTTTCAAATTATTTTTTAGATTTTTGAGTTTGTTTAGGATAAGTTAGTGCCAAATATATCAAAGATTTTCTCAGAACAAGGTTTCTTTTATTTGCTTGTGTAAAATATAAATCTCTTTGATTCATAAAATAATCAATAATATTTTTTTCTTTTTTTATCTCAGGATAACTATAATCTCCCTTTGCAAAATTTACCTGAAATTCTCTGTTACATTCTACACCAATTTTTAATCCTATTGGCTTACCTTTCAGATTAAATTTCGGAATTATTAATCTTTCTGCTTTACCTTCTAGAGTATAATAAGATAAATCAGAAATTGTCTTCTGAGGAACAATAATCAAATCAGTTCCATAAATTCCTTTAACCCATGTTTCTCCTTGGAAATATTCTTTAATATCCTTAAGATTGTTTAAATGTTTTTCTGAAATAATTTTATTAAGAGCCATTTCACCTCCTGTTTCCAATCCTAATCTTAATATTTGAGAATATTTTTTCATAAACTTTTCACTCTATAATTCTTTATAAGTATTTATTTAATAAAATTAATACTTTAGAAAATATTAAAAAAGCTGTTAACTTTAATTTTTAATGAAAAAGGAGATGATAGTTTTACTTTTATTAGGAATCTTTTTAATTCTTCCAATAATTTCTGCTCAAGAACAATCTCAAACTTATTCAGTTTTTGACAGATTTATTGATAATGTTAGGATGTTTTTTTCTTCTGGAGATACAAAAGTAATGTTGGCGTTGGAAATTAGAGAAAAAGAAGTGAGTTCTGCTATGGTGAATACAAGAAATGAAAATGATGAAGAAGCAGATAAAAATCTTAAAAATGCATGGGAAAAACTTCAAGTAATTCAGGAAAAAGTTTCTTTGGGAACTGCTGATGAAATAAAAGAAAATTCTTATGAGATTAGAAATAGAATAAAAGAGCAAGGAAATCTTTCAAAAGATTTTGAAGTCTATGTTTTGGAAGAAGAAAAAACAGGACTCACTGCAGAATGGGTGATTGAAATTAATGGGACAAAAGGACAGAATCTTACTAATGAAGAAGTTGTGAATGGAACTATAGGACAAACTAAAGTAGTTAAAATTGAAAAAAGAATTGATGAGATTGATACAGAAATTTCAGATTGGGTTGTTGAACATACTTATGCTGAAGGAACAACTGCAGGCGGAGAAGCAGGAGTTGTTGTAAAAGGCGGATTAGCCACAGTTGTTAAAAATGAAGTTGCTCAGGGAGATAATGGATTAAAACCAGAAGTTAAGACATCTGTTGCAGGACATAATGAAGTTGATGATGATGTGGCTCCAGGACCACAAGGAATTGTAGGGGACCAAGGCTATTCAGATGATGAAGGACATCATGGGGATGTGCCTAGTGATACTAGTGGAGCATCTGGTGAGGTTGATGAGGATTAAAATGAAAAAGGGAGTGATAATTGGGATTGTTATTGGAATTATTGTTTTAGGTAGTGTTGTGTTCTATATTTTAAATTCTGAAGAAAAAGAAATTTTCTGCCCAGATTATGATAATAATGAAGAAGAATGTTTATCTCATTTAGAATGTGAATGGGATTCTCAAGAAGATAATTGCGAACCAATTGGTATGATTGAAGAAGATGAAGGGGATATAGATGATGGGGGTGGAGAAGATAATCCTCTAGCGAGATTTGTATCTGAACTAGAAAAAGATTTACCAAATACCTCTTCTAATGAAATTTGTAAAAAACTTCCCTTAACAGAAGGATTAAGTGCAGAGGAGATAAATAGCTTAACAGCGGAAAATAGATATAATTGTCTAGCTGTTGTAAATAACAATCCTGAATTCTGTGAACTAATTGTAATAGATAATGAAGCAGATATACAAGGAAAAGATGGCAAAAATCTTTGTTTAGCTTATGCAAAAAAAGATATTTCTTATTGTAAAAAGATGAGTGATAATGAAGGTAAACATGATTGTTATTTTGGAATTTCTTTGATTAGTGGAGATATTGATGTCTGTGATAATATTGATTATGATGAAAACGACAGAGAATTATGTTATTGGTCTTTTGCAAATGCATTATATTGGGAAGGTAAATCAGATAAGATAACAACAGAACATTGTAATAAATTACCTGCTGGTTCGCAAAATAGAGATTCTTGTCTTGCAATGAAAGAAGGAGATGTTTCTCTTTGTAAGGGCGATTTTAATTGTTTAACATTATTTGAACAGCCAATGTCTTTTTGTGAAAACCAAGGAAAATCACTTAAATATTGTATTAGAGACAGAGCCATGACTAGTAAAAATTTTTCAATATGTGAAACTCTTACAGGAGAATTAAGAGATGATTGTATTGGAGATTTCGCTGGACACATTACTCAAGAGATATCAACTTGTGATTTACTTAGTGATGATTTTGCAAGAAATACTTGTTATAAGGATGTTGCAATACAATCTGGAAGTAACTTTTTCTTTAATCTCTATAATTAATTCTTTTAAGAATATAAAAAATATTTATAGGAAATTTTAAAAAAGAGAATTTCTATTCTTTTTATATGAAAAAGATTGCAGTCGGTGTTATAATGATTTCAGTGATTGCAGTTTTAATTTTCGTTGGAGTTAAAATGACAGGAAATACAATTGCCTCAGGCACAAAAGTAAAACTTGAAACAAATTACGGAGACATAGTTATTAATTTGTATTCTGATATGCCTATAACAGCAGGGAATTTTAAAAAATTAGTTGAGCAAGATTTTTACGACGGCGTTATTTTTCACAGAATTATTGACGGATTTATGATTCAGGGAGGAGACCCGACAGGAACAGGAATGGGCGGACCAGGATATAATATTGAAGATGAATTCACGCACGCAGGCGGAAACAAAAACAACAAATATACAATTTCAATGGCTAACGCTGGACCTAACACAGGAGGCAGTCAATTCTTCATAAATGTCGCAGATAATAATTTTCTTGATACAAAACATCCAGCATTTGGAAAAGTAATTGAAGGAATGGATGTCGTAGACAAAATCGCAAAAGTTCAAACAGGAACACAAGATAAACCAGTTGAAGATGTTGTTATAATTAAAGCAGAGATAATTTAAATGGGATGGACATTCAGAAAAAAGATTAGATTAGGGAAGGGATTACCAAGTATTAATCTAAGTAAATC
>Ga0315545_1000997_pt1 | contig 29020 bp, 28 predicted proteins | sample SalMarSW160210MG_FD_203096 | JGI IMG/M metagenome (GOLD analysis project Ga0315545, IMG submission 203096) | Salt marsh sediment microbial communities from the Plum Island Ecosystem LTER, Massachusetts, United States - Salt Marsh Sediment SW1602-10 ...
CAGACCCACAGTGTCTTGCCATATGCCTGGACAAACCTTTGACCAAAAAGCTGGTCGCATCACAAGGAGTGAGCACCCCAAATTGGCGTGTAATCAATGATAGGCAAGAGCTCCGTCAGATAGACACCGGCGATTTTCCTTTCCCGGCTATCGTCAAGCCAGCGTACGAAGGCTCAAGCAAGGGGATTCGTCTCACTTCAGTGGTGGAAGACGCGAAACAAGCGATTGAGGTAACAGAGAGCTTACTGGAGAAATACCAGCAACCGGCGATGGTGGAGGAGATTATTCTGGGTGACGAGGTCACCGTGGGAATCATAGGCAACTCCACACCCAGGGTCCTGGGCATGATGCGCATAATTCCGAAACAAAATGAGGGTTACTTTATCTATAACCTCGATGTGAAACGCAATTACCTGGACCTGGTTGAGTATGAATGCCCTGCCGGTCTCGAGGAGAAGGTACTGCACTGTATACAAGTTTCCAGCCTCAGTGCATTTCAGGCTCTGGGTTGCCGTGACTTTGCCCGGCTGGACTTCAGGATCAGCACAGCGGGAGTGCCATACTTTCTGGAAATAAACCCTCTGCCCGGACTGGGTATCCACAGCGACCTGGTTATTATGGCAAAAAAGATGGGATGGAGTCATCGACAACTGATAAACGCTGTGCTTAATGCTGCGCGTGAGAGATATCCGCAATGCGTACACGTGTAGCCATCGTCTACAACGAACCACATCATTCACGCTATGACGCAGTCAGCGAAGGAAAGGCGGTGCTCGGTGTGCTTGAGGCAGTGGAGGCGGTGCATCGGGCTTTGCTTCAGATTGGCTTCGGAGTTACCCGGGTTCCTCTGGTACCGCCACTTGAGCGAGCTGAAAGGAAGCTGAGAAACATCAATACGGACCTGGTTTTCAACCTTTTCGAGGGCTTCTGTGGCTCCCCTGAAACTGAAGCGGTGCTGCCGAAGATTCTGTCGGAGATGGGAATACCTAGTACTGGTTGCCCGACGTCAGCACTGAAGCTAGGCTTAGACAAAGCTAAAATGAAGTTGATTCTCAAAGTTGCTGGAATCAGAACGCCAGACTTTCAACTGCTGAATCCCGAGACACTAAATTGGTTCCGCTTGGACTACCCTTGCATTGTCAAGCCCCGCTGCGAGGATGCCAGTCACGGCCTATCACCGGGAAGCGTGGTTAATGACTTTGCCTCTCTGGAGAGGCAAATCGGACTGGTGAGCAAACGTTACAGCGGAGGCGCCATGGTTGAGGAATTTATCGATGGGCGGGAGTTTAACGCCACAATTCTGGGCGATTCCGAATACCGCGTTCTTCCTGTGTCTGAAATAGTTTATTCCCTGCCTCCTGGGATGCCCAGGATTCTAACCTTTGCTGCGAAGTGGGAACCTGATAGCCCTTACTTTGCAGGCACAAAAGCAGTCTGCCCTGCTGAGGTTGCGGCAGAAGAGCGAGAACGTATTGCCGAGACAGCGGTAGCAGCTTTCCGAATCCTCGGTGGCAAGGGCTATGCCAGAGTGGACATGCGGATGGACCGTGAGGGACAGGTAAACGTTATCGAGGTGAACCCCAACCCAGACATCTCTCCAGGCTCCGGCGCAGTACGCCAAGCGAAAGCCGCCGGGATGACCTATACTCAATTCATAGAGAAAATCGTACAACTGGCTCTTTATGGGGAAGACAATGAAAATCTATATTCGCCCTATGACTCACAAAGACAAACCCAACATAACGAAAATACTGCGCAGTACACCGGAATTCAAACCCTCTGAAGTGACGGTAGCTGAGGAAGTAATTGACAGCTACCTTAAGGACTCAGTCGGCTCCGGTTATCATATCCTCGTTGCCGAGGTCGACTCAACCGTAACAGGTTATATCTGCTACGGGCCTACGTCCATGACTGAAGGCACATGGGACATCTACTGGATGGCTGTCGCTCGAGAAATGCAAGGCCAGGGGATAGGCAGCGCCCTCATGGAATCCACAGAAAAGGCGATCGTGAGAGCTAAGGGAAGACTGGCCATTATCGAGACATCATCCACGCCAGCGTATGAGAAAACGAGGCATTTTCATCTCAATCACGGCTATGAAGTAATCTGCCGCATCCCTGACTTCTATGCGCCCGGGGATGATAAGCTAATCCTGCAAAAGCGGCTGAGGTGAAACCAAAGGGAAGAGACTCGTTCGGGAAGGGATGATTCACACAATGCATACTCTCCTACAAAGCTTTATATTGACTTTCGTGCCCTTGTTTATAGTCATCGATGCCTTGGGCAATCTACCCTTCGTCATCTCGCTGAGCGAAGGGATGTCGAGGGAAGAGCGCCGTAAAATGATTCACATAGCCACCGTAACCGCTACCATTGTTGGGCTGGTATTCCTCTTTTTGGGTCAGCTCATCCTGCAGGTATTGGACATTTCTGTGGGCTCCTTTGCCATCGCTGGTGGGCTTATCCTGTTGATCCTGTCCATAAAATATATGACTACAGGGAGGATGGTGGAAGCCATCAAAGAAGAAATGGTGGCGGTCGTTCCCATCGGTACTCCGTTGACGGTAGGCCCGGCGACCATAACAACCCTTTTGCTACTGGCAACTCAGTTTCCCCTCTATATGGTTCTCATCTCCTTCACCTTGAATATGCTGATTACCTGGGCTATACTCCTGTCAAGTAACCAGATTGTCAGGTTTATGGGGAAGGGTGGACTTAAGGCACTATCCAGAGTGTTCAGCCTGTTGCTGGCAGCTATAGCGGTAAACATGATTATCCATGGCTTGGAGTTGGCTAGCTTACTGCCAGGCAAGACAATGTAAGCCTGGAATCACAGAGGGGCTAAAACATGTTTCGCATACGCCGAGTTTACGATGACGTTACTCCGACAAATAAGGAGGCAATAGCTCAGGTCCAAAACATTCTCCATGAACAGTTCCCGTCTTTATCCAAACGTGAAATAGCGAGATTGCCCAAACAGCTACGTAATCCCTTGAAATACCGTTTCCGGTCTATTCTTTTTATAGCTGAAGGGCCAGGGAGACGTATTGATGGATTCGCTCTACTATTCCACGAAGCTATTTTGAAGTTCTGCTACATGGATTTCCTTTCTACCGCCAGGCGCAGGACAGGCGGCGGCATAGGCAGTGCTCTCTATGAGCGCGTCAGAACGGAAGCATTCAATTTAAATAATATCGGCCTTTTCTTCGAGTGTCTTCCAGACAATCCCAGACTATCCCGTGACCCTGAGATAAGGAAACAGAACATAAAACGCCTGCGCTTCTTCGAGAGGCATGGTGCCCTGCCCATTGTTAATACGGCTTACGAGACACCACTTAAATCAGGAGAGGATAACCCTCCTTATCTTCTTTTCGATGACCTGGGACAAGACGTACCACTGGGACGTGATACTGCTCGTGGAATCGTGCGAGCAATTTTGGAGCGGAAATACGGAGACCTATGCCCGCCGGAATATATCGACATGGTGGTCGAATCGTTCCAGGACGACCCGGTACAGCTTAGAAAGCCCAGATATTCGAAGACGCCGGCTGTTCCGGCCGCACGATATATACCCACCGACCAGCGCATCGCCCTATTAGTGAATGACAAGCATGCTATCCATCATGTCCAGGAACAGGGATATGTTGAAGCCCCGGTCAGAATAGATTCGATTTTGACCGAGATAGAGGGCACTGGCATGTTTCAGAAGTTTGTCCCACATCGCTTTTCCGAGAAACATATCAAATCCGTTCATGACCCCAAATTTGTCAACTACCTTAAGAAGGTGTGTGCCCGACTGGAGCCCAATGAATCTGTGTATCCCTATGTTTTTCCACTTCGAAATGTTGCCAGGCCTCCCACGGAGCTCCCCATCCGCGCCGGTTATTATTGCATTGACACCTTTACTCCTCTGAATAGAAACGTTTATCCGGCAGCAAAAAGAGCTGTGGACTGCGCCCTGACTGCAGCCGAAAAGATTCTTGAAGGTTATCGCCTGGCTTATGCCTTGATACGCCCGCCGGGCCACCATGCCGAACACCGCGCGTTTGGAGGGTTTTGCTATTTTAATTCGGCCGCGATCGCTGCCGAACATCTCAGCAAGCACGGTAAAGTAGCTATAGTTGATATCGACTACCATCACGGTAACGGGCAACAGAATATATTCTACGAGCGCTCGGATGTCCTGACAATCTCTATCCATGGCAACCCCCACTTTGCATTTCCTTACTTCAGTGGTTTCAAAGACGAAAAGGGTCTGGGGGCAGGCAAAAACTATAATATGAATATACCGTTGCCGGAGAACGTTGACGGTGAGCGATACCACAGAGCTCTTGAGAGTGCCGTGAAGCGGGTGGTAAGATTTCGGCCTGATTTTTTGGTTATTGCCCTTGGTTTAGATACAGCCAAAAGTGACCCCACGGGTACATGGAGCCTGGAGGCCGAAGATTTCGAAGCCAACGGGCGGATGCTCGGTTCATTAAACCTGCCTACGCTTGTTATTCAGGAAGGTGGCTACGACAACCGTGTTCTTGGCATCAACGCACGTCATTTCTTTGCAGGATTATGGTCGGGTGCTTTCAAATAACTTCTATGCCCACTATAGCCTGAGTAGTATCTACTACCTGGTCAAGAGACTGAAATGCGGGCATCAACCACAACATACCCTTTCCCCTGCTCTTGAACTTTCACCGGATTGAGGTCCATCTCTGCTATCTGTGGTAAGTCCTCCACCATAGCAGACACTCTCAGCAGGAGGTCTTCAAGAGACTTAACGTCAGACGGCTTGGAGCCGCGCCAGCCAGCAAAGAGCTCGTGAGCCTTCACTGAGCGCACCATCTCCTGGACATCGATGTCAGTCAAGGGGTGAATACGGAATGTAACATCCTTGAGGAACTCGGCGTAAATGCCCCCCATACCGAACATGATCAGAGGACCGAAGGAAGGGTCCTGGGCTAGGCCAACGATTACCTCAATTCCCTCAGATATCACTGGTTGAATGGTGACACCCTGCATCTCATCGGCTCTTCCCAGACCCTCAAGGCTTTCTCTGATCTGGTTAAAGGCTTGTTTTACCTCACCTGCTGAGTGGCATGGGAGGACCACTCCTCCAACTTCAGTCTTGTGGATTATCTTGTCTGAAAGGAGCTTAACCGCAACCGGGAAGCCAATTTCTTCAGCCGCCCTGGCTGCGTCCTCCGCTGTCTTTACTGACTTTGACACCACGACCTTGATTCCATATGCGGTAAGCAGTTCGGAGATGGAGGAAGCTTCCAGCCAGAGAGGGCGGGTAGAGCTTTGCTCTAATGCTGATGCCACTACCGCACGGGCCTTTTCTTTATTGATCCCTGTCAGTTCGGGAACCACCCCCTTTGGTCTTTGTAGCCACCGACTGTACTCCCATGCCCCGGCGAGAGCAACCGCGGTATGCTCCGGGAAGGTGAAATTGGGTATGCATCCACCATCTTCTGAATTGTACTCAATACCAGCACCACGCGAACCCATAAATGAAGCTACTAATGTCTTGCCACGCCTGCGGAACTCCGGTGCCAGTTCCCTTATGGCATTGGCTACTTCCTCAGCCCGCACAAGTATCGGCGGGATAAAGATGACTATCACAATATCTATGCCGTCATCACGCAACAGAATTTCCAGCGACCGGCTGTACTCCTCGGCGGAAGCCTCAGCCGTCATATCAACGGGATTGGTAAGACTGGCCCGAGATGGGAGAAAGCTCTTTAGCTTTGAGATGCTCTCGTCTGAAAGAATGTGCAATTCCAGTCCTCTATCAACACAGGCATCGGCGGTCATAATGCCCGGGCCCCCTCCGTTGGTGAGAATAGCCACCTTTTTCCCCTGAGGAACGGGTTGGTGGTATAGCAGGTTAGCCACTTCGAAAAGCTCTTCCAGTGTATCCACCCGGACCATTCCGGTCTGGGCAAACAATGCATCAGAGGCTACCTCACCGGTAGCCAGCGCCCCGGTATGTGAGGTAGCAGCCCGGAAGCCTGCCGAAGTACGCCCGCTTTTTACCACAATCACAGGCTTGGTGGGCGTGATGCTGCGGGCTATGCGGACAAACTTCTTGGGATTGCCGAAAGATTCCAGGTAAAGGAGGATGACTCTGGTAGACGGGTCCTTTTCCCAGTATTGGAGCAGATCGTTGCTGGAGACATCGGCCCTGTTTCCGATGCTGACAAATGTGGAAAGCCCGATGTTCAGGTTCTTGGCATACGCCAGGATACTCTGCCCAAGCGCACCACTCTGAGTACCCATGGCAATACCGCCGATGGGAGGGAAGGTGGGGGAGAAAGTAGCGTTCATATTGATTTCTGGGTCAGTGTTGACGATGCCCATGCAGTTGGGTCCCACTATGCGCATCCCATAGCGCCGAGCAATTTCAACTATCCCATCCTGCTTCTTCTTTCCCTCAGGGCTGCTCTCAGCAAAGCCCGCTGTTATTACAATTACGCCGCGCACCCCTTTTTGCCCGCACTCTTCCATCAAACGGGAGACCGTATCCGCCGGGGTGATAATAATGGCAAGATCCACCTCTCCCGGTATATCCATAACAGACGGATATGTCTGGACTGCGGCGACTACTTTGGCGTTGGGATTCACCGGGTAGACGACTCCCGTAAACTCATTCTGCAATAAATTACGGAAAAGCCTGTTGCCGATAGTAAGATTTCTGCGTGAGGCTCCGATAACGGCTATGGAGCGGGGCTTTAACACAGTCTCGAGCGAGGCAACGTCAAAGTCTTTGCCTTGCTCTGAGGACATCCATTCCATATTAAATCCACCGTTGGTGGCGCTGCCAATGATTATATGTCAAAGCACTGGCTTGTGTCTAATGCGGGATTGGACCAGAGCTAGCCGTGGCTCTATTCCCGGTCTACATCTGCCTGAGTGTTATGTATGGCAAAATGAACAATCTGAGCTGTGCAAGACCTCCCGCTATTTGTTGATGGCTGCATAAGTCTATAATAAACTATGTTGTAACTGGCCGAGCAATGATGAATCCCTTTTTCTTTATCATTCTTTTCGCCCTGCTTATCGAGTATGCGATAGGAGTGGTTGCACATCTACTCAATCTCAAGTCCCTGAGATCGGAACCACCTCCCGCTCTTGAAGGGCTGTACAAACCAGAGGATTATCGTAAGTCGCAAGAATACGTTCGCACTAATACCCGCTTGGCTTTCGTAACCAGTACATTCAGCCTGGCCGTTCTACTTTCTTTCTGGTTTGCTGGCGGCTTCAACTATCTTGACCAGATAGTCAGGTCCTGGGGCTTCGTTCCCATCTTGAATGGATTGTTTTACATCGGCATTTTGCTGATAGGCTATAGCCTTCTTATGCTGCCTTTCAGTGTTTATCGCACCTTCGTAATTGAGGAAAGATTCGGTTTCAACAGGACTACCCCTCGCACTTTCTTGATAGACAAGGTCAAGGGCCTGGGCCTTACAGCGCTGATTGGGGCTCCCTTGCTAGCTGGTATTTTGGCCTTATTCGAATATGCGGGCCACCATGCCTGGCTGTACTGCTGGGTAGCCTTCACTGGATTTTCCCTGATTTGGCAATATGTGGCGCCAACGTGGATTATGCCTCTCTTCAATAAGTTCACTCCGCTGGAACCAGGGGAGTTGAAAGAGGCTATTCTCAACTATGCCCGCTCGGTCGATTTCCCTATCAAAAACGTTTTCGTGATGGATGGCTCCAAGCGCTCCAGTAAATCAAATGCCTTTTTTACCGGATTTGGCCGTAACAAACGAATTGCCCTGTTTGATACCTTAATCAAAAGGCATACGGTGCCCGAACTAATAGCTGTGCTTGCCCACGAAATCGGTCATTACAAGAAGAAGCACATACTACAGGGTACAATAATCAATATTCTTCTCGCAGGAGTGCTCCTTTTTGTATTATCTATCTTCCTGGGCAGCCCGGGACTCTACGATGCATTCTATATGGAGCAACAATCCATTTACAGCGGGATTTTGTTCTTCGGCTTGCTCTACACCCCACTGGAAATGGTGCTTTCGGTCATAATGAATGCGCTATCGCGTAGGAACGAGTACGAAGCTGACCGCTTCGCAGCCGAGACTATCCAGCATCCACAGCATCTGATAGAGGCGTTGAAGAAACTCTATGCAGGTAATCTGTCAAACTTGACGCCCCATCCCTTTTATGTTTTTCTAAACTATTCTCATCCACCCCTGCTCCAGCGCATGCGTGCTATTCTGCGAGATGAGGCCTGACTTTACGGCCAAGAGGGCTATCCGTCACAGGCATATGGGCAACGATGTCCTGCGACGGCGTGCTATGCGCGTTGACAATTACGCGATGGACAGTTAGACTGAAGTCAGCGCATATTAAGTAACATTCGACGATATAGCTGAAGCATGAAAGGGAAGGAAACTGCAGGCGCTAGGTGAAAGGAAGCGGCAATGATAAAAGGTATTATAGGATACAAGGTGTTGCGTTATAAAGACGTAGAGCCCATATTGATGCAGCTCAGGTCGCATGCTATGCAATATCCAGGCTTCGTTAGCGCTGAGAATCTCGTCAGCGAGGAGGACCTCTCTGTCGTCGTAATGATAAGCACATGGGAAACGGTTGAAAACTGGAGGGCATGGGTGGAGTCAAGGGTAACGCAAGATTTGCTTCACCAAGCCAAAGCAGTTGTGATGCAAGCAGCCAGAATAACATCATACAGGACAATGCCCACAGTAGAGTGGCGCTAATAAGGCATCAGCTTTATCGATAACAGCTCCTTTCAATTTTCTGGTTATCCCGGGCATGCCTTTGATGTCGGCATAGGTTGCAAAGACACCCAGGTCAGATTGCGCATTAGGAAAAATTTTTTCACCCGGGCAGCAATTGCTTGTTTTAACCAGTAAGTCACAATCTAGCGAATTGTTAAATCCCCGGTATAGCTTCAAGCTATCCTCGAACTTCACCAAAACTGTTCTTATTGTTGCTCCGTTAGCTTCAGGCTATACCCGGAAAGTTGGCCTTTTGCCTTCCACATACTATGCAGATATAATGAACCCATGCTTTGCCCAAACGATCGGGCCGAAATGCGCCAGGTCAAAACAGTAGGGCATTACGGTGGGCCAATAATTGTTGACCAGTGTGAGAAGTGTGGAGGTATTTGGTTCGACGAGTCGGAGCTATTTCGGGCAAAACAAGGAGAGGCAGAGAAAATCGAGATACTGAATACCGAAATTCTACGGACTCCCTCCACAATTGAGAATTCCAACTTAATTTGCCCCAGAGACCAAACAGCAATGCACCACTTTACTGACAAGTATTTCCCTCAGGATATTGTCTTAGTGCGTTGCCCATCGTGTCATGGAATCTGGCTGAATAGAGGCATGTTCACGAAGTATCAGCAATTCCGCCAAGAATTAATGCGCCAGAAGAAGAAAAGTCCTCAAGATGAGGGGCTGAAAGAAAGCATTGCTACGTTGATAGAATCATACGAGAGCGGACGCTCAACTGAAACACTGAGAAGACTGGGAGACTTCTTGTCCACCCCCGTAAATTTCGGTCATACTTCCAATCTCGGTGATATAGCCGATGTCGGCGATATGGCCAACGTCGGTAGTATTGGCGGTGTTGCTCTTAATATCCTGGTAACAATTCTAAGGTTGTTCATATTCAGGTTCTAATACATCGAGTAGGAGCAGAAGCGAGAGTTCCTGCTAACGATGCTCGGAAATCCCAGCTTGCTGGAGCATGACCGTTTTACCGACCTGCTCTGGGCAGTTACCCACCTGGATGAAGAGCTTGAGACAAGACCATCGCTTATTGATCTTCCTGATAAGGACCTGGAGCACCTTGCTGGTGATATCCGAAGATTGTATGACAATCTGGCCAGCGAATGGTTAGACTACGTTCAGCACTTGAAATCGAATTATCCCTTCCTTTTCTCACTGGTCCTGAGAACGCATCCGTTCCAGAAACAGCAATCCCCCATAATAACCTGATAGCATTCCAGGAACACCATCCTTCACCGTGTGAAGGATTAGGCTTACTACAAATCAGGTATTATGCCCCCAGAATACCCCCCAAGACGTAAAGCATCCCGCAGAGTAATAGGGTGCTCCCATTGCAGCAGTAACAACTTGACGGACTGTGACCCAGTCTTTAGTCAACGCCGCTTGCCTTTCCGAAGTCCTGATTACAGGTCGTATGCCCGAAAAGGCAACGATGTCCTACGACGGTGTGCTACGCACGTTGACAATTACACAAGGGACAATTAGACTGAAGTCAGCGCATATTAAGTAACATTCGACGGGATAGGCTGAAGCATAAAAGGGAAGGGAACTGCAGGCGAGAAGTGAAAGGAGGTGGCAATGATAAAGGGTATCATAGGATATAGGGTGTTGATTTATAAGGACCTAGAACCCATATTGAGACAGCTCAGGTCGCATGCTATGCAATGTACGGGCTTCGTTAGCGCTGAGAATCTCGTCAGTGAGGAAGATTTCTCTGTCGTCATAATGTTAAGCACATGGGAGACGGTTGAAAACTGGAGGGCATGGGTGGAGTCAAAGAGAACGCAAGACTTGCTTCAAGAAGCCAAAGCAATGGTGCTGGAAGCGGCCAGAGTAACAACATACAGGACAATGCCCACAGCAGAGTGGCGCTAATAAGACGTCAGTCTTTGTCGATAACGGCTCCTTTCAATTTTCTGGTTATCCCAGGCATGCCTTCGGGGGTGGCATAGGTTGTAAAGATACCCACGGAATTCCAAGACCACCATCCTTCACCTTGTGAAGGATTAGGCCTACTACAAATCAGGTATTATGTCCCCGAATACTAACAACCTTGAGTTTAAACTGCGTATTGAGATAATTCATATGTTATAATGCGCTGCAAACGGGAGCCGGCTCTGCAAGGCTGGTTTTGCATATCAACCTTGCTGCGGCGGATTCTGGATATCCAAGTATGAATTAGGTTATAGAAGAGAGGTGAAGACATGACAACCACTAAATCTACTATCGACATTATCAACAAGAACTACCAGGAGATTCGAAAACAAAATACTGGGGCTGAATTCATAAAGGTAGACCTGCATGTGCATACCCCGGCATCAGGAGATGCTCAATGGAAGAACAAGTACAATTTTAAGTTTGATATAGCGGATATTCCCAAGAGCTTGAAATCTGCGGAGCAATTGGCAGGAAAGATTGTAGACGGAATAATACAAAAGGGAATCAAATTGATTGCGGTCACCGACCACAATACGCCGAGCAATACCCATCCTGAGGATCTAACAAATACCTGGTATCAATTGTTAAAAGACAAGGCTAAGGGTAAGGAGCTGACCGTTCTCCCCGGTGTCGAGATAAGCACTGACGACCTTCACATACTGGTAATCCTCGACCCCAGAGAAAATGAGCCGGCAGCCTACACAACACACAGAATCAACTTCCTGCTGAAAGACTGTAAATTCTCTCTCGAGGAATATGGGGATTACCGAAAGACCGGCATGTCGAGCCTTTTTGATGTGCTTCACTACCTAGAAGACCTCGGCACCAGCTGCATTGCCATACCTGCGCATATAGACGGAGGTAAGAAAGCGATGCTCGCAGTTTACAAAGGGCCTTCCAATGTTTTCAACAAGCTACTGAATCATCCCAACTTGAATGCTGTTGAAGTCGTGAAAGACACCACTCCCGACTGGAAAAAGATGGGGAAGAGGTCGGTAAGGGAATATTTCCAAGACCTGAGGGATGACCACAGGTCCCCGATTGCATTCATCCAGGACTCCGACGGCCATTCGATTGCCGAGATTGGGAAACGTTTCACGTATATCAGAATGGGTAAACCCGATTTCTGGTCTCTCAGGAATGCCCTGGAAAACCCTGAAACAAGGATACGTATCCAGAGGGACTACAAGCCTGATAAGGACAAAACGAGAATCCTCGGCATTGCCTTCAGCACCGGGGGAAAATGGAGCTACATTGCCTTCAATTCGAACCTGAATTGCATAATCGGCAAGAGGCGCACCAACAAATCGACCATCATAGACCTAATCCTTTATGGCCTGGATAGATTCGAGGATGAGAACAAAGCCGACGAAAAGTCATTAATTGAAAGGAAATATTCCGTAAATGTCTTCCTTGCCAAAGACCCGGATGTAATCTGTTATAGCCGTGACAATAAGGGCAATCCCCCCGGTATCTTCAAGTATAGAGACGGCTCATTTACACCTGTCGAGGCCGAACCAGACCTGGAATTGCCTCGGAAATACAATCATGAAGTCATAGAAGAGCGCTTCGCCAAAAGCACTGATCTGATGGACTTCCTGGACAGGCGTGTCTTTGCCAACGAGAAGTTGAAGTCATATATGGATGAACGCAATAAATATTTGGATGAAGTGAAAAGCGCCAATTTTGAAAACTGCGCATCAGATATGAAGCGACTGATCAAAGCCTGCGAACAGTTGTTTAATGAGAGGAAAAAGCAAATAGAGCCCGCGCTCGAAAAGTACGTTGATAAACATGGGAAAAAGCAGTTCAAGGTGAAGGTAACAAAGGGGAAATGGATGGGTAAAAGAAAACAGAATTTCTTCGACAAAGCAACCCTATCGGTATTGGTAGAATCCCAATACAAACCCTTTGATGAACTCAGCACCGGTGAAAAGAATGCCGCCATGATGATTCTACTTATGAATCAAGGAGCGTTCGGCCCACTAATCATTGACGAGCCTGAACAATACCTGGATGTCAGTTCAATAACTGGAATGTTAATCCCGAGAATGCGCAAACTCAAAACCCAGCAGCAGATAATCTGCGTTACCAGGAATGAGCACTTTCTTATTTCCGGAGATGCCGAACAGGTGATTGCCACACAGTCAGAAGAGAAGCTTGAGGTTATCAGCGGTGACATAAATAACAATAAGATTCAGGAGTATATTCTGGAGATATTTGAAGGTGATCGGTTCACGCTATTGGGAAAAATCAGGAAGCTTGGTCGGATTCTGGAGTATAGTTAACGCCTTCTCTAACTGTACATTTGTGTAATGAATTCCAGGGACACCATCCTTCACCTTGTGAAGGATTAGACCTGCTACAAATCAGGTATTATGTCCCAGAATACCCAAAGTCAGGAATGTGCAATGGCGATTCGGTGCATCACGCAAACCGACGAAAAATCTCGGAAAACAATCTTGACAGTATGGGGGGGTGATATAATATAAACTAAGACTCAGGAAAACCTAAACTGTTACCAGTTAATTGCGTTGGGAGGTGAGTTAAATATGGCGAATCGTTCTCAATCTAAGTGGGTTATGTTGCTTGTTGGAATAGCCATTGGGGCTCTGGCTGTGTTGGGGTTTAGTTCATTATGGGGTGTGCCATCTCTTCTCGGTGTCAGGCCTTATATTGTTGAAGGTTATTCCCATGGTACGAACTATGACGGCACAGCAATAGGAGTGTCAAAGGAGCATGGAGGGCCGGGGGAAGGGTATGTCATCGCAGAAGCAATGTGGCGGGAATTTGGCGGGTCATGGCATCAAGGTGGAACGCCGCCAAGCTTAGCTCAGCCGAACACAGGTCAGAAAGTGCGGCTTGGAGTAGTGAATGTTAAACCGGTGCAAGATAAGCCAGGTGGCCCTGTCGTGGCTTGGATTGAAGTCTTAGAAGTCTTTAGTGAATAGCAGCGAATCCTCTACAGGTTTAGTTCTAGTTATTGATAACTTCGGTAGGTTCTTCTGAAGCTAAATAGAGCCAGGCGGCAGTTCCCGAATTTTCTGCGGAAAGAAGCCGCTTATCCAAGACCTGCGGCATAAGTCTATTGTCTCTGACGCTAGACGCCAAGCATAACCTGAGACTCATGAATCCGATGTTCTGTGTTGCTTCCTCCCAGGCAACAAACTACTTAGCCCTTCCATTGATATAGCCAGTGCCTGGCAGGTATTATATGAGACTTGAACTTATCTTGTAATCGGGGCTCTAATGATTAAGAAGATAATGGTTATCTTAGCCAACTACGCTGATACCGAGGAGGGCTACGGCTTGCTGGGTCCGCAGATGGCAGCCACCATTATCCAGGATAACACCGGCTATGAGTGTCTCGTAGTAGCAGTAGGTCACGATTTTGATAAGGAACTCGTCAAGAAAAATGTAATTCAGCTCGTTGGCAGCGAAAGGCCGATTATCGGCTTCAGCAGCCTCGGAGGGCGTCCCGACCTCTGGGAGCTGGCCAAAGAACTGAAGGCGGAGGGAGCTATAACCATTTTGGGTGGTCCTCAAGCCGACGTTGATTATATAGGGGAGACAGGTTGGGAACAACATCCCCACCGATTTCCCGGGGTAAGGGATAGCTTCAGTCTTGCTCTCCAGGGACCTGCCGAGCAGCTAATCCCCTTTATTAATTCTCAGGGTAAAGATATGCCTGAGAAAATCTTGGGGGCGCTTTTCACTCAGAATGGTATATGCCGGATAAATGAGCGGGGTAAGTGGAATGGAGATTTTCTGAGGAAGGTCGACTGGGGTAATCTTTACAGGCTGGGCTCATCGGGGCTGGAGTCTGTGTCTGTAACCAGTGCCCAGGTGGTACAACAGATAGGGTGTCCTTACGCTGCCAGGACTTTGAGGGTCGGCATCGATTATCCAACTAACTTGAACGGCGCCCCCTTCAACAAGAAGGGCCAGATATCTATTAACCTTCGGGGTTGTAGCTTCTGCGATGTAGCCCGGGATAAAGGATTTGGCGGCAAGCTATCACTCGATAACGTGCTGGCGCAGATAATCAACCTGCCTGAGGATGCGGAGGGGAGAAAAATCCCATTTGAATTGATAAACGAGGCGTCCTTGACCACCTTGCCTGAACTGCTATCAGCTATTAAACAGGAGGGGGTCGAGATTTCTCAGATAGAACTGGTCAGCCGGGCCGACTGGTTGTTAATGGGCGAAGAGCAACTTCGGGCTGCTTTAAAGTTGGCTAATGCCATGAAAGCGCGTGTCCTCATGTCGGCGGTAGGCTTCGAGTCCTTTGCTAATTCTATCTTGAGGAATTTGAATAAGGGTTATACGATCGATACAAACCTTTCTGCCATTAAGCTGATGAGGCAGCTAAAGGAAGAGTTCCAGGACACCTGGTTCTATGCAACCGGCGATGGGGCAAGTCACGGCTTCATACACCCTACCCCCTGGGACTCTACGGAGACCAACCGCGAGATGAGCAGCGTCATATTAGCTTACGGCCTGAATCGGGATATCATTCCCAGGCACAGCATTCCGCTAATCATCCATCATGCCTGCGGGTTAGCCGATTGGGTGAGAGAACTAGAGACGAGGGAAGGGCTCAAACTGAAGAGACGAGCGTCCATCATCGAGTGGTGGTAGGTGATAGATACCAAATAGGCCTATTACAAATCAGGTATTGGTCCCTGGAATAACCCGCAGGATTGTTCTTGGTAAATGTAACCATGCTTGCCTTTGTTCTTGACATTATGTCAGGTAAGAACTAAAATAAGTAAGAGAATATGAAAAAGAGATCGGCAATAGTTATTTTTCTCGCGCTTGTGATCCTTGTGGCTGGTCTTGCCATCTCTCCCCATATCAGGAGCTGGAAAAACGCTGAGTTTACTGTTAAGGTCATTGGTACTGAAGGAACAGAGTTTGAAGGTTTCTGTACGCATGAAGTGAAATATGTCATAGGTAGTCGAACCGAGGCGACCGACATGGAAGGCGAAATGACGGCGGATAAGAATACCTTTGAATTTGCCGTACCGGGAATAGAAATCTCCTGTATAATCAACAATAAAACGCCAGGTAACTCGATTACGGTTATTCTGCTGAAAGACGGTACTGAAGTGAACCGTGCTGAAGGAGCGGAATATGATTATTATCTCGACTATTATCCTTCGGTGACTTGATACCTCAGCAAAAGCAGCTCAAGGCTTCCGGCATACCCCCGGCGAGCATGCCCGTACTCGAAATTCCAACAGCACCATCCTGCACAAGATAAAGGATCAGGCTTACTACAAATTAAGGATTATGTCACCAGAATACCTGCTTAAATTGGCTTACCAGTTGCCCAACCGCCCCACGGGGTTCTAGCAAGTTAAGCGAACAATTTGGCTAAATGTCGCCCGAGATGTCATGGGCAAAACTGAAACCATTCTAGCCAGCTAGACAATCCTTTTTTTCGAGCCTACTCTTCAACAGCTTCGCATCTATGCTACCCGATTAATGGTGCTCTTCGGCTTCAGCCTTATCGGCCTCGGCCTTTGTCTTATGCACCGTCTTATCAGGATGGTTCGGAGGTGAGTAAATGGTGTATAGCTTCAGCTTAGCTGTCTTTGAGTTATTGATGACATTATGATAGGTGCCTGCCGGAACGATGACGGCATCGCCATCCTTAGCAATGTGTTTTTCTTTTCCTTCCAAAACGAATGTCGCTTCGCCTTGCTCGATACGAAAGAACTGGTCTACCTTGGGATGTACTTCGTTGCCGATTTCTTCACCTGGCTGCAAGCACATTACTACAAGCTGGGCATATTTCCCGGTGTACAAGACCTGTCGAAAATAATTGTTGTCAAGAGTCTGTTTTTCAATCGCCACAAAATAGCCTGCCATAATTTCGCCTCCTTTCGTTATTGATAACCTCACTGTAGCACTGGCAAACGCCCCGATCCAGGGACACCATCCCTCACAAGGTGAAGGACCAGGCCTGCTACAAATCAGGTATTGTGTCCCCGGAATACTACACTAAGGCCCTATTAATTAGGAGTGACTATAGGCACACACTTATTAGTTTAGTTAAGCTTTGCCCTCGTACTTGAAGGAGACCCGCACCTTAGCACGATAAGCGACAATCTTACCGTCCTCGAGACGCATGTCCAGCTCCTCAACTTCAGCAATGCGCAGGTCACGCAAGCTCTTCGAGGCCTGTTCAACGGCGGCGGCGGCGGCCTTTTCCCAGGAATCGGTACTGGTCCCAATCAACGTTATTATTTTATAAACACTGTCAGTCATGATACCCTCCTTTCAGATTTGTTGCGCATTATACAGCCAATGCCCTCAATGAGGCAATAAACAATGTGGCTTTTTGTGATTTCCTAATCCCGTAACTACATTTTGGTAATCAATGTGCCGGTAGTATAATATCGACACTTTTCCGGATTACCAGAGAATAGTCGAATAATTTCTCTGGCAATCTATGAAAATTGGAATCGGGTGTCTAATAAACGCTGGTTGATTCTGGCAATAGCTTTTCTGGGGGCATTCGCATTCATTTTCTCGATGCAGGCTGCCCCGCCGCTCATTCCCGCTATAACCGACCAATTTGGATTGAGCCACACGCAAGCTTCCGGTATCATGCTCTTTGTCGCCCTACCGGGTATATTTCTCTCCATACCGGCTGGTTTGCTGACCGATAGGTATGGCTGCAAGAGACTGTGCTGCGCAGGTCTCGCTCTGGTCTGCCTGGGCAACTTCCTTACCGCATTATCCCCCTCTTTTCATCTGCTTGAAGGGAGCCGGTTTATCTTAGGAATTGGGGGAGCCATTCTATACTCGGCTACTCCTTCATTAATCTTCCAGTGGTTCACTGGTAAAGAGACAGGACTCGCCCTGGGTATCTGGGCGCTGAATTTGCCGTTAGCCACAGTCATGGCATTCAATCTTCTTAACCGCGCCGGATCGGCCTACGGCTGGCGCTACAGTTTCTGGATTGCCGGTGGGCTTGCTTTAGTAATACTAATTATTTCCAGGGTATTTACAGCCGAGAGAAGGGCGGAGCGTAAGCCTTACTCACTGGCTCCATTGCGGACCGGCTCTATATGGATACTGGCTGCGGTATGGGCCGCATTCAATATGGCAGTCCTTTCGCTAACCACCTGGGGAAAAACTCTTTTCCTCAATATGAATATTCCGCCCGTCCGAGCCGATTTTCTGGCTGGTTTAATAATGATAGTAACGCTAATTACGCCCCTCACCGGCCATATTGCTGACAGAATCGGCCGGCGCCGCATCTTTATACTAATTTCCGCAATCGGGGTAACGGCCTGCCTGGCATTTCTACCGATTGCAGGTGGGCAACCTCTGATACTGCTCATAATTCTCGGACTTTTTACGGCATGGGCCCCGCCCTCGCTATTTGCCCTGCCACCGGAACTGATCGGGCCGGAGAACACGGGGCAGGGCTTTGGCGTTCTCAATACCGCACAGAACTTTGGCGTGCTGATTGGGCCGCTTATTGTGGGCCGAGTGTTGGATAGCACTCAAAGTGACCCGGCGGCGTTTTTCACTATGGCTTCTTTCGCAGCACTGGCAGTCATTTTCACTCTATTGCTAAAGGCGAGGTAAATCAGACATAACTAAATGGCGGATTGTGTAAATTTTTTGTCGCTTTTTCCTTTCACTGCTGCCAATCCCACGTAGGATCATTTGACTATCTAACCCAGCGGGAACGAGGCTAAGCTGGCAAAAATCAGATTCTCCGAGTAAGCTCAGTTCGCATATGTCAACCGTCGGGCCTAGTTCTCCGCGCATCTTATCGGTGGCCCTTACCTGCGCCTTTCCATCTTTCACCAGCCCCACTCCTGTACCAGCTCCCAGCTTGGCTACCCGGGACAATATTATTTGCATGTTTTTTACAGGATCTTAACTATATGATATAATAACAGCTATACGAAAGTGATCGAATCGGGGGCTACTGTGAATGAACAAGATAAGATAGAAGTCAGACCTATCAAACTAAAAGACATCGACGATATACTTTCCATTGACGGAGAAATAAGGGCAGTGGGAGATGTTATCACCTATCGTAACCTGACTACTGAATATATATTGTTTACTGGGCATGGAAAACCTCCTCAGCGAAGTCCGGCTAGTTACATCCGGTCGCTTACCGGAGACGTAGCGCCATTGCTGAACTTTAGCTTTGTAGCAGAAGTCAATGGTCAAGTTCGTGGCTTTATCTTAGGCCAAGTGGCGCGTCTGCGTGAGGGCGTCACCGAAATAGGCATAATCCAAATGATAGGGGTTCACCCGGATTATCACCGGAAGGGCATTGGCAGCAAACTTATCCGTGCTCTGGCTGATAAGTATCGGTCCGAAGGCATAAAGGTGATACGCATAGGAGTAGACCACCGAGACAAGAGCTTACTAGGTCTAGTTGAGCATGTTGGATTTGGCGTTGATCGGCTTGTAGTCTATTCCATGATGGTGTGAAACATGCTTTTGGCCTATATCTAAAAAGTTCCTTACTTCCTGAGCATCTGAATTCCAAGGACACCATCCTTCACCTTGTGAAGGATCAGGCCTGCTACAAATCAGGTATTATGTCCTCAGACTACCACAAATGGACGCCTTTAAGCACTAAATAATAAATTCCGCCTTTGGTAATCCAGCCAGAAGACGCCGAAGGGCAAAGAGCAAAGATTCAAAGCATTCCTGAAACGGCTTGGCAATTGTCTGACCACCTCACGGGTTCGAGGAAGCTAACCGAACAATCTGGCTAAGTATCACACGTCTCCAGAGTAATGAATATATCTTGCGTCTTGGGCGGAAATGAATGAGAAGGAGTCTAATACCTTCTCTTCCATCCTCTATCATTAGATCCACCGAGTCTTCTGTTGCCGTAAAACCCACCACCTCTGCTCTCAGAAGGTGAGCGAGCCGCATTAACATTAAGCGTCTGGTCCTTCATTGCTTTCCCGTTGAGGCCAGCAATTGCAGCTTGACCTTCGGACACTTTTGTCATTTCAACAAACCCGAATCCCCGGGGGCGCCCGGTGTACTTGTCTGTTATAATGTTTACAGACGTCACTTCTCCAAAAGTCCCAAATTCCTGACGTAATTCCGCTTCAGTTACCTCATAGGGTAAGTTACCCACATAAATCTTCATACTAGTGCTCCTTCCACTTAATCTCGTAATCCTTGCGTAGAAAATGGCGGTGGGACTTTGCCTAGCGCAGAATTCCACTCATTTGCACCATCTTTTGAAAGCGACACAACAGAGAAACTTGAGAGTCACCTTCACGTATCGAGACCCCCATTGAGATGGCACGCCGCCACATTCTAGAAACATATACGGGCCAGGTATCCCCGGCCCGTATATATCCGTGTTCAAACCGGCATTATCTACTCAGTCTGACTTTATTGTAGCAATCGCTACAATAGACCGGCCTGCCATTGGTAGGCTCAAAAGGCACTTCGGTGTCTTTGCCGCACTCGGCGCATATGGCGGGAAACATTTGGCGTGGGAGACCGTAGCTGTTGCCACGACTTCCATTCCGCTCTGTCTTCCTTGCCTGGCGGCATGCGGGACAGCGCTTGGGCTCATTAGTATAGCCCCTGGTTTGAAATAACTCTTGTTCCTCAGCGCTGAAGGTGAAGTCGGTCCCACAATCGGCACACTGGATAGTTTTGTCCTCAAAACTCATTGGATGACCTCCTTTCTCAAAATTTTTAGCTGGGGTTTGGGTCATCCAATACTTGATATGAATCTAACAGAATCTTAAGAAGATTGTAATAACCTAAACTTACACTATTAAATATATCATACACCGATTATTAAAATTGTCAAGTCCCGCCGTGGCTCTATTCTATATCCTGTCTGTCTCAAGCGCTAAGGGGTAAATTCAGTTCCGCCCTTGGTAATCCGGCTCGGAAGACGCCGAAGAGCAAAGAGTTGAGATTCAAAACATTCCTGAAATGGCTTAGCAATTGCCTGACCAGCCCACGGGGCTCAAGGAAGTTAAGCGAACAATTCGACTCAAAGTTCAATCGACTATGATGGTGATATGGAAAGTTTCGTAGCTATTGATTAGTCTACGGTATGAGCAGTATAATTTGTAGTTGAGCTACAGACTATGTATTCGAGAAATAACCCCAATAATCATCAAATTAACAAAATTCCAATACAAGCATGGCTATTCCAAAATTGCCACTTATTTTCAAGGTTATATTACTATCACTATTACTCTGAAACCGTGAGATTGGGAGTGAGCTGAAAATTGAGTATAAAAAGCGATGGTTTGGAAGAAGCGGTAGAATCAGTGAAAACTAAGAAGTCTGAGGAGCGGATGGTTCCAACCTTCTGTTCATTATGCGGCCCAATGCCGGGATGTGGACTAAACTGCTATGTTAAAGACGGCAGATTGATAAGGGTTGAGGGTATGAAGGAGGCTCCTACGAACAGAGGAAAATTGTGTCCCAAGGCATTCGCCTCCGTGCAGTGGGTTTATTCGCCGCAACGTCTCAGATACCCTTTGAAGCGTGTTGGGAAGAAGGGTGAAGGTAAGTTCAAGAGGATCACCTGGGATGAAGCTCTTGATATTATTGCCAGCAGGCTCAGCGAACTCAAGGAAAGGTACGGGCCGGAATCTCTGGCTATTCTCGCGCCGGCGCGACGCAGCTATAGTGATTATTTGCAGCGGTTCCTGATTGCACACGGAAGCCCAAATTATGGCCACAGTGGCCTCTGTGCTGTACAGCAAGCTTTCGGGTTTGCCTATACTGTGGGATTCCCTTGGCTTGGTATGGTAGGTGCAGATTATGAGCATGCTAACCTGATTGTGATATGGGGTGCTAACCCCGTCTATGCTGCGGCACCTCAGGGCAACCTGAAAAGAATCTTAGACGCTAAGGAGAGGGGCGCCAGGCTCATAGTGATTAAGCCGGAGATGCAGCCGGATGCGGCCAAGGCAGATATCTGGGTTCCTATCAGGCCCGGCACCGATGGTGCCTTGGCGCTGGCCATGCTGCATGTCATAATCAATGAGAACCTCTACGATGCAGACTTCGTCTCCAGGTGGTGCTACGGTTTCGATAAGCTTGTACCTCATATACAGAAATACACCCCGAAGTGGGCTGAGCCGATAACGGGACTACCGGCTGACCAGATAAGAGAAGTCGCTAGGTTATATGGGACGGTAAAGCCCGCGTGTATTGTTCCTGGGAACGCATTCGATCAGACAGTAGATTCCAATAACGCCGTACGGGCTGTTGCAATATTGATAGCCATAACTGGCAACCTTGACAGACCCGGTGGCAACACTGTACCTACCGGAAGTACCATGCCCAAGGTGAAATCCGTGCATCTCAGGGAGAGATATACGCAAGATTTTGTAGACAGGTTGGTAGGCCCGGAAATAGCCAGTTGTTTCCAGCCTTTTGAAGAGGGCACGTCTTCCGCTTATTACCACTGTCTCAACAGTATTCTCACCCGGGAGCCATACCCTATCAGGGCAATAATTGCTCCCGGGACCCAGCCCACGGTAATTACTCGTGGCAGCAAGAGGGTGGTAGAAGCGCTCAAGAAACTGGAATTCTTCGTGGTTATCGATGTGATGCAAAACTCATCAATGCCTTGGGCTGATGTCGTTGTCCCTGTAGCCACTATGTATGAATGCGACCATCCTTTTGAAGTATCGGGTAACTGGATAATGGCGCGAAACAAGGTTATTGAGCCGCTGGGAGACTACAAGTCGGACTACGAGTTCTGGCTTGACATGGGCGTCAAGATGGGCTATGGGGAAGACTTCTGGGACGGAAGTATTGAGAAGTGCATGAATTACCAGCTGGAAAATTTTGGCATGACCATGGAAGAGCTAAGAGCACATCCTACAGGCATTATTTATGAGCCAAAACCGATGGTTTACGAAAAGTATGAGAAAATATTCGCCACTCGCAGTACTCGGCTTTCGAGGGCTCCTTATCTCCCTCAGGGCAAAGTGGCAATCTATAATACTACGTTCGAAGAAAATGGGTTCAATCCACTGCCAGAATGGGTGGAGCCGCCCGAGAGTCCAACGAGTACACCGGAGCTGTTAGCGAAGTACCCTCTTGTCTTTTTTGACACACATACCTCGGATGTATATAACCACGGGTGGTTGCGTAATCTGCCTTATCTGCGCGAGATTCAACCTGACCCATGGGTACACATTCACCCCGAGACGGCCAAAGCACGGGGGATAGAGAACGGTGACTGGGTAATTGTCGAATCACCACATGGCTGGATAAAGGTAAAGGCACTGTATTTCTACGGGATACGGCCAGATGTGGTTATGGGTCTCCACGGGTGGTGGCAGGGCTGCAATGAGCTGGGATTGCCAGGTTATCCGATACTGGATGGAGGCGCAAACGTAAACGTCATGTACAGTACTGACCCAGATAAAGCCTTTGACCCGGTGGTAACGGCTATGCCCAAGCAGACCCTGGTCGAGGTACGAAAAGCATAGAGTTGCGGACCGGTAGCTAAGAACTACCGATCATAGTAAACGAAGAGGCGATATACGTAATGGGAAAGCAATACGGCTTTTACTTTGATGCAGATAGGTGTGTCCAATGCCGCACCTGTGAAGTGGCATGCAAGAGCACGCATAATATAGAACCGGGAGTAAAATGGAGGCGAGTCGTTGAAACTCAGGGTGGCGCCTACCCAAATTTTACCAGAGCTTTTTTCGCCCTGGCCTGTATGCACTGTGGTAAGCCGGCCTGCATTGAAGCGTGTCCCACCGGAGCTATAAGCAAACGGGCTGAGGATGGTATCGTCGTCGTTGACAGGGACAAGTGCAACGGTTGCCAGAACTGCCTCCCGGCATGTCCTTATGGTGTGCCCCAATTTGGTGACAACGGCATCATGCAGAAGTGTGATTTCTGTACAGAGATAGGCATAGAGCCTGCCTGTGCGGTATCCTGCCCTGCTGAAGCTCTTAATTTTGGTACCCTCGATGAGCTGTTGGAAATGGCAAAGGGGAAGGGTGGCAAGAGAATGAGCGGTCCCACTGAACCATCTATCATTGTTGTAGGTGAATTACAGCTTGCTAGTTTGGTTATTTGATCACACCTTCTGACGAAACGTGCAGTTTTTTAGTCGCCTTTAAGCGCTAAGGAATAAATTCAATTTCGCATTCGGTAATCTGGCTCGGAAGACGCCGAAGGGCAAAGAGTCCTTTTCCCAGCCTTCCTGGTCATGGACAACAGAGTTAACAATCCGATGTATTGTTGCCCACGGAAGGTTTATAATAAGAGTGCACGTTATCGGGAGAAGCTACTAACCTACATTGGAAATGCTTATGGCTGACTATGAGGTAATACATATTGCGGTAGCTCCTCCAGCCAACCTCGATGCAAACCTCGTAAGAAGTGCGGCAACTGTTATTAACAAGAGCCCTTCCCAGACACGCCTTCTTCTGGCCGGTGAGGTGCCTAAAGTTATTGCTCACTATGACAGCATGCAAGCAGCAGAATCCATAATTCGGAATCTGCAGAACCTGGGTCTTGTTGCAATTGCATGTAGGGATTCTGAACTTCGCCAGTTTCCACAAACGTTTAAGGCGCACACCCTAGAATTCAGAGATAAAGAAGTTCTATTCCGCGACGTTGCCAGTCGTGAGAAAAGGGTAATAGAAAACAACGTCTTCCTGGTTCTTGTGGGGAGGATAGAAACTTCCGTGGATGTAGAGACTACAAAGCAAAAGACTAAGTTTAGTTTGCCCAGGACATTGCTCATGGGCGGCATCCCAATGTGGCGAAGGGTTGATGAGAAAACCACAACTCACTCTACTCAGGCCGAGTGTTTCGCCAGGTTCTACGAACGAAATTCACCAGACCCCAGTGTAGACATCCTTCAACACCACATGAATTATTCATTCTTAGGAGCAAAGATAGCTGCGTACTCTTTCACAAACTTTGGTACCGTTGTTCAAGAACTCCGGGAGGTATTCCCGCAGGCGATTTTTAATAACAGGCTAGCGAAACCCTCCGTTCTAACCACATCTCCCAGCGGGGCTTGTGAATGTATTGAGATAAACTGCAAGTTGATTTACTTGTTCCACACAATGACCAGCGGTCAGCTTGGTAATCCATAGGATAACAAATTGGCGGATTAGGCAGTTTCCCAGTCGCTTTTAAGCGCTAAGGGATAAATCCAGTTCCGCTTTTGGTAATCTGGCTCAGAAGACGCCGAAGGGGCAAAGACCCATGATTGCCAGGCCGATTATTAGGATTGTCAAGTCCCGCCGTGGCTCTAGTCTAATTCTAAGTCTAAGTCTGCCTCAATTGTACACACTGCTGCATTCTCTATACTTTGATGCTTCCTGGTAATTAGAATTTTATGCCAATCAGTGTAACAATAAATACCCTGGAAAACCAAGCCGCCTAAAACTCCGTAGGATATTGCCGAAGCCAAAAATTGGACGTTTATTATCAGACTAAGAATTATTATCCCTGCAGAGATAAGCCAATGGTGAAGGTGAACCCTATGTCTTCCAAAGGGAATGACAATTGATCTTATTCTACCCTGTTTTCCATTCGTTTTGCCGGCCATATATTTGGTTAGCCCAAAACCTAGCAGCCAGCCCACAAAGAAGAGATAGCCAAGAATAATACTGGTAGCTAGTACCAGCAGGACGCAAACTAGCTTTCTCTTCAACTAAGAGATACTCCCTATAGGACATCGGGGTGAGAGGATTTGAACCTCCGACCATCTGAACTCCATTCAAGTGCGCTACCAGGCTGCGCTACACCCCGTCGTCTTGCCTGTCGTAATATATTATCACATGAAACTGCCAGGGCAACACCCTCGAAATCGAAAACTGGGCGAACCCCCTAGCAGGAATTTTATAGCGATAGCTATCTGGCAAGGACTCGCCTTCCTTATAGATAAGCATCGGGTGATAAATTCGATTCCGCCTTTGGTAATCCAGCCAGAAGACGCCGAAGGGCAAAGAGCTAAGATTGCCAAGTAGCTTATTAAGGTTGTTAAATCCCCTGTGGCTCTATTCCAGTTCTACATCTGCCTCGGGTGCTATGGATGGCAGAGTTAACAATCTGACGAACCCTGTAGTTTAGAACTACTCAAGAATCAGGTATGTAATAGAGTTCAAGTCGGGTAAAGTGGGCGGTACTGGACGACAGAACTTTCAGCATATTATTTAGCTTCAGTGTATGGTCCAACTAAAATTACGGAATTTGTTTACTTAAATTATGTAGTTTATGTATAATCAAGAGTGACTCAAGCCCATAGCATCTCGTTGCTACTAATTTCATGAGATAGTGTACAGAAAAGACAGCTCGATAGAGGATAAAGAATGAAGACAAAGAAAAGAGAGGACTGCTCAGCTTCACTGGTTGAATCCCAACCTGCGGTCCCAGTAAGGAGAACCCTTGCCCAAGACCTGTTCGATGGTGTTGCCCCCTCGTACGACACTTGGGCGCAAGTGCTGACTTTCTTTCAGTACCTTCGTTGGCGCGAGTTCTTAGTCTCGCGAATGGCTCTTCGGCCGGGAAACCTTGTGCTCGACGTATGTACCGGTACAGCCGGTGTTGCCATGGAGATTGCAGACCACCATGATGGCCGAATCGTGGGGCTCGATGTTAGCCACTTGATGCTGGAAGCTGGCCTCCGCGCCGTCGAGAAGAAAAACCTGGACGGCAGAGTCCAACTTATCCAGGGCCGCGCTGAGCATTTACCCTTTCCTGATGAGACCTTCGATGCGGTTGTCTTCACCTACCTGTTGCGTTATGTCCAGGACCCTGATGCAACAATACGGGAGCTGTCTCGCGTACTGAAACCAGACGGGCAATTGCTCTCGCTTGAGTTCGACATTCCAGAAGCCCTCTGGATGAGAACTCTATGGGAACTCCACAATAGGGTCATCATGCCAGTAATGACCATCACCGTTTCACGAGGTTGGCATCGTATGGGCTGTTTCCTGGGTTCGAGTATCTCGGACTTCTGTCACCAGTGGCCTGTTGAGCGCCTCGCCGCAATATGGCGTGAAAACGGAATTCCGCTGGTAGAAACGAGACACCTGTTGCACGGTGTAGCCGTTGTGATGTGGGGAGCGAAAGGAAGATAGAGACCGATAGCCAGCCGTAGTAATTCCTTATGGTGGACTTTCTCTACTCGAATACGACCTTCAAAGCTGTCTTTAGCCAGTAATTTATTAGTCTCGCCCTGCTTTCTTCCATTAGCGAAGTTTTCCCTCTTTCAGGCTTAAGAAGCCCGAGTTCCAGGGACACCATACCAATCAGGCTTACTACAAATTAAGGATTATGTCACCAGAATACCCCAAGATGATTTTCCCGTTTGATATGGCTATACTTAACATTAAGCTCAAATGGAAAATCTAACAAGGAGGTAAAAATGCCTATTGTTCATGTAGATTTCTGGGAGGGTGTTGGAGAGGAAAAAGTTAAAAAGATGATACGGGGTATAACAAACGTTATCGTGGATTTGGGCGTCCCTGAACAAGCTGTAGAAGTAATCGTTTATGAAATCCCCAAAACGCACTGGGGCATTGGTGGTGAGCCAGCTTCAGAAAAACTCAAAAACATATCACCACCCAAGTAGCGGCTAACCTTTGTGCCTTCTCCTGAACAAAGGTCTATTTTTCAGTGCTGCGTTTACATTTATGTAAAGCACCTTTTGTGAAGGGCATATAATCTGGCTCAGAGGACGCCGAAGGGCAAAGGACTAAGATTCAAAGCATTCCTGAAATGGCTTGACAATTGCCTGCCCACCACGCGAGGTTCGAGGAAGTTAAGCAAACAATTTAGCTTGTTGTTGGATAGCTCGCTATAGAACACCCAGTATATCTTCTGGGCTAGTTAAAACTTTCATCTGACTCTCTTCTTCGATGATGTCTCTAGCTCTGCGAAAATCATCATCAAAGCTGGCTATGTAGTTGCATCCTAGATGCCGCGCAAGCAAAATGTGCAGGATGTCAGATGTCCCTAGCTGAAGATAAGCATAGGCAAACGGCTCTTGCCAAGCTTGGTCAAGCGTTAACTCGAAATTCACCATATCGGCTTGCAACAGGCCTCTCAAACCATGGTACTCTGCGAAGCTTCTATTTAGCCAAGTATCACTCATTAGGATTTCTAATCCGGTAGAATATCCTTTTTCATTCCCTTTTTTCTTTTCTATCTCGTCACGTCTTAGTTCAAGGAGTTTCTTTAGGTAATCACCAATTTCCTTTTTACTTTTTCTCTGGATGATACGCACACCAGCAGCTTCATTAGCATATTGTTTGAAGGCGGCTTCTGCCTTCCATGCCATTAACTCCAACAATGCTAGTGGGCTAATTACAGCACTCAATTTCGATAGCCCGAAAATAAGTTTCTTCCTGATTTCTACTACTTTCTGGAGCCTCTTATCTGCTTTCAATAGTTCTCTGACAACTACCAGACTCTTGGGCTCACTTTCGCTGATAATCTTCTCAATGGGGTCTTCTGTCCAATCAGTCTCCAGCCCTTCAGTTATCCAATAATCTATGAGAACCGACGAATCAAAATAGATCGCAGGCAAATACTTAGCTCTTAATCTACCAATTCTAGTGACATACATTCCATTTCTACCCTGCTTATTTTAAGCACATAACCAGTATAGCCATTGAGAAAAGCTAAGTCCAGTTACCTTTTGCTTGATGCACATTGTGACGGATTGTACAGTTTTCCAGTCGCTTTTAAGCGCTAAGGGCTAAGATTGGATTCCTAAGTTAAACCGGGGCTTCAACGAATATTTTGGTGCCTTCACCCGGCTTAGATTCCAGCTTTGCACTTAAACAACGCTTTAAGAATGATAGTCATGCAGGGAGCCGGGTTCAATGAGGTCTGGCACGAGTTTCCGGTTATGCTGGGCTGGCTGCTTGGGTGCTCAATCCTTGCGGCAAAACTCTTCAAGTGGGAGTAAAATAGAACATTGAAAGCTTAGATTTGATGGATTTGCTTCCAACAATAAAGAGCAAAATATCCTCGATAGAGATTATTCCCCTCCCATTCCCGAGAATACCAAGGAGGTGATTACAGTCTGAGCTAATAAATCAAGAATCGAGGAAGTGCCTGGCGCGAGCAAAGAAAGGATTGAAGAAATATCGTCGGCTTAGTATATTAGTTATAGTCGGTCCTGAGTGCGAGTAATTTTGGGCAACTTAGAAACCAACCGAAGGAGGAATAATTATGTTTGGCAAAGGGAAAATTGATATCGCAATTCAAAAGAGCCACTATGCTCCGGGGGATATTATTTCCGGCGATGTTGCCTTGACACTAA
>Ga0315545_1000998_pt1 | contig 28986 bp, 27 predicted proteins | sample SalMarSW160210MG_FD_203096 | JGI IMG/M metagenome (GOLD analysis project Ga0315545, IMG submission 203096) | Salt marsh sediment microbial communities from the Plum Island Ecosystem LTER, Massachusetts, United States - Salt Marsh Sediment SW1602-10 ...
AGGAGGTCAAATGAGACCTTTTAGATAAATAATTATCAACTTAGTAAATCTTGTTTTTAGCGTTTGAAAATTTGAATTTCGAATTTGTTTAGGATTTAGATATTTGGATTTCGAATTTCTCGCTTTCCGTAGTAGCGAAGCGAAGACGGAAGCGCAGCTCGTCTGCGCAGAGGAAGAGTCAATCAAAATGAACAAAAAATGCAAAACGAACCCAATTTTCAAAAAAGTCAAATGGTTGTAACTGCAATTTCAACAACGAGTTATAGCGAAAAATGCAAATCGGACATTTGGTCAAAACAAACCCAAACGAACCCAATCGAACCCAATCTTGTCCCGAGCGAAGTCGAGGGATCTATGTGGCGTAAGCCATACCTGACGGCAGGCACAGGGCATTTATCAGTATTGTATATCGAGGTTGTGCGGCAGTTTTTCGAGCGGGCAGCCGCCGCATTTTGCGCTCGGCCGGCAGAATTCTTTACCGAGCCGGACAAGAAGCGCATGGTACTCATTAAAAAGCTGAACATCTTGCGGCAGGTTCGACTGGAACAGGTCCCGAAGCTGTTCGTATTCGGCTTCCGGCTCTGCCAGCTGGTGACGAACGGCTACTCGTGCGGTGTAGGCATCCACGACAAAGACGGCCCTGCCGAATGCGTAGAGCAAAATCGAATCGGCGGTCTCGCAGCCGATACCTTTTACAGCCAGAAGCTCAGCCCTGAGTTGTTCGGTGTCGAGTTTTTCGAGATTTTCCAGTCGGCCTTCGTAATTCTCAAAGAGCCAGGTCAGGAAGCTTTTCAGACGTTTTGTTTTTATATTGTAATAGCCGGCTGGCCGGATAAGCTCAGCGAGACTCGCTGTGTCGAGATGATAGAGCTTTTCCGGTCTCAGCAGGTCGGCGGATTTCAAATTCGCTATTGCCTTTTCGACATTAGCCCAGCTTGTATTCTGCGTCAGGATAGCGCCTGTGATAATCTCGAACTGGGTCTCGCCCGGCCACCAGTGCTGGGGGCCGAAGCTCTTAAAGAGCAGTCGATAAATTTCAGTCAGTTGCTCAATTATCATCGCGACGGTTTTTCTCGAATAACAAGGTCGTTTTTTGACTATTGTAATTTTTATTTACTTAAAGTAAACTCTGCAAAGCATATAAAAAGTTATAAGAAAGAACAGCAACCGGTACAATGAAAGATAAACAATACAGCTATAGCGTCACTCAATTACTTAATTTTGTGCAGGGTTCATATTTTGAGCGGACATCCCGACCGATTTACGCCATAGTTTTTCTGCTGCCGTTCGTTGTTTTCTACGAGCTGGGTACGCTTTTTATCAATACCGATTTGTTGAAGCATTACTGGCAGGGCCGGGTGGTAGCATTCTCGTGGCTGCAGGACTTCCTTGCATACTTGGGCTTCGGCAGCAAGTTCGGCTGGATAGCTACTCCACTAGCAGTCGTGGTAATTTTAATGGCGCTGCAGCTGACATCTCGCAAAGGTTGGCGTTTTCGGTTCGGTGATATTTTACCGATGGCGGTCGAGTGCGTTCTGCTTGCTGTTCCGTTGATTGTTTTAAGTATGCTTTTAAGCGGTGCCGGCCGGCAGCAGGACGATATCGGCCAATTCACAAATACTGCGGTGCAAATACAGACTGCTTCGGCCATTAGATGTAATTCGCTGACTCCCTTGTCTTCTGTTGAGAACGGCAACGAAGGCTTGCCTGAGACGACGGAGGACGGCAGCGATGAAGGAAAATGGCGTGGATTGTTAGCTAATGTTGTTACCGGTATAGGTGCTGGGATTTATGAGGAGCTTGTTTTTCGGCTGATTTTGATTATTGCTTTAATGGTGCTGTTTCAGGATATTCTTCGGTCGGGTCATAAGATTTCAATTATACTTTCAATTCTTATTTCAGCGGCGTTATTCAGTGCATACCATCATATAGTATATCTGCAAGGTCAGTTCATCCAAAGTAGTCCCTTTAACTGGACGGAATTTGGTTTTCGAACAATAGCGGGTATTTATTTTGCCGTTCTTTTTGTAATTCGTGGTTTCGGAATTACAGCGGGCACTCACGCTTTTTATGATATTATCGCAGTTTTTATGAACGCATTTTTACCCCAGCCTTGAAAAACCGACAGGCTATTTTGTGTTTGTTAAATTTTTTTCAAAAAACCTCGCAGTCGTTACTCTTGTGGTCTGCGGAACTTGCAGAATCATCGTCCTATAAGCGTTGAAACAAGCATTATCAATACTGATATTGCACTTGAATAGATGCGGTATTTTTTGTATAATAGCGCCATAGTTAGCGGAATGTGTTTAATTAATCGGATATTTTTATAGAATGGAATTGCCGCAAATCAATATAGCAGTTGGAGAGTTGACATTCAGCCTTTTTCAAAGGCCGTTACATCCGGAGCTTTTCCAAATTTACGCCAAACGACAGATAAGAACCGGTAAATACGAGGCGGATATCTGGATTACAGGTTGCACACACGTTATTAGCGTATATGCCGGGGATGTGTTCCTGAGTGAGGTTGTAAGCGCACCGGGGCAGATGCTTCCCCGTCGAGGTTTGATTGAGCGTTTTCAATTTCACGGCCCGCGCTCTCATAAATGCACTTTGAGCCGGGGTGTAAGCTATATGACCGATTTTCAGGTTGAGAAGATGAGCCCCAATCTGTATCGACAGAGCCATATTGACCTCGAAGGATTTGCTCGAAATCGGGGCGTGTTTGTTAAATTCCCGGGCCTGGAAATCGCAGGTCTTCAGCCGTTCTGTTATATTGACTTTGAGGCCAGACAAACTGAATTGCACATCCACACGTTCGCAGCTTATCCGGACCAGGTAACGATGATTAAAACGCAGTCTCTGTTTGACTTTCAGTAAGGTACGAGCAGTTACCGGAATGGGAATGATGTTTTTTTTAGCTGCCCTGTTGCTTGACTTTCTGCTTCAGGATATCCCACCTTTCATGAATTTCCTCAGCCATTCTGCTGTTTGGGAAGCCTTTGATAATTTGTTGTCCGGTTTGAATTGCCTTTGCCCATTGTTTTCCTGATACAGCGAGTGAGAATTGTACTCCAAGGTTGTGCAGCTTGTTCCTGAAAACGTCCCTTGCAGCCTCCTGCAAAGCCAGCCCTTCATTTGGCGTGAGGTACAGGTCCAGCTCCCTTAGAATCTCGAGACTTCTATCAGTGGCCTGCCTTTTTACGGCGTCATCCCAGGCGTTGAGCAGTATTTTTTTCCGCTCTTCTTTTTTATCGAGCAGTTTTTGTCTCATTGCTTTTGCTATTTCGGATTTTGGGAAGTCCCTGATTAATCTTTCAATCCGGGCGCTTGCTTTGGCCCATTGAGAACTTTCGAAAAGCTTTTCGATATGCGCTATGACCTGATTTACCCTTTCGGCGTCGGTTGCATCGCGGTAGTTATTTGCCTGGGTTCGTAACTGCTCAGCCAGGCTTTTGTATTCTACATGGCGTTCGATTTCATCAAGTATTTCATAGGCGTTATCGAAATCCTGCTGCTGTAGTTTATCAAAAACGGCCTCTCGCAAAGACTGAATGTCTGCGTCGCGGAACGCAATTGACTTTGCAGATTCGCTGAGTCGGGTGTTTTGATTAATTTGTGTCAGAACAGAGCGATTCTTTTCCAGCATCTCAGTTACTTTTTCGAGCTTTGCGCCGTTTTCCGCAAGCGAGCCGAGAATTTTAAATGTTTTTGATAGTATCAATATAACTGTGACCAAAAGCACCAAAGCAGCGATGAGCCATACGATTTGGAGCATCTTGACCTCTTCCTGGGGTGTCAGGAATATGCCGGCAAGAACTGCAAGCAGTACTATAGCTATTAATGCGATGTAGGTAATGATGGATTGCCGCTTAAACCGCCGTAAGGGTTTATCTTTTCCTAGGTTCATAACCAGCCCTTGTCAAAAAGGATTTTATGTAACCAATCCGGCTACGGCCCGGCGCTTCGTTCGTTAAAATGAAACCTGCCATAGCCTAACCGAGACGAGTCTTTATATATATTATAGTCATTTTAACAGAGAAACTACAACAAAAAAGCTTAGACCTGCTGAATGTTACCCTGCGAAGCGGCGAGAACCAGCGGGTTGCTATATGTTGGCAGCGATGTTCACAATAATCAACGCTGGTGTAACTGTCTTTTGGTAAAATCGTTACAATTAGTGAGAAAATGCAGCCAGAGCAGCAACGTTGTTTTTTTGCCACACATAGCTTTAGTCCGTATAGGGGTTGTATTACAGTGAATCGGGATAATGCTTAAAGGTGTTACTTTGAGTTGCGTTGAGAGGCTTTTTATGGGGCTGAACAGTGAAATTTTGTGGGGGTCTTATTTGTGTGCGTCCTGGTATGAATTTTGCACTTATATATGTATAAATTAACAACTTCGAAGACAGTGTAACAGAACAGCGGAAGGTGATTCGAAGGAGAGAGCTTTTGCGGGGAGAATGATGTGATGGATAAAGAACAACTGGAGAACAAGCTTAAAGAGCTGGTCAAAGAATTTGGGGGAACGGTCGAACCACAATATGGAAAGTTGGCTATGCTGGCTCAAAAGGCTAGTGAAAGCCAAAAAAAGCTGGAAAAAAGCGTCAATAATCTGCAAGAATCGCTGGATTATTTGCGGATATGCATTAAATATCAGCTTTTCGACCTCGAAGCCACTCGACGGGAAAATGAGTACCTGAGAAAAATACTTAGGGAAGGCGGCAACCAGGGACCGACATAGAATTCAGAAGGTATCAAACGTATACTGATACACCTCGGGTTTTCATAAATCCGCCGGAGGCGAATAAATCCCGAGTAAAGTCAACATACCAGATGTTTGATGGTTTGGTAGGTTATTGCCGACAGGCAATATGGGCTTCGAGCTCCATATCTTTTTTAATTTCCAGTTCTGTCGTTGGCAAAGTAAAAAAGAACGTGCTACCTTTGCCAACTTCAGATTCAGCCCATATTTCTCCGTTATGTCTTGTGATGATTTCCTTTGAAATTGCCAGACCCAGACCTGTTCCTCGTGTCTTTTCGGCTCCACGTGTTTCTAATTGCTTAAATTCGTGAAATAGTTTTGGTAAGTCTTCTTTTTTAATTCCGTAACCGGTATCGGACACTGAAACTTTGATTATGTTTTCCCCCTTATCTGTCTTGATAGTAATGTTGCCTTGTTTGGTAAACTTAATGGCGTTATTAACCAGATTGGATAGAACCTGGTTAATTTTATCCTTGTCGAAGTTCACTCTCGGCAAGCTGCTATCAATCTCCAGAACCAAATTTATTCCTTTCTCTTTTGCTACGACCAGCATTGTCTCGTATACTTCTTTTGTAACTTCATTTGCATTGTTATCCTGCATATCGAAATTCATCTTGCCGGCCTCGAGTTTATTGAAGTCCAGAAGGTCACCGATTAATCTGTTAAGCCGTTCAACGTTTCTTTTTGCGATATCCAGGCAATATTTTTGTTCCTTTGTAATTTTTCCAGTTAATCCATCTAATATAATGGCGATGCTCTCCTTTATAGATGCCAAGGGCACCCGCAGCTCATGTGAGACAATAGACATAAGTTTCATTTTTGCCTCAATTGCATCTTTGAGTTTTCTTTCTACTTTTTTTCGCTCAATAGCATATCGAAAAATTCGAACCAGCGCATGTTCCAGGGATGTTCCTTTGACAAGATAGTCTTCCGCGCCATTTTCTATGGCCCTAAGGCCCATTTCCTCGTTAGCCAAGCCTGTCAATACAATAATGGGAACATTGGGATTTGCCTCGTGGGCCTTTTGGACTGTGTTGATCTCCCCACTGTCCGGAAGACCAAGGTCAAGAAGGACGACATCATAATTTTTATTTTTGAGGCACTCAGTCGCCTCAGAAAGAGTCTCCGCGATGTCTATGTTAAAAACCGCAACGTTAGAAGATTGGTCTAAAGCCAATTTTACTATCTTGCGGTCACCGGCATCGTCTTCAACCAACAAAAGCTTTATCGGCTCTCTGTGCATGATAAGGGCCTTTGAGAAATTCGCTTACATAAGGTAAACCAATATTCACTGATATCTTTGGCGACATCGCAAAAGGCATCCAGTAGAACCGGCTTTCTTATATATCCTGCTGCTTGCAGCTTGTAGCTTTCGAGAATGTCTTTTTCTGAATCCGATGTTGTTAAAATCACTACAGGAATCATATTGAAATCTTCATTGCTCTTGATTCGTCTCAGGAATTCTTTCCCTCCCATGCCGGGCATATTCAAATCAAGTAAAATCAGCTCCGGCCAGGGAGTCTCAGTGTTGCCATTTTTGCTTTGGTTGAGATATTCCAAAGCTTCTTCCCCGCTTGATACAGTGTACAGCGTATTGGCCATCTTCTGTTCAAGCATCGAGTTCTTAATTAACTTCTGGTCTCCAGGATCGTCTTCCACTAATAATATGTTTACAGGAGTAAAATTTTCCATTTTTGTTTCCCCTTTTGTTTTTGTATTTCTTTTTCTCTACAATAATTACGATACTGTTACTACTTCGCTGGTTGTTACTGCTTCCTTTGCCGGTGGTATGGTAAACCAGAACGTCGAGCCTTCACCCGGCTCCGATTCAACACCGATCTGGCCGTTGTGCCTATCCACAATCTTTCTGCATACAGAAAGTCCGATCCCGCATCCATCATATCGTTTGCGAGAGTGAAGACGTTTGAACATTTTGAAAATTTCATCGCGGTATTCGGGTGCGATGCCGATCCCATTGTCCTGAACCTCTATCCTGACTTTGTTGTCTGAGACCTCTTTGGCCTTAATTGTAATTATCGGCTTTACATCTTCCTTGCGATACTTAATGCCGTTTGCGATAAGATTCTGCAGCAACTGTTCTATCCGAACCGGGTCAGCGTACACTTTTGGCAGAGGTTGTGGGACTTCGATTACACTGCCGGTTTCCTCTATCAACATCCCAAGCTCCAGCTTTTTGAGCTGCTCGATGACTTTATTCAAATCGACTGTTTCAAACATAATGTCCTTTGTATTTATCCGCGAGTATATCAACAAACCGTCAATCATCATTGTCATTCTGTCGGCACCGTCGATCATAAATCCCATGTTTTCCTGCTCGTCGTCGGATAGTCTTCCTTGCATAGATTTCTGCAGCAACTGTCCAAATGAAGAAATCTTTCGTAGAGGTTCTCGAAGGTCATGTGAAGCCACATACACGAAGTCCTTAAGTTCTCGGTTTGAGAATTCGAGAGCTTCTTCAGTCTTTTTTCGTTCGGCAACTTCGGATTCTAATTGCTGGTTAACAGCCCTTAGCTGTTGCTCATTTGTGAGGAGTCGTTGATTAGCGGCATCGAGCTTATCAATAGAGGTAGTAGTGGTTTTCAAGTTTTGTGTCATCTCATCAAATGCCCGTGAGAGCTGGCCGATTTCGTCCTTAACGTTGGTTGCTACTTTATAGTCCAGATTACCATTTCCGATTATTTCAGTCCCCTTGTGCAGAGCATGAAGTGGTCTTACTATCGACCTTGTTGTAATAAGAGCGATCATTGCGGACAGGAATACAATCGTTAAGCTTACGATTAAAGCAACTTGCTTACCCATAATATGGGCGTGGTAGACAGCTCCTTCAGCTTCTGCCAGTTTCCGCATATGTGCTGCCTTGTGTTTTCTTAGCTGTGCCAGCAATGTATATAACTCTGGATGGAAATTGTCCTGCTCTTTTTCTAATAATTCGTTGGTGTTTAATCCTTGTTTTTTCAGATTAATAATTTCTGTACATACCGAGGCGAACCTTTCTATTTCTGTCATCAATTGTCCGGCGGCTTCTTGTTCTTGAAAACCGATATGTTTTGTGCACTCTAAACACTCTGTTGCAGCTTTTTCAAGAGATATCAAACCGGCTTCTACTGCTGCTCCATTTTTTTCTTCTTCACCTGCTGTTACTATGTAGTCCATAAGGTTGTGAGCAATTTTTTGACATTCTCCTTCCATAGCGGTCATTGCAATTGCGCCGGGCACGATGTTATCTCCTAATGCTTCAAACTCTTCGCGCATCTTCTCGGTGGTGTTTAGGCAAAAAAGAACGGTTACCAGCATCGCAATAACGACAAATGAGAATCCGAGAGTTAATTTTATACCTATTTTCATTTTTTTATTTCTCTTCAGTTATATTGGCTTATCTGCCATAGCATCTTTTTTTATTTATCTCCTCGCAGGACTGTTTAGGCGGTCATTTTTATTTGAGCGATCAGCGCTAAAGCGTCGCTTCTGCTTTTGCCGCTATCTATTTATCATCTATGACTCACGATTATCATATTTTATCGGCATTGTGTTTGTGACAGTTTATTCCTGTAGAGGTCGTATTGCTGTAAAGCATATCGGCGAGAAGTAAAGTATGCTTTATTTGATGAAGCTGGCCCCCCCCGGATTTCTGGGCGAGAAAAAGTCTATAAGCGGGTTAACAACTGGAAAGTCAGCTGTTGTTTTTGTCGATAAAAGCAGTGCTGAAGAAAAACGAAAGTCCGGTAATCGAACATTAATTTAATTTGAGGAGTATGTAAAAATAGACGCTTCGCGGCGTTAAATGCGAGATTTGGTTTACTCTGGTGGTTTGACAGGCTGGTTATGATATAATATAATATTGATGTTCTTGTCCGACTACGGCTCGGCCTTCGGTTGTCAAGGTGAAGTTTACCGTAGCTTGGCCAAGACGAATGAGACGGCGGAGAGTAGTGCGAAACTAACAGCTATATTTGAGGTAGAAAGATGTTTGAGCGATTTACAGACCGAGCACGAAAAGTTATGGCATTGGCCAACCAGGAAGCTCAGCGGTTTAACCATGATGTTATAGGGACTGAACATATCCTGCTCGGGCTGGTTAAAGAAGGAAGCGGTGTCGGAGCTACTGTCTTAAAGAACTTTGATGTCGATATTAAGAAGCTGCGGCTTGAGGTAGAAAAACACGTCAAATCCGGGCCTGATATGGTAACCATGGGAAAACTTCCTCAGAGCCCAAGAGCAAAAAAGGTCATTGAATATGCCATTGAAGAGGCAAGAGCTCTTAACCATAATTACGTCGGTACAGAACATATCTTATTGGGACTGCTCAGAGAAAGCGATGGGATTGCTGCCCAGGTTCTTATGGGTCTCGGATTAAAACTTGAGGAGGTCAGACAGGAAATTTTAAATCTTCTCGGAGCTGGAGTTATTGGAAGCCAAAATGAGATGGATATGAAGCTCGGACATGCAATTGGAAGAAAACCAAAGAGCAAGACGCCGGCTCTGGACTCATTCGGAAGAGATTTGACAGAACTGGCGGCTAACGGAGAACTCGACCCCGTCATCGGCAGAATTAATGAAATCGAACGACTTATACAGATACTTTGCAGAAGAACTAAAAACAATCCCGTTCTACTTGGCGAGGCTGGGGTCGGTAAAACCGCCATCGTCGAGGGACTATCACAGCAAATCGTTAATAAAAAAGTCCCACAGATACTAAAAGATAAACGTATTGTCGTACTCGATCTGGCGATGATGGTCGCTGGGACGAAATATCGTGGACAATTCGAAGAAAGAATTAAGGCGGTTATTAATGAGGTAATCAGGGCTAAGAATGTAATACTATTCATTGATGAGCTACACACACTCGTTGGGGCTGGAGGTGCTGAGGGGGCTATCGATGCTTCAAATGTGCTAAAGCCAGCTCTCGCTAGAGGAGAGGTACAATGTATCGGAGCTACGACTCTCGATGAGTACAGAAAGCATATTGAAAAGGATGGGGCTCTCGAACGAAGATTCCAGACGATTATTGTTGAGCCACCGTCAAAAGATGAGACGCTCGATATACTAAGGGGATTGCAGGATAGATACGAAGCGCACCATAGAGTCAGGTTCAGCGATGAGGCTCTTTTTCAGGCAGTAGAGATGTCCACCAGATATATAAGCGGGAGGTGCCTGCCGGATAAAGCAATCGATGTCGTCGATGAGGCAGGGGCAAGAGTGCGGCTGAAGAATATGGCTGTGCCGCCGGACTTGACTGAAATGGAACAAAGGATTGAAAAGCTACAGAGGGAAAAGGATGAAGCTGTTAGAGGGGCTGACTATGAAAGGGCCGCGGCTTTGAGGGATGAGGCACAACAGCTTTTGAGCGAGAAAACACAACTGCATAAAAAATGGTACGAAGAGAATAAAGAGACAACCGGAGTGGTGGACACTGAGACTATTGCAGAGGTTGTAAGTAAGATGACAGGTGTACCGTTAACGAGACTGGAAAAGAAAGAAACACAGCGACTTTTGGAACTCGAAGCGGAATTGCATAAAAGGGTCGTTTCACAGGATGAGGCCATTAACGCTATTGCTAAAGCGGTAAGAAGAGCAAGAAGCGGAATAAAAGACCCGAATCGACCCATGGGAAGCTTTATATTCCTCGGACCAAGCGGGGTGGGAAAAACTCTACTTGCAAAATCGCTGGCAGAGTTTATGTTCGGAGATGAGAATTCGCTCGTCCAGATTGATATGAGCGAATTTATGGAAAAACATAATGTAAGCAGATTGGTCGGAGCTCCGCCAGGGTATGTTGGTTACGAAGAAGGTGGACAATTGACCGAAAGAATTAGAAGAAGGCCTTACGCCGTGCTGCTGCTTGATGAAATTGAAAAGGCTCATGCGGATGTCTACAATATGCTACTGCAGATTATGGATGAGGGAAGACTTACTGACAGCTTCGGTAGACATGTGGACTTTAAGAACATCGTACTTATTATGACCAGTAACATCGGGGCGGACTTGATTAAAAATAGCTCTGGATTCGGATTCGGGAAGAAAACACCTGAGGCTAACTACGAAAAAATGAAAGAGATGCTCCATAAAGAGGTTGAACGCCATTTCAGGCCGGAGTTTCTAAACCGACTCGATGATGTCATTGTGCTAAAAGCTCTGACAAGAAAGGACCTGCAGATTATCGTCGATTATGAGCTTGTAAAGGTCTTCAAGAGACTGATAGAGCACGGATTGAAACTGGAACCCACCGAACGAGCAAAGGAATTTCTTATTGACAAAGGTTACAATCCGGAATTTGGTGCAAGGCCGCTACGCCGAGCGATTGAGCACTATATAGAAGACCCGCTTTCGGAGAGTTTACTGCAGGGACGATTCAAGGAGCAAAATCTGATAAAGATTGACGTGCAGGACGAAGAGCACTTGAAGTTTGATGGTTTCAAGGTAAAGGGGCCTGCGGAGAACAAACAGCCGGTCGCACAATCACAATAATGAGGACAGGGCTGATTTTGCCATCTGTGTTTTACAAAAAAAGTATCTACGGACTGAAAATAAAATCAGAAGATGGGTGTGAAACTTGTTTCAACTTTTTGTGAAGCATTTCAAGCTCTTGAGAGCTTTGCTGTTGGGATAACAGGATATCGAGCTCTTTCTTGTACATCCACTCTACGCGGCCGTCAAGACGAAGGATTATATGTTTTTTACCAAACAGTAATGAGCTGCGGGGTCTTTGGGTATAAGCCAAAATTTCGTCGGGTGTTGATTCAAAATTAATCCATTGAGCCCTGTAAATCACTTCTCCGAGCCGAACGTACCCTGCTAAATCTTTTTTGATTTTATCGACATAGGATTCAGGAGGAACAGAGCCGTATTTTTCTCGGTACTGCATGACTATTCGGCTGAGATTCTCCATTGCCCGCATTGCTTCTGAACGGTTGACCCAGTTTTTGAGGTTAATCATTGCCGCGACCGCAATAGCCGTAATAACCATTACAGTTATAGTATCTGTTAATATGGTTTTTTGTCGTTTGTTCATATCCGGTATTTTGTTATTTGTATGTTACATCTCGTTCGAAATGCGGTTGATGATTAACACTTCATGATTTTATTTTTACCTTGCCGTTCTGGACGAGTAAGTTACCTTCTGCGAACAGTTGTATGGCTTGCGGATATGCGATGCATTCCTGCTCAAAGACTCTCGCAGCAAGCGTTTCGGGGCTGTCATTGTCTTTTACCGGGCAGCTGCGCTGGAGGATTATTGGTCCTTTATCATATTCATTCGTGCAAAAATGCACGGTGCAGCCGCTTATTTTACACCCCGCTGCGAGAACCGCTTCATGGACATGATGTCCCCACATACCTTCTCCACCGAAGCTTGGCAGCAGAGCAGGGTGTATGTTCATCACGCGGTTTTCGTATCGAGCAGGTATTTTCCAGAGGCAGAGCCAGCCGCCCTGGACGACGAGGTCAATGTTTGCAGCAACGAGCTCTTCTTCAATTTGCTTACTAAACTTATCGATGTCCGGATGGTCTTTCTTGCGGATGATTTTTACGTCCAGCCCGGCGGCTTTTGCTTTTTCGACCCCGGATACGATTGAGCGCGAACTTATTACGACAGCGACGGTGGCATTGAGTTTACCGTCTTTAATATATTCGAGGATATTCATTAGTGTCGTACCGCCGCCGCTAATCAATACACCGAGCCGAATCGGTTTTTTATTTTGTGCTGTTAGTGAAGCTTTTGGCTGAGTTTTATCTTTAATGTCCTGTTCAAGATTTAATGCCTGATTAACGAGTTCGTCGGCCTGTTTGTTTTTATCTCTCGTGACGTGTTTAACTTTGCATTCTTCGAATTCGTTGATTAAATCGATGGTTTGTCGAAAAAGCGGTCTGATTTGCTCGCTTTTTACCTTGTATTGACCGTTAATTTGTTTTACGAGCAGTTCGCTGTCGCTGAAAACCATTAACTGTTTGGCACCAATCTGCTTTGCGGCTTCAAGAGCTTTTATAATGGCAGTATATTCGGCTACGTTGTTTGTGGCCTGGCCGAGAAATAAAGCCTTGGCTTGTAATTGGTTTCCGTCGGGCTCGGCCAGGATGAAGCCGGCAGCGGCTGGACCGGGGTTGCCTCTGCTGCCGCCATCTGTGTAAATGGTGATTTTCTTTGTTTGCTGTGGCAATGTATTAACCCCTTCTTTAATTGGTGGTTGGTAACCAATTAGCCAGTATGCGAATCGCCAAGCACGAGTATTCTCGAGCAGCTTGGGCAGCGGATTATATCATCCTTACTCAACAGCAGGTTAACGGACTCAGCGGTGATGCCCATGAAGCAGCCGCCGCAGCTGTAGGCCTCTGTTTTGCCCTCCTGTTTCTCAACTACTGCTAATGCTTCACCGTCATATGTTTCTGCGACGCGATTGAAGATACGTAATGGTTCAGCTGGTATGTCTTTTGCTTTCTTGTACCATTCATCCTGGATTTCCTTGATTTCGGCCTCGTATTTGGTTGCCATCACTTCAGCCTCCTTTCGGGTTTGCTCGAGCGTCTGTTTCAGCTGGTTTATCTGGTTAAGGAGGTTTTCGCTCTCGGCTTGGTCTGCCTCGATATCCTTCAATAAATCCAGGATTTGGGTCTCGATTTTGGAATTGTCGGCCTTGGTTGTATTAAGCTGGGTGAGGACTGAGGTGTATTCTTTGTTTGTTTTTGCGGCGTTAAGATGGGCTCTTAACTTGGCTATTTCTTCGTCTCTGGTCCGCAATTCCAATTCGAGGCGGTCGGACTGGACCTTGGTTAGTTGAATCTCTTCTTTTTTGGCCTCGTATGCATTTTGGAGACTTCTGACATGATTTTCCTGAATAATTACGTTCCTTCTGCATCTTGCGAGTTTTGCCCTTGCCGCTCGCAGCTGGTTTTCAACGCTTTGAAGTTTTATAAGAGCGTTCAGTACAGGTCCCATTTATGTTCTCCACAGGACGCCTGATGGCGTTTTCCTACTCCGCCGGCTCTGAAAATTCAAGTCCTGTATTATGTTCATTTATATTTCAATCTGCAACAAAAAAATTCTCTTTTTTTATTTTTGAAGGACAGGGTGTATAATCACGTGGTTATGAAAGAGCTTTTGAGAAAACTCATTCAGGCGGAAACGACGGTCCAAAGGGGTGAATTAGCTGCGGCGGAGATAATTTCGGATGAGCTTGCCCGTTCGGGAATAGATTGCCGAATAGATAGCTGGGGCCGGAACAGAGCAAATCTTACCGCGAAGATAAATTCTGTAGAGCAAAAAGGCGGGCTTTTATTTGTCTGCCATCTTGATGTTGTTGCCGCTGGTGGGCAGGGTTGGACGCATCCGGCCTTTGCTGGTATTGAAAGCGAAGGCAAGGTTTACGGCAGAGGCTCGGTAGATATGAAGGGCGGGATTGCTGCGGCTGTTACCGCTATCCGACAAATTGTCGATTCCGGGGCCAAGTTAGAGGGCGACATTATATTTCTTGCCGCTGCCGGTGAGGAAACCGATAGCTGCGGGGCCAGGAGGTTTATCCGCGACCATAGCGGCAGCTTGCCTAAGCTTGCCGGGGTGGTTATCCCCGAGCCGACGGACTTCGAGGTTGTCACCGCGCATCGCGGGATATTATGGCTTGAAGTTACTGCTTTTGGCAAAGCTGCTCACAGCTCGACGCCGAAATTGGGCATAAATGCGATAGCTTCGATGAAGACCCTGTTAGACGAATTGGATAACTATAAGATTCGTTCCCAGCCTCATAAGCTATTGGGCGAGTGCTCTATGAGCATCAATACTATCTCCGGCGGTAGAGAAATCAATGTTGTACCGGATAGTTGCAGTATCGGGATAGACATTCGCACTTTGCCGGGACAGCAATTTAAGGAGATAATTTCTGATTTAAAAAAAATCTTTGCGAAATTAAAACAAAAAAATCCTCAATTTGCAGCGTCGATTTCCATCACACGGCAGGTGGATGCGTTGGAAACAGATTCTAATTGTGATTTTGTCAGGGATTTTTGCTCTGCTGTGGGGGCAAGTGCAACCAAGGCCGTTGGTTTTACTACAGATGGGCCGCATTTTTCTCCGCTGGGAGCACCGGTCGTAATCTTTGGGCCTGGCAAGCCGCAGCTTGCCCATAAGCAGGATGAATATATCGACATAGCCGATGTAGAAAAAGCGGTCGAACATTACAAAAAAATTATTTTGAAGTTTTTGACTTGATTTTTCACTAGTAGCATACATGCCAAGTAGGTTGTATCGGCAAGGTTTGCTCTTGAGGTGATGGAGGATGCGTTCAAACAATAAAAATATATATTGGAGATAAAAATGGAGAAACATATCTTTTATATTTTGGATGTTTTTGCTGAAGAAAAATATGCAGGCAATCAGCTTGCAGTTGTTCGAGATGCAGGGGCACTTTCGGACAGTCAAATGCAAAAGATCACGAAAGAGATGAACTATTCGGAGACAACTTTTATCTTGTCGGAACAGCAGCGAAATAATGGATATGATGTCCGGATTTTTACGCCGGGTGGGGAAGTGCCTTTTGCCGGTCATCCCACACTCGGAACAGCTTTTTTAATACAACACGTTATCATCGGAAGAAAGGTTAAAGCTGTCAATTTGAACCTAAAAGTGGGGCAAATTCCGATTACGTTTGATTACAATGGAAAACAGGCAGGGATTCTATGGATGAAGCAAATAGAGCCAAGTTTCGGCGAAATTATTGAACCAGCATTAGTTTCGCAGGTTCTTGGACTCGACGAACAAGATTTAGATGAAAGATTCCCGGTTCAAGAAGTTAGTACCGGCATGTATTTCATAATTGTTCCATTAAAGAGTTTAGCTGCTGTTAAGCGAGCTCAGATAGCCAGAGATAAGTACTTCCAGCTGATTGAAAAAACACAAGCTAAGGTAATTCTCGTTTTTTGTCCTGAGACTTACAATCAAGACAACAGCTTAAAAGTGCGAGTCTTTTGTGATTATTTAGGCATACCGGAGGACCCTGCCACAGGAAGCGGGAACGGCTGCTTGGCCGGTTATCTAACAAAGTATCGTTATTTCGGCGATGAAGCAATTGACCTTCGAGTTGAGCAGGGTTACGAAATCGGCAGACCTTCACGGCTGTATCTAAAGGCTCAAAAAAAGAATGGTCAAATAGAAGTATTAGTTGGTGGAAAAGTAGTAATGGTTGCTAAGGGTCAACTGCTCTAAAAGGCAACCTAACCCCAAAAGGTTCTGAGTGGAAATATTAACAATGAAAACAGATAGTGATGGTATTGAGAATTGGGCTGATAAAAGAGGAAGACATTAAGTATGAAACAATACAAAATAGATTTTGGGTCGATGTCGTGGGAAACACCGGCAGACGGTGTTAGATTCAAGAGTTACGAACAAGGCGGCAGGAAGCTGCGTTTGGTAGAGTTTACAAAAGAATTTGTTGAGCCTGACTGGTGTACGAAAGGGCATATCGGATATGTTCTGGAAGGGCAAATGGAAGTTGACTTCGACGGCAAGAAGATTGTGTTCATCCCCGGAGACGGGATATTTATACCAGCAGGTGGAGAACATAAGCATAAAGCCAAAGTTCTTACAGATGTGGCGAAAGTAATCTTGGCGGAAGATGTGTAACTTATCACTGCGAGATTAAGGGATTATGCTGAAAATTTTTCCAGTTGAGACAGAGAAAGATATAAAAATTGTTAGGGCTCTTTTTGAGGAGTATGCCGATTCTTTAGGGATTGACCTTGGTTTTCAGAACTTTGAAGAGGAGCTGGCTAATCTCCCCGGCTGTTATGCTCGGCCGGAGGGTTGTATTTTACTTGCCAAATATAATGAAGAAATCGCCGGCTGTGTGGCGCTTAGAAAACTAAGTGACAGTATATGTGAAGGTAAAAGACTATACGTAAAGCCGCAGTTTAGAGGTCTGGGGATAGGCAGAAAATTAGTAGAATCTGTTATCGAAGAAGCTCGAAAAATGGGTTTCTCCCGTATGCGGGGAGATACACTTGCTTCAATGAAGGCCGCTCAGGCGTTATATGCCTCTCTGGGATTTAAGCAAATCGAACCTTATTGCTACAATCCGATAGAAGGAGCGATATTTATAGAGCTGGAGTTGGCCTGAGCTTTGGGGGCTGGTGTTATTGGAGACGAAGGTTGTAAAATGGAAAATCAGGAGTTTGGTGGTGACAGGCCGAAACCAGATAAACATAAAATAAGAAAAATACTGGTCGGTGATTTCACAGTAAAAAGGTTGGTTCTGTCGCTTGTTTTTATATATGTTTTTCTGCTGATTTTTGTATATTTCTTTTCGGACCGGATAATCTTTCAGCCTCATAAGTCGGGTTATAAAGACGGCCCGGAGATTCTCAAGATTGAAACCAAAGACGGGGCGAAAATCTCCGCACTTTACCTTTCGGAGCCGAACTCGCAATTCACCATACTCTACAGCCACGGCAACGCTGAAGATATCGGGGACATTCGCAAAGTGCTTGAGATGTTTCGAGAAAAGGGCTTTTCCGTGCTTGCCTATGACTACCGTGGCTACGGCACCAGTGCCGGTAGGGCCTCGGAAGAAAACGCGTATGAAGATATCGAGGCGGCCTATGAGTATCTGGTTGGGCAGTTGCAGTGCCCTCCCAGCCGGGTTATCGCACTGGGAAGGTCGGTGGGGGCGGCGGTTGCGATGCACCTTGCCTGCCGGGAGAAATTGGCTGGTTTGATTCTCGAAGGCCCGTTTGTTACTGCATTTCGTGTAGTAACGCGCGTTCCGCTGGTTCCTTTTGATAAATTCAGAAATATTGACAAGATTAAAAAGGTGCGGTGTCCTGTCCTTGTAATTCATGGCAGAGACGACTGGATTGTTCCATTCTCGCACGGGGAAAAGCTTTTCGAGACGGCAAATGAACCGAAACTTAATTTTTGGGTCGATGGAGCGGGGCATAATGACCTGTTGACGGTGGCGGGTAATCGCTATTGGGCTGTTATTGAGGACTTTACAAGTATGGTCCGGGCGAATAGAAAAGATTGAGTAAATCAAAGCTTTCCGAAGCACTGAGTAAATTGGTATTGAGTCTTTTGAAATTGGGTTCGTTTGGGTTCGTTTTCTAAGTCGGCTGTTCATAGTTTTTTGTTCTTAGTTATTGTGTAAGCTACGCTTACGCTCATTTTTAGTCTTTTGGAAATTGGGTTCGTTTTGCATATTTTGTTCATTTTGATTGATTCTTCCTTCTGCGCAAACCAACAGCGCTTCCTTCTTCGCTAACGCTACGAAGGACAACTTACTATTGATTATTGATAAGTGATTATTGATTATTGTTAATTTGTCATAAAAATTCCTTAAAAAAACTATTCCCCCCGCTGCTTCGCACGCGCGAAGCAAAACGACGGGGGCGACGAAACGTCGTCTCTATAATTGTAGGTACCCGCGCGTTTGATTCGAAAAAAGTACTCGATTCTCGATACTTGATTCTCGTAACTCGATATTAGAAAAGGAATTAAAAAATTTCTGAAAAATTCAGGTTTTTTCTGCAGGTACCCCCGGTTTTGATTGATTTAGCACGTGGCTCGTGGCTTGGGAGTTGGAATTAGCCGTTCCCTCGACTGCGCTCCCTACTTCGCTAAGGCTACGCAGAGCAGGCGGGACAGGTTTTGGTGCGCAGGTAGCCGCGCTTTTGATTGAAAAGTTATTTGCTAAGTGAAAAAAGGGCGGGCAGGATTAGTCCTCATTGCTCTTTACGTCAAGCTGGCTGTTTCGGGTAGAATAAATAGATTTCAGCACTTGTCTGTTCTAAATACTCTTCCTCATTTTCAGCTGCTCGACAAAAGTAACTCCGCCAAACTATTCCGAGGCATTATACTATTGTCCGCAGACAATAGAACCATCTTATCCGCCAAGATATAATGGTGTGGGTCGGTTATCTGCCGAAGCAGCTCGATTATCCACTTAACCCCTGCCCACTTAAAGAGTTGCCTTAACGGAACCCAGTAGTTGGCGCTACTGAATAAGGGGCAAAAGGTTCAATATATACTTCATATTAAATCCTTTCATCTTTAGCTGGCACAATTGCCAGCGCATATTATTCTATGTTTTTTTATACCTTTGGCAAGTGAATTCCTTTAGGTGGAATACCCCCTCTATAATCGCCTATGTTGATTTAGAGGGTCCCAAAAGACCCCTATGAAACGCATAAAAATGGTTGTTTAGTTTAAAGAATGTGCTTAACTTCTTTATTACAAGGGAGTTAATGAACATTTCCGGAAGTATATACTTAACGCACAAAAGGTGGTTTTGCACGCAAATATAACACAAAAATGTTAGATTTTAAGCAAAAAATAGCCAAATTTTTCCTTGACTTAACGTTCCATAAGCCCTACAATGACAATAGGTTGGTGATGATGAAAAGACAACCTCTGAACTTTTTTATCCAGCACCCTTTACAAGTATGCCGATGTCTATATAATGCGTTTTCAGCGTTTTTGGGAGTAATTGTGGCCGTCAAAGAAGACATCTATATTCGTTTGTCTTGGTCAGAAAAAGATAAGCGCATAGTCTTCGAGCCTGAAGACAATGACAGATTTTCTTTGACTGTTGAAGAAGCAATTGAAGCTTGCGAAGTCTACGACAAAGAAGGGAGGGCGTTATTCCGAAAACAATTTAAGGAACTCTTAAATTTCTTAGGCAATTGGAGCTATGGGCAAAGGGAAAAGATACACAAGGTATCCGTTACAGTGCGAGACAAAGGACTGTTATTTTTAGTTATCGCCAATAGCAAGAAATATGATGCCGATTTTGACGAGTTATTAACTAAATTAGACCTTCATATCGCAACTTCAGGAGATTTTTCTGAAATCAAACTAAGCGTTCAAGACCTTCCATATTGTGATGAGAACAATTATAGTTCCTTTTGTAATCCAGAATTTACTTTGGAATACACGGGACTAAATGGCAAATGAAATAGAACACATTCAGCAAGCTGTTCACAATATGCGAGTAACGGCATATCTTTATAAAGAACCCCCCTTTTGTGATTGGACTACAACTCTTGTTTTTTACTCTGCCGTTCATATTGCGGAAGCTGTGTTCTTTAATAACTTGACAACAAGACAACACGCGACTACTCACGATGAAAGAGAGGGTTTTTTGAAAGAAAACAACAGATACCTTAATATCACTGAACATTATATACCTTTGAAAAGGATGTCTCTAAAAGCAAGATATTTAGTTGGAATAGCAACTGGAACAACTTTCGCGGAATATATGCCCGCTAACCAAGTAATGGATAGGCTTATCAAAGGACATCTTGCACAAATAATTAAAACAGCAACAAAGTTTCTTTCCTCAAAATCAGCCCGTCTGTTAAAAAGCGAATTTCAAGAGATTTTTTAATTATTTTACTGGCTGTCGATACATTAAGCGTTTGCCGTCTGCGGCTTTTATTGCTTCTGTAATTCTTTCGCCATCATTTACTTGTCGTGTATTCCAACGAAAAGCAAATTCGTCAACGTAGCGGTGCAGGTGTTTTTTGCTTACAGCGTGAAACGTGCCATAAACACCTCTTTTGAGCAGAGCAAAGAAAGACTCTGCCGTATTCGATGTAACATCACCACGCGCGTATTCGCCAATATCGTGTCTAACAATCTCGTGGCTTGCAAAATTTTTCCCGATGCTACGATATGAACGGTAATTGTCTGTCATAAGTCGTGCCGAACGATGTATTTCTTTTGGCATTATTTTGCCCAATGTTTTTGCCGTAACGTCTGTAACAACCTTTGCCCGAACATCACCACCACGTTCAACCAATGCCAACACAGGAGTTTTCTTTGTGCCCCTACCTCTTTTTCGATGGTCTATTTGGATTTCCTTTGTTCCTCGTCGCGGCTTACCGCCTACATAAGTTTCGTCTGCTTCTACTATACCTCTTAATTTCTTATGCCGTTTTGGTTTGGACATAGCAAAACGGACACGGTGCATTAGGAACAAGGCCGATTTATAAGTAATTAAACATTGCCTGCTAATCTGTAAAGCACTGACGCCTTTTTTATGAGCGCAGGCAGCTCAAAAAGCATAACACCAATGACGAAGGGGCAATCTCGAATCCTCAAAGACTGTGCCTATGCGGACTGTGTATTGCTGTTTGCAATCGTGGCAACGCCACAAAAACCTTTTGTTTCGTCCGCCATTGCCATCGGTCATTTTAGCTACATTTATACTGCCACAATGCGGACAGGCAGGCATATTGCCCCAACGCTGTTTTTCCATAAATTCAACCGCCGCCGTTTCATCTGTGCAAGCCAATGGCAAATTACGGTTGATTTTAATGATTTGGCGGATTTTGCCGAACAATGGCTAAAGACAGGAGTCAGATACTGTATTGCCGACATTGCTCCGGCAGGGAGCGGTGATGGGATAGTGAATATGCCGGATTTTGCGGTTCTTGCCAACAACTGGCTGGAAGGGGATTAACCACTAATTATCATTCGACCCTTCGACTTGGTTCGGTGGTACTCACCACAAGCATTACCATTTGAACTGGTCTTTGAAGGCGGTTTGGAAGTCGTAGGCGTCGTTGAAGTCGTCGATAGAGTCGGTCGGCTGGACGCTCAGCCATTTGTGTTTTATCATAAGATAGATGATTTCGCCGAAATCGCGTGTTGTTTTTATGTTCCAGGTGTTTAATACTAACATTGCCAGTCTGCCCCATTTTTCGATAGACAGGTTTTTCAGTCCTTCGCAAAGAGCCTGGCCGGTGACGTGGTTGGGCTCGGTGGTGGCTTTTTTTGCGGTGTAGCCAAGCCCCTCATAGACGAACTTGAGTGCTCCTGTGCTGAATCGGCCGTCTTCTCTGGCAATTTCTTCTAACTTTTTCTTCATAACCTGTTTTTAGTGCACACTCTGCCCGGGTTTTGCCCCGGTATCAACTGAAAGCATAAAAATATCTTTTCCGCCGGTTCCTGCTGCCAGAATCATACCTTCCGATACACCGAATTTCATTTTACGCGGCTGCAGATTCGCAACACAGATAACAAGCTTTCCGGTAAGCTGCTCAGCCTGGTATGCCTGTGCGATGCCGGCGAAAACGTTTTTTGTTATACCGCCGATATCCAGCTCGAGGCGTAAAAGCCTGTCGGCACCGGTCACCTTTTCAGCTTTTACGACCCTGGCGATTCGCAAATCGAGCTTCGCGAAATCATCTATAGTGCATTGCGGTTTGATTGGTTCGGTGGCGTTAACCGTTCCCGCGGATTCTTTGCTTTCTTCTATCATTGCGTTCACCTGTTCTTCATTAATTCTTTCAACTAATCGTGGGTAATCGTTAATTTTATGGTTTTCCAGTACGGTTTCGACATCTGCAAATTTTAACTCATTGACATTAAGAAAGCCCTGCACTTTTTTAGCATAGTCGGGCAGAATGGGTTTTAAGTAAATCGTCAGAATTTTCACGGCATTGATTATAGCCGTAAGGGTCGTTTGTGTTTTTTCAAGGTCGGTCTTTACGGTCGCCCAGGGCTGGTTCTGTTCGACATATCGGTTTGCCTCATCGGCCAGAGCGCTAATTGTTCGGACAACGGCGGCGTAGTTCAGGTTTTCGTAGTTTTCTATAATTTGTGTACCGGCGGCTGCGAGCTTTTGTGTTAATTCTCTGCCTTGGCTGTCTAATCGGCCGAGCTGACCGTCAAATTTTTTTGTAACCATCGGGACTGAACGCGAGGCAAGGTTGGCAAGTTTTCCGACTAAATCGGAATTGATTTTGTTTATAAAATCTTCTGTGCTCAAATTGATATCTTCGATACCACCGGCCAGCTTGCCTGCGTAGTAGTATCTCAGGTATTCGGGATTAAGATGCTTCAAATAAGTGTCTGCTTTAATAAATGTTCCGCGTGATTTACTCATCTTTTCGCCGTTTACGGTCAAAAAGCCGTGGACGAAAAGCTTGTTGGCGGTTTTAAAGCCGGCCCCGATTAGCATAGCAGGCCAGAACAAGGCGTGAAAATACATAATGTCCTTGCCGATAAAGTGATAAAGCTCGTATTCATCGCTGTTCCAGAGCTTGTCGAAATCCAGGCCGTTTCTATCGCAGTAGTTTTTTGCGGAAGCCATATATCCGAGGGGAGCATCCAGCCAGACGTAGAAAAATTTATTTTCTTCTCCAGGTATTTTAAAGCCGAAATAAGGACCGTCTCTGGAGATGTCCCAATCTTTCAGGCCTGTTTTGAACCATTCATCGAGTTTATTTGCCACCGATAGCTGAGTGTAGCCTTTGGCGATGAGGTCTTTGAGTTTTTGTTCGTAATCGGAGAGTTTGAAAAAGTAGTGGTCGCTTTCTTTACGAACCGGCTTTGTCGAGCAGGTTGCACAGCGGGGATTGATTAAATCGGTGGACCGATATGTTCCACTGCATACCTCGCAGGAATCGCCGTATTGGTCTTCGGCTCCGCACCTTGGGCAGGTGCCGCGAATATATCTATCGGGCAGGGACATCTTACAGGTTTCGCAATAGGCTTGTTCGACATTTCGTTTGACTATTGAACCGGCTTTACTGAGTGAATTGAAGATTAGTTCGCTAAAGCGTTTATTTTCCAGTGAATGTGTCGTGTAATAGTTATCGAATTCCACGAGAAAGCCCGCAAAATCCGCTATATGTGCTGTATGCATTCGCTCGATTAGCTGTTCAGCAGTTATGCCGGCGGCTCGGGCGCTTATCATAACAGGCGTGCCGTGGGTGTCATCGGCGCAAAAGTAAAGACACTCGTTGCCGCACATTTTCTGGAAGCGGACCCAGATATCGGTTTGGAGATATTCGACAAGATGTCCTATATGTATGGGGCCGTTTGCGTAAGGCAGGGCTGATGTTACAACAATTTTGCGAGGCATAGCTTTTCCTTAACGACTACTGCTTTTCATCTTGCTCGTCGTCCTGGCTTTGATTATTTGTGGTATTATTTCGCTTTTCTTTTTTGTTTGCTGCGGAGGAAATTACCTCAAGCTCCTCGACGGGGACGGCGACTTTTGTACCGTCGTCGTGTTCTATCATAACAAGTTGAGTCAGTATCTGGGTATCGACGACTTTTCCCTGGCCGTGTTTGGTTTTTACAATGGCGTTCTTTTTCGGCAGGCTCTTTTTAAGCTCGGTGTAGGTTTTATCTTCATATCGCAGGCAGCATTTAAGCCTGCCGCAGTATCCGGAAATTTTTGAAGGGTCAAGTGTCGCCTTTTGCATTTTGGCCATTCGCATATTGACCGGTTTTAGGGCTTGAAGAAACCTTATACAGCAGCATTCCTGTCCACAGCTTTCTACATCGCCGAGCAGCTTGGCTTCATCCCGCGAGCCGATTTGGCGCATTTCGATTCTTGTCTGATGTTCGTGTGCGATTTTCTTTACCAGTTCACGGAAATCCACTCGGCCGTCTGATATGAAGTAGAAGATAAGGCGCTCTCCGCCAAATATGTGTTCTGCGTCGACTATTTTCATCGGCAGGTTCAGTTCTTTGACGAAACGTCTGCAGCATTTAAGCTCTTCTTCTGCGATTTTCCGCAGATGTTTTTCTTCGCTTATATCATCGGTGGTTGCGTAACGAATAAATTTGCCGTTTTCATCGATGGACAGGTCGATTTCGCTGACATCAAAATATTTTTTTACCTGGTCCTGACTTAACTTGAATTGTCCTGACCTGTACGGACAGAATTGGCCTACGATATGGCCCAGTTCGAGGCCTCTGCTGGTTTTTACGACTACTCGGCTGGGTCTTTTGGGTATGTGTGTTTCGTTGTGCTCGAACCAGCCGAGTGTGTTTATGCGGCCAACGCTGACCAGCATATATTTTTTGCCTTTTGACTGCTTAGGTTTTGTTGCTGTAGCATCTGCCATTTCAACTGCCTGTCTTTCCCGCGTTAGTATTACTGTTTCTAAACCTTTATTGTATCAGAAACTACGAGATTTAACAAGAGCTGTTCGAAAATAAGCTTTTCATTGACGTTAGACTCGAGCCAATGCATTGTTTTGTAGGCATCGGCGATTTTTTCTGAAGACTGCTCGGGGTCGAGACGCTTGGCTATACTTTTGATTTGTTCTTTTTGGTCGGAGTTGATGAGACGTGGCACGGCCATCTTGGCCGTGTTTTCACGGGCTGGAAGCCCGTGCCGCCCTGCAATGTTTATTTTCATAGCATCATACAAAGCTGATATGATTATTTGGATAAGAATTTTCTTTGCTCTGCGATTTATATCTGTTTTACTGGTGGTTTTCTCGAGGTACCCCCAGACTGCGGCGGTTTTTTTGCTTTTGGACAAAAGCCATTCAGCCAGGTTTAAGCAATCGGCTAATTTATATGTTGCAAGAGAATTGAGCAGTTCTTTTTTAATTTGATAAAGATTTGCACCATCCGATTCGAGCAGTGCCCACTGGCAGCCCTGCCCTAAACTGCCCTGGGCCAGGCGGGCGAAGTATTGGGCTTTTTTTTCATCGAGGCCCATCGCTTTCAGTTTATCGATTATCCTCTCCTGGTCTATGTTCGAGAAGCGTATTATCCGGCATCTTGATTTGGTGGTGGCAAGTAGCTTTTCCATTCGGGTGCAGAGCATAATGATTGTGCAGTATTTAGGCGGCTCTTCGAGTATCTTCAGCATTGCATTTTGTGAGTATGCGTTTAACCTCTCAGCCTCACTAATGATAAAGACTCTTCTTTGTGATAGGGTTGGCCTGATTGATACTTTGTCGATTAGAAATACTCGAATGACATCAATCGCCAAGTCGAGGGGTGTTTTTTTTTCTTTGTTATCTTTTGTAAATTCGAGCAGCTCCTTGTAGATATGATTGAAATCAGGATGTGAGCCGGCCTCGAACATTCTGCAGGACTGACACACTCCGCAGCTGTCTGCGAAGCCGTTTTCCATAACCGCGCTTTTGCAAAGCAGCAGCTTGGCCCATTCGCGGGCGGTCTTGAATTTGCCGACACCTTCGGCTCCGGCAAAAATATATGAATGAGGCATCTTATCTGCAGCAAAGCCTCTTTGCAAAATTGAAACTGCTTTATCCTGGCAGAATATTTCTTTAAGTGACATTGTTGATCAGAATATTTTTTCGATGGTTTTTATTACTTGTTTATAAACCGTCTTGACATCGTTTGTAGCATCGATGACAACAAAATCCTTACGGCCTTTGGCTAATTCGAGGAATCCCTCGCGGACTTTCTGATGATAGCCGTCGCCCTTTTGTTCCATTCGGTCGAGGTCTTTTTTGAGTCGCTTTGCTGCTGTCTTCAGGTCAACATCGAGAATTATTGTCAAATCCGGCCAGGGTCTTTCGAGGCAGTCTATCGCAATTTTTATAACCTTATCGATACCGAATCCACCGGCAAAGCCCTGATAAGCACAGGTGCTCGACAGCCACCTGTCGAGAATGATACATTTATTTTCTTTCAAGGCCAGTGCTATTTTCTCATTCCATAGTTGAACTCTTGCCGCCATATAGAGCATCACCTCTGCTGCTGTGCTCATTGCGATATGTTCCGGACTTAGTAGGATTTGGCGGATTTTTTCGCCGATAGCTGTCCCGCCTGGCTCACGAAAGGTCTCGACTGCAGTTTCCTGCCCTTTCAGCCAATCGACTGATAGTTTTGTTTGTGTAGTCTTCCCGCAGCCGTCCGGCCCGTCAAGAACAATGAATTTACCTGAGAGTTTATTTTTCACCACGGGTTCCTTGACATCAAACTTTCCCTACATTCTTCCTGACAAAAATTTCTCTTGGTCTTGTTTCAAAATTTCAATAGGCGGATTATGCCAACCGAATCGGCTTAAGAAATAAACAGTTCCCTCTAACGCTAATTCTGCATTTTTAGCCAAAAGATATTCTGGGGATATTGTCCATGACTTCGCTATTTGGTCAGCAGTTGCTGGGTAGTAACCTATCCAATGTTTGGGGTATTGTGCGATTAGTGCAAAACCTTTGACTCTTGAAATTTCTACACTAATTTGCAACTCTTCTTGATATAAGTTTTTACTACATAACCTCGTTGCGAATTCAAAAAACTCTGTGAAGTTGTAAAGTAAATTCAGAATGTTTATGAAACCAGGTATTGGAAGATCGCGTTTGTTTCTTATGAAAGGTAATATGTAGTCCTCTGCCTCCTCCCGTAGTTTCTTGTCCCAACGTTCATCTGATTTTTCACGTACTTGAAACAAATGTAAGAACTGACCACTATAGTACAAACGCCAGTGTTCTGCATGTCCGCCCCAGTCTGAGCCTGACGCAATGTAGTTTTGCTCCAAGATCTGTTCATCCTTTTCATCGCTAAGAAAGGGATAAGGCCAACCACGTAATTTAACCGATGTTTCTTTAATTAAATCTAAAGCTTGTACTACATCTTGTAGGTGTGTCTTATGAGTGAAGGGGCGAAAATTAACACGCCAATGGGCGGAATCCTTGATTTTTTGGGGTAAGGCCTGAATATCAACGGACATTATAAGCCCTCCAATTCAGCATCAAACTTATTGTTGTCTTCTTTTGTTCCTTCAAACTCTTCTTTTGGTACTCGAACTAGCATTCCTATCCTTTCGCATCTCTGCAAAAATTTCCGTACGGACTTATCTACCGCAAGGTCTAACACATCTTGCATCTCATCTGCGCTTTGCACTTCTCTGCTCTCCGACTTTCCGAGGGGGCGAATGTAAAAAGCCCCCTGTCTTATTTCATTAGCACAGTTTCTTTTGCAAACGAAAGGCTTTTCCTCGAATTCGTGTGCTCGAATAACTAAATATTTTAATCCTTCATTATCTATATGTGTTACAACGTCAAAGGTCATTGATGGAGATGCATATTTATTGACGTGGTCAATCATTTCATCTGGATTATATGTGTTTAGTTGTTCATTCGTAATGCCAGTACGATTCCACTTATTATCGCTTTCTTCAACGCCAATGATAATAATACCACCGTCTCGCAAATTCGACATCGCCAAGATGTCTTTAGGAATACCTTGCTTCAGTTCGTCCCACGCAGTTGCTCTTTTGAAATCTAGAGCCCTTCCTTCTTGAAGCAGATCGAGCGACCCCTGAACTCTGTCTTTCAATAATTCGTAACCTTCCAAATCAGTAGACGGTAAAGCTCCCATATATTTCCTCTTTTTCTCATTTTGCCAGTTGGAAGTTTTCTTCGCCGACCAACTGTCGCATTTTTCTGCAGAAGTCGAGGTCCGGATTGACGCTGAGCTGTTTATCGGCGGTTGCGTAAACTTTGCCCTTGTCGGTTCTTACCGCTACATAAACAGGGCTTCTGCCTCTGTGATGCTGGCAGATGCTTTTTATCGCCGCCACTTTTTCCCTGGTTATGTCCTCGGCGTTTAATCTTATTCTTACTTTCGCAGCTAATTTTTCTCTGACCGCGTCTATGGTTATCAGTTCTGCTGCTATGATATTGGGTTTTTCTCTTCTGTAATCCAGTTTACCTTTCACAAAGACAATACTATCCTTGACCAGCAATTCTGCGTAGCTATTGAGCACATCCGGGAACATGACGACTTCGACCTGACCCTGCAGGTCTTCGAGTGTAAAGACGGCCATTTTTGAACCGGCGTTTCGTCCTTTCTGCGTAATATGGTATCTGATTTTATTTATCAGTCCGCCGATGACAACTTGTTTGTCCTGCGTGCAATCGGCTAATTGCGAAGTGTCTAAGGTGGAATAGAGGTTTATCGTCTCAGCGTGATGACTTAAGGGATTGCTGGTCACATAAAAACCGAGCACCTCTTTTTCGTAAGCCAGCATTTGCGGCTCCGGCCAGGGGACAACATTCGGCAGACGCTCGTGGTCCCTCGAATAATCGGTCTCGCTTGTCTTTCTGAAAAAATTCATTTGGCCGTTTTGTTTGTCAGCCTGAAGTGAGGTGCCGATTTGCATCGCCTTCTCCACGCCGGCCAGCATTTGCGCACGACTTCCTCCGAGCTTATCGAACGCACCGGATTTTATCAGCGATTCGAGCACCTGCTTGTTGGCGGCCCTTAAATCGACGTTTTCACAGAAATGGAACAGGCTCTGGAATCGCCCCGCCTTTTGACGGGCGGCGATGATTTGCTCGACCGCCTTTTCACCGACACCTTTGACCGCAGCCAGTCCGAACCGTATGACGCCTTTTTTCTCTGTTCCGTGGCTTTTGTAAAGAGGAGTAAAATCGACACCGCTTTCGTTGATATCCGGCGCTAAGACCTCGATATTCATTTCTCTGCATTCGGCGATA
>Ga0315545_1000999_pt1 | contig 28973 bp, 24 predicted proteins | sample SalMarSW160210MG_FD_203096 | JGI IMG/M metagenome (GOLD analysis project Ga0315545, IMG submission 203096) | Salt marsh sediment microbial communities from the Plum Island Ecosystem LTER, Massachusetts, United States - Salt Marsh Sediment SW1602-10 ...
ATGAGGCAGTAAATAAGGGGGAGGTGGTGATACTGGAGGGGGCTCAGGGCGCCCTGCTCGACCCCGATTTCGGCACCTACCCTTATGCCACCTCTTCGTCGCCGCTGGCGGCGGGGGCCTGCCTGGGTGCGGGCTTGGGTCCAACCAAGCTCGACCGCGCTGTGGGCGTCTATAAGGCCTACTGCACCCGTGTCGGCGGCGGCCCCATGCCCACCGAGCTGCATGACGAGACCGCCGAGCTGATCCGGGAGAGGGCGCATGAGTACGGCACCACCACGGGGCGGGCGCGCCGCTGCGGCTGGCTTGATGCTGTTGCCGCCCGCTATACTAGTCGAATCAACGGCCTGACCGGGGCGGTGATCACCCGCCTCGATATCCTCGACATCCTGCCCAGCCTCAAGATATGCGTCGGCTACGAGCTGGACGGGAAGCAGATTGGCTATTTCCCGGGCGACATCGCGGCGCTGGCGCGCTGCAAGCCCATCTATGAGGAGCTGCCCGGCTGGCAGACCGACACCACCAGTATTCGGGGTTACGACCAGTTGCCTGAAGCCGCCCGTAACTATATATCACGGATTGAAGAGCTTATCGCCTGCCCGGTCAACCTGGTCAGCGTGGGGCCGGGGCGGGAACAGTCTATCGAAAAGACGCCTATCCTTTAGTTAGTGCCGGGTATTGGCTATGAACAGGGCACCATTCGATACTACAATGGCGGTAGAGAAGGCTGGTTACCATGGGCAGTCCCGCCTCTAGGGCGAGCGCACGGCTGCGCTGGGCGGCCCGTATTCTGAGCCTCGTCTCCCTGGCGGCCTTTATTATTACCTTTAGCTGCATAACGAGCCCTGCCTGGTTTCTCCTGGTTCTTGTTCCCGTAATTTTCTTGGCGGCTGCCGCCTGGTTTTGGTCTATCCCCGGCGGTGTTATTATAATAGCGGGCAGCGTTATCGCCCTTGTTAACATAGTGCCCATGAACTACGACACCTTTTACCTCATGGCGCTCGTCGTGCCCTGGATAATTTTTGGTGTAGCTGGTATCCTGTATCTAGTATCGGGCTGGTTACGGCGAAGGCGCCCGTCTTAATAGCGGAGGATTCAAATGGCAACGGTGAGAACGGCTACCGAGCAGGATATACCGCGTATACTGGAGCTTTACCAGGAGCTGACCGGTGAGCGCCACGACCTTACCCGGCATGAGACAGAGCCGGTTTTTGCCGAGATTAGCTCAATGCCTGGCCATGAGCTTCTGGTGGCTGAGGAAGGCGGGGCGGTGGTCGGTACCATGGTGTTCTTAATCGTGCCCAACTTCTCCCACGGCGCTCTTCCCTGGGCCATTGTGGAGAACCTGGTCGTTGACGCCGCTCACCGCCGCCGGGGGGTTGGTCGAGAGCTCATGGACTATGCCCTCGCCCGCGCCCGTGAGGCTGGCTGCTACAAGCTACAGCTAATGAGCAGCACAAAACGCCGTGAGGCTCACTGGTTCTATAAAAAGCTGGGCTTTAAGACCTCTGCTTACGGCTTCCGCATGTATCTCTAGAGGAGGGGCGCAGCAATCTCCCCTTTACCTCACCTTGCCAACGTGCGTTTGTTGTCCCAACCTGCCTTCGCCGAAGCGGCTACGCGCAGGCAGGCCCAGCCCGCCCTAATGAGTAAACTCCTTAACCTGGGGGTACGTTACCCCACCCCCATTTTGTCATTCCCGCCCCGTATCGGTTTACGGGGTAAACTCCAGCGGGAATCCAGCCTCTCTACTCTACCCCTGTCATTGCGAGGAGCGCAGCAACGAAGCAATCCCAAGGCTTAATGAGGAATCTTAGAAGGCGTTGGATGAGGTTTAGTAAAAATCTCTAAACCGGCAGGTCTATGGTGTAGTTCTTCAGCGTCTCTTTAATGGTGTCCGCTGACTTTTGACTGACCTCAACCAGGGGCAAACGCGGCTTACCGACATTGAAACCGATGTGGTTGAGGGCGTATTTGAGTGGGGTGGGGTTAGGTTCGACGAATAAGGCGTCCACCAGCGGCAGCAGCTGGCGGTGGATAGCCGCCGCTTCGGCGAGCTTGCCGTTAAGTATATTATCCATCATCTTTTTAATCTGCTTGCCTACTAAATGCGTAGCCACGCCGATGGTGCCGTAGCCGCCCAGGGCCATGATGAGAAAGGTGTCATTGTCATTGCCGCTCCAGATGAGAAAGTCCTTAGCGTTATTGAGCGTCTTAGCCACGTGGCCCATATCGCCGCAGGCCTCCTTGACGCCGACGATGTTCTTTATCTGGCTTAATCTGACCATGGTCTCCACCGACATGTTGATAACCACCCGCGAGGGTATGTTGTACATTATGATGGGCAGGCTGGTATTCTCGGCGACGGTCTTGAAGTGTTGGTAGATGCCCTCCTGGGTAGGCTTGTTATAGTAGGGTACGACCAGCAGGCAGCCGTCGACACCGATTTTCTCCGCCTTCTGGGTGGCTTCCACGGCTTCGGCGGTGCTGTTAGAGCCGGTGTAGGCGATGATTGTCCCGCGCTTGCCTAACGCCGATTTCACCTCGCTGAAGAGGCGCATCTCCTCCTCCCAACTGAGCGTGGGCGATTCACCGGTGGTGGCGGCTACCACCACACCGTCGCTGCCCGAATCAATTAAAGCCAGGGCTAACTTTTTAGCCTGCTCATAGTTAACCGCCCCCTTTTCGTCGAAGGGGGTTACCATAGCCGTCAGTAGTCTGCCCAGTTCCTTCATTTCGCTATACCTTCCCGGGATGCAGCCAGTCCCTCTTAATCGTCTCCTCGGCAATCTGGACGGTGTTGAGCGCGGCGCCTTTGCGCAGGTTGTCGGCGACAACCCACATCACCAGGCCGTTGGGGTGGGAGGCATCGTGGTGGATGCGCCCGACGAAGACCTCGTCGGTGCCCGCCGCTGACCAGGGCTGAGGGTAGAGGCTGATGGCCGGGTCGTCCAGTATCTTTATCCCCGGTGCCTGAGCCAGAATGCGCTTGGCTTCATCGGGAGACATTGGCTGGGAGAATTCTATATGTAAGGCCTCGCTGTGCCCGATAAATACGGGCACGCGGACGCAGACCGCCGAAATGGCGATATCGGGGGCATGCATTATCTTCTTGGTCTCCTCCACCATCTTCCACTCTTCCTTGGTGTAGGCGTTATCCAGGAAGACGTCTATCTCAGGCAGTATGTTAAAGGCTATCTGGTGAGGATAGACGTGGGGGACGGTGGTCTGCCCACCTAATACCTGCTTGGCCTGCTCCGTCAGCTCCTCCACCGCCGCCGAGCCTGTGCCTGATACCGCCTGGTAGGTAGCCGCCACAAGGCGCTTGATGGGGTTGACCTTGTGCAGTGGGTTCAGCGCCACCACCATTTGTATCGTGGAGCAGTTGGGGTTGGCGATAATCCCCTTGTGCCACTTGATATCTTTGGGGTTGATCTCGGGCACCACCAGCGGTACCTTGGGGTCCATGCGCCAGGCCGAGCTATTATCAACGACCACGGCCCCCGACTGGGCGGCTATGGGTGAGAAGTAGCGGCTAATCTCCGCCCCCGCCGAGAAGAGGGCGATATCTATCTTCTTGAACGACTCGGGGGTTGTCTCCTTGACTACCACCTCGTCATGGTTGACGAACATCTTCTTGCCCGCAGAACGGTCTGAGGCCAAAAGCTCTATAGAGTCCATGGGGAAGTCGCGCTGCTCCAGGACCTTGATGAACTCCTGCCCCACCATTCCGGTGGCGCCGACTATAGCTACCCTGTATCCCTTCATCTCATTTCTCCAAGCCGAGCAGGCTTTCTAGCCCGTAGGTTAAACCCTTTTTCTTGACCACTGCCTTAATGGCCAGCATAACCCCGGGCATAAAGCACTCGCGGCCACTGGTATCGTGGCGGAGGCTCAGCGTCTGCCCCGCCCCACCCAGTATTACCTCCTGATGGGCGAGTAAGCCCGGCAGGCGCACGCTGTGAATACTGATGCCTTCAACCTGTTTCCCTCTGCTTTCCGATCTCTTGTCCTCCGGCGGTGTCGAGAACGGCTTGCCCCGGGCCTGGGCCATGCCTTTAGCCGTGGCTAGGGCCGTGCCCGAGGGCGCATCGAGCTTGCCCTCATGATGCAGCTCGATGATTTCGGCATGGTCAAGATATCTGCCGGCTATCTTGGCCAGGTGCATCATGAGCACCGCACCCAGGGCGAAATTGGGCGCAATCACTATACCAACGCCTTTGGCTTTAGCCAGGCGCTCGATTTCCTTGATATCTTCAGGGCTCATGCCCGTGGTGCCGATTACCAGGTTGACGCCGTGTTCGGTGCCTGAGCGCACCAATGGCATAACGGCCTTGGCGGTGCTGAAATCGACCACTACCTGCGGTTGGCAACTATCGAGAATCGTCTTAAGCTCTTTAGAAAGGGGAATTCTACCCGAGCCGTCGGGCAAAGTCAAGTTGTCTTCCGTCGCCTTGAGGTCGGTAGCGCCGACGATTTGCATATCGGCTTCACGGCATAGGGCGTCGACCAGTGTTTGTCCCATCTTGCCCAGCGCGCCGTGAACGGCTACCCTTATCGGCTTCATCGCCGGCGTCCTCGGTCGGGCCCCCGATTGTGGAAGTCGCCTTTATTTCGGGGAGGGCGGGAATCGCGCTGCGATTTGAAGGGATAATCCTTAGTCGGCCCCGACGGCCTGCCTCCGCTCACCGGTGCCCTGGGCTCCTTTTCGAAGACCGCCCGTCGCGACAGGTTTACCCGTCCCATATCGTCGATGTTGATGACCTTGACCGTAACCTCGTCGCCGATTTTAACCACGTCCTCCACCTTATCCACGCGGTAGTCCTCCAACTCGCTGATGTGAACCAGGCCCTCTTTGCCGGGGAGAATCTCCACCATAGCGCCGAAGTTCAATATCCGCGTCACCTTTCCCGTGTAGGTGGCACCGACCTCTACCTCCTTGGTCAGGCTTTCGATAATCTCGATAGCCTTGCGGGCCGATTCCTCGTTAGTCGCGCCGATAATAACCGTGCCGTCATTATCAACATCAATGGTCGTCTTGGTTTCCTCGATAATTGCCCTTATCGTCCGGCCGCCGGTGCCGATGACGGCGCCGATTTTATCGGGGTCGATGGTTATCTTATACATTCTAGGAGCGTATTTACTCAGCTCGGGCCGGCTGGCGCTTATGGTCTTTTCCATCGTCTCCAGTATGTGCAGCCGCGCCTGGCGGGCTTGTGGCAGGGTCTTCTTCATCACTTCCAGGCTTATGCCCTTGAGCTTGGTGTCCATCTGCATGGCGGTGACGCCCTTGGCCGTGCCGGCTATCTTAAAGTCCATATCGCCGTAGTTATCCTCTATGCCTTGGATGTCGGTCAGAACCACGTATTTGCCGTCCTCACCGCTGACCAGCCCCATGGCGATGCCGGCCACGGCGGCTGTGGTCGGTATGCCCGCGTCCATAAGCGAGAGGCTTGAGGCGCAGACGCTGGCCATAGAGGTGCTGCCGCTGGAGCTTAATACCTCGGAGACGAGTCGTATGGTGTAGGGGAAGTCCTCGGCTTTGGGCAGTATCGGCTCGATGGCTCGCTCCACCAAAGCCCCGTGCCCGATTTCACGCCGCCCCGGCGAGCCGATGCGCCTGGTCTCGCCAGCGGAGAAGGGAGGGAAGTTATAATGGTGGATAAATCTTTTCTTTTCCTCGATGCCCAGTCCGTCGAGCGGCTGCTCCTTGCCCACCGAGCCCAGCGTGGTTATGGTCAGGACCTGGGTCTGTCCCCGGTTAAAGAGAGCCGAGCCGTGGGTGCGGGGCAAGAGCCCCACCTCGCAGCTGATGGGCCTTACCTCGTCCAGACCCCGCCCGTCGATGCGCTCCCCCTTATCGAGGAGGTGGCCCCTTATTTCAGCCCTGATGCGGCTGTCCAGGGCGCTGGCTATATCCTCTTCGGCAAAGGTCTCGCCGAGGCTCTCCACCAGCTCTCTTTTAAGCTCGCTGAGGGCATCTTCTCGCCGTGACTTATCCGGCTGCTTTAAGGCCGGGACCAGTTTCTCGTCGACTATGGGCGCGATGGCTGCCAGCGCCTCGGGGTTGACCTCGCTCTTGGGCGCTTCCAGCTTGGGCTTGCCGCGGGCCTGCTGGAGCTGCTCCTGGAGCTTGATGATGTCCTGGTTGGTCTGGTGCCCCAGCTCTATGGCCTTCATTACGATATCCTCCGGTGCCTCTCTGGCGCCGGATTCTACCATCACGATGGCTTCTCTGGTACTGACGACGACCATATCCAATTGGCTGTCCTCCAGCTGGGCCAGGGTCGGGTTTATGATAAGCTCGTTATTTATGTAACCGATATGAACGGCGCCTATAGGACCGTCGAAGGGTATCTCTGATATTGACAGCGCCGCCGAGCCGCCGATAACGGCCAGTATATCGGGGTCGTTTTCCTGGTCGGCGGAAAGGACGGTAATGATAATCTGTATATCGTGGCGCCATTCCTTGGGCAGCAGCGGGCGTATGGGGCGGTCGGTCTGACGGCTGGCCAGGGTTGCTTCCTGGCTGGGACGCCCCTCGCGGCGGATAAAGCCGCCCGGAATCTTGCCGGCGGCGTAGAGCCTCTCCTCGTAATCAATGGTCAGGGGCAGAAAATCTATGCCTTCCCGGGGTTCGTCGCTGGTACAGGCGGTGACCAGGACTACGGTATCCCCGTAGCGGGCGGTTACCGCCCCGCCGGCCTGTCCGGCCAGCTTGCCGGTGTCGATGATAAGCCGCCTCCCCCCAACCTCACACTCAAAAGAATTAGGTGATATCAATAGCCTCTCCCCAAATTTACTTACGTAGACCGAGACGGGCAATCAGGCTGCGGTATCGGCCGACATCCTCTCGACTCAAGTAGGCGAGTAGCCTTCTTCTCTGTCCCACCAGCTTCAGCAGCCCCCGTTGCGTGTGGTAATCGTGTCGATTGGCCATCATGTGCCCGGTCAACTGATTTATCCTTTCGGTGAGCAAGGCTATCTGAACTTCAGTAGAGCCCGTATCTCCTTCACGGAGCCCGAATTTGCTTATGACTTCGGTCTTCTTCTCTTTTTCCAAGTTTACAACCCCTCTGTGGCCACTTTATTTTTCCAGATTCAGGATAGTCTGAATCAACCGATTATAACACAACCAGTGACGACTGTAAATTTAGCCGTTTTGAATTTAGTCCTGCTTGACTTTACAAAAAATAGTGGTTATAGTTATGGCTGTAGTCGAAACCTTGGATAGCGTTGCTTCCCAGCTTCACCTCTGCCTAGCAGGGGACCCTCGGGGTAAATAGTATTACAAGCTATAGGTCCGACGAAGGGTTTTAGAGCCAGGAGACTGCAACCAGGACAAGGGACTAACAAAATATGAGGAGGAGCAGTAAATGGCTCTGGAAGACAAGACCCTCGTATGTCGCGACTGCGGGCAGGAGTTCGTTTTCAGCGTCGGTGAGCAGGAGTTCTACCAGTCTCACGGTTTGCAGAACGAGCCCTCTCGTTGTCCGGAGTGTCGGGCGGCCAGGCGGAAAGAGCGCTTTGGTGATTACCGGCAACCGCGGCAGATGTTCACCGTAACCTGTGCCGAGTGCGGCGTCGAAACCACCGTGCCTTTTGAGCCCAGAGAGGGGCGCCCGGTCTATTGCAAAGAGTGTTACGCTAAGCAAAGAGAAGGCAGTTAAGCCTTCGTTCTATTTATCAGCTATATATACCATGAATGTCGGGACCTGTCGGGTCAAGCTCCGCTTCCCCGAAAACCACTCGCTTAAGGGTAAGCGGCAGATATTGAAGTCCATTGTTACCCGCCTCAGGAGCAAGTTCAACGTCTCCGTGGCCGAGGTGGACGATAACGACCTCTGGCAGCTGGCCACGCTGGGCATTGCCTGCGTCAGCAATAACAAACGATACACCAACGAAGTCCTCTCCAAGGTGGTGGACTTTATCGTCAACGGCCGCTTTGAGATAGAGATAGTGGACTATGAGATTGAGATTCTCCCCGTCAGTTGAGCGGGGCTAGCCGTGGATACGGCTGCCTTTCTGCATCACCTCGCCAGTCAACCCGCTTATAGCGGCCAGATAGCTCATCGGGAGCCTATCCCCCGACGCCAGGCCAGGTGCGCCGAGCTGGATAAGCCCCTGGAAGCTGCTCTTGAGGAAAACCTCACCCGTCACGGCCTGTTGCCCCTCTATACCCACCAGGCGGAGGCCATTAACCACGCCCGCCGGGGCCAGAACGTGATGGTGGCCACCTCCTCGGCCAGCGGCAAGACCATGTGCTATAACGTCCCCGTTGTGGATATGCTTATAACCCAGCGGGGCGGCTGTGCCCTCTACCTCTTCCCGACCAAGGCCCTGGCCCAGGACCAGCTGCGTACTTTACATGAGCTCTTCCATCCCCGACTTTTGTCTACCGGTGACTTCGCCACCTTCGACGGCGACACTCCAAAAATTGAACGGGGTGATATCCGCAGACGGGCGCGGCTCATCCTGAGCAACCCCGATATGCTCCACGTGGGCATACTGCCCAACCACCAGCAGTGGTCCCGGCTGCTGCGAAGATTAAGGTACGTGGTGGTTGACGAAGCCCATATCTACCGCGGCGTCTTCGGCTCCCACGTGGCCGACGTGCTCCGCCGCCTGCGGCGCTTATGCCGTTTCTACGGCGCCAGCCCCCAGTTCATCTGCTGCTCGGCGACCATCGCCAACCCCGGCGAGCACGCCGAAAAGCTGGTGGGCTTGCCCTTCAGCGTGGTCGATAACGACGGTTCCCCCCACGGCGGCAAGGAATTCGTCTTCTGGAATCCGCCGCTCATCGACAAGGCCAGGAGCGTGCGCCGCAGCGCCAACGGCGAGGCGGCTAACCTCTTCGCCGAGCTGGTAAGCCAGACTATCCGCACCCTGACCTTCGTCCGCACCCGCCAGCTGACCGAGATTATCTATAACTACACAAGGCACAGGCTGGCTGAAATCGCCCCCGGTCTATCAAAGAAAATCAAGCCCTACCGGGCGGGCTACCTCCCCGAGGAGAGGCGTAAGATAGAAAAAGAGCTCTTCAGCGGGCAGCTGTTAGGGGTGGTGGCGACCACGGCGCTGGAACTGGGCATCGACATCGGCGACCTGGAGGCTACCGTGCTCACCGGCTATCCGGGGAGCATTGCCAGCACCTGGCAGCAGGCGGGTCGAAGCGGGCGCAGTAAAGAGAAATCATTGAGCTTTCTCATCGGGCTGGATAACCCCCTCGACCAGTATTTTATGCGCCACCCCGAGTCATTTTTCGGCAAGAGCTTCGAGAACGTACTGGTCAACCCCGATAACCCCTATATCCTGCGCGCTCACCTCGTCTGCGCCGCCTGGGAGCTGCCCCTGACCGACCTGGACGAGGAGTTCTTCGGCCCGGCTTTGTTTCCGGAGAGAAAAGAGCTGGAGGAGCAGGGGCTGCTGCGGGAAGTCAGGGGTCGCTGGCACGTCGTCCCCTCCATCGCTTACCCCGCTGAGGGGATAAATATCCGCGCCTCCGGCGAGAACTACGCCATTATCGACACCTCCAGCGGCTCGCTTTTGGAGACCATTGATGCCAGCACGGCACTGTTTTTCATCTTTCCCGGCGCTATCTACCTGCACCAGGGGGAGTCCTATCTGGTCGAGGAGCTAGACCTTCAGGCGCGCACCGCCTACGCCAAGCCGGTAGAGGTCAACTACTATACCCAGGACAAAGAGCTTACCGACCTCCATATCATTAAGGTCCTCAAGGAAAAGGAATGCCGCGGCACCAAGGTCTACCTGGGTGAGGTCGAGGTCACCACCCGCGTTGTCGGCTTCAAGAAGAAGGCGCAGTTCACCGAGGAGGTCATTGGCGAAGAGCCCCTCGACCTCCCCCCGATGCGCTTTCCCACCATCGCCCTCTGGTTCGACCTGCCCAAGGAAGCGGTGAAGCGGCTGGACGAAGATGACGTTGGTCTCGACTTCGCCGGCGGGCTGCACGCCGCCGAGCACGCCGCCATCGCTATCCTGCCCATGTTTGCCCTCTGCGACCGCAACGATATCGGCGGCGTATCCACCCCCCTCCACCCCGATACGGGTAAGCCCCAGGTCTTCATCTACGACGCCTATCCCGGCGGCATCGGCATCAGCGAGAAGGGCTTTGACCTGGTTGAGGAATTGTGGCAAACTACATTGAAGGCGATTGAGGAATGCCCCTGCGAAGACGGTTGCCCCAGTTGCGTCCAGTCGCCCAAGTGCGGCAATAATAATAAGCCGCTGGATAAGAAGGCGGCGCAAGTACTATTGGAGGGGCTGCTGGCTAAAAAGGAGTAAGATTGGCCGATATCGAAAAAGCCTTAAAACCGAGCCGCGATAGCTGGTTCAAGCGGGCGATGAGCCTCTTCGACCGCGCCGCCGTTGACGAAGCGGTCTGGACAGAGCTGGAAGAGCTGCTCATCTCCGCCGACGTCGGCTTCGGCACCACTGAAAAACTGCTGGAAAGGGTGAAGCAGCGGGCTAAAGAGGAGAAGTTCAGCGAAGGCTCGGCGGTGCGGGAGGCTTTACAGCAGGAGATGGTCAAAATCCTTACTATCGAGGTCCCGCCGACGGCTCCTCAATCACCGCCCAGGGTGGTGATGGCGGTGGGCGTCAACGGCAGCGGCAAGACCACCTCTATCGCTAAGCTGGCTTATAAAGCCAAGAAAGAGGGGAAGAAGGTTATACTGGTGGCGGCGGATACCTTCCGGGTGGCGGCTATCGACCAGCTCAGAAAGCTGGCCGAGAAAGTCGGCGTTGATGTCGTCGCCCACCAGCCAGGTGGGGATGCCGGGGCGGTGGTCTTCGACGCGCTGGAGGCGGCGCGCAGCCGTAACGCCGACGAGGTGATTATCGATACCGCGGGCCGGCTGCACACCAAGTTCAACCTGATGGAAGAACTGAAAAAGATTAGGCGGGTGGCGGCTAAGGTTGATGACACCGCCCCCCACGAAGTGCTCCTGGTGCTCGATGCCACCACCGGTCAGAACGGCTTAACTCAAGCCAAGCACTTCACCGAGGCGGTGGGTGTAACCGGCCTCTTTCTGGCCAAGCTGGATGGTACGGCTAAGGGGGGTATAGTGCTGGCTATCTGTGATGAGCTCAAGATACCCATCCTTTTCGTCGGCGTTGGCGATGGGCTGGAAGATATGACCCCTTTCAACGCCGAGGGCTTTGTGCGAGCATTATGCTCCTGATTATAGGAGGTAGCCTTTGATTACCATATCTATAAACCCGATAGCCTTTGCCATAGGCTCGTTAAGCGTCCGGTGGTATGGCATTATGATTGCCCTGGGGGTGCTGGTGCTGGTTTTGTGGATGCTGCGGGAGGTAAAGCGGGGGGCTAAGCTCTCTTATGATACTATTATTACCGCTGCCCTGGTGGCTATTCCCTCGGCAATAATAATATCAAGATTACTCTATGTTATCGATAGGTGGGTTTATGTTGGGGACCCGGGGCCGCTCTGGGGTTTTGAAGGCCTGACCATCTGGGGTGCGGTTCTGGGCGCCACCCTGGGTATCTGGGTTTACAGCCGGTTTACTAAATTTCCCTTCGGTCACTTCATGGACCTGGTGGCATTGCCTACCTTATTGGCGCAGGTAATAGGTAGGGTGGGTTGCACTATAAACGGCTGCTGCTATGGTGCCGAAGCACCGTCCTGGCTACCCTGGTCGGTGGTCTATACACATTCCGAGAGCTACGCCCCTCTGGGGGTAGCCCTTCACCCCACCCAACCTTACGAGATTGTCTTCCTGCTCATAGCCTTCGGCGTATTGTTCCCCTTGAGGAAGAGGTTTAAGCCCGAAGGCTCGCTCTTTCTCATCTATCTCAGCGTATATTCCGCATGGCGGGTGGGCGTCGGTTTCCTGCGGCACGGGACACCCTTCCTCTTCGGCTTGCAGCAGGCGCAGGTGATAGGCATAATCATCCTGCTTATCGTTATCCCGATACTCATCTGGCGCACGCGCTGGGTGGAGAAGGGTGAAACCGCGGCTTAAAGGTAGGCCGGATGCCTAAAGCTCTTCCGAGGCGCAGATCTTCCACTCGCCGTCCACCTTGACCACGTCATAGGTATAGTGCCGGTCGGGCAGGACGGGGATTTTGAGCTTTATCTGTATGACCACTATTCCTTCGGGGGTTATGACGGGCTCCGCTTCCTCTTCCAGTTCCAGGGTGACGCCGGCGGCTTCCATCTGGGCAATCTCACCGGGGACTTCGGCGGCTCTTTGCTGTCGGTAGGATTCCTCTAAACAATCCAGGACGCCTTCTACGTCATAGGCGTTGAAGGCTTCCCAGTAGTCGTAAACGACCTGCCTGGCGGCGTCTATTTCCCCTTGGGAGAGAGCGGCGGCCACTGAGCCGTCGTCAGTTGGGGCACCATTGTCCGTCGGCGCACCATTGTCCAGCGGCTCGTCGGCTGCCTGCCCGCAGGCGGCAAATAATATCAGAATAGGAATCAATAGGAAAATGAGCGTTAGTTTCATGATGGCCTCCGTTAATATACCTAGTTAGTTAGAATACATAGTAAATCTAGGTATATTTTAACGACTGGTCATCATTTGTCAAGTGTGGTAGTTAAAGTGAGTTAAAGGTAGGTATAGTAATATTAGCTCTTTGGTTGGGGAGCATAGGGGGTATTACTTGCCGATTCGCCGACGACGGGCGTTTTTCTTGGCCTTCAGGCGTGCGGCTTCTCTCTTGGAGACGAAATGACGTCGTGATTTTGCCTCCCGCAGGACGCCGTCCATCTGCACCATCCTCTGGAAGCGCTTCAACAGGGAGTCTTCGGTTTCACCTTCACGTTTGGATACTTTCAACGGCATAATAAATCAACCCATTCTAGTAACACACGTAGGCCAGGTATTCCCCGGCCTACGTATGTTTTTTAGCTCAGAATGAACTTATCGGTTCGTTCTAATCTTGTTGTAGCACTCGCTACAATATACCGGTCTGCCTTCTCTCGGCTCGAACGGGACTTCGGTTTCCTTACCGCACTCGGCGCATACCGCCGGGAACATCTGACGCCGGGACCTGTAGCCGTAGCTATCATTACCGTAGCGTTGTGATTTCCTGGCTTCGCGGCAGGCGGGACAGCGCTTGGGCTCGTTGGTGTAGCCCTTGGATTGGAAGAACTCTTGTTCCTCGGCGCTGAAGGTAAACTCGGCTCCACAGTCGGAGCAGGTGAGTTGCTTGTCCTCAAAACTCATTGAATGACCTCCTCTCTTGTTATTAGTTGGCTAGAGTTGCGGTCATCCAATACTTGAGTGAAACTGAATTGTTTTAACTAAGTTTGTGATAACCTGAACCTTAAACCACTAAAGGCTAGTGTACAATGCGCCTGGGCAATTGTCAAGTTTTCCTTGGCTAGTCAGACGGGGAGAAGTCAACTATATTAAGCCTGAGCCTCTCCTTGCCTCCCCAGCGGTCTATCTCCAGGTTATAGACGATATCGAGCTGGGGGGATATATCGGCCAGGTAACTGCCCAGCCTAAAGCCAACCCCGTCCCATACCGTGCCTCCCTGCTTCAGTTTCAGCCTCAGGTGCTCGGCGCCGTTGCCCATGGTGCGGCAGTCGACTACCTCGGTACGCTGGCTGAGGAAGGTAGGTGAGGGGTTCCCCCGGCCGAAGGGGGCCAGCCGTTGCATGCTATTGAAGGTGTCGCCGCTCAAATCGGGCAGGGTGACCTCGGCGTCAATATCAAGCTGGGGGCGAAGGTCGGCGCCAGCCAGCTGCTCTGTAGCCATACGGGCGAGGCTTTCTTGGAGCTGGGGCAGGTTCGGGGTGGGCAGGGTAAAACCAGCTGCCTGGGAGTGACCGCCGAAGTGGGATAAGAGGTTACGGCACTGGGTCAGCGCCTTGATGATATTGAACTCGGGGATGCTGCGGCCACTGCCGCTGCTTACCGTCTCACCGGTTCTGACCACAATGGCCGGGCGGTAGAATTCCTCAGCCAGCCTGCCGGCAATCAACCCGGCGATGCCCAGAGGATAGTCCTTGTCGGCGGCAACCAGCAGTGGGGTAATACCCTGGGCCACTATCTGTTCCCTGGCTATGGCTAATACCTTTGTCGTCAGCTTCTGGCGCTCGGTATTTTTCTCTTCCAGCCAGATAGCCAGGTCACGCGCCTCCTGGGGCGATTCCGTCATCAGCAATTTATAGCTGGTCATGGCGTGGGCCAGTCTGCCGGCGGCGTTGAGGCGGGGGGCGATAGCCCAGGAGATGCTCTCGGTGTTCAATCTACCCGGGGTCAATCCTGCCTGTAATATAATCTCCCTGAGCCCGAGGCGGGGGGCGGTGTTCATCAGCTTCAGCCCTTCTTTAACCAGATATCGATTTTCCCCCGCTAGGGGCGCCATATCGGCTACAGTGCCCAAGGCGGCCAGGTCCATCAGCTCCTCCGGTTGCTCTTCTTTACCCAGGTTATGGAATAAAGCCTGGAGCAGCTTCAGGGCGACCCCGGCGCCCGTTAGTTCGGAAAAGCCGTAGCTGGAATCAGCCCGCTTGGGGTTGATGGTGGCAATAGCGGGCGGCATCTCGGGTAGGGGGGAGTGGTGGTCGGTGATAACTATGTCCAGCCCCAGCCGTTTCGCCCGCTTGACCTCGGCTAGGGCGGTAATGCCGCAGTCAACGGTTATAACCAGGCTGATGCCCTGCTTGTGCAAATTTTCCAGGGCGGTTACATTGAGCCCATAGCCCTCGGTGAGACGGTGGGGTATGTAGGGAACGGTTTTGCCCCCCAGTCTCGATAGCCCGTTGACGAGTATAGCCGTGCCAGTGATACCGTCGGCGTCGAAGTCGCCGTAGATGGCGATGGTCTCCCCGGAAAGCAGCGCCCGGTAGATTCTGGCTACCGCCGGCTCTATATCGGGGAGCCGGGAGGGGTCGCCGGCCAGGCGCTTATCGGCGCTTAAGAACGGCTCTAGCTGGGTGGGCTCGGTAATGCCGCGATTATAGAGCAATTGGGCGATTAGAGGGGAGAGGCCGCTGTTGCTCAGGTGCTCTTCTGGTGCTGGCGGCAGAATGTTCCAGCGGTAGCGGTTCAATTCATTCCTCGGCGTACTCTCGGAAGATAAGGACTGAGTTATGCCCGCCGAAGCCAAAAGAATTGGACAGGGCGGTTCTGACCTTGGTCTGGCGGGCTACGTTAGGCACATAGTCCAGGTCGCAATCGGGGTCGGGGTGGGTGAGGTTTATCGTCGGCGGTATGACGCCGTTGCGGATAGCCATAATGCAGATGGCGGCCTCAACGGCACCGGCGCTGCCCACCAGGTGTCCCATCATCGACTTGGTCGAGCTTACCGGGACCTTGTAGGCATAATCGCCGAATACCTTCTTTATCGCCCTGGTCTCCATCTTATCGTTGAGCTGGGTGGAGGTGCCGTGGGCGTTGATATAGTCGATATCGGTGGGCTTTAGCCCGGCCTTGTCCAGCGCCCGCTGCACCGCCATAGCCGCGCCCTCGCCGGTCTCGAGGGGGGCGGTAATGTGATAGGCGTCGGCGCTGGTTCCATAGGCCAACATCTCGGCCAGTATCTTAGCCCCCCGCTTTTTAGCGTAGTCCAGGTTTTCCAGTATGAGGACGCAAGCCCCCTCACCGATGATAAAGCCGTCGCGCTCGGCGTCGAAGGGGCGGGAGGCGAGCTGCGGCTGGTCGTTTCGGGTCGAAATAGCCTTCAGGGCGTTGAAGGCGCTGACGCCTATGGGGTTAATGATGGCCTCGCTGCCGCCGCTTATCATAGCTTTGGCATCGCCGCGCTTGATGGTTTCGTAGGCAATGCCGACGGCATCCGAGCCGCTGGAGCAGGCCGAGGTGGTGCAAAGGTTGGGCCCCATGGCTCCCAGCGTGATGGATGCCTGCGCCGAGGCTATGTTGGGCATCATCATCGGGATGAGGAAGGGGCTGACCCGGCTGGGGCCTCTTTCCAGCAGGACCTTGGTCTGTTCGAAGAGGGTGGTCAATCCGCCGATGCCGCTGCCGATGATGATACCGATATCGTCTTTGTTACTGTCGTCTATCTTCAGGTTGGCCTGTCTGGTCGCCTCAAGGCTGGCGGCTACCGCCATCTGCGAAAAGCGGTCGTTGCGGCGGGCTTCCTTGGGGTTCATATAATTAGCGGCATCGAAACCCTTTACCTCGCCGGCAATCTTGGTCTCGAAGCCCTCGGTATCGAATAGGGTGATGCGGTCTACCCCCGACCTGCCCGCGACCAGCGCTTCCCAGCTTTCGGCGGCGTTAAGACCTAGGGGGCAGACAACCCCGATACCGGTAACTACGACTCTACTATCTAAAGTTGACATAATATAAAAGGGGAGTCAGGTTTTGATTAGCTATTTTTACCACAATTTCGGCTTATTAGCAAGAAAAGACTCCTGAGCCCCACCCCCCAGGTTGTTTTCCCACCCAATACCCTCCCTATAGAGGTGTCACCTCTATAGACTTCTCTCCACACCCCTCAGTCATTGCGAGTTTTTCAGCCGAAGGGCGAAGCAATCTCTAAAACATTTCTGTCATTCCTGCGAAGGCAGGAATCCAGACCCTACATCCCCACTCTGTTAGCGTACGTAATTCTGTCCCAACCCAGCCCGCCCTAATGGGTAAACCCCTTAACGGCTAGGTAACACCTCCCTGCCCCCGATTCTTGTTTCCCGCTATCGCCTTGTCCCTTTAAGACCTTCTGTATATTTGACCAACGGCGCACCCCGCCATATAATTTTTGTGTATGGAAAACTCGGAAGCACCCAGCATCGCCCTGGATACCGTTGGTTGTAAGCTCAACCAGGCGGAGAGCCAGCTTTTCGCCCGTCAGTTTGCGGAAAGGGGCTATCGGCTGGTGCCCTCGGATAACGGGGCTGATGTCTATGTCCTCAACACCTGCACCGTTACTCATGTCGCCGACGGTAAGTGCCGTCATCTGCTAAATCAAGCCCGCCGCCGCAACCCCGATGCCCTGGTGGTGGCCATTGGCTGTTACGTGGAGCGCGCCCGCCAGGACTTGGCCCAGCTTGATAGTGTTGACCTCGTCCTGGATAACAGCCAGAAAGTGGATTTAGTCTCCCGGCTTGAGCAGTCCGGCTACTTGAGCCCTCCCTCGGCGGCAGGTTCAGCTAGCGCCGATTCCAGGACACGCGCCTTTGTCAAGGTTCAGGATGGCTGCAATAACTTCTGTTCCTACTGCATCGTGCCACTGGTGAGAGGAAGGGAGAGGAGTCTGCCCGCTGATGGTGTTATATCCGAAATCAAGCAGCGCGTCGCCGACGGTGATAAAGAGGTGGTACTCACCGGCACCGAAATCGGCGCCTATAATCACCAGGGCTTTGGTCTAGTCGGACTTCTTAAGCGCATTCTGGCTGAGACCGAGATTGCCCGGTTAAGGCTCTCTTCCCTCCAACCACCGGAAATAACCTCTGGGCTTTTAGGGTTATGGCCGGACGGACGGCTGTGCCGCCACTTTCACCTCTCGCTGCAGAGCGGCAGCGACGCTGTGCTCAAGAGAATGGGACGGCGCTATAGCGCCGCCGACTACAGGCGGGCGGTAGAGCTAATCAGGGAGGCAGTGCCCGGCGCGGCTATAACAACCGATATCATCGTCGGCTTTCCCGGCGAGAGCGAGGCCGAGTTTGAGGATAGCCATGATTTCGCCAAAAAGATGCGCTTTGCCCGTATCCACGTCTTTCCTTATTCACCGCGCCCGGGGACTAAGGCGGCGGCTATGCCCGAACACGTTGACGATAAAACAAAGCGGGAGCGTAGCCGTAAGATGCTGGCTCTGGGCAGGGCGAGTGTGCACAACTTCAGAAAAAAGTTTTTTGGTCAAACGGTGATGGTCTTGTGGGAGAAAGAGAGCTGTGGCGTCTGGTCGGGGCTTACCGATAACTACATCCGGGTATTTACCAAGAGCGACAAGGATTTGACTAACCAACTGCTTCCGGTAAAGCTGGTCTAGCCTATCTCCACCCCCAGCACCACCGAGGTCTCAATCTGGCGCTGGGGAATGTCCCAATAGGTTTTCAGCAGCTCGTCCTTATTCGGCTCTAGCTTGAAGCCGTGCTTCTCGTAAAAATCAATCGCCCAGCTGGCGTCGGCCCAGGTCCCCACCAGGAGGCGGGGGGTGTTAACCAGTGGTTTGATGTATTCCAGTAGCTTAGAGCTTATCCCCTGTCGCTGCCAGCGGGGTAAAACATAGGTGTGGCGGATGAGGGTGGTGTCCTTAATCGGTTCCAGACCCATAACCCCCACCAGCTCCCCGTTCGCCTCCCAGCCAAAGAAGGTCACCCGCTTTAGCTCCGCCTCCAGCTCGCTCATCGGCATGTAGGGTTGGGGGTAACAGTCGGCGGGTATAGTGCCTTCGTAGGCTCGGGCGGCTTCGTTTATGATGAAATATATCCGTTCGACGTCCTTTGGCTGGCACTGGCGAATCATCACTTCTTAACCACTACCTGAACTAAACTCGCGCTAGGTTTATAACCACTTTTTTCTTTTGAAATAGACCAACAGTAAGGCAGCGATAACAGCCATTACCAGCAAAACGGCAAAGTAACCCCAGTGCCATCCAAGCTCCGGCATGAAGCCGAAATTCATGCCGTAGATGCCAGCAACAAAAGTAAGTGGTATAAATATGGCAGCGAAGATGGTTAAAACCTTCATCACTTCGTTCATTTTGTTGCTGATGCTGGAAAGATAAACATCTAGCATGCCAGAAAGCATGTCCCTATAACTTTCCACAGTATCTATAATCTGGATGGTATGGTCATAAACATCTCTGAGATATATACCAGTAGATTTATGAATAGGCGATAACTCACCCCGTTCCAATGAATTGACCACTTCCCTCAGCGGCCAGATGGACTTTCGCAGGAATATCATCTCTTTCTTAAAGACACGGATAGTCTGCAATGTCTCTATAGTTGGATCTGTTGCCAACTCCTGCTCTGTATCCTCTATCTTTTCCCCAAGCTGTTCCAGAATTACGAAATAGTTATCAACGATACTATCAATTAAAGCGTAGGCAAGGTAATCAGCCGCTGATTTTCTGACGCGACCCTTGCTTTTTCTGATTCTCTCTCTTACGGGATCAAAAATATCGCCTACACGCTCCTGAAACGAAATAACAAAATTTCCCCCAAGTATCAAGCTAACCTGTTCTGCTTCTAACTCTTGCTTCTCCTTATCATAGTAGAGCATCTTCAAAACAACAAAGATGTGATTCCCGAAATCTTCTAATTTCGGACGTTGCCCTGTATTAACAATGTCTTCTAATACGAGTGGATGCAGCCCAAATTGTTTTCCGATTTTTTCTATCACCTCCACATCATGGAGGCCATCTATGTTTATCCAGGTGATGGTAGGTTTGTCTTTAAAGGGAAAACATTCTTCAACTGTTTTTGCTTCCTTCTCTTCAAGCTGCGTTTCATCGTAATCAATGATTCTAATCCTTACCTTTTCAATCCTCCTCTCCCCTACATGGACAAGGGTCCCGGGGATAAGACCCACCTTTTGTTTTGTCCTCTTCATGAACAATCTAGGCATTACTGTTCACCTCCTCCTCAATCTCTTCAACAATATCACTCATCTTATCGATAGTGGGCATAACGTTATCAGTCAGGTTGTCAATCAGGGCATGGGGAAGGAAATTTACCCCCTGAAAGGGCATATCGCACCTCCTTAGCGGTACGTTATTACTTTAACAAAACTACTGGCTGCAGAACCTGATTACCTCGGCGAAGTTATTGATTCGGGTCAGGTTGTTGGTCTCCATGATGCCGTCGTAGGTCAGGCTTATCCAGGGCTTGCGGTAAATCTGGCTGAGCTTCTCGGACATGGCGGCCACGATTCCGCCGGGCATGCAGCCGTGGGGCATGACCGATATGACGCCGGCGAACCTGGGGTTCTCCAGCCACTCCACGCCGGAGCCGATGCTGAGCACCGCCTCGCTGCCGCAGCGCGGCGAAAGGTAAATGCTCGACCTTGATAGTAGTTGCTTTATTGAAGGCTCGGGCTCGTCGGCGAGAGCCTTAGCCCGGTTAAGCAGCTGGTGCTCATTTTTTTCTATGTAGCGATTCTTGAGATAGCTGCCCAATAGCTTCCTGGCTTTTCTGAACCTGATGCTATCTTCAAGGTGACGGTAAGAGGCGTACTTTATCCACTCGCCCGTCGAGGACACGGTGACCTCGAGCCCGGCGGCCTCACAGACCTTGACCAGGTTGTTGTTGCTGAAGCGGTTGGAGCGCAGGTATATCTCGCCGTTGATGCCGACCAGCGGCCGGCGGGGCAGGCCGGGGTCGATAGCCGACTTGAAGGCACCGGTCGCCTGCTCAATAACGCCGGCAAAGTCCTCCTTACGGCGGATGCGCTGTTTAATCTGTTCCAGGTAATCATCGAACAGCCTGTCGGCCAGCCCCGCCTCCTTTTCGTAGGGGCGGGTGCGCCAGACCAGCCTGTCCAGGCAGTCGACGGCAAAAATACCGCGCATGGCGATACGCTCGAAACCGGGGCCGACGTCTATATCGCGGTAGGCGTTGTTCGAGATCGTGGTCAGCATGGGAACGTCGAAGCCGGCCTTCCTCAGCACCGTGCTCTGTTCCAGGGCGTATTTACCCAGGCGGCAGGGCCCGTAGGCGCTGACCATGGCCAGCTCTACGTCGTTGACGCGTTCGGGGTTCTGGTAAAAGAACTTGAGGAAGTCGCCCAGCGTGACGCGGTAGGGCAGGCATTCCGTGCCTGATGTCAGCTGGTTGCTGTAGAAGAGGCTGCGCTCATCCGGCTCGGGCAGTACGATAGCCCGGCTGCCACAGGCTTCCATGATGGTGCCGATGACTGAGACGAAGGGCGCCATGTAGGGCAATACCAGGGTCTTCTGGTCGCTGACGATGGGCGGGGCGTAGCGTCGTATCTCCTCGGCGGCTACTTCCTGCTCCGTAGCGGCCTCGGCGTAGCTGGTGATGGTATCGACAAAGGCTTCGAGGCGGGTAACCAGCCCCGCCTCGGCGGCGTGCTCGTCTATCTCCAATTGCCCCATGGGCTTGCCGCTCATGATGTCTTCCACCAGCTTCAGTATGAAGGAGTTGGGGCCGCAGCCGAAGTTGGTCAGCGCCAGTCCGTAGAGCTTGGGGTCCTGGGCGATAATCTTGGCGGCGGCGAGGTACTTGCCTTCGTAAGACCAGTAGGGGCGGTCGGAGAATTCCTCGGGGTTTACCGTGTTCAGGGGCAGGAAATCGAGTGGGATAGGCACCACACCGAGTTGCGCTAGCTTTTCGGCGATGCCCAGGTTGGCGCCGGAGTCCTGAGACATATAGGAGCGCGCCAGCAGGACTACGCCCAGCTGGTCACTCTGGCTAAGCTGCTTTAGTAATTTAGCACCGACCGTTCTAAGCTCGGTCTCGAATCTCTTCTGGGCGGCGATGCCGGCCTGAGCCGCCTTTTTACCCTTCCGGCGGCTGAAGCCCATCTTGGCGGCGGTTGCGGCTAGGTTTTTGATAACCTCATCGTCGCCCAGGCTGAAGTCGAACAAGGGCGAGAGGAACCTATCGCCCAGCGCCAGCACGGTGCACGCGATGAAGGGGGAAGCCTGCACCAGGGGGCAGGCGTACTGCTGGCTGGCGTCGCCCTCCTTTAAGCCCAGCCGGATGGCGGCGGGATAGAGAATATAATCCACCCTGTCTTGGAGAGCGGCTACGTGCCCGTGCACCAGCTTCATGGGGAAGCAGCTGTCGGTGTAGGCCAGCTCCACCGACTTCTCTATAATTTCCTTGGTGGTCTTGCCGGAGAGGACGACGCGCGCATCGAGGGCGTTAAGGAAGCCGATGAGCAGCGGGGCGAAGTCATAGACCAGCAGCGCCCTGGGGATGCCCACCACCGGCCCTTTAGCCGCCTCGTCTTTAAGCTCCTTTAAGAGCAGCTTTTCCCGCTGTTCGAAGAAGGTCTCCCTCTTGGCCTGGGTCAGGGCGCTGTCGTAGCGGTCGCAGCGGCTGCCGTAGAAGGTCGGCCTCTCACCGGCCATCCTCATCTGGGTGATGGTGCAGTTGTTGTCGCAGCCTTTACAGACGAAGGTGGTCAGATTGCACTCGCTGTCGATGAGCTTCTGGAGGCCCTTGAATCTGGACTTTTGCCTACCAATTGCCTCTTTTACCAGCAGGGCGGCGCCGATGGCGCCGCTGACCTCGCGGTGCTCGGAGACGACCAGCGTCTTGTCCTCGAGCTGCTCGCGGAAGGCGGCGACGATAGCCTCGTTGTGGAAGACGGCGCCGGTGAGGACAACCTTGCTGCCGAGCTTGCGGTTGCCTAAGACTTTTGATAGGTAGTTCTTGGCGATGGAGTGGGAGAGGCTGGCGGTAATCACCGGCAGCGATACGCCCTCCTGCAGTGCGGAGGCCACCGATTGACCCATGAAGGCGGCGCACCTTGTGCCCAGGTCTATAGTATGCGGCGCCGAGAAAGCTAACTTGGCAAATTCGCCGTTGGTGACGCGCACGCCCAGCATCTCGGCCAGCTCGTCGATGAAGCTGCCCGTGCCGGCGGCGCAGGCCTTGTTCATCTGGTAGTCAACGACGACGCCGTTTCTCTTGATAACCAGCTTGGAATCCTGCCCGCCTATTTCAATGATATCGGCCTCGGGGTCTACCTCGGCGGCGGCTCGGGTCTGGGCGGTGATTTCATTTTTGATAAGGTCGGCGCCGACAAATCCGCCGACCAGGTATCGGCCCGAGCCGGTAACGCCCACCCCCCTCACCTTGACCTTTTCGGCACCGTCGGTGAGCAGGTTCTGGAATACCTGCTTGACGGCATCAATGGGCCGCCCCGCCGTCATCAGGTAGTTCTTGGCGATGACCTCTTTTCCCGACTCATCTAGGATAACCGCCTTGGTGCTGGTGGAGCCGACGTCAATGCCCAGATAGCCCGAGCGCGGTTTTTTAATTTTCAGCCCGGCGGGGCTTTGGGGGACGGGGGTCTCTTCCAGCTGGGGCATTTCAAAGTAGCTCGTCTGTGAGCCCTTTTCCGGCAGGAGGCTGACCGAGGAGCGCCGGTCTCTGGAGAGCAGGGCCGCCCCCAGCGCCTCGATGTGCAGGCTGTGCTCGGGGACGTTTATCGCCACCGGGTGGCCCTCGCGGGCGGCGAGCATTTCGCCGAGCGCTTTGGCAATGGCTTCGTTGGCGGCCACGCCGCCGAGGAAATAGACCGGCTCTTCAAAGGCGCCCTTTTGCAGGGAGACGACCATGCGGGCGATGCTCTCGCAGAGGGCGTAGAGCATGGCCGATATGGAAACACCCTTCTGCTGGAGGTGGATGAGGTCGCTCTTGGCGAAGACGCTGCAGCGGGCGGCGATGCGCGGCGGCCGGTCCCGGCACTGCAGGGCCAGGCGGGCAAAGTCGTCTATGCTGATGCCCAGCCGATAAGCCTGCTGTTCGACAAATCGGCCCGTGCCGGCGGCGCAGAGCGGGTTGGAGGCCACCTTCCAGGGCTTTTTCAGGCCGTCCTCAAGCCCGATAACAAAGGAGCTCTGCCCCCCGATTTGAATTATCGTCCTGGCGTCGGGGTGGCGGTTGAGCAGCCCGGAGGCGATAGCCAGCGAGCTGCTGTATTGGCCCCAGTTAAATTCTTTGGGGATAACGGATTTGCCGGAGCCGGAAACGCCGGCGGCGACAATATTATCAAGCTCGCCCAGCCTGCCCAGCAGCGTATTGACCGCCGAGCGGGCATTGGCGGTGATTTTCTCGGCGTCGAGCTTAACGATGCCGCCGTCCTCGTCAATAAGGCACAGCTTGGCGTTAACCGAGCCGATATCCAGCCCAAGGAAATAGGGCAATGTTTATCCTCCGCTAGAGGCTCTAAAAAGGCTCCATTATCGCTTCCGGGCGGCCACTTCGGCGCTGTTCCAGGACTTCCTGGTAATAGTCCATAACCCGCCGGGCGATGTGGTCCCACCCGTAGTCGGCGGCTTTGATTTTGCCCCTGGCCCCCATCTCCTGCCGCAGCTTGGCGTCAGTGGCCAGCATAATCAGGGCCTGAGCCAGACTATGCTTATCCCTGGGCGGCACCATCAGGGCATCGCCGTTGTGGGTGGCTACGCTGGCGTAGCCGTCTATATTGGAGGCGACGATGGGCTTGCCCATGGCCATCGCCTCCAGCAGGATGAGGCCAAAGCTCTCCCGGCCGGTGGCCGGCGAGCAGACAATATCCGCCGTCTGGTAGTAGCGGGGCAAGTCTTCCTGAGGCACCCAGCCCGCAAAAACAATGTCCTCCCAGCCCCTCTGTTTCACCTGTTTTTCATAGTTACGGCTCCATCGGGTGCTGGGTCCAACCAAAATAAGCCGGCAGTTGCCCACCTCTTTCCTTACCTGCTTATAAGCGCCCAGCAGGTAGTTCACTCCCTTTCGCTTTTCCAGCCGGCTGACAAAGAGAATGTTTATCTTGCCGTCGCGGAATTGCTCGAGGGGCTTTGCCCGGGGAGAAAAATGCTCCAGGTCGACGCCGTTGGGAATAATCCGGTAGTCTCCGGGGAAGTGCCCGCTGATGAAATCCCGGGCCGGTTTGGAAACAGCGATTCTGCCGTCGAGCTTGCGGAACCATTTCTTTAGGAAAAGGACGGTAAAGGGCTTCCACTGGCTGTAACCGCGGCTGTCCATGGCGTGGAAGGTACCTACGGTGGCAGCGCTGGACAGGCGCAGAATGGTGGTGCATAACATCGGGACCAATGGTTCGTGAAGGTGGATGACATCGAACTTTTCGCGTTCGAGCACCGGCTTCACCATGCTGCCCATCCAGGGGGTGAGGGTGATGCGGGCCACCGAGCCGCTACTGGGGGTGGGCCAGGCTCGGCCCAGGCAGATGAGCCTTTCGTCGGAGGTAGCGCCTCTTGAGGCGGGGGCGATCAGCTTGACACTGTGCCCCATTTTGATGAACTCGCGCTCCAGCGCGAAGATGTGGTTAGCCACCCCGCCGGGATAGGCAAGGTCGTAGGGTGAGACCAGCGCTATCTTCAATCCTTTTCTCTTACCTCTGCTTATTCGGATGCGGTGGCTTAAAATATAGACTGTTAGACGGAAGTTGTCAATGTTACCGGCGGAGATGGATTTCGGGCATGCGCCTAGAGGGATTCGAACCCACGACCCTCGGTTCCGAAGATGAAGAGTAGCTGTACCGATTAGTCCCGCCAGATAGCATATAGTCTTTTTCTGTCTGGCGTCAAGCGCTAGTTTGTATCTGGCTGTCCCGCCTGATGCCAGCGGGTGCTAAGCAGTTTGTTGGCAAAATGTTGGCAAACGACTTCGCAAAATGCAGAAAGAATGAAATGGTTCCATGGCGCATTCCTCTATAAAGTGCAAAGAGGTCACAAAAGCCTCTCTTGTGGCCTGGGGGTAACAAAATAAGCGACTGTTAACCTTCGATTGCCATCTCACTCAGTACGCGGGTCTCCAGTTTTTGCTCTTTCTCCTGATATAAACGAAAACTTTTAGTGAGAGGGGTACTCTCCAAAATCTTAATATAATCTTAATATCCAGATATTATTATCCAACTAGTATTAATAGAGGAGACGGCGAATAAGAGCAAAGAAGTGGACAACACCCTCAATGCTTGTCTGGAAAGCCTCCTGATTAAAGGCGAAACAGCGGAGCATTGATAGACAGTTGTCTAACTGATACAATAGTCTGAGAATTAGCAATGAAATCTATTTTGGGGCAATCAAAGCGTCACTTAAAGTGGGCTGCCGGGTGGAAAGTCCGTTTGCCGATTATTCTCCTGGTCATCTTGCTGAGCACCCTGTTATTCGCCACTCCGGCCGCGGCAGCACCCAGCATTGTCCCGACAGTCTTGCCCTCAGGTCAGGTTAGCGTCCCTTATCCGGCAACAACCCTAATACCCTTCGGGGGCACTCCACCCTATTCCGGCTGGACCGTTGTCAGTGGGGCACTACCAACTGGCCTAACCCTTAACTCAGCCACCGGCGTTATCTCGGGGACGCCTACCCTAGCTGGTACCTACACCTTTTCTGTAACGGTTACTGATTCAATACCTCAGACTTCTGCCCCCCAACCCTTCTCCATAACCATAACCGCGGCGCCGATAACCTTCACCACCACCACCCTGGCCTATGCGGAAGAAGGCGTCAGTTATTCAGCATTTATCTACGTTAGCGGCGGTAATCCCCCCTATAGCTATAGCCTGACCAGCGGCACCTTACCGTCGGGCCTAACCCTGGACCCAATTAATGGCGTTATCTCTGGCACCCCAAGTAATGGTTCTGCCGGCACCCATAATATCATCATCACCGTCACCGATAGTTCAATTCCACACCTCTCCGCCCAGCAGGCCTACAGCCTCATTGTTCAAGTGGGCTACTACGAATCGGTGATTAGAGTCGGCGTTTCCCTATCTGCCGGTGAGACCGGTGTCTATGTGGATGGCATACTGGCGGGGACGCTGGAGGGTGGGGAGACACTCACCCGTAGCTTTGCCGTGGACGACGAACCGGTGATAACCGTGGACGCTACGGTCTCAAGCCCGACCCGTTCCGACGTCAGGTTTACCGCCAATGTAGACGAAATAGTGGTTGACGAGGATAATCCCGATGCCACTTTTAGCTATACCACTGAGTATTACATTGACCTCAAGACCGACCCGCCTCAGATAACAACTTTGACCGGCGCTGGTTGGTTTGAGGAAGGCGACTTTATAGAGTCCACCGCTCCGGTCCAGATTGAAGAGTCAACTGATACCCGGTACCATTTTGTCTACTGGGTATTGCCTGATGGTGATGAGGACGTCAACGAAGACCTGAACTGGAAAGTTACTGCACCGGGAAAGGCAACCGCCACCTATGACACCTATTACTTGCTGACGATGAACTCGCCTCAGGGCGAAGTGGATGGCGGCGGCTGGTACAAAGCTGGAACTGCAGCTGATTGGAGCGTTGACCCGCCCGAGGTTCCTATGTCGGGCTTTCTCGGTTTCTTCAGGGGCAAGCTGAAACCTGAACATGCCACCGGCACCGAGGTCATGAATGCCCCAAGGACAATAACTGTAACCTGGAACCCTGACTATACCTGGCCGGCAGTATTTATCTCCCTGCTCGTTCTTTTCCTAATCGGGGGTGCCTTTGGGCTCTACTACCTATTGCGTCCTCCGCGACCCAAACCAGTGGCGCCGGCAGCAGCACCCACTCCACCGACCATAGTGCTTATAGATGGGAAACTAGGCCCCGGAACCACCAAGGAGCAACTAGTGGATCAATTCAAGCAGCTCCTTCAGAAATATGAAGATGAAGTCGGGAGCACCTCGAAAGGTGAATGGGTTCCTGAGGCAAAGCTCATAACGGCGGCACCAGGAGTAGCCCCAGCCAAAGAAGAGGCAGTCTGTGGCCACACTTCAAAAAAGCTGCTGCGGACGGTAGTGGGTAAGTGGCATAAGACTGAGGAAGAGGTCGTACCCCCTGACGAAAAGACGAGCACCAAAGGTGTTTCCATCAAGACAATCTGGGCACGGGATATTTACAAAGAATGGGAAGTCTCCGTCTGTTCTTTACCCCAGGGACATAGTGGCGACCATCATAGTACCACAACTAAAGGCTATACTCTACAGGATACTGTCACCGAAGAACTGTCTTACAGTGCCAAGCAGAAAACCACACCCCCAAAGCCTCACTTCACCGATGAACTGCCTGTAGTAGATGTAGCTCCCGACCAAATTATACCGTCTGACCAAGATACTCCTGATGACGAGGCTATTACCCCTGACGAAATTATACCCCCGGACCAGTCAGAAGAAGATTGGTCCTAAACCTGGATTTTGATTATAGGGGCTCTCGCAGATTATAGCCTGTGGGAGCCCCCTTTTTTGTCTGTTACACTGCACAATCCAAGCTGATGTGACCTGCCAAATATTCTGTATCTTGGCGTGAGTGGGAAAAGCCCTTTCTCACAAAACAAAGCTTCCCAGCAAACCAAACGCATACAAGGTAGCAGTACCAATAACGACCGACAAACCGAAACCCGCTGCTAGTTGTCTTGGACTATGTTGCCGAAGCGAATACCTGGCCCAACCAACCAAGGGAATAGCAACTAAAACTGATATAGAGGGAAAAGTATGCCCCCAAATAAGTACTGCCACAATAACAAGGGTGGTGACGAGTGCCAAGTGATAACTAGCTCTGTAGAACACGTTAACTAGACCTACTGCAAGGCTGGTTCCTAACAAGGCCACAAGCGTAGCAACCAGAAGCGACGGAGCCTCAAGAAATATTAGTAAAAGGATGCAGGGCAGAGCAGAAGCAATACCTAAAACCAAAATGTCTCTTCGGTGCTCTCTGAAGAACGCTAGAGGATCCTGTATCCGTTTAACTCCACTTCTAGTTCTTGGACTTTTAATGTAAACATAGATGAGTGGTAATGCAATAACGAAGAACAGAACGATTAGAGCCCAGCTCAAAAACACTCGTAGGTCGCTTGACCCGACATAGGTTACCAGTAGCAACGCTACTACGCTAAGAAGGAAGGGATTCATTACTCTGGAAATCACCTTGGCTATAGTGGTAGACCCGCTCATTTAACCTCAAACACTTCCCGCTTTACACCGGGATAGATAGCCGTATTCTACCTTGTCTGAGGTTATAAGACAAGGAATTTAACACGGTAGGTTCACAAATCTAGGTTGAGGTTTGATTATGGGAATTCTCGCAGGCGAACTTGTGCAAAGGCTCACTTTCACATAGGTACTGCACATTCTGGACATTTGTTACCCGCAGGTGAACAAAACGCCCTAATGTGCAAAGTAAACAGGCCAAGCTTCTGTGCACTCTTCATGCGGGTAGCCAGGAATTCAAGAAATCGCGATTTGTTGAAGGTCTTGGCCAGAATGACCGATAATAGCTTAAGCATTCACCGCCTTCGTAGCCACTAGTAGTCCATTCTTGAGGTTGGTCCTACATTCTTCCCGCAAACCGTGATTCTTCGGTATATCCTCGAGCCCCCCATTTGCAA
>Ga0315545_1001000_pt1 | contig 28962 bp, 28 predicted proteins | sample SalMarSW160210MG_FD_203096 | JGI IMG/M metagenome (GOLD analysis project Ga0315545, IMG submission 203096) | Salt marsh sediment microbial communities from the Plum Island Ecosystem LTER, Massachusetts, United States - Salt Marsh Sediment SW1602-10 ...
TTTGTGTCGTCACTATTTTAAGCTTTCAGAATAACAAGCCGCATGGATAAAGGATTTCGGTCATCAAAATGCCTTAAAAACTCTTATTTTTACGGAAGTTGGGTTAGCAGAGAAGTGGAGGGTGTCAAAAAAGAAGTTCTTGATAGCTTCTTATAGCTGTTATTTATTCCTACTTGTCCTTTGCTTTACATTTGTTACGCTTCTCGCCACTACGGAATCTCTAAACCTTATTCCTGCACACCAGTAAGAATTACCCCACCTTCACGATAGACAGCCAAACCACGACCAGCCGTCCCAATCCATATATTCCCTTGTTCACCAATGGCAAGAGAATTGACATAGTCACTCGGCAGCCCAGAGTTGGCTGTGTCATACACGGTCCAGTTCTCTCCGTCAAAGTTTGCCAATCCTCCACCATGAGTCCCAATCCATAGGTTCTCTTGAGCATCAAAGGCAAGAGCAACCACCTGGTCATGCGGCAGCCCGGAGTTATCTGTGTCATACACGGTCCAGTTCTCTCCGTCAGACTTGGCCAAGCCACCATCCGTCCCCATCCATATATTCCCTTGTTCATCAATGGCAAGAGCATAAACAGAGTTATGCGGCAGCCCGGAGTTATCTGTGTCATAGACGGTCCAAGTCTCCCCGTCAAACTTCGCCAAACCACCACCATTCGTCCCAATCCATAGGTTCTCTTGAGCATCAAAGGCAAGAGCAACCACCTGGTCATGCGGCAGCCCGGAGTTACCTAGGTTATACACGGTCCAGTTCTCTCCGTCAAACTTCGCTACACCTCCACCATAAGTCCCAATCCATAAGTTCCCTGGTGCATCGAAGGCAAGGCACCAGACATAGTTAGACGGGAGACCGGAGTTATCTGTGTCATAGACAGTCCAGTTCACTCCGTCGAACTTTGCCAATCCTCCGTCCCGAGTCCCAATCCATAGGTTCTCTTGAGCATCAAAGGCAAGAGCAACCACCTGGTCATGCGGCAGCCCGGAGTTACCTAGGTTATACACGGTCCAGCTCTCTCCATCAAATTTCGCCAAACCGCGTCCACCATAAGCGAAGAATTGACCAGTCCCAATCCATAAGTTCCCTGGTGCATCGAAGGCAAGGCAAAAGACATAGTTAGACGGGAGACCGGAGTTACCTGTGTTATACACTATCCATTCTGGAGTCTGTGGGGATGTGGCAACCGCAGAACCAATTACCAACAACACAACTAGGCCTAATACAAGAATTCTCTTCATTCTTTTTCACCTCCTCTTCGAGGAAGGGTTTTGAAGGTTGTTCTTAGGTTAGCAGAGAAGTGGAGGGTGTCAAAAGCGTTGGATTTCGGTGCTGTTTAAGGTGGGAATTAGAAAATTAGGGCGGTGGAAAGTGTTTGGTGGTGAGGGTTTTGAGGAATGTCGCGCGCGCAACACTGGGTTTTTGAGAAGTGAGCCCCAAAGCGCGTGTTAGATGACCCGAAGGGCAAGGGAGCGACGATAGGAGCGACCACAGAGTTCCGACCTTTTTATCATTGTTGTATTTACAATTCATCATAGCATTTATGAAGTCATAAGTGCTCGGGCTTGTGTTTCATTCTAGGAGAATTCCTTTCTTGCGATTAAAAGAGTAGCTAGAGCAATCATGCCAAATAAAAGAAATAGATAAGTTTGTAGACATGCATTTGACCATTTAAGGATAAATAACTCGTATCCCCCTTGAATTGCTCCGTTTGTTAGCAGCATGACACTCCAAAGGATACCCAGTATCCAAGCATATTTTCTCTTCTGCTTAAGTCCGAAAGCGCAAAACACCCCTAATACACCAATCCAAATTTCTTCCCATAAAGGTTTTAACATGGCCATGTTTAGGGATCCGAGAGCAGCTTCGTCCAAACTTTCTACTACTAGTGGGGAGCCTGCAAGTTTAAGGGCCATTGGCAGAATCGCATCGCCTCCACTAAAGATAAATAAAGTCCAAGCAGTAAAAAGAAGCGACAAAACCATCATTATTAACCAAGCATGTTTATTGAATCCTTTTTCTTTAGTCATTTTATTACCTCCTATGGGTTTCTCAACACGCTCTAGAACTTTTGGATTAAGCATGTGCTTTAGACAAGCAACCGCCTCTTCATATGTTTTTGTGAATCTTTCCCAATTGACCTTTGTAATGCTCCTATCGTATGAGTTCTTGTCCGCAGGACATTGGTCACCAGGCAGGCTTAACCATATAGCCATACTTGCCTGCCTGAACGCACCCAAGGCATCGGACATTATCTTGTCTGCCTTATCATCGAGGTAGATTGATGCTATTACTTTAGCTCGCAAATAAGCATCCTCTTTAGGTAAAACTTTCTCTTTGAACTCTTGAAGGGTAGATGGAGGAAGATTTCCATAAAGATTCATGATAAAGTGGCAATCGACAAGTCCAGCATAGAGATTATTTAGTGCATCAATTTTTCTTGCTAAGAAATAATCTGCATACCATCTTCTTTCTTCAGATCCCCTTTTTCTTGACTCATGAAGTTGAGTTATCCCAACACCTAGTAACGCGCTTGCAGCGGATATTATGCCAACTAAAATTGTTTCTGTCATACTTTTACCTCCTGTAACACAATATTTCAGCTAGCTATTTATATTCGGACTACTTCGTTTATGCTCAACTGTAAGGTTATTTTAGCAGGGGGAGGAAGGGTGTCAAAGAGAGGCTTGTGAGAGTTTCTTATGAGCTTGTTATTTATTCGTGCTTGTCCTTTGCTTTACATTTGTTGCACTTCTCGGTCTTATGGAATTTCTAAAGCTTATTCCTGCACGCCAGTAAGAATTACCCCACCTTCACGATAAACAGCCAAACCACCACGGGCCGTCCCAATCCATATATTCCCTGGTGCATCGAAGGCAAAGCACCAGACATAGTTAGACGGGAGCCCGGAGTTGGCTGTGTCATACACGGTCCAGTTCTCTCCATCAAAGTTTGCCAAACCACCACCTACGGTTCCAATCCATGTATTCCCTTGTTCATCAATGGCAAGAGCATAGACAGAGTTATGCGGCAGCCCGGAGTTGGCTGTATCATACACTATCCACTCTGGGGTCTGTGAGCATGCGGCAACCGCAGAACCAATTACCAACAACACAACTAGGCCTAATACAAGAACTGTTTTCATTCTTTTTCACCTCCTCCTTGAGAAACGATTTTGCAGACTGTGTCTATTTTAGCAGGGGGGGAAGGGTGTCAAAGAGAGGTGAGGGGGTTTGGGTTGAGGTGAAGAGGCTTGAGGGTGTGTCGTATGCTCTTAAAAATAGAAAAGCAGGGCGGTTAAGCCCTGCTTTCCTGATGCCAATTACCAATAGGGTGGGTAATTGCAATTTGTGGTCTCTTTTATGCACTGGCTTAAAAGAGCCTACTTAAAGTCCATCTCAATATGTGACCCTGTTGCCCCCGGTGCTCTGAACATGTTAGCTCCCTCTCCTCTTTCTGTGAGGACAACAAAAAGTTCATGAGTAATACCTGGTTCCACCGAGGTGTTGATGTGAAAGTTACCATTCCCTTTTGCATTGAGGGTCATACCCGTGTATTTCTGATGCAGAACCCCGCCCACATATAACCAGACGTCTAGCTCAGTGCCACTGATTGAAGTGTCCGCTTTCTTCACAGAGATGGTGACCTCTAGATTGTTCGGATCACTCGAGTTGTTGAAAATTACAAATCCACCACCAGTTAATTCGGCGTACTGGGGATTGGCGGTGTATGGCTCGAGGTCTACCTTCTGAGCTTTGGCATAGGCTGACATTGCTCCCAAACCTAGCAATAAGACTAAGACCAGCGTGACAATTCCTAGTTTCTTCATTCTTTTTCACCTCGCTTTCTTTTCTGGATAGGGCGTTCTGAAACTGTTTTTTCACCTCCCCTTCGTTTCCTGACTAATCTTGAGACAGACGTTACTATATTACCTTTTTGTCTCTGTCAGCTTTGTCTTACAAAAATCTCTCTAATCCTTTATAACTATATAACTAAACATTACAGAGATTAGCACCTTAAAAATCTTGCCTTTAATACGTGCCCTTTGGTACCCCACCCTTAATTACCAATTTATCGAAGCCGAGTCATGGGATAGGTTTTAAATCTGGATAGTCTCTGGAGTTTGAAGGTGCTAAATCTACCCTGGTGGAACGGTGTCATTGTGGGTAAGAGTGATGTACCTTGTTCTGTCGTAGCCTACGGAACCCAAAGGGTGGGGTACCAATTAGCCAACATTGGATGGAGAAAATTAGAAATGTGCGAAATTTAGGTCATAGAGCAGGGATAAATTGAGTAGAAAAGGCGTTAGATATAAACAAAAAAGCCCATTCTTTTCTCAGAACGGGCTTTTGACGTCAAAGAGCTTCAGCAACCTGGCAATCACTTTATCAGCGACCCATAGTTTTGCGTCCTATCCTTGCGGATAGTTTGCCTTTGTCAGCTCTCAAATGACCAGATTTTCAACTGTGTTTTTATTATAACCAAAAGAAAATTTCTGTCAAGTGTCTCTCTTGGAACTCATTGGGTTTTAATGTTTAGGGTGTGAGGTGGAGTGGCTGGATAGGTGTGTTTGGGTTGGTGGTTGAGGTTTTGTTTCAGAGGGGAAGAAAGATTCTTTCTTTAGCGGGTTAAAGAGATTATTCCTCGGGTTTGGTCCCAAAGATTATAATAAGTGCTAATAGGGTGATCCCTCCAAAAAGAAGGAGTCTGTTGGTTTCTTCTTTGCTTTTCTTAAGACTAAGAACCCAATTATGCAGTTGAGAGAATGAGTTTTCCAGGTTGTTCCAGTCGATGGGGATGTGCTCCATTCCCTGAAGGAGCGCAAGTTCCTCCTGGTGGATGCCTGTCTCCACAAACGGAATTACGGGCTTCTTCCTGCCTAGAGCAAACCCGATCTCTTGTTGGACGAATGTAGAATTGAGTCCATTTCGAGTAAGGATTGCCAAAAGACAATGGCTTTGGAGGATTAAGTTCTGAATTTTTTCAGAAAGAGTTTGTGATGGTGTTGCAGGGCGAAATTGCGAGGCTATAATTGGTGTCACTCCATAGGACCTAAATTGAGAAGCTATGACATTCGCCATATGCGAATCTTCATCGCTGTGACTGATAAATACTGCGTAAGCGATTTGAGACCTCCCTTTGAGAAACGATTTTACAGACTGTCTCTATTTTAGCAGGGGAAGGAAGGGTGTCAAAGAGGACTCACAGTACAGTGTTTTGTTGGGGTGAGTGTAACAATGGTCGACTTTTTTCGTCGTCATTAGTGGAGGTTCCTTAAAAACTTATTAGGGGGGCGCGTATGAGTACGTTAAAAGATGAGTTTAGAAGGTTTCATTTGCCATTGTTACTTTTAATAGGGGTGATGGGTATTTTTATACCTGGAGTAGACTGTTTCCTTTCATCATCTCCAGTTTTTCCAGTATGGGTTCCTTTGGGTTCAGCAATATTTTTTTTATCAGATTGTGGTTATCTGGTTAGCCGGTATTGGCTAGAGTTAAAAAAGTAAAAGATTAGGAAATAGTAATGTCTTTCGTATCCGAAGAGAGAACACAGATTTATTGATTCTGTGTTCTTTTACTATACGCTATACCTCCCAAAAACATTTGGAAAGCACCAACGAAGAAAAACCAATATTGAGCTATTGCCCAAACTACAACGGAATTTTCAATAGCCAGATTAATTTCCAGATGTGCTCTCATAGGAATGTAACTAACATTCCATATTCCTAGAATTATTGAGAACAAGAAGAAAATTGGGGCCAGGTAAAAACGTCTAAGAGCTTGTCGATTTGCAGCCGCCTTGTCAAGAGTGAAATATATAGCAATTGAAGCCGGGAATAATATACTTGTAGCAACAATGTCTGCAACTAGTGCGTTTTGGAGTAATGTATTAATTGAGTTACGCAAGCTTGGATCTGTCAGTTCCATCGGAGAAGGAATTGCGACCCATAAAACAGCATAGAGTACACCTCCACAGATGCAAATAAGCTCCCATTTCCATCGATTTAGCCACTTCTGAGTATTTTTCTTATTTTTCATAGTTATTATCCTCCTTTAGAATCAATCTCTTTTAGCATTTCTATAGCTCGGAAGTTTATAAATACATCAATTGGGGGAGCACCGTAAGTTTTTAGTGTTTCCGTAGATGTTGTAAACAAGGGACGCCTTAGAGAAAGTTCTAATATTAACCTATTATAGGCACCCTCAACTAGTACTGGTCTTGCTACCTTCATTTTTCTATTGTACTCGTCCGGCTTCGGGAGGTGCAAATAGCATAGTATTTTTAAAAAAAGGTCCACTTCTTCTACCATGGTTTCGGAAGATATAATAGGAGGTCTGCTCCAGAATCCTAAGGGTATTTCAACCCCCGTTGTGCTAGCCAACCTTTTTCTTGCAATCTCATAGGCAAATATCATCACATCCTCGATTTTGACACCTTGGTCTAATCTTTGTTCTATTTCTAGGTTTTTATCCATTTGGATTAACTGCGGCATTACTTCTCCAATAAAAGCATTAAATCTCCACTCCCCTCTTTTTACAAGTTCTTCAGGAGGTCCTAGAAATCCTATCAGTTCCGAGTGTTTTCGCTCAAGTCTTGTTTTCGCCATGCTGGTAACGACAGTGCCACTGCAGACCACGGTGGCTATCAAAAAGGGTACCACGAAAGATATCGGTTTTATTTTCATTTGAAGGTCCTCCTTTCTTAGTTCTTAAGCATTCTGACAATTGTCCTATTTGGTTTTTTTATTACAGCGCTTCGCTCACCTCCTTGTGGACTTGAGATTTTGGGATGCGGTTTGTGTTGGAGTTTTTGTTATGGATCCTTGTAGTAAGGAATTTGGATTGTTATCTGGTGTTTTCCTAATATGTCAAAATAATTAGGTAATCTGTGAATTTTGTGCTTTGCAAGGGGTAGTATTTGGGTAGTGAGTACAAGTAGTGTCACTAATGTACCTCCCACAGCTTTCCCGACTTGCTTAGGATAATAGAACGCAAGGATAATTATTATGAGCACGAAGGATAACAATAGCCACTTGGCATTGGGGTGTGTTTTGAACCAATTACTAAGATTTACCCATAATTCACTAAGTGTCTGGCCAGTTAGGTTCATGATATACTGTTGAGGGTCTGTTGGGGTAATTCCACCACCGTAGAATACCGTAATAAGTTGGCTGCCTAGAATTTGGGTTTTAACTATGACTGCATTTGGAACCAAAAAATGGAATTTGTTTATTTTTACTCTTTTAAAGGAAAACCCTCGATCTGCCTCTGAAGTAGCTATTAAAGTTTGAATCTGTAAGATATTATTGGTATTTATTGTTGGATGGGAGTGAAACCAAATTGGGATATAAAGTTGCCTATCTAGTGTGGAATTATTTCCCCAAACATTAAGGAGATCTTTTTCGAAGTTAGGCCGGTGGAAACTCTTCTCGGGTGTAGGTGATAGGTTTTGCAGAAGCGCTACTTTTGTGACCTCTAAAAATCTGGCTCCATTTTTTAAGGTGGGTACTGCTAGCATTATACCGCCAATTTCAAGATTGGGATTGTAGCTACGATAGATTTTTTGAACAGCTTCTTTGTGGATGGTGATTAGAAATGGTGTTTTTAGAGCATATGTCCTATTTTGTATTCGCAGCGGTTCATGTTTTTGCCATTTTTTAACGAAGCCAATCTCGTCTAGTTTTGTTATCCAATTTTCTTCTATCAAGGTTGATCCCCTTGAAGTTTATTGTCAGGGCTAGTAATGCCTCCTTATCCTAACTAAAAGCTAGATTATGTCAAAAATAGCCCTTTGGAGGGCATTTTTTGGCCAGTCGGGGTAAAATTAAAGACCCGACTTAGCCCCGGCAGGGTCATGGTCTGGGTGGCCCAAGGAGCCTGCCTTATTAGAGCTAAGGTGCGGGTGCGAAGTAGTTCCTCGTTCACTGAATTCTAAAAATATATTTACCTGTAGCCTTCGTTAAGTCCCGCACTTTTAAGAGATAGGTCCTATTCTTAGTCCTCTTGACCTCTTGATACTCACAACCAACTGGTATATTTCCAGAAATTCGTTCACAAAGCACCTTGATTATCTCTTTTTGCATACCTTTAACCGTAACTATAGTCCCTTCGACCAATAGAACTCTCAAAACACCACTTGTAGACCCATCCTCCAATTCAACGCTCAGCTCATCTCCCCGCTTATATATGTATTCTGAACTGTCTTTCATTAAGGCGTACCTGTCCTTCCAAGGATGGTTTTGGGGACGTATAGGGTAATGTATAGCAGTCCTAGTGTAGCAGGAGAAAATTTTCCGTCAAATAAGTGGCCAAAATGGATTATGGCTGTTCTGAGAGGGAAAAGTGAGTTGATGTGGTTTTTGATTGGCTGATTAGCTTGACAAATTGGTGGAACTGTGGTGTGGTTGCATTTGGTGGTGCCTCGGATTGCTCGGATTGTTAGTCTGCGGTCTTTTCAGATGATCTTGTGTTTGCTGCGCGAGGACCCTTAGGTCCTTCCTCAGTTTCGAATTCCACGGGTTGTCCTTCTTTTAAAGAATCGAAGCTCAGACCCTGAAGGCCTGTTTGGTAGAAGAATACATCTTTTCCATCCTCGGTGGCGATAAATCCATAACCTCGGTCTTTTATCAATCGTGCTATTGTGCCTTTGGCCATGTTATTATTCTCCTTAAGCTGTGGTGCCTATTTTTCTTTACTTCACCTTTTCCCTTAACCCCTTCCCCGGCCTAAATTTGGGGACTTTTTTAGCCGGGATCTGTAATTCTTTTCCTGTCTGAGGATTCCTTCCTCTCCTTGCCTTTCTTTCCATGACCTGAAAAGTACCGAAGCCGACTAGAGTAACTCTTTCTTCTCTAGCTAGGGAGTGGGCTATAGCTGAGGTGATTGCATCAATCGCCTCCCTAGATGTTTTCTTTGTTAGCCCTGTCTCAGTCCTTACCTCTTCTACTAATTCTGCCTTGTTCATCTTAGTCCTCCTCTTAGTTAGAATTCGTTTTATTAATTATAGTCTTTATTGAGCAAAAAAACAAGTATTTGAGATTCTTTAGTGTTTAGCTGTAGGACTAAAAACAGGTAATAATTCAGTAGCAAGAAAAAATAGGCGAGGAAATTTGTGGGGACCAATGATTAAGTAAAGATATGAGTCGCCACCAATAAACAGAAAAAGATGACAAATTGGCGTCAATTTATGAAATAGGATATTGATAAAATGGGGGTTTTGGTTTAGAGGAAGGTGGTGAATGTCTTACTATGGGGACAGAAGGCGACAAACATCTGTTTACTAAGAATTTTTTTACGTCACAACATCCCTCCCTTGCTTAACTGTTGTATATTCCGTACTTATGGGCAGCTTTAACCATGGCTATATAGTTTTCCGGCTTGCAAGCGGGATGGATTGAATTGGAGGAGGTGATAATATAACCACCTCCCTGAGATACCTTCTCAATCGTTTCCTTGACACTCTGTTCTACTTCTTCTTCTGTTCCAAAGGGAAGCAAATTGCGACAGTCAATATTTCCTAAGATACATGCTTTTCCAGCCAGATATTTTTTGACTTCTCCAATATCCATACATTGAGGTTGAATCGGGTGTATACCATCAAAGCCGACTTCCAGAAAATCATCCAGAATGGACCATATGTTTCCATCAGAATGCTTTACTATTTTTAGGTCTTTTTGATGAGCATAAGCCACTATTTTTTTATGATAAGGTTTGATATACTCCCGATAATGTTCAGGGGAAATGAGAGTAGTCTCTTCGCCGGCTAGATCACCTGACACGATTATGACATCAACTCCCATTTTAATAGCCATATCAATAACAGCCATATCGAAATCTGTAGCGATACGAGCCAAATCATGAACCAATTCTGGATCGAGCACATAGTCCATTAACAAATGCTGCATGCCTCCTCGCAGACGCCAACTTATCTTAAAGGGATCCGTAATGGTCAAAAAATGGGCTTTATCCTTTCCTACTTTATCAATCACATACTGAACCCGGGTAAAATCATCGGGTTCAAGCCTGGATACCATATCGAATCCTTTGATATCTGAGGCACCCTTAATGGCTCCTTCCACGGGGACAGGCTCACCATGTTCACTGAGGGAATAGAGTGTGCCATATTTATCCCGGCCATAATTCTCATTAATACGCTCTAGACCCATTGAGAAATTAGAGTAGAAAGCATCCAGTTCCAGTTCCTTGATCAGGAAACAGTAAAGATCCAGAATTTCTAGTCTTTCCTCTCCGAATCTATCTTTCATAGCCTTTACTTTTACCATCTCGGGTCTCAAAAGCTTAACTATATTGACTATACTTGATTCATTTATGTAAAGCTCAAAGATAGGTACTTTATCGGGCTGCTTGTTGTTCAAAGCAGTTAGAATCCTTTCCTTGGAGTCCATTTGTGCAACCCTCTTTTCAACAGGGCTCTGTATTTCTTAATGTAATAAAGAACCAGCTTAAGGATGTAAGAAAGCTTGATAATTACTTTATTCATCAAGGTGTTCAAGCCTTGGAGGAACTTACCCATAAATCTTTTGAAACAGCCTAGCACTGTTATCGTCTCAAAAGAAATCTTGCCAACACTATTCGCCAAATTGAACTGTTTCTCGATGAGACTCGGGGTTTAGCCCCTATTAAACCTCTTCCAAAAACTCCGGTGATGTTAGAAGTAGAGCGTTATGCAGAATATCTGAGGGATATCCAGGGGTTCAGTGCCAGCACCATCCAGTCCCATAGCTCGTATATACAAGAATTCCTCGAATACCTTGATTACGAGGCGAACAGGAATGCAATAAAATTTCTTACCTCAAAGGATATAGAGAGTTTTATGGGCATTTGTTCGAAAAGAATGAATCGCTACTCACTTCAACACCTCATTGCTTATCTAAGATCTTTCCTCAAGTTTAAATACGAAGGGGGTGTTCTAATCACTCCTCTTTATGCAATGATAGATACTCCAAGGACATATCGTCTTGAAAAACTGCCCCGCGCTTTTTCCTAGGAGACAATAAATATACTTTTGCTTTCCATTGATCGAAGTAATGCCCATGGTATTCGTGATTACACCATATTGTATCTTATGGCAACCTATGGGTTGCGAGCCTCTGAAATTACTTCCCTCACCTTAGATGATATTGATTAGAAAAAATGGAGTAATTCGAATACCGCGACAAAAAACAAGTATCCAGCTTATCCTCCCTCTTACAGATGCGGCGGGAGAAGTCTTGATTCGATATTTGAAAAAAAGTCGGCCTCGTGCACCGTATCGACAACTATTCCTTCATATACGAGCTCCCTACGGACCGTTAAAACCTACTGCTATTCATGATATTTTGGAATCTCGTATACGTTTTAAAGACCCCTGCTCGGTAAGGCCTCCTGCTGTCTTCTCTGTACCTACTTTATAGCTTATCTTGCCTATTTCTTCCTTCTTTCTATGCTTTTCAATATAATCTATAACCTCCGCTGTTCTTTTAATAACTACCTCTAAGGGCACATATCCTTCTATATGGGGATCTACGGTACAGTCCACGTGCAGAACGTTAAATCCGGCCCAAATATCGGCAAGGTAGGAGGCCTTGGCTCTATCCATAGCTTTTTTTTCGGATAGTTTCTGGGCAAATTCATCATCTTTCAGCCAAGGTCCCCCATGATCTCTGCAGATAAAGAGAGGACCTTCAAATTCTATCTTATCTGCAGCTTTTCTTATCTCCTCTACCAATCCTTTCTGATCCCAACCTAAGATATAGCCTCCTCCTAACTCTTTGGTCTCCACTTGATTGCGACTGGCAATAAACATAGGAGGAAAGTCGTACTCTTTGGCAAGCTCTAAGGTGGCCCGAACTATTGACCTGGACATGGGGCCTATACCTAAAAGAGTTGCCTTTCGATTTTTTTCTTTCCCAAGCTTTTCGAGCGCATTTAAGATATCACATAGAGAAATCGGTCTTTTATGAAGCATCACTTTCTCTTTTCCTTTATCAAACTTGCATGATACAGCTAACCTCAAATGGACAAGCTTTATTGGTGAAGACAAGTATTAAAGCAGACCACCATTTATACTGATTATCTCTCCCGTGATATAGTTAGCTTTAGGGGAGGCAAGATAAACTGCCAGAAAGGCTATCTCCTCTGGTGTAGCCAGTCTTCTTAAAGGAATCTTCTCTTCCACTGCATATCGTTTTTCTTTAGTCCATCCTGAAAGCATCTTAGTATCTACGAATCCCGGTGCTATTGCGTTAACTGTTATCTTGAAAGAAGCAAGATCATGGGCAAGAGCACGGGTAAGTCCTATAATACCTGCTTTAGCAGCACAGTAATGAGGAGTTCCTTCCAATCCTATAAGAGGCGCCGTGGAGCTGATGTTAATAATTTTCCCTCCTCTTTTGCTTTTCATCATAATCCTTACTACAGCACGGGTGCAATAGAAAGTACCACCAAGATGAACAGCAATCATCTTTTCCCATTCCTCATCTGAGATTTCCTGTAACAGTTTATCCTGAGCAATTCCTGCGTTGTTTACTAATATATCGATTTTACCTTTCTGTTTGGCAACTTTTTCAACCATCTGATCGACCTCAAAGCTGCAAGATACATCACACTGGATTGGGAAAGCTTTACCACCTCTTTGAAGGCTCTCATCAGCTACATTTTTTGCATCGTTAAAATCGATATCTACCACAGCTACTCTCGCTCCCTCCAAGGAAAGCAGGGTACAAATTTCTCGACCAATATCTCCCCCTCCTCCGGTAACAACAGCAACTTTGTCTTGTAAATCCATCTTTATCTCCAAATTTAATTTAGTGGTACCCGCGTAGGTTGACCCTACCAAAGCGGTAGGTACACAGACTTCCCTTCCCTAATGGATTTATGGATAGCCACAGCCACCTCCATGGCAGCCCTGCCGTCTTTGAATTTGGAGTTCACTGATTACAATATCTTGTTATCCTTAATAGGGTCCTCTGGTAGTAAAGATTAAAAGTAATCTAATCCATTATGATTTTAAGCTCTTTATCCACCTCGTTATCTGGTCATACTCGTTGTCAAAAAAAAGAGACCCTACCACAAGGATATCGGCCCCAGCTTTCACAAGTTCGGGTACAGTTTCTCTACGAATTCCTCCGTCTGCCTCAAGGTGCACGTTTTCTCTATTTAAGTCCGACAGATACTCTTTGAGTTTCTTTATTTTAGTATATGTTTCGGGCAAAAGAGAACACCCCTTTACTCCATTGGGTGTACCCATGACCACGACAAAATCGACCATATTTACAAATGGCATTATCTCCTCTACTGACATGTCAGAATCCAGTACTAAAGAGGCCTTTATCCCGCAGCTCTTTATTTTCGCTATCGCTTCTTCAGGATTCTTACAGACCTTGGGATGAATCGCCAGCACATTAGCTCCTGCATCAACAAAAAGAGAGATAAATCTTTCAGGTTTTTCAACTATCAGATGAACATCAAAGGGAACCGAGGTTAAAGGTCGCAGGGCTTTAATCAAATCCGGGAAAAACAAAAAATTGGGGACAAAATGCCCATCAGCCACATCAAAGTGAAAATAATCGGCATATTTTCCCACCTCCCTTACTACCGCGCCTAAGTTAGTAAGATCTGCTGACCATAGGGAAATAGACAACTTTACAATAGTTCTCCCCCTTTCAAGATAGTCAGGGGGCTTTGCCCCCTGAGACCCCCTTTGTTGCTTTTTAAGGAAACTCTCATCTTGCTTAATCTTCCTCTTCCGAATCTTCCAACTCCACATCTTGTAGGTAAATTTCAGTAAGCTCTGTTTGACCAATTTCTGTCAGTTCTACTTCATCTAAGGTTTAAGGGCCCACAGTTAGGACACTTAATCTGGTTTTCAAACTGGGGCCTATCATCAACTAACTCAAAACTTATCCTGCCTACATCAAAGTCAAATATCCTTTTACATTTTTTGCATTGAAAGTTAATAAATGGCATTGTTGTCTTCCTATGGAAACTTTATCAGCTCCTAAAATTTCAATAAAGGAAATTTTTAAAGATAGCTGGTCAGATTACTTAGCCGCTCACCAGGATTCCATTCCTGATTATGTTATTACCACAGTTATGAAGATGCTCTCTTGTAGAGATCCAGAAAAACTTGGTTATCATAAGTATGCCTGTCCTGATCATCCTGACCAGTATATAGTTGTTCCTCATTCCTGTAAATGCCGTTTCTGTAATACCTGTGGCAAGATTCTTACCGATAAATGGGTGAAAAAGATCAATTCCCTCTTTCCCAATGTTTCTTTTCATCATCTTTGTTTTACCCTTCCCAAAGAGTTAAGAAAGCTTCTAAAAGAGTACAGGTTTTTGCTTAACTGTCTATTTACTGCTTCCAAGGAGACAGTTCTGTCTTTTTGTAAAGAAAGAAAATTTCTCCCCGCCATTGTTTCTTCTCTTCATACCTTTGGGAAAGATCTTAAAGACAACCCCCACATTCATATGCTCATCTCTTCCGGTGGGATTGACCTAAAAGCAAAAAGGCAAAATAGATGGAAAACTCACTCCTTTTTTCCTTTTAGGATGCTTCATAAAAGATACCGATTTCTTTTGGTTAAGCATCTCAAAGAAAGCATTACTCACTATCTTAAAAAGCATCCCGAAGAAAAAGGAGAATTAAAAGTATTTAGAGTTAAGCAAGTTCTGGATGCTTTCTTTGAGCCTTTCTTAAAGATAAATTGGTATGTTCATGACAGTACAGACTTAGAGCCAGAAAAGTTTACCGTAGGCTATATTCTTCGCTATGCAAAAAGACCCCCCTTAGCTAAATGTAGAATCTCTCACTGTGGAGAAATAGAAGGAAAAGAAGGTACTTGGGTAACTTTTACCTACAAAGAAAGAGAAGCATCTGAAGTGAAATACACTATCTCGGTGGAAAAATTCATTAGCCTCCTCATCCAACATATCCTTCCCCCAAATTTCAGAGTTGTGCGCTACTATGGTCTTTTATCAAATAGACTCAAGGGTAGATATGAAAAGATGATCCGTAAGCTTTTAAGAAAAGAAACTGAGAGAGAAAAACTCAGAAGATGGAGAGAAAGACAGACTCTTTTCACTGGAAAAGACCCCCTACTTTGTCCTATTTGTGGAAAAGAGATGAAACTTGTGGAAGTTGCCTTTTTCTCTTCTAAAGAGGAAAAAATTGTGGTTTATGTGCCTCCTTAAGTTTTCCCTCTCTTAAAGATTGTCAAAGAACATCGGAATCTCAGTATGAAGGGGCATCTCTTTATTTCTAATTTTTTCTTCTTTCCTTCCTTTCCCTTTTTCCTTCCCTGAATTTTTTACTTTTTTTCTTCCCTTTCAGAGAAAATTTTTCAAAAAACTATTAAATTCTCCTACTTTTTAGTCTTTTTAAAAAACTATTCAGATTCCGATGCTTCCAGCTTACCTTAAATGGATCAGTGACGTGTATAAAATGAGCCTTGGTATCCCCTACTTTCTCCACTATGTACCAGAATCAGGCAAAATCGTCGGTTCTAAGCTTAGATACCATATCAAGCCCCTTGACATCTGATGGGTCCGCAATGGGACCTTCTATGGGAAAAGGCTCACCATGCTTACTGAGACGATAGATTGTACCGTATCTATCCCTGCCGTGGTCCTCGCTAATCTTCTCAAAGCCCATTGAGAATACGTAGCATGTGGTATCGAGTTCTAACCGCTCAACAAAGAAAGAGTAAAGGTTAAGGATCTCAAATCTTTCCTCTCCAAAGGTGTCTTTTTCGGCTTCAAGCCGCAAGGTATCTAGTAGGAGGAGTTTTGCGAGCTTAACGAGACTTGACTCATTTATCCATTCCTCAAAAATGGGCACCCTATGAGGCTGTTTATTAGTTAAGGTGGTTAAAACTCTCTCTTTTGACTTCATAATATATTTCCTTTAAAAACTGGTACGGTTCAACCAACGGTCTTAATAAACACAACGGACCATGCCTGAAGGCTAATCAAAGTAGAAAGATCAATGCTTTCAGGCATGGTCAATTTTCATTACCATGAGTCTGTATGTCTCGGATGCACTGAGTTGTGTACTATGACTGGATCTCTTCTTTCATCTCAGCTTGAGAAGCTCACTCTGAAGTACCCCCATTACTTCCTCTACTGGTCTATCCTTAGATACAGCCTGTCCAACAACATACTCGGCCACAGCACGCAGAAATTTAGAGGCCTGTTTCTCAAATCCCTCAGGGACAGGAGATACAGCATAGTTCATCCCTTCTACATAAGTTTTAAACCAGGGCGATTTCTTAAGTAGTTTGTCAGATACAGCATCTGGATTTCCCACTACAAGCCCGGTCAACTCACTATGACGCCTTTGCCACTCAAGGCGGGTCCAGAATTGAATGAATTTTCCTGCTCCTGATTTATTCTTAGCCTGTTTTGGTATCATCAGAAAGTGATTGGCTCCACCTATGGCTGCCTTATTTGCAAATGGAGTATGAGCAGCATCCAGGTAAGGGTAGGTTTCAGGATTCTTTATTTCACATTCAGTAAATATCCAGGGCCCATCTATATACATGGCTATCTTCCCTTTAAAGAGCATCTCTCTTGTGATCTTTTCGGTCGTAATGGGAGTAACCCCTAATTTACAGAGAAGTTTATATAGTTTAACTCCAAGAATTGTACTGGGGTCAGTTGCTGTGGGAACACCATCCTTTGCAAAATTGGCCCCGTAACCGGCTGGAAAATTAAGTATACAGTCATAGCTATCCTCATAATGTGTCACATCGGTTTTTAACCCTATCCCATACTGTCCTTTTTCTGAATCTGTCAATTTTAGAGTGTATGCCACTAACTCTGGTGGGAAGGAAGGTGGATTTGCTATTCCTGCCTCTTTAAAAAGCTTTTTATTGTAGATGAGCTGCAAGGTCCTTGCACCTGTAATAAGACCATAGGTTTCACCATCTTCTACTGGGAAAATCCTTTGTGCCTCATAAAAGGTCTTTTTGACCTCAGTAAGATCCATCCATTTGTCAAGAGGATCCAATGCCTTCATGGCCATAAACTGCTTTATTTTTATGGCCGTGGCATGCATAACATCAGGAGGAGGACCAACGGTAATTAGTACAACAATCTGATCCCAGTACCGTCCAGGTGCAATTTCTACTCGCTCTACTTTAATGGCGGGATGCTCTTTTTCAAAAGCAGCAGTAAACTCGTTCCAAAACTGTGAATAGCCAGGTTCTTCAAATTGCCAACTTGTCACAGTTACCGTCTGTTGAGAAAATGAAAATCCTCTCAAACCAACGATAACCCCTAAAATTAAAACTCCTACCATCAACCATTTTATACTTCGCATTCCTCAAACCTCCTCTAAAATATATTTGACTTATCAAAGAACGTGATTCAAATCTCGCAAAAGCTCTAAGAAGAAAAGCAATTATTAGCCTTTTTCTTAGAAGCTTTCTCTATCACAGGCTAGATTGACCTACCTCTCTTCTCACCTCCCCCATAGTGGAATTTAACCCAGGGTCTTATACTCTTGAGTAGCTATCATCACCTCCTCTGTTGTTTTTTGACCCTTCTCTCATTGTCTAAAAAGGTAACCTATCTATGAAAGGCACACCAAATCACTTAAATAAAGCTATCCTTTTAATGCTCCAGTACCTAATCCCTTGATGAGACCTTTTTGAATGAATGCAAACACCACAAATGTAGGAATCGTAACAATAGCCGCCGCTGCCATTATATTGCTCCATTCAATTGTGTACTGTCCTATAAAGGAGAACAGTCCGATAGAAGTTGTGTATTTTATTTTACTGGTAAGAAAAGTAGCTGCAAAAACGTATTCGTTCCAAGCCAGCAAAAAGGCAAACAAAGAGGTAACCGCCAAGCCGGGTAAAGATATGGGTAGTGTAACTCGCAGAAAGGTCCCTATTCTGGAACATCCGTCAATCAGGGCAGCCTCTTCGATTTCAACGGATACAGTGTCAAAGAAACTTTTCAAAAGCATTGTACACAAAGGAACACTGAAGGTTATATAGGCAACTACTAGACCTAACAGATTGTTCAAAAGACCCATATCTCGAAAAATTATGTAGAGGGGAATCACTAACAGAACAACCGGTATCATTTGTGTGCCTAAAAGAAGAGTACTGAACACCAATTTACCCCTATAATTAAACCTGGATAGACTGTAGGCTGCAAAACAAGAAATACAAATGGAAAAAAAAGCAGTTGCCACTGCAACCATGGAACCATTGGCCAGCCAGTTACTTAACGGATAGTCTGCAAATATTATTCTATAACTCTCTGGATTTAGATCTACGGTGAGTAAACTCTGAGTCTCTCCGAAGATTTTTTCGGACTGAAGTGAACTCATAGCCATCCAATAGAAAGGAAACACTATGGCCACACAAACCGTGCTCATCAAGATATACAAGAGAATAAATCTAAGTACCTTTCTGCGCAACAAGAGTTTTCTTTCTCCGAACTTGAGCACCTCAAACTCTCCTTTTCTCTTGAATCGTTAGATAAAAAGCGGTAAATACCAAAATAACAGCTAGCATTATGAGTCCCATAGCACTAGCTGTTCCGAATTCCAAGTGATCAAAGGCATCGAGGTACGTTCTTATTATCAAGGTTTCTGTTGTTCCTGCTGGTCCCCCGCCTGTCATCACATAGATGAATGTAAATCTTTTAAATATCCAAATAACCAATAATAGTAGTACTATCATATTTACAGATCTCAGCCCAGGGAGTGTTACGTAGCGAAAAATTTGGAAAAAATTTGCCCCGTCAACAGCTGCTTGATCGTATTGCTCCCGGGGAATACTTTGAAGCCCTGCCAACATCATTATGGTTGCGAAAGGGAACTCTTTCCAAATTGTTGTCACAATAACAGAGAACATGGCCACCGAAGGGTCTCGTAACCAACCCATCCTAGCTTTAATCAAACCTACTCTAAGCAGAATATCGTTGATAATTCCAAACTGATAGTCAAACATCCACATCCACACCAGACAGGTTACAACGTAGGGAACCGGCCAAGGACTTATAATAAGAGCCCTAGCAAACACTCTCCCCCGAAAGTCTTCGTTTAGCAAAAGAGCTGTCATCAAACCCACCAAGAATGCTCCAGTTGCCCCAAATACTGTGTACTCAACCGTATTTAATGCTGCATTCCAAAACTTAGGAGAATGAAAGATATTTTGGTAGTGGCCAAATCCTACAAAATCATGGGCCGTGTCAGGATTAGTAAGAGACATAGAAAGAAAGCTCCAATAGATGGCTCGGATCAAAGGATAGAAGAGAACTATACCCAGAGAACCAAGTGTAGGAACCAACAGTAGGTAGGGAAAATAATCTTTACGTCCCATTCTTTTACTGCCCCTATTTTGATTTTAACCTTTGGTTCTTATGTTTATTCATTGTACACTCTCACTTCATACACGTGAACTGAGGAAGCCCCATTTGTGTCATTAATCTGTAGTCTGAGCTTCTCAGAGGTGACCAGAGATAATTGATGTACACGGCGGCGCTCGTAGTTTCCCTGCACCTTAACTAAACTGTCCCACTTTCCCTTCTTCCAATAGAAAAGTTCATAATCTTTTACACACTCAGGAGCCCGGAAAAAACGAGGTATGTATTTGTACACCAGATTCAAGTTAGTATCAAACGTCAGATAGACACTATTAAAGGTTACCTCTTTCCCAAAATCAAGGTCTAAATATTGAGGGAAAGAGGTACAGGGATCGGATACCCACGCGTTGGTCCATTTTTCAGGCCGTGTCACTCCGCTTAATACATTCTCCGGCTCATAGGGCCTGGAGGGGGGGTCCACACGAAAAGCATAAGCTATCTTATCGCGTTTCCATATATCCAGGATCCTGCGACCAGAGGTAGTTCCCAGTGGAGGCCGAGCACTACAATGCCAAAACACTCCTTCCATTGGTTCCAAGTAGACCCAGTAGAAGCGGTGAGGAGATACAGATTGGTTCAACTGGAATTTGACCCATTTAACGCTGTATGGTGGCAGGGAAGCATTTACACGGCAAATATCTTCCTTCTGGTCAAAATCCCATACATCCTCTGCATTACGAAGACCCAAAGTCAGTTCTGTTGGTTCAGAACGATGAGACTCCAAAAGGAGACTCACCGAATCAATGCGATCCTCCGAAATCGGGAACAGCTGACTGCGCCTAGCATTCAGCTCTTTTTTTCCTCCCTCCTGAGCATTATACGCATGAATGCCTCCCCCCACCCCCGGATTAATCACTGTCTTACCGTCATGTTCCTGATATCTCAGAGTTGCACTGCTGGAAGCCGTCACAATCGCCTCTCTCGCCAGATCTTTCTGGTCGGTGTTCTTAACCTTGGGAATATAACAGTCCTGCTTGAGCAAAAGTTGTTGCAGTTCTTTAATGTGCTCTTCATGCACCTGACGTGGATATTTCTCGTGCTTTTTACAGACTGCTGCAGCTACCCCAGTAGCTTGGCCGGTTACTGCACAGGTACCCATTAGGCGACAACTGCCCAGTGCTATGTGGCTGACGCTGATATCTCTCCCTGCCATCATCAGGTTTTTTATATTCTTGGAGTACAAACACCGGAACGGCACAGAATAAGGCCTCGGGGGCAGACAGGTTTTCACCACTGTCGAGTCCCCGCAGAAACTTGGTTCCGGCGGCTTATCCAAGGCCAGGATACCCCCCGGTGTGTGGACATCAATATACCATCCTCCATAAGCTACTCTATCCGGAAATAAAGGAACTTTTTTAACATCGTTCTCTGTGAGGACATAATCGCCTATGATTCTGCGCGATTCCCTCTTGCCTGGAACCATCCCGATCCAGTCCAAAACTAAATTTTCTGCTTTATGATCTCCATGGTTTTTGATATGATCCCATACCCCCAAGAGCTGTCGTAAAAGTTCATCGCGGATTCTCTCATTATCCTCAATAGGGTTGAAAGGAGGATTTCCTATCTCTATCCACCAGTAACCCTGTTTTACGTTGTCGTGAATTCTAAAGGGTAGATCCTCATCAGAGGGAAAATCTGGTGACCAAGGAGGCGGGTTAAAGGAAACTGGACATCCTGCATCATGGGCATGAAACAAGAGGCTAGCCCCCATTGTATAACCATCTCCCTTAGCAGGAGCGAGACTTTCCGCAAATTCATCCTGGGCTTCTCTTCCTATGCGTGTTTCAGCTCCGGCCTCAAAGGCTAATGTGCCGTCTCCGGTTGCGTCTATGAAAATATCGGCTTGAAGATGAAGAGTTTTCTCAGTACCCAATTGCTCGCATATTACTTGTCGAATGACACCATCATCTACCACGGCTTTTCTTACAGAAGTGTTTAGGAAAAGGAAAAGATTTGCTTCCCTTTTGGCCTTATCGTATAACACCAGATCCCAAGTAGAATCTATGTTAGTACTGCTGGCTTTTCCAGAAGCTTGAGATCGCCATTCCGTGAACAGCTCTTCTATAATTCCTGTCTCACGTCCCCACGGATTGAACCTTCCGGAACCTCCAATATTCACTCTAACCTCACTACTGGAACACCCCCCCAGTACAGGCCTATCCTGTACCAAGGCAGTTTTGCATCTCAGACGAGCTGTAGCTAATGCAGCTGAAACACCAGCTAATCCACCACCGGCTACTAGAACATCGAACCTTTCCTTCATTATTTGTCTTCCTCGAGTTAATTAACTCAAATTATGAACATTGTTCATTTTTCTGTGGAAAGCTCCCAAAAGAGAACCTAATCTTCCGACACTTCCCTCTTTGAAAGACTTCCTTTTTTTCAGCTAATGGGCCTATTTATTTTCTTATCTCTCACCTCCCTCTGACCTTATTTTAGCTTCACTAATTTTCTTATAAATACGTATTTTCCTCTGAGCAAAGGAACCTGTGGACCAGACCGGCAGGACACGGGATTGTCTGCGGAGACCACTACCGTTGTCCCTGATATTCCCCTAAGTTCCTTTGCAAAACAAAAATGGAGCAGAGCCTCAAGGCGAAACGACTTGATTGTCTTTATGAAGCATAAAAGATACATTACAGGGTTTCATCCACAAACACCTGTTATTCTCGGAATATCTCAATATATAAGGTTTTTGGAGAAATCTAAGCATTTTTGAAAATTCTCATTCTTCATGGGTCTTAGAGTTATTCTACTAAAAATTGGGACTAATAAGTTAATAAATTTTAATTATTCAGTACTTCCCAAACTCTTTAGCTGCTTCATACATAGCTATAATATTCTCCGGAGGAACATCTGGCTGAACGTTATGTACTGCAGCCACTATATACCCACCCCCCGGGGCGAGATCACTAATCCTTCTCTTTACTTCATCTCTGACCTCTTGGGGGTTCCCCCGGGGAAGCACTCTCTGGGTATCAATAGCACCCCAAAAACAGAGTCTATCTCCGTATTTCTGCTTGAGCGTATGGGTGTTCATGTGAGCGGCTGATACCTGGACCGGATTTAGCACTTCTATTCCAATTTCCAGAAAATCTTCAATAGCCCAGGAGACACTGCCGCAACTATGTAAGGCAATCTTAGCTTTTGTCTTTCCTCGAATACACTGAATTAATTCCTTGGTTCGGGGTTTAATGATTCTTCTGTAATCCGAGGGAGCCATTAAAGGACCCCATTGGGTACTGATGTCTTCCCAGATTTCGATTAGATCAAGATAATGGCCGACTTCATCTAAAAAATGACCGTAAATTCCCAGCTGAATCTGCAAGACTTTATCCAAAAGCTTCTCCATAAACAGCGGACTTTCCTTAATTCCAACGAGCGCTCTTTCTAGTCCTGTAAGACTCCATGAACGCTCAAATATCCCCGAGACTGTAGTGCAAAGAGCATATGGGGAACTTTCTCTTATCATACGAGCCTTTTCTCCCAGCCTTTGAACTCGGCTCAAATCGTCAGGATCTGGCCAAGAATAAGTTTCTAGATCTTTAATTGAGGCTGAAATTAAGGGAAATTCTACTATATCAAAATAGTAACTGCTCAGCCGTTTTTGCCGACGCACTCCCCACTCATCACAATAAGAATTGTCCGACCTCTCTTGAGGATCCCAATTGGAAGAGAATCGGAGAAATACATATCTTGTATCTACTCCAAATCTTTCCAAGATTTCCTCTTCTGGCTCAGCTAGTTGTTGATTGCGTTCGACAATGCGCGTTTGGCATGTAATCTTCAGTTTTTCCTTCAACCTTTCATAAGCATGAGCAGTAATCCCCGACTGAAATCCCCCAAGATCAACCGGAACTCTATCCGCCTCCTGATGATTCAAAGCCTTCAGGACCCGCTCTCTGCTAGAAAAATTTTGTTGATTAGAAAGCATTTAAACCTCCTGGTCTAATGCTCCATCAATGGGTACAAAGTCTGTATCTCTCGCTCTAGAACCTTTTTTAACTGTTGGATTACCTTCCTCATCGTTCCACCACCCACCAAATTCACTCAATACCCAGCTAAACGGAGAGGTAGCAGGTTGTGCCTTTCCACGATTAACAATTCCGTAGATGCTGCCCTCGCTTTGTTCAAAGACAATTTTGGCAGCTTTTTCTAACTCAGCCAACGTTTGCGGTACCAATATTCCATACTCTTCTAATATGTCCTTGCGGTAATATAATATAGGGGCCAGTGGGCGATCAAGTGGCATCGCGACTGTCATGTCATTCACTATGACAGTGCATTGAAGCAATTCCGGAAAGTCGCCAGAGTAATCGTAGTCAGGGCTTGTTAATTCCTTATTCTCGATAAACGCCCGAAGGTCAGTATGCCATCCACGTTCAGCGAATAGCTGAAAATCCCCGCTTTCAGTCAGAAAGACATCAAGATTCGGGTTTTTTGCTCTGAGTCCAATTCTTACCTTCTCCCACCATTGTACCTCAGGATAATGCTCAAAAACTATGTTTACTCCTGTTTTTTTCTCAAAATCAGCCAAGAGTGGGGTAAAAATTAACCGTTGCATTGGACTGTTGTGAGTAAGTACTCTTATTGTGTTTCCCTCAAACTGACGCCAGTTTATGTCCGCATCAGCGAAAACGCTATTCACCAACAAAATTGCTACAGTGAGTAGCATCGTAACCGTAATTCCTTTTTTTCCATCAGTTAATTTCATTTATAGCCTTTGTTCATTTTTCCCTGAAAGCTCTCCAAACAAAAAGATAAACTAACCTTCCACCACTTCCTTCTTTGAAAAACTTTCCTTTGTTCCAGCTAACGACTTACCTACTTTCTCACCTCCCTTCAGCCCTTATCTTTAGCTTCCCCAAAACAGCAACAATTAATCATTACTTTAAAACCTTCCTTTTTTCCACCTTCTTTCAGCAGTAAACTAAACGCTTCCAGAGTGCTTGATAAGTCGAAACGATGAGTAATAAACGGTTTTAATTTTATTTTTCCCCTTGCCAGTAATTCAAGGGAGATTTGGAAATCTGTTGCATCCGAGTTTGCAGAACTTTTTATAGTTTTCTCTCTCGCGATATCCAGGATTGGAAGGGGAAATACTTCGTCTTTGATGGCCAGTAATACGAGTCTTCCCTGGGGTGCCAATACGCTTAGTCCCTTTTTTAAAACTTGTGGTGACCCGGTACTGTCATAGATCACATCGACTGTTTTATTATCGGTGTTGTCCAATAAAAATTGGCTAAAATCCTCTTTTTCTGTATTTACCACTGCATCTGCTCCTATAGCCCTGGCAACTTCTAAAGGCTTGTCAGCCTTATCTACACAGAAAATAGTTTTGGCTCCTCTTATTCGAGCAATTTGCGCAATTAGACATCCCACAGGCCCTGAGCCCAAAATAACGACAGTATCGCCCATTTCTAACTGCGACACCTTGACCGCATGAATAGCAACCCCTACTATATCAAGGAGTGCTGCCTCCTCAAAAGAGACTGTTTCTGGTATCTGGTAACAATTCTCAGCCCATACAGCACAGTACTCGGCCATTCCACCTGGATAATAATCCATTTCTCCCCACCCGGCTCCATGTCCAAAGTGTTTAGTATTCACACACAAATTTGATCTACCTTTCCTACACTGTTGGCAGGTACCACATGCTCTATAGGCCAATACGGCCACTTTTTTCCCCAAAAGATAATTCGAAGACCTATCGTTCGCTTCAACCACCTCTCCAGAAAATTCATGGCCAAGAACGGTATTAGGAGGATTGTCTCTTCTGATTCCTAAAGTATGCAAAGACCAAGGATTTTCACCTTTAAAGTAGCGCAGGTCACTGCCGCATATTCCGCACTTTCTAACTTTGATTAGGACTTGTCCAAATTCTAACTTAGGGATTGGAATTTCTTGAATTTCTAGCTTCTGGGGAGTGCTTAACACAGCTGCCTTCATTTTTTGTTCCCAACTTTTTAAATTCTCGCACAATAAAAATCCAATTTCTATAATTCTTCCTTACACCGCATGCTTATATTACTTATGTGTACATGGATAGCCTGTTTTAATTTGTCTAGATTCCGATCCTTTATAGCTTTTGAGATCCTTTCATGCTCGCATTGGGCCTCTCTTATATGACGATTATCCATTTTTCCTCCGGATACGAGATGATAGGTTCTCACTATCCGAGTGCGAATATCTACGTACTCGTATAGCCGGTACAACTCACTATTTCCTCCTTTTCTTATTATCATGAAATGCAAGTCCTTATCTTTTTCCATAAATGCTTCATATGCGCCTTGTTTAATTGCCTTAGCTGCTTCCTCCGCGATCTGTTCAATTTTAGCCGTATCTTGGGGAGTTAAAGAATTAATTATTTTTTTAGCAGTGTATGTTTCCATCATCTCTCGAATTTCTAACAATTCGTCCAGTTCTTTTTTGGATAGTTTACTTACAAACGTTCCTTTCCTGGCTATAGTCTTTATCAGTCCCTCCCCAGTAAGTCTGTCCAGAACATTTTTTATGGGGGTGTTACTTACCCCAAGCTCTTCTCTTAATTGACTGGGATCTATCTTACTGCCGGGAGGATATTTCTGAGCTATTATCCTTTCCTTGAGAACGGCATAAATCTGATCGCTAATATTCTTGGTGACTATTGGAGATTTATCCGTGGGATTCATTATTGTCTTCTTTTAGCTTTTTAGGTCGTTAATGCCAATTTGCTTTACTGATGTGTAACATTATATATTTTACACTTTTTAAATTTTTTGTCAAGTCTCGCTTTAAGTCGCAGAAAAATTGAAAGTAAACTTAGGCCTAAAGGTATTTTCAGGAGAAATAAAAGAGATAATGGCTATTTCACCTTGAACGCACTCTTAAAAATTCGTAATTATTTTACACTGAGGAATTTGTTTTGGTTTGAAAATTCCTTTGGGAGGGTAAATCCTTTTGAGAAGGGCGGCATTAAAAAGAATTATTTTTCAATGACCTTACCTTTTGCATCGACTCTGCTTTTTTGCATTTAGGTCCCCGCCTCTCTAGTTTTAGTGCTTGCTCCAGAGTATCTAAAGCTTTTCCCGTCCAGGCATAGACAGAAGGCCTACTTACCCCGTGCTTTTTAGCTACCGGCTGAATCTTGCCCCCAGCTATTACCTGGCAGACTATGAGAACCTTTTCCTTGATAGATATAGACCCAGAATCTCTCATTCTTTTGTGCTCGATATACCATAATGACTCACAAAGAAGAGTTTATCAAGGAAGAAGTGTAAAGTAATTATGAAGAGGGATTCTGAAACCTTAAGATAAACCAAGCAGTATTTGAAAAAAAAGATCAAGGGTTTTTTAATTGGAAAGTGGCAAGGATGGGGAAGAATTTATCCGGCATTGGACAGCTACCGAGCGAATGGCAAGAAAAAGCAATACCTTCCCTTCTCATGGGCGAAATAATCCCTTAAATTTGGCAGCAGAGTAAGGGGAACTACTCTTCCTTTAATCTCCTTATGAACTCGGTTATTTTCTTTTTTGATAGCTTTTCGACTAACATTTTCTCCAGTTCCCTGGCGATTTCTTTGGTGGTAGATTTAACAGTGCGTTTGGCTACCAGATTAGCATATTTAACTCCACTAAAGATCCCATAATATTTATCTCTTCCGTTACTATTAAAGCATACCCTGAAAGATAAGAACGCTCGCACACACATACATTTGGTTCTATTCATTAACAAACTCCTTTATTCGATTATATGTTCTTTTTGAATTCTAATTTAGGTTGAAGTTTAATAAGGAAGGTGAAAGGAGTTTCGGAATGTTCTGTTAAACTTATTCGCTGACTTTCCTCGATGAATATAACAAAAAAGACCATTTTGGTCAAGAAAACCGAAGTCCTTTTCACCGAAACTGTTTTTCAGGGTTAGCAAGTTAAGTGAAGAACAGCGATTGTTTTCTTCGTTTTACAGAGCTGGTTATAGATTTGGCAGGCTGATTGGGTAGGTTTTACTCTTATTTCTACCCCACGTGACTGAACCCATTGTTGGGTAGTAGCTGGAACTTTCATCAATCCAGGATCTCCTGTGCCGATAACGAGAACTTCTGGATTCCGCTTTACCACCTCCTTTAAATCTTGAGGTAGAAGCAGATGTCCCTCTTTTCTCCACCAATGGGGATCTATTTTATCTGGATAGATGATTACATCAGAAGTATATCGCTTTCCATCTATGACAATGTGTCCAAACCGGTAAGAATCAATCATTTTTGACTTTCCAAGATTCTCTTGAAAGGAGCTAAGAGAGTGAAATAATCTCCCTTAGCTCCTCAGCGATTTTTGTTATGCTACCGCTTCTCTCAAACTTCTTCCCGGTTTAAACTTAGGTACATCTTTGGCCGGAATACTTATCCTGGTTCTAGTCTGAGGATTCACACCCTGACGGGCCTTTCTCCTCTGCACCAGAAATGTACCAAAACCAACCAAAGTAACCCTCTCTCCTCTAGCCAGAGAGTTAGTAATTGCTGAAGTCATGGCGTCCACAACGTTATTTACATCTTTTTTAGTTAACCCTACCTCAGCAGCCACCGTCTCTACTAATTCGGCCTTATTCATCCCATCTCACCTCCTTTGCACATTTTCAATTTTGAAAAAAATTTCAATCAACCCAGGAAAATTGCTTCTAATAAAGGATTATAGAGATGGTATTTCTCAGTTTGTGAATATAGCACAAGGAGAGAAATTCGTCAAGTCCCTCCGGTTGAATCAGTGCTAACATTGGAAGTTGACAAAATCAAGAACATACAGTATTTTGAAACTGTTGACAATAAATAACCGGGCAGGGATTTTCACGGATGAAAAATCGCCGAAAGGCTAGAGAACTTACTCTCCAAATCCTCTACCAGATGGATATAAGAGGGACTCCAGTAGAGGAGGCATTGAACGTTGCCTTTTCCCGATACCGATTCAGGCCTGAAGTAAAGGAATTTGCCGAAAGACTCATTCGGGGAACCTCCCAACTTCTCCTTCCTATCGATTTTCTAATAAAAAAATACGCCAAGAACTGGACTCTGGAACGCATGGCTACTGTGGATAGAAATATCCTTAGATTTACCATTTACGAACTTCTTTTTTTAGAGGATGTTCCTCCTATAGTCAGTATAAATGAGGCTGTGGAAATAGCTAAACGCTATGGAATCATCGATTCGGGAAAATTTGTTAATGGCATCCTGGATAAAATTCGTCAGGAAAGGGGTCCGGGAAGCTCCTTAAATTGGACTTATCTTAAAAACAGCCTTCAGAAGGATACCTATCTCAAGGAACTCACCAGAATAAAAGGAAAAGAAAAACTCTGGTTGGTAGGAGGATGCCTCCGTAATCTTCTGCTAGGTGGAGAAAAAAAGGATTTAGACGTAGTGTTGGACGACCCGGAATTTAGAATTGTCCATCTTTTTGTGAGTCAGGTGAAGGCAAGTCTGGTTGTCTTAAATTCGACCTTGAGAAGAGTTGTCCTTCCTGGAAAAACCACCATAGACTTCATTCTTAAAAAATCTGGGAGTCTGAATACTGATCTTCTTCAGCGCGATTTTACCAT
>Ga0315545_1001001_pt1 | contig 28953 bp, 27 predicted proteins | sample SalMarSW160210MG_FD_203096 | JGI IMG/M metagenome (GOLD analysis project Ga0315545, IMG submission 203096) | Salt marsh sediment microbial communities from the Plum Island Ecosystem LTER, Massachusetts, United States - Salt Marsh Sediment SW1602-10 ...
TAGGGTTACTATACATGGTTAGATTAAGCCGCTTAGCTTCTGTGGATAACCAATCCGCCCCCTCCCTGCCTGGTGCCAGAATAAGGTAACGGCAGTCAAACCTATCCCCAACCTCAGTTTCAACCCCCCTAACCTCACCGTTATCAACAATAACAGTAGAAGCCATTACCTCAAGTTTGAATTCTAGGCGTGACATAAGGTAATCCCGCATAGCTTTAAGCACCATGCGGCAACGCTCAGTGCCTAAATGCCGGAGAGGCAAAGGAATCAGATGCAACTCCGCCAAACAAGCTCGGCGACTCCACTCATCAACGCCACTACCAACCCCATAAAGCTTATCCGAGCCACCAAAATTAAGGTATACATCATCAATATACTTAATTAAGGCCTCGGCATCGCTCTTCTCGAGATAATTTCTAAGCCAACCGCCTACTTCCAATGTCAGCGTCAGCTTACCATCACTAAAAGCGCCAGCACCACCCAAACCACAAACTAGATTGCTGCGCTCATCAATGTCCTTCCCCTTCTCTATAAGCAGGATACTAAGATTAGATAACTGAGACAGCTCTAGAGCGGCAAAAATACCCGCCGGACCACCACCCACAATTATAACATCGTATTTTTTAGCCATCTACTTCAGCGTAGGTTCCCGGAATCCCAGACTTTTCCGGGTGCCTAAGTATCATTGTATAACCCACTGCATTAGCCGTCAAGAAATTAATTAAGCTGGGAGGCGAAGTCTATCATACATCCCCAGGGATTCAATGGTAATTTAATATTATTTTTACGAATAATTAATCTCAGCCGGCTAATATGAGTATAGATGCATCAAAAAGCATAAAGCCCCAATATCTTTAAGATAAACAATGAGCTAGGAGAAGGGATAGCGTGATATGTGGGTTCGAGATACTTTACATTTTAAGATGCGAGGCATTTCACCTCTTGCTTTCTGCCTCTGTGGGTTTATTGGTATATTGGTTGACATTGACCATCCTATCTCATATTACCTTATTCCAGAATGGAGTGGGCGTTTTCTCCATACGCCGCTTCTCATTGCTAGTTGCCTTATGTTGTGCTGTCTTGGCGCATATCTTGGAGGATTATATCTGGGGAATGTTCTAAGAACGAGGAAGAAAGTCAAACTTACTTTCAGAGATATTGTTTAGCAACTCTTCAAAAAGACCTTACCCCAAAGCCAGTCAACTAGCCTCAGAGCAATTATACTTATACGAAAGGCTAGAGGTTGAGAGATGGCAAAGGTAAGGTGTAGGCAAACCACTGTAGGGTCTTTCTTTGGCGATTTCCCTTATGGACAGAGGGTATCCAAAGGTAACTTTTTAAGAAAACTGAATGAAGTTGTGGATGGGAACAGGTTTAACTGAAGGCTTGTTGGCTATTACCAGGGCAAAGGGGCAATTAAGTCTACAAAGGGGATAGATGACTGAAACCGCCCGTTGCTAAACGACCTGAAGTACAGGGACTTGACGAAATGTGAGATTTAGTTGTATATATAAAGGGGAGCAGGAAGCTCCTAGACAAAAGATACCTGTATATAGAATGCGAGTTATCGCTGGTAGAGCAAAGGGACATCGCCTTAAAGTACCAAGAGGGACTATTGTTCGTCCAGCAACAGATTTAGTTCGGGGAGCGATTTTTTCGATACTAGAGAATACTACTGACGATTGGTCGCAGATACTTGATTTATTTGCTGGTAGCGGAGCTTTAGGCATCGAAGCTCTAAGTCGTAGTGCCGGCTGGGTTGATTTTGTTGAGCGCAAGCCACGATGTTGTGATATAATTAGGCAAAACTTAGGAAAGACAAAATTGGCGAGCCAGGCTCATGTGTATTGTTGCAGTGTAGAAAAAGCGATTTTCTTTCTGGATAAGGAGTATAGTATTATATTAATGGATCCCCCCTACTCTAATTCATCTATCGGTAGTCTTGTGGCACAATTAGCCATCTCTAAACTGGTTGGGGTAAAGTCGATTGTCGTGGTAACTCACTCCTCTCACCATCCCCTAAACTCAACCTATGCTACATTAAATATCATTAAAGAGCGCCGCCACGGTGATAGTTGTATTGCCGTATTCCAAAAGGAGAGTGATTCTTGACTATTGCTATATATCCAGGCAGCTTTGACCCAATAACTAATGGGCACCTTGATATTGCTACCAGAGCAGCTAATCTCTTTGAAAAGCTGGTTATTGGGGTCTATAATACCCCAGATAAATATCTTTTATTCACTACGAAGGAGAGAGTAGAATTAGCAAGACAGGCAATAGTCAATATACCCAATGTTGAGGTAGAAGCCTTTAGTGGGCTGGCTGTTGATTTTGTCAAAAAAGTAGGGGCGCGGGTGATAGTGCGAGGGCTGAGAATGAGTGGTGACTTTGTGAAGGAATTCGATATGGCAATGATGAATAAAAATTTGTTTCCTGAGCTAGAGGTGGTTTGTTTAATGTCAACTCTAAAATATCAGTTCCTTAGCTCCAGCCTGCTCAAGGAAGCAGCGAGGCTGGGGGGTAACATTGAAGACCTTGTGCCTCAACATGTGGCAGTAGCTTTAAGGAGGAAGGCTCAGAGTAAAATGTAAAACACAAAAAAGGTCAATTTCTTAAGGAACAAATTTAGGAGGTATATTGAATGGCATACAAAATTACAGACGAGTGCATAAGTTGCGGAGCTTGTGAGCCGGAGTGCCAAAACCAAGCTATCAGTGAAGGGGAGACAATCTATGCAATCGACCCTGATAAATGCACTGAGTGCGTCGGCAACTTTGAATCACCGAAGTGTGTTGAGATTTGCCCTGTAGAGGCCTGTGAGCCTGATCCAGACCATGTGGAAAGTCGTGAGCAACTACTTGATAAGTGGCGCAGCCTACATCCGGGTGAAACGCCGGTAGAAGGCACATATTAATACATCTAATCATTAGTTTATAAAACGTCGTTACCGGGCATTGTTATAAAGAAAGAGCGTATAGACTCAGGGAGCAGAGCTAGCACCAGAGAGAAGCCATCTAATAATATTGTGGTGAGATGCGATTCATTTATAGCTGTGGCTCTACCAAATAGATTGATATAGGTGGTTAACAAGGCGCCCAAGAATAAAGCCCCGAGCACAAAACCAAGGATAGCGCCGCCAACCCGATCAACCCCACCTAACATCATTGTAGAGATAACTCGCCTCAGTAAGTGGGCAACCACGGAAGAAATTATTATTAGTCCAATTAGTATGATGGCAAAGGCAGCGATTTTAGCCACACTAGGCGGTGAAATAAAGGATAGTCGCTCTGAAAGGGGAATGTAGTAGAACCCGGCTAGGATGATACCGGCTATTACTCCAGCTAGAGAGAAGGCGGCTTTTATGATGCCGACTCGCAGACCAATGATGGTAGGAATAGCGATAGCCACGATAATGACTATATCAAGCCAATTCATCTTTGTCACTCGTAGTGTAAAGCATCAATTGGATTTAGTCGGGAGGCTCGCATTGCCGGGTACATACCGGAGGCAAGCCCAATAAAAATCGAAACCCCGACGGCAATAATAACATGGAGTGGAGACAACGTCGCCTGCAGCGGAAACCCGGCAAGCCCAGCAATAGAGGATATGGCAACGGCTAAGGTCCAGCCGAAGACAATACCGGCGCCACCGCCGATCAGGCTGAGCGCCGCTGCTTCAAGCAGAAATTGAAGCAGGATATCCCTTCGCTTGGCACCGACCGCCTTGCGAATACCTATCTCCCGGGTGCGTTCGGTTACTGATACTAGCATGATGTTCATGATGCCAATACTGGCCACTAGGAGTCCTATACTAGCAATAGCTGCCAGGAATATGGATACGACGCCGGTTATATCAGTAAAGACTCCGATCATCTGCTCCATGCTGATGATGGTAAAATCATCCTTCTCATCCTCATCAATACGGTGGCGTTTCCTTAGGGTAGTCTCAATCTCGGATTTTACATCATCCATAGCCTCAGGACTGGAGACCAGAACCCCAATTGATTGGACGGCATCTTCCCCACTGGAGGTACGCTGGGTAAACAGACGGGTCTGGTAGGTGGTTATCGGTACGATCACCATCTCATCCATGCTAAATCCAAACATACTACCACCCTTGAGTGCCAGGACACCGATAACGGTAAAACGTTTCCCCTTGATTTTGACCTTCTGCCCCAGGGGGTCTTCATCACCGAACAGGTCTTCAGCTGTTTTGCTCCCCAGCACCACCACATTGTCCCTTGAGGCTACATTCCGCTCCGAGATAAACTGCCCAGAGTCCATCTCATAGTTACCCACTTCCTGAAATTCGGGGGTAGTGCCTTCTATTACAGAGGTGATATTTTCATTACCGAAGGTCAACTCAACGAAGTTTTCGTTTGTCGGGGCTACCCCCAGCACCGAGGGGATACGAGCTATCGCCTCAGCGTCATCCAGGGTAAGATTGGGCGTAGCGTACCCGGGTGTCATTGCCGCCGCGCCCGGTGCGTCTGGGTTAGTGGGCTGCACATAGAATACATCCGTGCCCAAGTCCTCCAAGGTAGAGGTAACATAAGTTTCCATTCCCCTGCCCCCCGCCATGATGGCGATTACTGCACCAACACCGATGATAATACCCAGCATCGTTAATACAGAGCGTAACTTATTAGCGAATAGGGACCTGATGGCAATAATGAAGGACTCAATAAACTTCATTTCCAATCTCCCCTAGCCAGAAATAGCAAGTAATTGTCTAAGTAACCTTCTCATCACTGATAACTTTTCCATCATAAAGGCGAATAACGCGTCGAGTTTGCGTGGCAATATCCATCTCGTGAGTCACAATAACTATAGTGATACCATCTTGGTTAAGCTGGCGGAAAATAGACATAATCTCGGTGGTAGAGACGCTATCAAGATTGCCTGTGGGCTCATCGGCTAAGATGAGAGCCGGGTTGTTGACCAGTGCCCGGGCTATGGCTACCCGTTGTTGCTCGCCACCCGAAAGCTCGGTAGGCTTATGCTTAGCCCTTGGGCTTAATCCCACGCGTTCCAGTGCCTCCATAGCCCGCTGGTGTTTGTGACGGTTCCCTCCATAGATAAGGGGAAGCTCTATATTGGCTATGGCACTGGCACGAGATAAGAGATTATATGTCTGAAAGACAAAGCCAAGTTTTTTATTTCTCATCTCAGCTAGCTGGTTATCGCTGAGTCGGCTGACATCAGCCCCGTTAAAGATGTATCTACCCAAAGTAGGTTGGTCCAAGCAACCGATGATATTCATCAGTGTAGACTTGCCCGAACCTGAAGCGCCGATAATAGCAACTATCTCCCCCTCTTTGATATCAAGGGTTATCCCTCGTAGTGCAGGGACCTCTACCTTCCCCATGCGATAAATCTTGGTGATGTTTTCTAACTCAATCATATTATCTACCTATGATTGTTAATATATACTTGGCTAACTACTAGGGAAATAATCCCCCTGGCTCGGTCGGTTTTGCCTTCGTCTCAACCACTACTATATCTCCTACCTGAAGCCCACTGATAATCTCAGTCTGATAGCCATCGCTTATTCCGACGATTACAGATTTTTCTTGAATCTGCTCGTTAACCATAACCCGAACCATAGGATTGCCTTGGGTATCCCGGATAACAGCCCTATCAGGCACCAGCATAACATTAGTCCGCTGGTTGATTATGATATCAGCGGTAGCACTCATGCCAACCTTCAGTTCCAAGCCTTGGGGAACATCAAAGCCAAGTTTGGCTTCATATAGAACCAGACCAGCCTCCACAATTGGCAGCGAGCCAATTAGAGTAACTGTGCCCTCAAGCTGAATGGACGGTAGGGCATCTACCTCAATAATAGCCTTTTGCCCTAGCTTTACGTCAGGGACGTCTATCTCATCCACCTCAGCATTAAGCTCCATACTGGTGAGGTCGATTAGATAAATGATTGGCATTGCTGGTGCAATAATATCCCCCTCCTCAACATATACACCAGCTACTACTCCATCAAATGGAGCGGTAAAAGTTGCTTCATCTAGTTGCTTCTGGGCTTCAGCCAGAGCTTGCTCGGCTGCATTTACCTGCATTTCCATTATATCTATCACATCATCGTCAGGTGCAGATAACATCGCATCTAATGTATCCTCAGCTATGCCCAGATTTATCTGGGCAAGATATACTTCAGCCTCCCATTGACTAATTGCCACTTCATCATGGTCCAGATAAGCTTGTATTAGCATGGATTTGGCATAATTCAGGTACTCCTCAGCATCCTCTACATCATCCCGGGCATCACGAATTTCCTTCTTTGAATATGGGTCTTCAGTTTTATCTAGATTGTATTCTGCCTGAGCTAAGGCTGTTTCTGCCTGAGCTAAGGAAAGTTCCAGAGGACCTGTATCAAGCCTGGCAAGGGCATCACCCTGACTAACCTTATCACCTTCCTCAACATAGAGATTGTCTACCTTACCGCCAGTGCTAGAAACCAAGTTTGTTTCATTATAAGCAGCTATATTACCACTGGCGCTAACGCTAATGGTTAAATCACCCAGCACCACATCAGCCAGTTGCTGGGACGCTTCATCACCACCTTTACCACCGCAAGCTGTAGTCCCAGATAAGACCAGGCAAAGAAGTAAAACAGCCAAAGTTTGCCATCTTCTCATTTCAAAGCCTCCCAATTAAAAAGAGTAATTTGTTCATTTCCGGTGGGTTACCCCGTTGGATGATTGCTTTTCCTTATGTTCTTGTTCCCAGCGTTCCAGAAGGATGGGAAACTCCCGTTCCAGAAAGGTGTACACATTATACATTTCCTCTAACCACTTTTGATTTAGGCGGGTCAGGAGAGCTTTTTCTGACAACACTTCCAGTCCACGTTCTGCAAGGTGACGGAACATCTTAATTTCGTCTTCAAGTCCACGTTTTATCATGTGCTGCCAGGCATCGGACCGGATGCGGAAGTAGTCATGCCTTACACCCGGAAGACTAAGCCGCTCAATCAAGCCAATCTGGATGAGGTGGCGGGTGGCAGTGCTTATTGAACCCTTACTGGCCATCAGGGCCTCGGTTATTTGGACGGTAGATTGGTACGGTGGTTCGGAGATAAGAAGCCAGCCGAGAATACGGCCAGCCATTCGGGGCAAGCCAGTCTGCTCAGAGACAATACCAACTTCTTCTATAAATTGTTTCTCTTCAGCATTTATCTCATTGTTCATTCCATCTCTCTTCAAGGCCCACCCCTGGTTTATATCCTTATTATAATCAGTATAGCATAATGTGTCAATACTAGTTATATTAAAATGTTTAAATATTTCAATATAATTGAGAGTGGCTCAGGCACCTCAAGGCAATATGTTGGTAATAAGCTGAAGTATTATGATAGCTATAAATATGGGAAAATCAAATATACCTGCCCCAGGAATAATGCGGTGCTGGGATGCTGAAAACGGCTCAGTAATCCTAACACAGAATGATAGCCGACTGACTAGTTGGTCTCGGCGAAAACCGAGACATTATAAATCGAGCTATAATTAGGAAGGTAAATACATAACATAATACTGTAATGAAGCAAAAGGAAGCTGTCATCTGTTACCCAGCTCTTGAGCTCTGTTGTAGGCAGCCATAACTGCTTGTACTATAAGATTAGAGAAGTCTTTTTCTGCCAATTTATTTAGTGCCGCCTCTGTAGTGCCGCCAGGTGAGGTAACCATTTCCCGTAGTTCCGCTAGTGGTTTATCTGACCTCTGGATAAAGTGTCCTGAACCCAGCACCGTATGTAGTACCAACTCCTGCGCCATATCATGAGGCAAACCAATATTCACTGCAGCATCAATCAATGACTCCATAAAAAGGAAGATATAAGCCGGACCGCTACCACTGACCGCTGTAGCCATATCAATGTACTTCTCATCATCAACAAAAATCTCGGTGCCCATAGCCCTGAGAATAGAGCCTGCCCATACCTTTTGTTGCTGAGTTACCTCAGCGGTGGGTGTCCACACACTTATCCCTTCACCAATCTGGGCTGGTGTATTAGGCATAGCCCGAGCTATGCAATCATGCTTCAGCCCAATACGCAAACTATTAATTCTTGCCCCAGCAATGATTGATAACACTAGTTGTGACGAATTAAGTTTACCGCTAAGTTCAACCATAACCTCAGCTAAATTTTGTGGTTTAATCGCTAGGATGATAATATCCCTTCCAGTTAAAGCTCCCGGATTAGTGCTCACTACTTCAACGCCGTATTTCTGCTTAAGATGCCGGCGCCGAGCCTCATTAATATCGCTAACCGAGATTGCCTGTGGCAGGCTTAGTCCCTTGTCCAGAATAGCCGATAGCATCGCCTCTCCCATAATCCCACAACCGATAAAGGTGATTTTCATCGCACCACCAAATTTACCAGTCTACCCGGGACATATATTATATCAGTAATCTTCTTACCCTCCAGGTAAGCCTTTACCCGTTGCCTTTCCAGTACGATTTGCTTAGCTTCAGCCTCAGTAATAGATGCCGGTACCATAATCCGGTCACGCAACTTGCCATTAACCTGAACCACCAGGGTAATCTCTTCATCCCTAGCCAGCGCCTCATCCCACTCAGGCCAGTTTTGATTATGAATGCTGTAATCATGCCCTGTCCGCTGCCATAGCTCCTCTGACAGATGAGGAGTCGTTGGTGCCAAAAGTAGGAGCAGGGTATCTATAGATTGTCTCAAAGCGTTTTTGCTAACCGAGCGTCCTTCTCTTGCTCCGTTTAGGCGGGTGGTGAATCCCATGAGTGCCGCTATCATGGTATTAAAGCGCATCTTTTCTAGGTCATTAGTTACTTTCCTAATGGTTTGGTGGGTATCACGCTCTAAAGCCTGCTCTAGTCCTTGCGTGATGTCAGGATGTACTGACTGACCTAGGTTATAGCCTTCATAGATTTCCAACACCAGATTCCACACCCGGTTAAGCCAGCGGCTTACACCGCTAATGCCACTGTCATCCCACTCGCCGCCCTTCTCCCAGGGTGCCACAAACATAAGGTAGGCACGTACGGCATCAGCCCCCAGTTCAGAGACATACTCATCGGGGGTAATCACATTACCCCGTGATTTACTCATTTTCTGGCGCTCAACAATAATGACCCCCTGGTTAAACAAGCGAGTGAACGGCTCATCAAAATCAACCAGTCCCATATCCTGAAGCGCCTTAATGAAGAAGCGGGCATATAGTAGGTGCATAACGGCATGTTCGGCACCACCGGTGTATAGGTCTACTGGTAACCAGTACCTTAACTTGTCAGCATCAAAGGGAGCCGTATTACAATTGGGGCTGGCATAGCGCAAAAGATACCACGAGGAGCACATAAAGGTATCCATAGTATCGGTCTCTCGCTTGGCTGGAGCGGAACAACGAGGGCAAGTAGTATTGACAAAACCTTCATTGTATTTCAGCGGGGATTCACCAGTAGGTCTAAACTCAGCATCCTCAGGAAGCAGCACGGGTAGGTCTTCCTCAGGGACAGGGACAATACCACATTTAGGGCAATAAATCATAGGTATTGGCGCCCCCCAGTAACGCTGGCGTGAGATGAGCCAATCGCGAAGACGGTAGGTTACCATTCGTCTCCCCCAACCCTTCTCCTCCAGAAAACCAGAGATTGCCTCTATTCCCTGCTGGCTGGAAAGCCCACCAAAGTTTCCTGAGTTCACCATAACGCCTGGCTCAGTATATGCCTCGTCAAGCTCCTCACCATGCCATCCGGGCGGAGCTATTACTAGTCTAACGGGTAAGTTATACTTTTTAGCAAAAGCAAAGTCACGCTCATCATGAGCTGGCACCCCCATCACTGCTCCAGTGCCGTAGCTCATCAATACATAATCAGCAATCCAGATAGGCACCTTTTCCCGGTTAAGCCTATTTACCACATAAGCTCCGATAAACACGCCGTCCTTTTCTTTCTCAGTTGCTAATCTCTCTATATCAGTCTGGCGCTGTGACTGTGCCACGTAGTCTTCAACCTCAGCCCTTTTCTCAGGCGAGGCTAGATTAGCCACCAGCGGGTGCTCTGGAGCCAGAACCATAAAGGTAACACCAAAGAGAGTATCGGGGCGGGTGGTAAATACCCTGATTTCCTTATCATCTACTCCATGGTGGTTAAGGGTAAAGGAAATCTCAGTGCCTTGGCTCTTACCCACCCAATTCCTCTGCATGAGCTTTATGCGCTCCGGCCAGTCAATACCATCATGCTGCATAAGCTTATCAGCATATTTGGTAATTCGGAAAAACCACTGTTCCAAATCCCGTCGGCTCACTGGTGCCCCACAGCGCTCACAGAAGCCCTCCACTACCTGCTCATTGGCCAACACTGTCTGGCAGCGAGGGCACCAGTTAACCGGAGCCTTACCCCGATAAGCCAGACCATTCTGGTATAACTTTAAAAAGAACCACTGTGTCCACTTGTAATACTCGGGTAGGCAGGTAACCACTTCCCGGCTCCAGTCATAGATAGCGCCTATACTCTTGAGCTGGCGGCGCATATTTTCTATGTTTTGCATTGTCCACGTGAAGGGGTGAATACCCCGGCTAATAGCTGCATTCTCGGCTGGCAAACCAAAGGCATCAAACCCCATAGGGTGAAGTACATTGTAGCCCTGCATTCGCTTAAACCGGGCATGAACATCAGACGGAGCCATGGCATACCAGTGACCAATATGAAGGTCACCCGAGGTATATGGGAACATGGTCAGAGCATAATACTTGGGTCGTGAGTCATCCTCACTAACCTCATACAACCTGTCCTCAGCCCATCTCTGCTGCCACTTCTTCTCTATTTCCTGTGGGTTGTATTTAACTACCATTTATCCTTCCCTACCAAATAGAATTCCTACACACAGAAGTATACAATAGGGAACCGTTTTTTGCCAAGCTGGGGAAAGAAGCTATAACTTTACAAAGCAAAGGAGGGAAAGCATTTAGATAAAGCCAAATTTATGGTGGAGCGAAGCAGGCAATAGAAGGAACATTGGCTTCAGCTTATTCTTATAACAGCCCGAGGAATCCCTCTCTGGTTAGCCCAGCATCCCGAATTAGAGACCTTAATAGACCCGGACCCAGCTCTTTATGTCTGGGGACTGATAACCTGTGTCCAGAGGGGTGTAATAAAATCATATGGCTTTCTTCAGTGTGGTCCCAAATATATCCAATCTTATGCATGGCTTTAACAAAATCGTCTCCTGAAATCACAGGGAGACGAGCCACTAGACAGCAACCTCCACCTCTTCAACCTCAGTTGTGGGTATTGGCTCTCCATGTTTACGCATACTGGCTATGTAGCCCCGTATAGCCTCCGCAATATTGGCAATAGCCTCTTCTTTAGTCTTCCCTTGAGAATGACATCCAGGAAAGGCGGGGCAACTGGCCACGATAAAGCCATCTTCATCTTTTTCCAGGGTCACTGCGAATTTGCTAATGTTGTACCCCACTACATTGGTGTCATAAGTTAATTCAAGGCAGCGCTCCGATATAATTATAGAGCCCTCAACGTAAATAGGTACAGATATCACTCTAGCCTCACTAACCTCAACATTCCTACGAGAATTAGTTGTATTGTTTGCACTTTGGGCAGAGAACAACAATATTTCTGATTTGCCCCCGGCGCACCTTCTCTGCGATTAAAGCCCCGCAGTTACCACTAATGTAATCTACATTTCCTTCACTCTTGAAGGCAGGGCTATCTTTAACCGGCTGAGAAACGTCCTTTTTTACACGTTAAATACGAATTTAAGCGAGCTTGTGACTCTGATATTAGCCCTGATATTCGTCGGTCAATCTCCTTTGCTGGCAGTCCAGATACTCTGGGTCAATCTGGTCACGGATACTGCTGTAGATATTCCGCTAGGTATGGAACCAAAGTTTGGTGATGAACTCAAGCAACCACCCCGGCACCCCAGCGTCGGCCTTATCTATCCCGGACTATTCATACGAATAACAGTAATGGCGATTTTGATAGGTTTGGGGACCTTCCTGATTTTCCACTGGGCTGAAACGAGAATGAATATTGAGGAAGCCCGGACGTTGGCTTTCTGCGCTATAGTCGCTTTTGAATGGTTAATGGCCTTCAGTGCCCGCTCAGATGAACACACAATATTCAAATTGGGTGTTTTCCGCAACCGTGCCCTCGTATTTTCTATTGGGCTGGCAGTATTATTTCAGATAGCAGTAGTTTATGTGCCCTTCCTGCAGATAGCTTTTGATACCTTTCCTTTAACGCTGGGTGACTGGGGTATTGTGGTGCTGGCTGCCGGAGGGCTATTTGCTTTTGAAGAAATCCGTAAAGCCATCTTTCCGAAACTCTATAGCTTTGGCAAGTACAACCCGATTAAGAGTGACTAAAATTTAACAGACAACACTCTGTCAGGCTAAGATTAGGAACCAAAATTTCTAGTAGACGATGACTTTTGGTTTGCAGAGAAGCTCTCACAGGGTCACGATTACTCAGATTGTTAGGCATTGGGCGAACTATGCTGGAGTCTTTTCCAGAAATTCAGTTACAGTTCGTGCTAATCTTAATTGCTCCTCTTCATCCAGGCTGAGCCCGATCTCTAGAGTGCGGATATACCGGTCTATTTGTGTATCCTCTCTTCTTAACCGGGCTAATTTCTCACTTTGGTCTTTTATCTCCAAATCAAGCCCTGTCAAATCCAGACCGAGGTCAAATCTTACGTTAAAGAAGGACAGCACAACCTTTGCGGCCTTTGGGTCCTCCGTTGCTGCCAAGTAAAAGGCTACCTCTGGCCACAGGCTTACTCCGGGGATACCTCTTCTTTGAGCCAGCCACAGAAGAAAGCTGTTTAGGGCTGGTGGACCTTCCCATGTCATGTCCTCTAGACCGTACCGGCGGAGACTTATTTGAAATTCCGGCTGGTTAAAGACCGCCAGCAATCGCCGGGAGCTGCTATGGGCGATGGGAGAAACAGTCCCACTAACAGTATAGAGTTCCTTCATCTTGCAGTAGCGTTCACTCGCATCAAGAAGGCTATTTAGAAATCTGTGTCGCTCGTACTGAGGCTGGCTGCTCTCAAATATGACCAGATCCTTCCTCTCATCACCGGCATAGAATTTGCTTACTGGAAACTGAGCTATATTGTTTTCAATGGCTACCCCGACTAGAGGGAAGAAATCAACCGGCTCAATCTCATAAAAAATCTTTGCTTTTATATGCCTGTTCAGATATTCAATTACTTTCGGCCCCAATTTCCCAGCATCTTCCTGCCACCCCACGATTAAAGAGACGTTATCCAGTTCAGGCTGAGAGTGCATCTCAACTGGCTCTTTCATCCCCTTTCCCTCCCCTCCTGAAGAATTCATCAATATGTTCCATGATCCGCTTCTGGTCTTCCTCAGTAATTGGCCCCGGACTTTCTGTTACATATTTCATTTTCTCAATGCTCTCTCTTATCTCGTTCCTTATTTGAGGAGGTATTGCTTCTGCCTGGTACAGGCCTCCCAGGAATCCTTCGATGCTCTCGTCTATCTTCTTCGCCATTTCTTGGAGCGGAACCAGGTCGACGTCAATTTCCAAGGTGCTGGCCAAAACCTCTAGCACCGATATCGATGCCTTTGGATATGGCCAGGGAGAACCCTGGAGGTAGTATGGTATTTCCCCCATTAGACAAAGAGCCTTGATACCCCTTTTCTTGGCTACTCCGAGTAGAAGTCCGTTCAGGCCAGTTATAGCGCCGTGTCCACGCCTTCCTTGAATCTCAGACATCAAGACCGTGTTCTCGTAATCTCTCACTTCGTCGATCAGGTCTTGGCTATTGGGCACTGCCCAAACTCTCGGTTTTAGGCTGTGGTGGGTTTGAGTTACGGCAGCACCTGATGTGTAGACCCGCTGGCTGCCGAACTTCTCGGCTATGTCCAGGACAAGGCTGGCTATTCTATAGGCTCTATCGTCAGCGGCGTGCAATCTGGCGCCCTCGGCTGGTTGGTCCTCTCCAACAAAGAAGAGTACATCCCTTTTTCTTAACCTCTGGTAATAGAATTGATTGGTAGGAAACTCTAGGTCTTTTAATAGACCATCTCTGATGATGACCTTTCGCGGCTCGAAGAAATCCCAGGGTTCTATCTCACCCAACTCTTCTGCAGCGATGGCGCGCCTTAGATAATGAACCGCCATTATTCCAATTCTGCCAATTCCTGGCCATCCGCAAATTAAGTCTGGTCGCTCCAGTTTTGGTTCTTTATAAAGTTTGATTGCCATCTCTGCATCCCTTACCGAACTCTGCTTCCTACTAGTTTCGCTATCTCTCCTTATTATACCCTTACGAGAGCCAATCATCTAGCCCAAGTCTCTTCCAATACAAGATGAGCATGGAGGAGGTATTGATTTATAACACAAGATGAGCCTGAGAGGTTCAAGCAACTCGTTTATGATTGGGGCATGCGACTGATTATGAACGACGGGAATCTACAAACAATAGAGCAAGTCAGGCAATTTCTGGAGGGGAGTGAGGCGGTAGAGTTCAGGGGACTAACGGCCAAAGAGAAATACTGCTGGATAGAGGAGGTGTTAATAAGGTTCAAGTATCATCGTCTCAAGAGAGGTGAGAAAGGAGTGATACGCCGGTATATAGAGAAGGTTACAGTCCTTCCGTGGAAGGACAGGTCACAGGTATCCAGGCTGATAGCGGAGTCCTTCCACGGAAGGACGGACAGGGCGGTTGAGGAGAATGCAATACAGGAGACACCGCTTTCCCCGGAAGTATACCCCATCAGAGATTGGACTACTCGCCAGGACAGATGAATTACACGGGTGGTTAAGTGGACCGGCCACGAAGAAGAGCATGGAGAGGGAATATGAGGTTTATGGACACGCTGAGTTTGGGGACATCTCCCGGATATCTATTGCCCATCTATACAATCTGCGAAGAAGTAACACCTATCAGGGCATGACCAGACGATATACCAAAACGAAACCCGTTGTATCCAGAATTGGCGAGCGGGCGAAACCAGACCCAAAGGGGCAGCCTGGTTACATTCGAATAGATACAGTCCACCAGGGGGACCTCAACGCTAAGAAAGGAGTATACCATATAAACACCGTGGATGAGATTGTACAGTGGGAAATATTAGCCTCGGTGGAAAGGATATCAGAAGCTTACCTGGTACCGGTACTGGGAAGCATGTTATTTCAATTCCCCTTCGTTATCCACGGATTCCATTCCGATAATGGCTCTGAATTCGTAAACCATATAGTAGCCAGGCTGTTGAACAAACTGCTTATCCGTTTCACTAAATCAAGACCCAGACATATCAATGATAATGGTCTTGTGGAAACCAAGAACGGCTCTGTTGTTCGTAAGAACCTGGGATATTCTTATATCCCGCAAGCATGCGCCGAATTGCTTAATGGGTATCACCAGGACTACTTAAATCCGTATATAAATTTCCACCGGCCTTGTTTCTTCTCCATATCTGTTGTCGACTACAAAGGCAAAGTTAAGAAAATTTATCCGTATGAGGAGGTGATGACACCCTATGAGAGGTTGAAATCTCTGCCCCAGGCTGAGAGTTACCTGCGTCCCGGTATAACTCTTGAGAATCTGGAGGCTATTGCCAATCAAATGAGCGACAATCAATTTGCAGAAAGGATGGTTAATGCTCGTTCCAATCTCTTCCAGCAAATCATTAGGTTTGCTAAATGAGTTGCTTTGATAAAAGTAGCTAAAAAGAAGGAAAGCTATTATTATCTATTCAGGCTCATTTTTCGATTAGAAAAGACTTAGCCTTTGTAACTCCCTAATCCGTGGATTTTCCAAGGGAAATTTCACTTGTCATTGCGAGGAGTCCTTCACAGAAGGACGACGTGGCAATCTCTGGAATGGAAGTGAGATTGCTTCGTCCTTTATCCTTTACCAAAGGGTGAAGGATGAACCAAAGGACTCGCAATGGCACTTACGTGATAGGCTTTTTAAATATGGACGCACGGATTAGGGTAACTTGGTTCTACACTATTATGGGGGAAATTGGGTAATTGCAGAGCACCCGCTGACCTATGTAGTCTTTGGGTTAGAGTAACTCAAAACTAAGGAGGTACAAACAGGTGCAAGATGATTGTATCGCAGTAGCATCAGGATTGCCACAACTCAAAATACTGTGGCAGAATACCTAGGACACTGGCTAAAAGATTATTGCTGGGACAGTCTATCTCCGGTGACGGCACAGACCAACTCTAGGGCAGATATCACTAACACAACTGAGGACGGAGCACTTACAACAATTTTACTCTAAGAAGTTATCAGGCGGTCGTTATGATGGCAAAGGTGGATTATCAGCTCGGACGGTTCGCTACATGCACGTCACATTACACAAAGCATTGCAGAACGCCGTCAAGTTGGGTATGATAGTTCGCAATGTGGATGACGCTATAGAACTCCCAAAGGTAAAGTGCCATGAGATGCAGACTACGAATGAATCTGATTTACATATATTTCTAGAGTATGCCAGAGACACATCCTATTATGCTTTATTCTACGCCGCTATTTTAACTGGCATGAGGCGGTCTGAATTGTTAGCTCTCCGGTGGACAGGCATTGATTTGCTGCTTTGCCAAATCTCGGTTAATCGCACTGTTCACCAGTTGCGCAATAGGACTATTATATCTGGAGAGCCTAAGACTGGCAAAAGGAAACGTATGGAAAGCCTTTCTCCGTCTACCGCTACTATCTTGAGAGAACATAAAGAGCAGCAAGCGCAGATTAGACAGTCTCTGGGGTTAATGCTATCTGATGATGACTTGGTATTCAGCCAGCTTGAAGGCAAGCCATTACTCCCGGATAGTATCACTCAGGCATGGCGTAAACTGGCTAGACGTACCGAGTTAAAGGGTATCCGGCTACATGATGCACGCCATACCCATATCAGCCTTATGCTCAAACAAGGGATTCACCCAAAGATAGTCCAAGAGAGACTAGGCCTCGCCAGTATACACATAACCCTTGATATTTATAGCCACGTGATACCAGAGTTACAAGAAGCTGCTGCTAATAGGTTTGATGATATTCTGCTACCATCCAAAGATACGGCTACAGAATTAATCTATTAGCCAAATAGGGAAAGCCCTGGAAGTCTTAATGGCAACAAGGGCTTTTTAGCTTCAAAATCTGGTGGAGCTGGGGGGATTCGAACCCCCTACCTTTTGACTGCCAGTCAAACGTTCTCCCAACTGAACTACAGCCCCGCAAACATATTTTACCACTTATGTAACTGCTTTATCAGCTACTTTTGCGGTAAAGGTTAAGGCATCATCTTTAAGGTCAACTATAATGGTATCACCCGGGCTATATTCTCCTTGCAACAGCTTGGTTGACAGCGGGTTTTCTACATAGCGCTCAATGGCTCGCCTTAGTGGTCGTGCCCCATATATTGGGTCAAAGCCTTCCTTAGCCAGCCATGATTTCGCCTCTTCAGTTAGCTCTACCCCTAGTTTACGGTCAGCCAGGCGCTTTTGCAAATCTCTTATCAGTAAATCGACTATACTCCTGAGTTGTTCCTCAGTTAGCTCGTGGAAAACTATAATCTCGTCTATTCGGTTGATGAACTCGGGGCGGAAGGTCTTCTTAACCTCACCCATCACCTTTTCCTTCATGCTCTCGTAAGCCTGCTTCCTGGTTTTGGCTTCGTCCTTCTGTGTAGCAAAGCCGATTATAGACTCGCGCTTGATGAGTTCAACCCCGGTATTGCTGGTCATAATGACTACCGTATTCTTAAAATCTACAGTTCGCCCGTGACCATCAGTTAATCGTCCGTCATCAAGGATTTGGAGCAAGGCATTAAACACATCAGGGTGCGCCTTCTCAATTTCATCAAGCAGGATTACCCGGTAGGGTCGCCGTCTTACTGCCTCGGTAAGCTGTCCCCCCTCCTCAAAGCCAACATAGCCCGGCGGGGAGCCATAAAGGCGTGATACAGTATGCTTCTCCGTATACTCTGACATATCTAAGCGCACTACTGCGTTCTCATCATCAAACAGGAATTGAGCCAGGGTCCGAGCCAGCTCAGTCTTGCCAACACCGGTCGGACCTAAGAACATAAAGCTGCCAATAGGTCGCCTCGGGTCCTTTAACCCGGCTCTACCTCTCCTGATGGCTTCGCAAACGGCAGTAACCGCTTCTTCCTGATTTACCAGCCGCTCGTGGATTCGCTCCTCCATATGAAGCAATTTCTCGGCTTCACCCTCCAGCATCTGTGATACGGGAATACCCGTCCACTTAGAAATCAACTGGGCTATATTCTCCTCATCAACCACTCCAGATATCTTCTCCTGGTTTAGCCAACTGCTCTTAGCCTGATTATAGTTCTCCTCCAGACGCAACCTTTCCGCTTTAAGCTGGGCAGCGTGCTCATAATCCTGCCGTTGGGAAGCTGCCTCCTCCTCATTAATTAACTGTTTAAGTTTCTGCTCTAAGGATTTGACCTCAGGTGGGGCACTCTCGGTATCAATGCGTAACTTGCTAGCGGCCTCATCAATAAGGTCAATAGCCTTATCCGGTAAATACCTGTCTGAAATATAGCGCTGACTTAGACGAGCCGCTGCCTCTATAGCCTGGTCGCTTATCTTAATCTTATGATGCGCCTCATACCTGGGGCGTAGCCCCTTAAGCATCTCAATAGTTGCCTCAATGCTGGGTTCACTGACGAATAGTGGCTGAAGACGCCGCTCCAGTGCTTTATCCTTCTCAATAAATTTACGGTATTCGTCAAGGGTGGTAGCGCCTATACACTGCAATTCACCGTGAGCCAAGGCTGGCTTGAGCATATTACTGGCATCAATAGCTCCCTCAGCGGCTCCTGCCCCGACTACGGTATGTATCTCATCAATAAACAATATAACCTTACCCTGTGCCCGACGAACCTCATCCATTACTGCCTTAAGCCGCTCCTCAAACTCACCGCGGAACTTGCTACCTGCTACCAGAGCCCCCATATCCAAAGCCACCACCTTGCGCCCCTTAAGTGAGTCAGGAACATCATCAGCCACAATCTTTTGTGCCAGTCCTTCAGCAATGGCAGTCTTGCCCACACCGGCATCGCCGACAATTACTGGATTATTCTTGGTACGGCGGGTAAGTATTTGCATCACCCGCTTAATCTCGTCATCCCGACCGACAACCGGGTCGAGCTTGCCCTGACGAGCAAACTCAGTCAGGTCACGACCATACTTTTCCAGAGAGCGATACTTGCTCTCTGCCCTGGCATCGGTAATCCGGTGCCCACCACGGATGCTCTGAAGGGCAGAATATACCTTCTCCTGGTCAACCCCAAAGCGACTGAGTATAGCCGCTACCTCTTCCTTCGTATCCGTAGTCATGGCAATCAGCAGGTGCTCCGTGCCGATAAAATCATCTTTAAGCCTATCAGCTTCTTCACCAGCCTTCGTCAATAGTTGTTGAACGCCTGGCGTAGCATAGATTTGCCCTGTCTTATAGGTAACCTTTGGAGCCTTGTCTAAGAGCGCCTCAATCTCCTGTCTTACTTTCTCAACATCAACACCTAGCTTACTCAATATATCACCAACCAGACCCTTCTCCTGCCGGAGTAGTGCTAGTAAAATATGTTCTACTCCCCACTGGTTATGGTTGTATTCGCGGACTAGCTCCTGGGAGAGAGCTAATGCCTCCTGTGCCTGCTCAGTAAATCTCTCCTGCATCATGATAGCCCTTCCTCCAGACCGCTCTTGGTGACTAGGTTAACCTGGAGAAAATTTTCAATCTGCTGCCGAACCTCGGGATGTTCCCAATTATACTCATGTCCTGGGACATTAATGCAATGGCTAAGTTTCACCGGTTTCCCTTCTAGTCGGTGCTTAATCCATCTAAAGGGAGCCGCCAGAAAGGTTTTAAGCATGGTTATTATATCCCATTCCATCATAGCATCAGGCATTAAGCCATTGCTATCTATTGCCAGAGTTCTCTTGGTAATTACTCGCCGAGACCTGTGGATAAAAAGCATACCTAATTCAATACTGTAGACCTTATCAAGTTCCGGCAAGCATTGCATCACCGCATTATCAAAGACAGCTCCTTGGCTTATGCCTATTAGTATTACTTTGAGATTATTGATGTGGTGGGTTAGAAACTCCACTTCACTTGCCATTATCTTTGCCTTGGAGGCAAAGAAGCGGGATTGTTCCTTTATGTCTCGTATGCGCTCCCGCCAACCGCTTTTAGTGCGGAAGTGTTGGATTAATAACCAGGTATACCCCATCCTTTCTAAGGTGGCGCTTATACCGGTCACAATGCTTCTCTCCCATTGCAGGCAGTGTTCTAGATTTGTAGTGCCCCAACCACCTGGGTTATGAATAAGGAGAAAGTCTTTGCCTTTAGCCTTCCGACAGATATCCAGAAGCCGGTTAGTGAAGCCATCATACTTCTCAGTTGCATTTCCAAGGAGTTGGTGAGCTAAATGTTGAGCTTCTTTCTGTAAGTCCAAATCAACATCAGTTATTTTTAACTGCCCGGTGGTATTTCCTATCTTCAGTAAGTTATCTTCGTTATAAAGCTCTTCTTCTAGCTGTTTCAACTGTATATTCCTCTTTATTATTATTCCCTGCCTTACCTCTCTGTTTGAGATAGGTTGTATTGCCTTTTTGCCAAATCCATAGGTGGTGGTCTGGTATAACCCAGCCGGCAATAGATTGTTTAGAGGGATAGGCAATAAAAACAGCTTCAGCCACTCTGTTGAGCTCAGCTAACGCCTTTTTAGCGTCATCAGTGGTTGGCAGGTGCTCCAGCACGTGGCTAGCGAAAGCAGCCCCAAAGCTCTTGTCCAAGAATGGAATATGAGTAATATCGGCAACTACTCCTTGCGGATGGTTGCTTATTGCGTGGCGGTCGATATCAAGACAGACATCGCCTTTACTATGTGCTGGCATTTTTAACCAGCGACGAATTCGCTTATTACCCCAGGGACCGCCAGCTACAAGCAGTGGCTTGTTTCTCTCCAGGACATAGGCTTTGGCTGCTTTATACTTCTTGTTTTTATCTCTGATTTCACCTAGCCAAACAACTAGCTGCCAGCCTCCTACTACAAGGCATATTCCTAATAATGATAAGGCAAGTTTCGTCATAATATGCTCTCTCTTATACTTCTAGAAAACCGAATAAGGAAGTGAGTCCGAAATAACCACAAAAGGCGATGAACAGGCTCTTAACTAAGGCACCGAGAAAGGAATAAATGAAAAATTTGTACGGGGGATAGCGAAGTGCTGCTATAGCGATAGTCATAGGTAAATGAATAGGATTGAATATGGCTGACATGATAAAGACAGCCCATGAACCATTGCGCTGTGCCCAGCTCATAGCTCTGTTATAGAAGCGATTATTAAACTTAGCGGTAACCCTCTCGGAAAGACTTCTGCTTCCGTAACCAATCATAAAGGTGAGCAGTTGCCCCAAAGCAATGCCGGCTGCAGTAGTTAGTCCTATCCATACCGGTGCTAATATCCCCCATTGAGAAGCTATAACACTCGGTAAGGTTAATACCAGGAGCCAAAAGGGTAGTGGTACCGCGGTGATGCTAAAAGTACTACTGGCGATAAAGGAGATAATAAACAGACCCAGGAGTCCATAGCCTGCCATATTTACTATATCCATTAAATCGTCTTTATAGTAAATAGCAGCCGCGCATAGCCCAATAGTGACCACTATCGCTATGGCACCCAGGTAAATTTCTTTCTTTGGCCAATGTCGCTTGACTTCTACGTCCACTTGTCCTGTCATATCCATCACTTTACGAACCTGAGTAATTTATCATCCCTCCCGGTCAAAGAGAATAAACCGTCAGTATAACTTAAAACTCTGTCCCTCATACCATCATATATAGCCAGAACCCCTTCTACCTTTAATATCCTATGCATCTCTTCCAATACTGCCCGTCTTTGCTCAATCTCATGAAGAACATCACACATCCAAACTATATCTATACATTCATCAGGCAAACCTGTTTTATTGTCAGAAAGTATCGTTTCAATATTGGACAGCCCTGCCTTCCTTGACTTCCCCCTTACTATCTTAAGTTGACGGGGGAAGCAGTCCAAAGCATATACCTTCCCCGTCTTGCCTACTATCTTAGCTGCCGGAATACTAAAATCACCGGTGCCACAACCATAATCCAGAAAGTATTGCCCTTCTTCCACCAAGCTAAACTGTTCCCACTTGCGCCGAATATTTCGTCCGGTATATATACTTCTCCATAATGGCCACCAGAGGACCCAAAGTGTATAATGAACCCTATATATCGGGTTCAGATTTTTCTCAATAAAGCGCTCTATCCACTCCACAAATTCCGTTCCTCCTAAACACCAACGAATATTACTGCAAGGTAACACTATTATACTTATCCCTTCATAATAGCGCAAGGCTTCGGCTCAGCTTCACCATGACAATGTGAAGGGGCTCCTCGCCATGACTAAAGGGGAATGTCATTGCGAGTCCTTCTGTGGAAGGACGAAGCAATCTCAGTGGTACACATTTCTAGAGATTGCTTCGTCGTCCTTCACTCCGAGTCAAGGACTCCTCGCAATGACTAGAGGTGGTTTAATTACGCGCCTTTTTCTTTTCATCATTGCCGGTCCCTTTTTAACCCGTCATTGCGAGTCCTTCTGTGGAAGGACGAAGCAATCTCGGGGGGAGGGGGACAACCATGAGATTGCCACGCCCTGCATCCTTCACCAAAGGGTGAAGGATGAACCAAAGGACTCACAATGACGAAGAGCCTGGGAAACTTGACAATTAAATTTGTCTACCTTATTATATATAATAAACTCTGATTCCCAACCATAAAAGGTTAGGAGCAATATCCCACAGAACATACAGGCTGTTTATCACCGCAAGTTCGGTGTATTCCTAAAGGAGTTTCAACTTTTTCTAGAGCTTCCAGTTTGGTTTCCTGAATGTCAAAGTATATCTTTATTACCGGTGGTGTAGTTAGTTCATTGGGTAAGGGTATCACTGCCGCCTCTATTGGTAACATTCTGAAGAGTCGTCAAATCACCGTCTCGGTGCAGAAACTAGACCCTTATCTAAATGTTGACCCAGGAACAATGTCGCCCTATCAGCATGGCGAGGTATTTGTCACTCAGGATGGGGCTGAGACCGACCTTGATTTAGGCAATTACGAGCGTTTCATTGATATTAACCTTACTGCTGAGTCCAATGTTACCTCGGGACAAATTTATAGTGCCGTTATTACCAGGGAGAGGCGAGGTGATTTCCTGGGTGGCACTATTCAGGTGGTGCCCCATGTTACTAACGAGATAAAAGAGCGGTTTAAGCGATTGGCTCAGAAATCACAGGCTGAGGTAGTTATCATAGAGGTAGGTGGCACGGTAGGCGATATTGAGGGGCAGCCCTTCCTTGAGGCTATCAGGCAGATGAGAAATGACGTGGGACGTGATAATGTGCTCTATATCCATGTTACCCTCCTCCCCTATCTTACCTCTACTCAGGAGCTGAAGACCAAGCCCACTCAGCACAGTGTTAACGAGCTCAGGCGCATCGGTATCCAGCCTGATATTATCATATGTCGCAGTGACTACCCCATCTCGGAAGGGATACGGGATAAAATATCCCAGTTCTGTGATGTTGACAGGCAAGCTGTTATTCCGTTACCTACAGTATCTACTATTTATGAGGTACCACTAATATTGGAGGAGGAAGGACTGGGGCAGCTAATTGTGAGCAAACTTAGCCTTAATCCACGCCAGACAGACTTTAGCCAGTGGCAGGAGCTGGTTAGGTGCCTTAAAGAACCCCGCCAGCCAGTTAATATTGCCTTGGTGGGCAAATATGTGGAATTGAAGGATTCCTACTTCTCGGTTCGTGAAGCACTATGCCACGCTGCCCTATATCATAATAGAGATATTAACCTCATCTGGGTTCACTCTGAGGACTTAGAAGGGGATGGAAGTGAGGCTCTACTACGCTCAGCCCAGGGAATTATCGTTCCCGGTGGCTTTGGTATCAGAGGAATTGAGGGAATGATAAAGGCAGCCAGCTATGCCCGAAATAATGAAATCCCCTACCTGGGACTATGCTTGGGGATGCATGTTATGGTAATTGAGTTTGCCCGCTATGTTCTGGGTTCAACCAAGCCAAACTCTACCGAGTTTGATTCCTCTACCCCTTATCCGGTTATTGACCTTCTCCCTGAGCAGAAGAATGTAGAAAACAAAGGTGGCACGATGCGTCTGGGTAATTACCCGTGTCAACTGGTTGATGGTAGCCGTGCGGCTGATGCCTATACAGATAGCCTGGTTTATGAGCGCCATAGACACCGCTTTGAATTTAATAATCAATTTCGCAATTTATTACAGGAGGCGGGATTGGTCTATAGTGGGCTGTCTCCTGACGGGAGACTGGTGGAGGTCTGTGAGCTAGCCAACCATCCCTGGATGGTGAGCTGCCAGTTCCACCCTGAATTTGGCTCTCGTCCCGGTCACCCCCATCCCTTGTTCCGTAATTTTATCGAGGTGAGCCAGAAAGTACTACGGGAAGGGGCTCAACCACCACTACCCCTTTCGTCCTAGTTTGTGATAAAATACCGCCCACTCAAGGGTAAATGCAGGTAAGTCAAGTCTCTTCTTATAATGTCAGGTAAGATTGAAGGGGAAAAGCTCCTTCAGAACTCAACCTGTCCCCTCTCCTTTGAAGGGGAGGGGGAATAGAGAGAGGTAAACGTGCGCATCTTCCTTGATACAGCCAATATTGACCAGATCCGGCAGGCGGCTAGGCTGGGCATCATCAGTGGTGTTACTACCAATCCCACTCTGATGTCCAGGGAGAAAGGGGCCGACTATAAAGCCACTATTAAAGAAATCTGTTCTATTATCCCCGGACCTATTTCGGCTGAGGTGCTGGTAGAGGGGGCTCAAGCAATGATTGAACAGGCACGAGACATCTCCACCTGGGCGCCTAATATCGTGATTAAAATCCCGGCTACTTCTGCCGGTTTAGAGGCAACATCAGCCTTAGCCAGAGACAATATAAAGGTAAACTTTACCCTGTGCTTTTCGTTGAATCAAGCTGTTCTCGGAGCCCTAGCTGGAGCTGCCTATGTTAGCCCCTTTGTTGGCAGACTGGATGATGCCGGTCATGACGGTATGCAGGTAGTAAAGGATATTGTTGATGTATTTCAACACTATCAATTGCCCACTCAGGTTATTGCTGCCAGCATTCGTCATCCACAGCACTGTGTGGCTGCGGCTAAGGCGGGGGCTCATATTGCTACCATTCCCTACAACGTGTTGGTGCAGATGATTCGCCATCCACTTACAGATATAGGCGTGGCTCGGTTCTTCGCCGACTGGCAGGGCGAGAAAGAGTAAACATAAAAAAGAAAAAATAAAAACCACAGGGGGTGAGGTCACAACCAATCATGAAAATAAGCTATTCTTACCGTCGTTGCGAGGTCGCCTAGGCGACCTAAGCAATCTCATGGTTATCCCCTCCCCCGAGATTGCTTCGTCGTCCTTCTGGGAAGGACTCCTCGCAATGACAAGGGGGTAAATGCCTTGCAATGACGAAGAGGGGAGTGGAGATTGCTTCGTCGTCCTTCACTCCGAGTGAAGGACTCCGCGCAATAACGAGGAAGCTGAAAGCTATCAGCTGAATGCTAACTATAATGACCAAAAACTAATGAACCAGGACGCATTTGGCTTTTAGATATTAGAATTTAATTAGGATTTAGTCCTTCTTTGAAGGATAGTGTTTAGAATTTCACAAAGTAAGTGGTTGGGTTGATAGATAAATATGTAAAGGGAGTGAGGTTGAACTATGAATATTACTGAACTAGAAAAGAAAAGCAGAAATGATTTGATTGAGATGGCTAAGGAGATGGGTATCTCCAGTTATGCCAGTCTCAAGAAGCAAGACCTGGTAATGCGTTTACTCCGGTCATACACCGAGCAGCAGGGCAACATCTTCTGTAGTGGTATTCTGGATATTATGAGTGATGGCTATGGCTTCTTGAGGCAGAACACCTTATTGCCCAGCTCAACCAATATCTACGTCTCCCAGTCCCAGATTCGCCGTTTTGGTCTGCGTAATGGGGATAAGGTTGCCGGTCAGAGCCGACCACCCAAAAATGGCGAGAAATACTATAGCCTGCTCCGGGTAGAGGTAGTTAATGAGATTGACCCTGAGCTAGCTAAAAGCCGACCCCATTTCGGTTCACTCACTCCCATTTTCCCAAACAGATTAATCGACCTGGAGACATCAGCCAGTAACTTATCCACCCGGCTTTTAAACCTCGTCGCCCCTATTGGACGAGGGCAACGGGGCTTAATTGTGTCGCCACCTAAAGCGGGTAAGACAATACTACTCAAAGCCATAGCTAATGCTACCACCACTAATTATAGTGATATTCATGTGATGGTATGCCTTATTGGCGAGCGACCTGAAGAGGTTACTGATATGGAGCGCTCGATAAAGGGCGAGGTGATAGGCGCCACCTTTGACGAACCGGTAGAGAATCAAACGCGGGTGGCTGAGCTGGCCCTGGATAGAGCCAAGCGAATAGTAGAGGGGGGTAAGGATGTGCTCATTCTGCTTGATGGCATTACCCGCCTCACCCGCTCCTACAACCTGGCTGTGCCTTCCAGTGGTCGTACCCTATCCGGCGGTATTGACCCGGCTGCCCTCTACCCAGCCAAGCGTTTCTTTGGTGCTGCCCGCAATACGGATGAGGGTGGTAGCCTGACCATAATTGCCACCTGCCTTATTGATACCGGCAGCCGGATGGACGACCTCATCTATGAGGAATTCAAGGGGACAGGCAATATGGAGCTTCATCTCGACCGCCGTTTATCTGAGCGCCGTATCTTCCCGGCGATGGATATTCAGCGCAGTGGTACCAGAAGGGAGGAACTGCTTATTGATGAAAATGCGCTAAAGCAGATATGGCTACTGCGGCGTATGGCATCTATGATTTCCTCCGATTCTGTTAACTTCGCTGAATCCACCGAGCGGGTCCTGGACCGCCTCAAAAAGACGAAATCCAACGCTGAATTCCTGGCTACCCTGACCAAGGAGCTTTAGCCGAGAGTAAAAAAGGGGTAGGGTATTATAGGGATTGCTTCGGAGTCTTTCACTCCGAGTGAAGGACTCCTCGCAATGACGAAGGGAGAATGTCATTGCGAGCCCTTCGGTAGAAGGGCGTGGCAATCTCGGTGGTGGGTTACTGTAGGGATTGCGGAGCTTGTTCCGAGTCCTTCGGTTCATCCTTCACCCTTTGGTGAAGGATAAAGGATAAAGGACGAAGCAATCCCGTGGTTTTCTCTCTATTCGGAGATTGCTTCGTCGTCCTTCACTCCGAGTGAAGGACTCCTCGCAATGACGGGGGGGTAAATGCCTGGAAATGACAATGGGAAGGGGCTCCTAGCAATGGCAATTCTGGCAATGGCAAAAAGGCTTGAAAGAAGGGCGATATAGTGATTAAGTATTATACCAGCAAAAGGGCTTGACAAATAAATATTTTGTGGTATAGTACTTACATACCTTGACAAATGTGGTGTTATAGTAGTCTAATTAATATATGAGAAGGATTGAAAGGAGGTGATGCCGTGGAAGCAGCCCGAAAGGTCGAAGACTCGTCCTGGAGGGGGAGACGAAGGTAAACGAGAAGGAAACCTAAAAAGTAACCTTGTCTCCACAGAGCCCGGTTCGCTCAGGCGAGCAGGGTGAGAAGAAGGGACATGAGTTTGATACTTTATGGAGATATAAGGATATCCTAAATAAGGAGGAAAAATAAAGGTCGATGAAAAAGAAATTTTCTAAGATATTTGGTGTGGGCTTAACTATCGCTATGGTAGCCAGCCTGGTGCTGATAGCGGCACCAGTGGGTGCGGCGGGTGACTCTGTTTTGGTAAAGGTCCTCACCGATGCCGAGGGGCTGGTAGGGCCGGGTAACCCGATGAGCGGCATAGTGGAGTGTAACTTCATCTATGACCCTGGCTCCGAAACTGGGGTACCGGATAGTTGGAAGCTGACCATGACGGGTCCCTGCCCTTATGATACAGCCGTTCCCATCGGGGCTCGCTTTGACGTGGATGGCTGGGCACCAGGGGCTATGGCAGCCGCGATAGAGATTGGTATCGTTGACTGGGATGGCGATGGTGTCCTGGAAGATGGAGAAGATATCATATGGGGTATTAATGACCCATTGACAGGCTTCTCATACCTGACCTTCTGGCTGGATACCACCAAGAACTGGACGATGGATAATGAAGACTTTCCCTTCCCCTTCCCCTGGGATAGGTCAGCGTACACATCGGTGTGGCCCAACACCTACCCGCTAGAGACTGGCCCGTATGTCATTACTACTGATGTTCTGGATTCGGGTGGGGCCTCGCTGCTCCAGACAGCTCTTAGTCAGGAGGAGTGGCTGTACAATGAGCCCTACATAGAGCCCGATCTGTCAACCAATGTCAAGGGCGCCAAGCAAATCTTTGTTATCAAACAGGCTGGCCCCGAGGTACTGGGTCTCCATCCGTGTTTCCCACCTGGTCCGGAGCCTCAAGTACCGGTTACCTGGGATGTAAAGCCGGGCGTTCAGATGAACACGGTGGGTCCGCCAGGCTCAGGTGATGATATCATCATCCAGAGGGCTGGCTATTACTGCTGTGGTGAAGCTGAGGTGGGAAAAACAGAGATAATTGACCTGAAAGACCTGTCACTGGTAAATGCCGAGCAGTTCGTCCATAACGGTTTAGTTCCCGACGCCACTATTCAACAAGATGCTGGAGTAAGTGATTGCGTAATAGGCTTGGGCGCTGAATGGGTTGAGATATGCTCAGTCAAGGTTGGTGATGTCCATGTCTACGCCTACGATGTCAAGGCATTCGACTGGACTGTAGGAGTGCCTGTCGCTGATGGTCAAGACGGTATTGATGCCGTGGATAGCCAAGATCTTCCCGG